>FSTQ01000610.1_pt1 | contig 55677 bp, 34 predicted proteins | sample 1637281 | NCBI WGS metagenome assembly FSTQ01 (sample SAMEA3914818, study PRJEB12502) | metagenome | biome: forest; material: soil | place: Canada | collected 2010-06-26 | depth 0.1 m
AGTGGGCAGACGGACGCGCAGAACGTGGTGCTCGTGTACAAAGGCCAGTCGGTGGTCTGGGGCGTCGAGCCCTGAAACGGATCGACCGACCGGGGTAGTCTCCAACGAGACCTCATCCCGGTCGGTCGAGCGCTCTCGATCAGAGCGGCGCTCAGGCGGGTTTGCCGAGCACCGCTCTGAAGTAACCTGCTCTTACTTGGGGATATCCGCGCCGCAATCCACGAACGAGAGGTTCGTGTCGATGCGGAACGTCGACTCGGGCGTGTGTCGCTCCGCCTGGAAAAGCACGAGCGGGTAAACGTTCCCTTTCGTGAGGCCGAGCTCCGCGGCGGACGTATCGAGCACAACGGCGGTCGATCCCTTCGGGTGCAGCCCGCCCAGATCGACGGCGAGGTGGCCGTTGATGAAGACCCACACGTCGTCGTCGCCTTCGAACAGGAAGGTCTCGCCGCCGTTGTACTGGAACCGGGTGTGCAGCTCCGTCGTGAAGCTGAAGTTGCGGCTCTTGCCACCTTTGTCGATGCCGGAGTTGCCCCAGCCCGCGCCGTCGAGCGGGAAGAACGACAGGCTCTGGAAGGTGAAGAGCCCTCCCGACTGGGGAGCGAGCCACAGCTCGACCAGGTAGGGCTTATTCACGTTCGGCGTGTCGTGGTACCACTGCTCGAAGTTGGCCTTCGTCGTCGTCTCCGCGCCAAAGGGGCACGTCGGCGCCGGGCTCGCGCTGCCCTCCTCGCATTTCGAGGCATAGACGGGCTTCTGCTCGGGGCCAATGAGCGACTCGACCAGGCCCTTCGTGATGTCGTTGCCGTACAAGGGGCCCTCGAAATCGGGGTTCCCCCCCGGCTCGGTCCTGCCTTTGAAGTCACGGACGACGGCCACCAGGACATTGCCGCACACCTTGTTGCCGCCCGGGGCTCCGGCGTCGGCGCCCGGCGCCTCGGTGGTCGGCGCGCCGAGCTTGTAGCCCCCCAGCTCCGTTCCGACGAATCCTTGCGGCAGCGTCTCGACGATACCCCCGCCGTCGTCCGCGCCGGAGTCAGGTTGGTTGATCCCTCCCCCGATGCCGACCGAGATCGAAGTGTCTCCGCCGGCGCCCGGGCCGCTGCTGACGCTGTTGCTGCCGCCGTCACCGCCGCTGGTGCCGCCGCTGGGGGTGGTGGCCGCCGCGCTGCACGCGGCGCACGACAACAGGCACGCATAAGCGAGCGTCCGCGTCCTCATACGCTTGATTCGATCCATGTTGAAGCCCTCAATCAAGCCCTAACAACACGAGATGCACCCGATCCATCAAAAACGTAGTCAATTGATCGGTTTTACCGACGATCGTTACGACAGGCGATCCCCATTGAATTTTTCGCGCCGATTCGCCGCGTTATCCTGACGCGTTGTGGCACCGAGACAGCCGCGCGCGGCTCCGGCGGTAAAAGTGCCTTGTGTATTGCGCACCGACCCGAGGTTACTTTAACGTTCAAGCATGCTTCAACGCCCGTTCGTCCTCGCCTCTCTCAGTGTCGCGATCCTCGGCGCGATCGCTTGCAGCGCGACCCCCGTCACGCCTACCGGGAGCGGAGGTAGCAGTAGCAGCACCAACAGCGGCGGCGGCGGCGAGACGAGCGGCGGCCTCGGCGGCAACGACATCCTCGCGGGCACCGGCGGCGCCGGGGGCACGCCGGTCAAGCCTCCTGCGAAGATCGATGAGACGCTGCCCGCCGGCTTCACCGCCGAGACGACGAACGGCGGCTGGAAGGTCCTGGGCCTGCTCGCCGACTTCAAGGAGCCGAGCGAGAACGTCTGCGCCAACGTGCTGCGCACCATCGCGCGCGACTTCACGCAGAAGCACATCGACTTCGGCGAGCAGAAGCCGGCGACATGGAAAGACCCCGGCCTCTACACCGGGCAGATCCTCCCCGTCCTCCCCGCCGACCGCAAACCGGACGTGAACCCGGCGCGCTCCCCCCTCGACGTGATGGAGGCCTTCGACGATTGGTACAAGAACACCGACGGCGTCAACGTGCCCTACGTGATGGATCTCTGGCTGCAACCCGACCCGAACAAGAAGGGGACCTTCCTCTTCGACTCGAGCAGCTTCTTCCCGCTCGACAAGTTCAACACCTCGCCGAGCGACGTGCAGGTGGGCGGCAACGACAACGGCCCCCACAACTTCCTGTTCACGATCGAGCTGCACACCGCCTTCGAGTACAAGGGCGGCGAGGTCTTCAACTTCCGCGGCGACGACGACGTCTTCGTCTTCATCAACGACAAGCTCGCCGTGGACATCGGCGGCATCCACGGTCCGCTCGTTGGCAACGTGAACCTCGACGCGCGGGCGGCCGAGCTCGGCATCACGGTGGGCAAGGTCTACAAGCTCGATCTCTTCCAGGCGGAGAGAAACCCCGGCGGCTCCAACTTCCGCATCGAGACCACCCTCGATTTCCGCGAGTGTGGCATCCTCCCGGGCGACGTCCCGAAGTGAGCTGGAGCGCCTCCATGACCTCGGCGCGCGGCGCGCGTAAAGGCTGGTCACCTCACCTGACCGCAGTAAACAATCGAGTTTTACCCACTTATCGATTGTTTCGTCGACCTCTGCACAGGTACTGTGTCGCCCATGCGCCGTTGCTGGTCGGATAGCCTCGACGTTCAGCAATTGATGATGACCCCTGCCCGCGACTCGCTCTCGAGGACGAGAGGCGCTGGGCTGCGGCGAGCCCTCCTCTCGCTGCTCGCCGTCGCGCTCTGCTTGCTGATCTCTCCCGCCTTGCGCGCGCAAGCCAAGGCTGCCCCGTCGCCCGAAGGGCGCGTGCGGGTGACCTACTGGGAGAAATGGACCGGCATGGAGAAGGAGGCGATGGAGTTCGTCATTGACGACTTCAATCGCTCGCAGCCCAGGATCTGGGTCGAGTATCAGTCGGTCTCCCAGTACCAGCACAAGACGCTGATCGCGACGGCGGGCGGCGACCCGCCGGACATCGCCGGCCTCCTCGCCGCCGACATCGCCGACTTCGCCGACAAGGACGCGCTCGTCCCGCTCGACGAGCTCATGCGCGGTACGCACCTCCGCCGCGAAGAGTTCCTGCCGGTGTACTGGGACATGGGCGTCTATCGAGACCGTGTCTGGGCCGTCGTCTCCGTGCCCATCGTGGTGAGCCTGCACTGGAACAAAGATCTCTTCGCGAAAGCGGGGCTCGACCCGGAGCGCCCGCCACGCACCATCGCCGAGCTCGACGCCTACGCCGAGAAGCTCACCATCATCAAGGACGGCAGGATCGAGCAGCTCGGGTTCATGCCGGCCGACACCAACTGGTGGCCTTATGGCTGGGGCTTCTGGTTCGGCGCGCGCCTCTGGGACGGGGGCGAGAACATCACCATCGACTCTCCGGAGAACATCCGCGCCTTCTCCTGGTTTCAGGGCTACGCCAGGCGCCACGACGCCGGGCAGCTCCAGAACTTCACGAGCTCGTTCGGCAACTTCGCCTCGGCGCAGAACCCGTTCCTGGGCGGCAAGCTCGCCATGGTGCTCCAGGGCGTGTGGATGGGGAACTTCATTCAGAAGCTCAGCCCCGACATGCACTGGGGCGCGGCGGCCTTCCCCTCCGAGAAAGAGGGCGGGCCCCCGGTCGCCATCGCCGACGCCGACATGCTCGTGATCCCGAAGGGCGCCCGTCACCCCGCCGAAGCCTTCGAGTTCATCAAGTACCTGACGCAGCAAGGCCCGATGGAGAAGCTGTGCCTGGGCCAGCGGAAGATATCGCCGCTCCGCAGCGTGAGCCCGGAGTTCTTCCGTGAGCACAAGAATCCTTATATCAGCATGTTCCAGGAGCTCGCCGCGAGCCCCGGCGCGACGCCGCAGCCCCGGATCAGCGTCTGGAACGAGTACACCGCCGAGATCCGCAATGCCTCTCAGCGGATGTGGCTCGGGGAGGCCAACACCAATCAAGCGCTGGGCGACGTCAAGAAGGTGGTCCAGAAATCGTGGGACCGCCATCGCCACCGGCAAGAGACGCCGCCGTCTCCGTGGATCTCCGTCCTTCCCTTCCTGCTGATGGGGCTCCTGGCCGCGGCGATCATCGTGTCGGCCCGGCGCGAGCAGCGTGCGCTCGCCGAGCTGACCGGCGGCAAGAAGCCGGTGCGCTCCAACGCCTCGCTGCGAAAGGGGCTCACCTTCTTCTCGCCCTGGGGCATCGGGCTCCTGGTGTTCCTCGCCTATCCGGTGGCCTCGTCGATCGTTTACAGCTTCTGCGATTACTCGGTCCTGTCGCCGCCGCGGTGGATCGGGCTCCAGAACTTCATCGATCTCTTCCAGGACGAGGTGTTCTGGATCGCGCTCAAGAACACCTTGATTTACGTGCTCGTGGCGCTCCCGCTCGGGCTCACCGTGGCGCTCTTCTTCGCGCTCCTCCTCGACGCCAAGGTGCGAGGCTCGAGCCTCTACCGCACGCTGATCTTCATACCGTCTCTGGTCCCGGTGGTCGCCGGCGCGACCATCTGGATCTGGATGCTCAACGGCGAGTTCGGCGTCATCAACCACTTCCTGCACAAGGCGAGCTTCGGTCTCTTCCCGAAGATCTCCTGGCTCTCCGAGCGGCGCTTCGCGCTGCCATCGCTGATCCTGGTGAGCACGTGGACAGTGGGACAGACCGTCTTGACGCTGCTCGCCGCGATGCAGGACGTGCCGAGATCGATCTACGAGGCCGCCGACATCGACGGCGCGAGCTTCTTGCAGAAGATCCGCCACGTCACCATCCCCATGATCTCTCCGGTGCTCTACTTCAACGCGATCATGGGCATCATCGGCGCCCTGCAGGTGTTCGCCACGCCCTACATCATGACGGCCGGCGGCCCCGCGCGGGCGACGCTGTTCTACACGCAGCGCCTCCACGAGAACGCGTTCCACTTCCTGCGCATGGGCTACGCCTGCGCCATGGCCTGGATCCTCTTCCTGGTCGTCCTCGGGCTCACCGCGCTGGCGCACCGGTTCGGGCATTCCCGAGTCCACTACGGGGGGGCATGATCCATGGCCGCAGCTGACTCACCCTTCAGCAGCACCTTTCGCCAGCGACCGTGGACGCGGACCATCGTTCATGTCCTCCTCATCGCCGGCTCGCTGGTCTTCATCTTCCCCGTGCTGTGGATGCTGTCGACCTCGCTCAAACCGATCGAGCAGACGCTGACCCCGGAGCCGGTGTGGATCCCGCGCCCGGTCGAGTGGCAGAACTACGCCGCGACGATCAAGTACATCCCGTTCTTCCGCTACGCGCTCAACACGGTGCTCATCTGCACGCTCGCCACGATCGGGACGACGCTGTCGAGCGCGCTCGTGGCCTTCAGCTTCACGCGGCTGGAGTGGCCGGGGCGAAACCTCCTCTTCGGCCTGACCCTGGCGACGATGATGGTGCCGTTCCCGGTCGTCATGGTCCCGCTCTACAGCGTCTATCGAGCGCTCGGCTGGGTTGGCAGCCTGAAGCCGCTCTGGATACCCACCTTCTTTGGCAGCGCCTTCAGCATCTTTCTCTTGCGGCAGTTCTTCATGCGCATTCCAAAGAGCCTGTCGGAGGCCATGACGCTCGACGGCGCCTCGGAGTTTCGCATCTTCTGGCAGATGTACCTGCCGCTCTCCAAGGCGCCGCTCCTGGTCGTGGCGTTCTTCCAGATCATGTACTCGTGGAACGACCTCCTCGGTCCCCTCCTCTTCCTCACCGACCAGAACTCATTCACGCTGACGTTGGGACTCCAGGCGTACCAGAGCCAGGAAGGTGGCACCCAGTGGCACTACTTGATGGCCGCCTCGGTCATGACCACGCTGCCGATAGTCGTCCTCTTCTTCTTCGTCCAGCGGGCCCTCTTCCGGGGCCTGAGCTCGACGCAGAGCTTCGAAGGTTGAGCGAGCAACGACGTGGTCACGTGGATCCTCACCGACGGACCGGCGCGCACACCTCGCCGCCCTTGCCTGCCCCTGCGGGGCTCGCGCCGATGACGCCCAGCGGGTCATCCTCCACCGCCGCAGCCTGCCGGCCGCGGGCCCGCCGCGCGCTCGCTCGCAGGCCCCTGCGTGCCCTGCCTGCTGCGAGCCCGCGTGAGCTCGTCGGAACAGGGCGCGAGGCGCTCATGAGCCCCGTGCTCCACCTCGCCGGCTTCAGCGATATTTCCGGGCAGAGAGCGGATCGAACGACGCAGCGCATCCCCGCCGCGCCGCGGACGACAAGCACCTTGCACCCCAGGATATCCACCGTGATAGTCTCCGTGCGGGACTATGTCATTACGAAAAGTCGAGGCGATCGCTCGATCGCTGAAGGAGCAGATCCTGGCAGGGCGCTACGCGCCGGGCTCGCGGCTGCCGACGTACGACGCATTGATGGAGCAGTTCGGCGTCACGCGGCCGACCGTCGGGCGCGTGCTCGACGCGCTCCGGCAGGAGGGGCTCGTCACGGTCAAGGGCCTGCGCAAGGTCTACGTGACGCTGCGATTCCCGCATCGCGATCGCTATGTCTGGGTGACGAGCGAGCAGCCGGGCTCGAACGAGTGGTCCCTGTTCCTGGCCACCACCCTCGACGTCATCGAGCGCGGCGAGACCGGCATCCCCGGTCAAGTGATCGCGCTCGTGGGCGTGGACGGCCGCGCCAACAACCCCGAGTACCAGCAGCTCTGCGAGATCGAGGCGCGCGGCGCGGCGGCGGGGCTGATGCTCGTCAACTCCGCGATGCTCTACCTGCTCCCCGTGCTGCAGACGCCCGGGCTCCCGCGCGTCGCGATCGGGGCGTCGTTGCCGCACGCGAGCCTGGTCACGCTCGACTTCGCCGGGCTGATCGAGCGAGCCTCGGCGCGCCTGCTCGAGAAGGGGCAGCACATCGCCGTGATGTCGCCGCACGCGCCGAAGCTCGCCGCGGCCCAGCAGCGCCTCGAGGCGCTCGGCCTGCGCGCCGATCAGCTCCACGCGGTGCATGCCGCGCCGATCGGCTGCGAGCACCTGACCGAGCTGATGTTCGATCGCAAGAACCGGCCGGACGCGATCTTCGTCATCGACGACAACCTGGTGCCGCCGGTGCTCGCGGGGCTCGCGCGCGCGGGAGTGCAAGCCGGCAAAGACGTCTACGTGCTCGCGCACTGCAACTGGCCAAGGCCGCTCGGCCTGGCGGAGGGCGTGGAGCACCTCGGCTTCGACGTGCGGGAGGTCCTCTGCGCGGGCAAAGAGCTCATCGACGCGCCCGGCGAGGGTGCGCCGCCTCCCACTCGTGTCATCCCAGCTCGCTTCCTGGCCGAGCTGACACGCCCTCTTCAATCGGCGAGAGACGCGACCACCGAGCCCGTAGAGGTCAATCTCTAACCAACGTCGCTCGTAGACGTCTTCATATCGAGTCGCCCACGCATGGTATCATGAGCTTCGAGCCTATCCCGGTAGGGCGGACCGAGGTGGCCAAAGAGACGCAAGCTCGCCAAGGCGCGCGGATGAAGGCGTGCGAATGCACGTCGAATCCGCGCAACGCAGGCGAGCGCCGCGGCTCTGCCGGCCAGCGACGGGAGCCCTACCGGGATAGGCGCTTAACTCGCATGCCCCGAGGGATGCGACGAAACGGGGGAGCTCAGCTATCATGGCCAGTGTGACACTGAAGGATGTCGTCAAGGTCTACGAGGGCGGCGTCAAGGTCGTCGACGGCTTCAACCTGGAGATCGCAGATCGGGAGTTCGTCGTGCTGGTCGGGCCCTCGGGCTGCGGCAAGTCGACCACCCTCCGGATGATCGCCGGGCTCGAGGAGCTCACCTCCGGCACGATCCAGATCGGCGAGCGCGTCGTCAACGACGTGCCCCCGAAGGATCGCGACATCGCGATGGTGTTCCAGAGCTACGCGCTCTACCCGCACATGACGGTGTACGAGAACATGGTCTTCGCGCTCAAGCTGCGCGGCCTCGACGAGGCCACGATCAAGCAGAAGGCCATGCACGCAGCCAAGATCCTCGGGATCGAGGCGCTGCTCCAGCGCAAGCCGAGGGCCCTCTCCGGCGGGCAGCGCCAGCGCGTCGCCGTGGGCCGCGCCATCGTCCGCGAGCCCAAATGTTTCCTCTTCGACGAGCCGCTCTCCAACCTGGACGCGAAGCTCCGCGTCGAGATGCGCGCGGAGATCAAGCAGCTCCACATGAGCCTCAACGCGACCACCGTCTACGTCACCCACGATCAAGAAGAGGCCATGACGCTCGGCGATCGCGTGGTGGTGATGAAGGACGGGGTGATCCAGCAGTGTGACGGCGCCCTCGCCATCTACCATCACCCGGCCAACCGCTTCGTCGCCGGCTTCCTCGGGAGCCCGCCCATGAACTTCTTCGAGGGTCGGCTGGTGAAGGACGGCGATCGTTTGCTCTTCGACGAGGGGACAGCGAAGGTCCCGGTGCCGGAGTGGGCGCGAGACCAGCTCGCCTCGCGCGAAGGGACGGACGTGGTGATGGGCGTGCGGCCCGAGGCGATGTCCGACCAGGCGAGCGCGCGCTTCGCCACCGCGGAGAGCTCGCTCCCGATGCGCGTCGTGCTGATTCAGCCCCTGGGCGACAAGATGGATGTCGTCCTCTCCACATCGCGCCACCCGCACTCGGTCGCGCACGTCGACTCCCACGCGGGCATCCGCGTCGGCGAGAACTTGCCGGTCTTCATCGACACGTCCCGCGTGCATTTCTTCGCGCCCGGCGCGGTCGGCGAGCGGATCGCGACGCAGAGCCGATAGCCATGAGACACATCGTGTCATATCCACTTCACGGAGCCGGCGCGCACTGACGCGCTGCTACATGCCCGCGGCGCGCGGCCCGCGCGAGCTCCGCTGGCGTGACCCTGCAAATGTGCCTCGGTAAAGGACGGCGTTTAATCACAACTGGCCTTGACTCATTTCATGACGAGTAATAGTCATGGAGACTTGGATTCGGGGCAAGACCTCGAGGCCTGGAGGCCTCGAGCGAACAGAGGAACGTGATGGTGCGAATGGCGATCAACTGCACAGACTACGTCCCTCTGGGCGACGTCGACCGGATCGAGCAGACAGAGCGTGGCCTCCTCCTCGGCGTCGGCCAGGAGCGGGTCCGGATCGACGTGCTCTTCCCGGACGTCCTCCGCTTGAAGATCTCGCAAGCGGGCTCCTTCGACGAGAGCCCGACGTTCGCGGCGAGCTTCGAGATGCCGACGCCGACGCCGTTCACCGTCACCGACACGCCCGACGTGGTCATCGTCGAGACGGCGCGCCTCCGCCTCCGCATCTCGAAGCAGCCATTCGCGATGGACGCTTACCGCGAAGACGGCTCGGTGATCTTCGAGGATTACCGCGACGAAGCCGGCATCGCGCGCGGCTATCTGCACCTCAACGACTCCTTCATCGTGACGCGGCGAATGGCCCGGCACGATGCGATCTACGGCCTCGGCGAAAAGACGGGCCGCTTCGATCGGCTCGGTCGAGACTACGTGCTCTGGAACACGGACGTCCTGCACCCGAACGTGCTCCGCCAGAACCACCTCTACGAAGCGGACCTCACGCTCTCGGGTCAGAGCACGAAGTTCGATCCCTACTACGCCTCGATCCCGCTCTTTTACCATTGCCAGTCTCCGGACGACGGGGCGCAGATCGCGGGCTTCTTCATCGACAACGGCTACAAGGGCAACTTCGAGTTCTCGGCGGACCACCTCTACCGCTATGCGTTCAGCGGCGGCCAGTACACCGAGTACGTCTTCGCCGGTCCGAGCTTGCGAGAAGCGCTCCGCGCCTACACCTTCGTCACCGGGCGAATGGCGGCGCCGCCAATCTGGGCTCTCGGCCATCACCAGTGCCGTTACCAGCACTATACCGACGAGCAGATCTCGGCCATCGGCAGGCAATACCGCGAGCGCCGCATCCCGTGCGACGTGCTCTGGCTCGACATCGGCTACATGGACGGCTACCGCGTGTTCACCTGGCACCCGGACCGGTACCCCGACCCGCCGCGCTTCCTCGACGCGATCAAAGAGAGCCAGTTCCGCCTGGTCACCATCATCGATCCCGGCGTGAAGGCCGAGCCGGGTTACCCGGTGTTCGACGAGGGCCACGCCCGCAACCTGCTCTGCAAGACGGAGGCGGGGAACCTCTATATCGGGAAGGTCTGGCCGGGCCGCACGGCGTTCCCGGACTTCGTCAAGCCGGAGGCCCGCGCCTGGTGGGCCTCGCTCGTCGCCCGGCACGTCGCCACCGGCGTCGCGGGGATCTGGAACGACATGAACGAGCCGGCGACAGGCGACGTCGAGCCGTTCGCGATGCGCTTCGACCGCGACGGGGAGGATCACGCCCACGAGCGCTTTCACAACCAGTACGCGCTCCTGATGGCCATGGGCACGGCCGAGGGCCTCTCCGCGGCGCAGCCTGATCTCCGCACCTTCATCCTCAGCCGCGCCGGCTCGGCCGGCATCCAGCGCTATGCGGCGCAGTGGCTCGGCGACAACTGCTCGAACTGGGATCACCTCGAGATGAGCGTCCCGATGACGCTCGCCATGGGGATTTCGGGGCAACCCTTCATCGGCACCGATATCCCGGGGTTCGTCTCGACGCCGAGCCCGGAGCTCGCCTCGCGCTGGATCCAGTACGGGGCGCTCACGCCGTTCTGCCGGAACCACAACCACTGGGGCGAGCCTGACCAGTACCCCTGGTCCTTCGGCCCGGAGGTGGAAGAGGTGTATCGCAAGGCGCTTGACCTTCGCTACCGCTTGCTGCCCTACATCTACAGCGCCTTCGTCCAAGCGAGCGAGTCCGGCGACCCGGTCGCGCGGCCGCTCGTCTACGATTTCCAGCAGGATCGCCGCGCGCGCGAGACCGAGGACGCGTATTTGCTCGGAGAGGCGCTGCTGGTCGCCCCTGTCTGCGAGCCCGGCAGCCGAGCGCGCCGGGTCTACCTCCCCGAGGGAACCTGGATCGACTGGCACACGGAGGAGCGCTATACGGGCGGCCGGTTCATCACCGCCAAGGCCCCTCTCGATCGGATCCCGGTGTTCGCGCGCGGCGGCTACATCATCCCGAGCTACGCCTCCGCGCCGGAGTCGACGATGGGTCACGCTCCGGAGCTGCTCGTGCTCCACGTCTTCGTCCCGGACGAGGACGGAGAGTTCCTCTCCGAGCTGCAAGAAGACGACGGGGTCACGCTGGCGTTCTCGAGGGGCGCCCACCATCGAACGGCGTTCCGCCTCACGCGGCGCGGCACGGCGCTCTCGGTGTCAGCAGCGGTGACGGGGAGCGGCTTTGCCGAGTTCCGCCGGCATACTCTGCGCTTCGTCTTCCACGGCTTCAGCGGCAGGGAGGTCACGATCAACGGCCGGGCGCTCCGCGTCGAGAATGGAGTCGTCGAGCTCGAGAACCGAGCCGAGGACTTCACGCTCTCTCTCGTCCTCGACGAGGCGCGCGGCGCCGAGCCGCGCTACCAGGCGGATAGCCGCGGGCTCTGAGCGGCGAATCAAAGTAGCGAATCGACGAATGCCAGGAGAGACGGCGAGCCCACGCTCGCCGTCACGTTGGCTGGCAGTTTGCGAACGAACCAGGTGACCGTGTACGTGCTCGAAGCGCCGGGCGCGATCGGGGTATACGCGCCCTGGTTCTCCATCTCGATGTAACCGCCGCCCGCCGCCGTCTGCGCGAAGATCTCGATATCTCCCTCGCCGGGTGCCTGCGAGGCGAGGGGCACGTCGGCGAATTTCTTCAAGAAGAGTAGATCGCCGGCCACGTGCGCGAACCAACCGCCTTTGCCGTCGGCGTTGAGCTTCTTTGCGGCGTTGTCCGGAGGGTGCGCGGCGCCGTCGAACCAGGTCACGCCACCCGCCGCGTCGACCGGGAGCGGGCTTGATCCGCCGGGCGTGAACTGGGCGTCTCCTGTCGGGAAGAAGGTGAGCCCACCGGCGACGCGCGTCACTTCCCAGGGCGCGACCGAGAAGGGCGCGCTCCCCGTGTTGTGCATCGTGTAGGTGACGACCACGGCGTTGCGCTGGAAATCGGCCGCGAAGCTCTTCTCCATCGAGAGCGTCTTGCCGGCAAAATTCGCTGTCTTGCCGACGACGTGGAAGGACGAGGTGTCGATCGTCGGCGTGTAAGCGTCGGAGTCGATCGCCGTGGGCGGCGGCCATCCCCAGTCGCTCTGTGGGCTCGACCAGAACGTCGAGCCCCAGTTCACCGCGTTGACCATGGCGCTCGTGAGCAGCTCCTTGCCGTCGAAGCGGAGCGCGCTGATCCGCGCGCCGAGCGCCGGCTCGACCTCGAAGTAGAGTGAATCGAACTCGAGGACGAGGACGCCGCCGCGATCGATCGGCCCGTCGAGCTTCCCTTCGGCTCCGCCTGCCCCGGTCGAGCTCGACGAGCCCCCTGCCCCGCTGCTCGTGGAGGTGCCGGTCGACGAGCTCGCGGCGCCGCCGGTCGACGAGCTCGCGCTCGAGGCGCTCGAGCTGGCCTGCGCGCCCCCTCCGCCGCCGGTCGAGTCCTGCGGAGGGTTCGATGCGCTGCAGCCGAGGAGCAGACTCATAGAAAGGAGAGCCGCCGGGGAGCGGCGATGCTTCGGGTCGAAGGAGCGCTTCTTCATGGTCTCTCTACTTCGGCGGGACGAGGATCCGACAGGCGTTGTTGCAGGCGTCGCCGTCGACCCGGTTCCCATCGTCGCAGTCTTCTTGAGGCTTCTGGACGATGCCGTCACCGCAGTAGGCGCCGAGCACGCAGCCGGCCTCGCATTTGCCGTAGCCGCCGGTGTTCTTGCCGTCGTCGCACTCCTCGCCGAAGACCAGGATGCCGTCTCCGCACTTGGGCGAGCACGAGGAAGGGTTGGCGTTGAAGCCGGTGAGCTGGAGCTTGTAGTTCGAGCCGCCCGGGTTCCTTTCAGCCTGGAACACGGCGATCTCGTACACCTTGCCTTGCGCGAGGTTGAGCGCGGCGCCGGCGGTGTCGGCCGTCGCGGCGTTGAGGGTGACCGCGCCGTTGACCTTGTCGTGCACGCCGCCCAGATCGACCACCAGCCTCCCTGCGACGAACACCCAGACGTCGTCGTCCCCGCGGAACGTCAAGGTCGCGTTCTTCGCCGCGTCGTACTGGAACCAGTAGTGCACTTCGCTGGTGAACGAGAAGTTGTGCGTGCCGACGTCGCCCTGGTAGAGCGCCTCCGGGCTGACCGGATCGACGGCCCAACCGCGGTTGTCGAGCGGGAAGAACAGGCTGTTGTCGTAGGTGTACACGCCGGCGCTGTTGGTCAGAGACAGCGTGTCGACGAACTTGATGTTGTAGGCCGGGTCGTCGCGATACCAGGTCGAGAAGCTCTGCTGATTGTCGACGTGCAGGTTCCCGACGCCGCTGTACTGGGGCTTGCCATCGACGTCGAGGTTCACCTGCGCGATGCCGGTCGTGGCGGTGCTGAAGCCCGACCAGTGGAAATTCGGGTGACCGTGATACGGGTCCTGGTGCTCGCGGAAATCGCGATACACGATGGGCAAGCTCAGCGTGGCGGGGGGGTCGCTCGGCGTCGTGCACGTGAAGCCGGGCTCCGCTTTGCACGTGCTGGAGCAGCCGTCGCCGTCGCGTGTATTGCCGTCGTCGCACTCTTCGCCGATGATGAGGCCATCACCGCACTCCGACAAGCAGGCGCCGGCCTTGCAGTTCGGCTCGGCTTGACAGGTCGGGCTGCAGCCGTCGTAAGGGTTCTTGTTGCCGTCGTCGCAGCCCTCGGCGCCCTCTTTGGCGTTATCGCCGCAGGTGGTGTGAGAGCACACGCTGGGCGTGCCGTCGCACTTGTAGCCGGGCTCGAAGGTGCAGTGCGTCGAGCAGCCGTCGCCGGCGGTGGTGTTGCCGTCGTCGCAGAACTCCGGATAGCTCGTGACGCCGTCGCCGCACTTGGCGATCTGGTAACAGGGTTGGCCCTCGAGCGGGCAGGAGTAGCCGGGCTCGACCACGAGGCAGTCTTCGCTGCAGCCGTCGCCTGACTTCTTGTTGCTGTCGTCGCAGGCTTCGTCGGTGGTCAGCTTGCCGTCGCCGCAGTTCGGCGGGAGCTTCACGCCCCCGTCGGAGCCGCCGCACGAGCCCCCAGGGCAGAAGTCGCCACCGCCGGTCGATCCAGAGCTCACGGAGCTGGTGGAGCCGACGCCGGCGCCCCCTGCTCCTCCGGAGCCCGGGTTGCTGCCAGCCGCGCAGCCTCCGACCAGCCCCACCACGAGCGCTCCGCCGGAGAGCAATCGAATGCCGGCGCTCGATCCAAGCAATGTCATGACTTAAGCTCCTGCGCTGAGTGTTTCTGCCTGCTCTGCCCGCTGGACGCGGGCGCTACCAGCCGGTGTTGCCGGCGCCGACCAGGATCTTGAACTTGCCGTTGGACTCGTCGGCCACGCCGACCGGGGAGCTGGTCGCTGCCACGTTGGCTGCGTCCATCGCGCCGGTGGCGCTGGCGGTGAGGCGGAACGCGGAGGTTCGAGGGTGGGTGATCTTGACCTTGTCGAACCAGACGCTGTCGATGTTCCCCGGGCCCTGGACGTGGATACCCGCGTGAGTCGGATCGATGATCTCGAGATCGGTGACGGTCACGTTCTGAAGCGGCCCCTCGTCGGAGTGGAGCTTGAAGGCCCCGTGCTCCTCGTTGTACGCCGAGCCGCCGGCGCGGATCAGCGAGTTGCGATCGACGTGCGTCATCCCGGTGAAGGGGCGCGAGCCGAACTGTCGCGCCAGCAGGATGCCGGGATATTGCACGACGTCGACGCAGACGTTGTCTTCGATGACAGTGTCCTCTCCGCCGTAGATGCCGAAGCAGTTCGCCATCCACGGGAGCTGCACGAGGTTGTTCTTGAAGACGTTCTTGCGGTTGGGCTGCTGATCGCCGGGGGACCATGACGCGAAGGCGTCGTCGCCGGTGTTGCGCGCGTGCGTGAACTCGACGACGGAGTTGCTGGTTCCACCATAGAAGTTCACCCCGTCGGCGAAGAGATCGCGCATACGGCAGTGGCTGACCATGAGCCCATCGGTGTTGGGGCCCGTCCAGTAGCCAACCTTGGCGTGCTCGATCCAGATGTTCTCGAGCCGCACGCCCGTGCTGCCGTTGCCGCTGAACGCCGTCTCCGGCGAGTCGTCCTTGCGCTGGATCGTGTCGCCGAACACGCCGAAGTCGTAGTACTTGCAGTTCTTGCCCCAGCAGTCGAAGCGCGCGAAGAAGCCCGACACGGTCGTGTGCCACATGCCGGCTCCGCGGATCGTGATGTTCGATGCGCTGAGCCCCTTGCTGATGCTCCGGAACTCTCCCGGCGGCAGGTAGAGCCCGGGGCGCCCCTCGCCCTGCACGCGATCGATGCACTTCTGCAGAGCTGCCGAGTCGTCGCTGGCGTCGTTCGGCGTCCCCCCGCAGTCGTCGATCAGCGAGAGGTAGCCGTTGGGCTTGGGGAGCGGAGCCGCGACCTGCTCCATGTCGACCAGATCGATCACGTAATTGGCGGCCTTGTCCTCCCCGTCTTTGCGGAGCACGACGCTCGCGCCCACCGGGATGTCGCCGATCAGCGCGCGGGACTCGTCGAAGAAGTGGTGGGGCGTCCCCAGGCCTGCGTTGTTCTGGTCAGGCTGATTGAAGTGATCGTGATCGCCGTAAGTCCACGAGTAGCGCGAGGTCATCGGCAGGCGGACGCGGAGCTCGTCGTTCACGTACACGCCGAGCGTCACCCAGTAATCGTTGCCGCCGTCGGGGATGGAGTAGCGAACGACGATCGAGTTCGAGGGGTACAGGTTCTTGAACTTGACCTGATCACCGACGTTGGTGAGCCGGACGGCCTGCCGGCCTGAGGCCTCGGAGGCGACCTGAGTGAAGGCGCGCGTCGGAGCGAGCACCTCGCCGTTCGTCTCCATGACCTCGGCTTCGTATTCGACGAACGGCGCGGCCGCGCCGCCGCCCGAGGGTATGGGCGTCCCTCCCGCGCCGCCCTGGCCCGCGCCGCCCTGGCCGCTGCCGCTGCCGCCGACGCCGCTGACGCCGCTGCTGACGCTGTCGCCGCCGCTGCCGCTGCTGACGCTGCTGCCGCCGCCGCCGCCGTTCGTGGAGGAGTGCGCGGGATCCCCCGTGCAAGCGACGTTGGCGAGCGAGCACGTGGCCACCAGCGCGATGGCCCCGAAGATCGAGGACGAGAATGAGCGTGACGTCATGGGTCCTCGATGGCCAAAGGGCCGGCGCGAGAGGTTTGCAAACCCGGAGCTCCCACCAGTCGAACTTCGAAGTACATGCATGTCACCACCACATACTCGCGGAGAGCGAGACCATGTTCTCGTCAGGCTTGAGCCTGGCGTCGTCGATCGCCGGATAACCGCTCCGGACGACCGGGTTCGATCCGTAGACATAGCGAGAGTACTGGAGCACGACCTGGTTGCGCGCCTGCCAGTCGGTGCGGAAGATCATGCGCGGCGAGATGATCGTGAACTCTCGCCCATCGACGTTGGCCGTCGGCCGCACGTGGTCGAGGCGCAGAGAGCCGGCGAACCAGGACGCGAGCGTGTACGTGCCCTCGCCGCCGAACTTGATCTTGTTGTCGTTGTCGAAGGCCGGATCGTCGCTCGAGACGTGCGAGTAGATGCCGAACGCCGAGAGGATGATGTCGCGTGACTTGCCGTCGTAGTCGCCGGGATAGAGCAGCAGGCGAGCGAGGCTCACCCCGTACTCGGCCCCGATGGTGATGATCTTGCCCGTCCCGGTGCCGTTGGGGCCGAGGTAGTTGCGCATCAGGTCGAGCCCGCCCTGCGTGTTCATCACGGAGAGGATCCGGCCTACCGAGCGCGCGTTGTCGGCGGCCGTGTACGAAGCGCCGAGGTACGCGTGGCCGAGGTGGCTCGCCGAGAAGCGGAGATCGGCGCCGAGCACGGAGATCGACCCGTCGGGCGTGAAGGCCTGAGCGGCGCGATCGTCCTGGCTCCACGCCCGCATGTGGTGCAGACCCGCGGTGAGCTGGCGCCGGTAGCTGATGCCGAGGTGCTCGTGCATGACGAGGCCAGTCCCGGTGTTGGGGTCGGCAAAGCCGTTCCAGCCGTCGGAGGTGAGCCCGATCGGGGCCTTGTCGAGCTGCCCCTGAAAGCCCTGCTCGAAGGCGACCACGAGGTCACCGAAGGCCACGCGCGCGACGACGTTCTCGCCGACGCCGTTGGTGCGGCCGATGATGGGCGTGGCGTAGTGACCTTCGTCGTACTCGCCCATCGTGCCGTAGCGGTTGGAGAACGCTCCCACGTTGACGGCGAAGTGAGCGTTCTTGGCCAGGTTCGGGAGGTTGAAGGTGACGAAGGCGTCGGTGATGCCTCCCTGGAGCGTCGGGTCGAAGAAGCTGGTGGCGGTGGTGGCCGTCCACGCCTTGATGATGGCCGTGCCGGTCACGATCGAGTTCCCGTAGGAGAACCCGAGCTGCGCGTACGGCTGGGGCACCGTGCTCGTGTATCCGGGCGAGTCGGGGTAGTCGGGGACCACCGGCGGCGCGTGGAGCACCACGTTCTTTTGCTCGGTGGTCACGACGCCCGCGCGCGAGTTGATGCCCACCCGGAAAGGCATCGTGATCAGGCCGTGGAAGTCGAAGCCGAACCCCTGGTCCTGCTCGTCCTTCGTCTTGATTCCGTACGTGGGCCCGACCCCGCCGGGCAGGGTGCCGACGACCGGAGTCCCGGGCGTGAGGCCGAGCCCCGTGTCCGTGGAGGGGTTGGTATTCTCCTCCGCGTACGCGGTGCCCGCGACGACCGGCAGAGCGAGCGCCGCTCCGAGCAGAGCGCGCGCCGCGCGTGAGCATGAACCGATGTGCTTGCTCACGTTCACCACCACATCCCGAAGCTGAGAGCGAACATCTGGTTACTTAGCTCCTCGTGCGAATAGTCGTTCGGCGCTTCACCGTGGGTATGCTTGCCGTAGAGCCAGCGCGTGTAGCTGAGCGTGACCTGCTCGTTGCTGTTCCAGTCGCTCCGCAGGATGAGCTTCGGGCTGATCACGTCGAAGCTCTCCTGGGTGTCGTTGGAGTTGGGCGCGACGTGGTCGTAGCGACCCGAGACCGCGAGCCACGACAGGCCGCGATAGGTGATCTCGGTGCCGAATTTGTACAGCGTGCGACCGTCGAAGTTCGGATCGCGGCTCTCGAGCGTGGAGGCCACGTTGGCGAACACGCTGGTGATGAGATCGGGCCCGTCTCCCCAGAAGGCCTCGGGGTGCCAGAGGAACTTGCCCCAGCTGAAGTTGTACTCGAAGCCGGCGACGAGGAGCTTGCCTGTGCCGCCGCCCTGCTGGCCGAGGAGCCGCTTCGTGAGGAGCTCGCCGGTGTCGGCGCCGTAGTAGTTCATGCCGGTCAGCAGCTGCGCGTAGTTGGCGTTGGCGTAGGAGACCGCGATCGCGAAGTTGCCGAGGTAGTTGTTGATCATGCGAAAGTCGGCGCCGAGCACGGTCATGTTGGGGTCGGGGCGCCGGCCCTCGTCGATGAACTGGGTCTTGGGGTCGTCGACCTGATCGCGCTCGTCCTGCGCGAAGTTCGAGAGGTAATGGAGGGCGAACACCAGCGGGACCTCGCCCTCGGTCGCGAAGCCAAGGTGCGCGTGGTGGACGAAGCCCGACGGCTTCGAGGGGTTCGCGTCGTTGTCGTAGACGACCGGCCCGGCGCCGATGGGTACTTTGTTGAACCGCCCCATCAGCCCGTGCTCGGCGACGAGCGAGAACGAGCTCGAGACTTTGTACTTCGCGGTCAGCGTCTCGCCGACGCCGAAGGGCGAGCCGATGATCGCGGCGTTGTACTGGCCCGCTCCGTACTGCCCGAGCGGGCCGTAGGTGTTGCGGAACGCGCCCACCGTCCAGTTCAGGCTCAGCTCCGATTTCAGGGGCGCCGTGAACACCAGGAACGCCTCGTTGACGAAGTTCTGGCTGCTGTTCTCGCGCCAGGTCTCGCCGGCCGTCGGCTTCCAGGTGCTGAGCTTGACGACCGATTTGACGTTGGCGTTGCCATAGTCGAAGCGCAGCTCGACCCAGCTGCCTTGAGGCGCGTTCGTGCCTTGCACCGCGCCGTAGATATCGGGCGTCCGCGGCGGAGCGAGGAGCGTGGTGCCGAATTGACTGGGCGTCGCCTGGTCACGCGAGCCGCCCGAGAGCCGGAGCGCGGCGCTCATGTAGCCGCTGAACTTGAAGGTGAACTCGCTGCTCTCTTCTTCCGGCGCGCTGAAGGGGATCGTCGCGCCTCCAGGCAGGGTAGGCCCGCTCGGCGCGTGCGGCGAGAGGCCGAGACCGACCGAGCGGCGCGAGCCCGGGATGTAGCCCTTGGGCGGCGCCGCGGGGGTGACCGGCTCCGGGGGCTCGGCGGGCGCCGGATCCGGCGCGGCCTTGGTCGAGGGAGCCTCGGGCATCGAGGCTTTGGGCGGCTCCGGAGGTGCGCTCTGCGCCAGCGCCGGCCTTGCCGTAGCGATGGCGAGCAGAGTCCACCCGAGCGCTGCCAATCTGGGGAGCTGCCTCATCGGATCTCTCACCGGCGGCGATAGAAGGTCACGTTGTCGATGTACACATCCGCGAACCCGACCGGGAACAGGAGAGCGAGCATATTGATCGAGTGGAGGTCCATGAACTGCGCGCGTTTACCGAAGCCGACCTGACGGAACTCGCTGAAGGGAATCACGTAGATCTGCCAGTCCGTGCTCAGGTGGATGGGCGCGACCCAGCCGTCGCCGCAGCGCTCGTCCTCGGTGGGCGGCGGCTCGCTGCCGTAGCAATAATTGCCGGCCTGGCCCCCCGAAAACTCGTAGGGTTTGCACTCGGTGCCGTCGAGATCGCGATCGTAGTAGTAGTCGGGCGAGCGACACGCGCTCGGACCGCAGACGGGATAGACCTCCTCGATCTCCGCCGGCTCGGGGATGGGAGCCATACCCACCTTGGGATCGAAGCAGCGGTGCACCGGCGCGGGCGCGTCGGGGTTCTCCGGTGTGCAGGGGAGGCCGTTCTGGCAGACGGGGCGGCAGACCTTGATCCGCCTGCAGAACGTGTTGTTCTCGCGGTTGAGCGAGTCGCTCGTGTGCTTGTCCTGGAGGGCGACCAGGAGGCCGCCCTGGGCCTCCGGACCGCGGCGCGCCCAGAGCGTGATGCCGTCATACCGGCTGAGCTCCCAGTAGCGGTGCGGCTCCGGCTGCGCGTACTCTTTCCCATCCGCGCTCCGGAGCGGCAGGCCCACTGGATCCAGCGTCTCGCCCGGCGCGGGCGGCTGGGGGCAAAAGTCGGAGCCGGAAGGGCAAGGCTCGATCGCGGCGAGGGGGTGCTCGAGGCCGCCGCCGAAGTAGTTGAAGCGCCCGCCGCGGAGGTGCAGAGCCCAGCCGTTCGGCTGGCCATCGCAGCTCGGACCATGGGTGATCCGATCCGCGGCGAGGCCCCATTTTTCCGTGTAGCGCCCGAAGAGGCCGGGATACCACGACGCGTCGCCCGGCACGCGAAAGGCGCCGAAGGACTCGTCGTCGTACGAGGACCACGCCTCCGCGACACCCACCGAGTTCGGCACGCTGGGGTTGGCCTCGAACGTCTCGATCCAGAACGGCGAGAGCTCGATACCCGCGAGCGGGCTACAGTCGATCGGGCCGGAGCCGGGATCCGGCGTCCCCTTCCCGATCGGCGGATAGACAGGCTCGCTCGGCGTGACCAGGGTGCCGTCGGGGTTGTGCAAGGGCACAGCCCCGTTGGTCCACGGCGCGGCCGCCGCGAGCCCGTCGGCGACCCCGATCCGCCCGACGTTCCCGTCGTTCGAGCACGCGGGCGCGAGGCACAGCGCTGCGGCTGTCAACCAGTACTCGACCTTCATAGTCCGCTCTGCGACTTCCGGATGAGCTGCATGAAGTAATCGGGGCGCTGCCACTGCCCATGAAAGTAGTAGTCGTAGTTGCGGTTGAGGCCGGTGCCCTCGCCGAGGTCGTTCCAGGTCGCGATCACCAGCAGCTCGGAGTCGCGCGTCTCCTCGAGCACCCGCGTGAGGACGCTGGCGTCCTTGATGATCAAGTCGGTCTGCCGGGAGAGCTCGCCCGGGCGATCACGACCTACCGAGTCCCATTTGACCATCGCGTGATCGATGACGTGGCCCTTGAGCTTCGACCGGCTGCGGCGCTCGGGGGAGTTGAACGTGAACCACTGGTAGCGCGCGTCCGCCACCTTCTCCATGGCCCCGTCGTCGAAGTAGGCGGAGTCCGCGTCCACGAACGGCTCTTCGTGGAAATCCGCGGCGAACATCTCCTTCAACCGCGTGATCAGCGCGGCGGACTTGGTGCGCGGCAGGAGCGTGCCCCCGTTGTAGAAGTAGACGAAGGGCCTGCCCTTGAAGCGATACCAGTGGCGTTTGTCGATCTGCGAGAAGAAGGGTTTCCACTTCATCTCGTAGATGAGCTTCGCCGCCGCCTCCGTGTTGTTGAGATCGGGCTTCTGCTCCCACGCCTTGGAGAAGTAGGGCTGACCCCAGGTCCAGGTGTCGTCGAAGAAGGCGATCTTGACCGGGTCTTCGAGGCTCGCGAGGGCCTTCGCGAGCGGCTCGAGCTTGCCGTTCTCGATGTCGGGCCCATAGGTGTTGAGCAGCAAGAAATCGAGGCCCGCGTACCTGGCGTCGAGCAGCTCGCGCCGCCAGAAGCCGGGGTGAGTGGGCACGTAGTAGCCGGCCTTCTGATCGCCGAAGCCGAGGAGCGGGTGCTGCTCCGCCATGCCCGACGAGTGGGTGTTGGCCCAGTCCATCTTGCAATTGACCTCTCCCGGGCAATTGAAGAAGAACATGCAGACGGCGCCGACGTCGCGCTTCAGCTTCTTCACCGGAGCGCCCGTGAGCTCGGGGTGGCTCTCCCAGGGATCCGAGTAGGCGAGCTTGCAGGTGCGCTTCTCCTCGCCGCAGAGCGCCAGCACGACGTCGAGGCGGCGAGTCCTCGCTTTGCTCTTCAGCTTCTCTGCCCAGGTGCTGACGACCTCGGCGCTCGGCTCTTTGCCGGTGATCTGGCAATGAGCCGCGCGCACGAAGGCCTCGGGCGTGTGCCCGAGGTTGACGTCGACGACCTCCGCGCGCTGGCACGGACCGCTCCACTCGGGCTTGAGCTTGAAGGGTCCGAGATCCTTTTCGTCGATGGGTTGGCTCATGGCTCGTGTCCCCGTCGCGGAAGCTGTCGACTTCGCGCCCGTCGTCTCCGCCGAGCGCTGCTGCGGACTATCGACCCGGCTCACCCTCTGGTCGAAGCAACCCGAGGTGAGCCCCAGAACCAGCGCGACCGGCCCGAGGAGAGCTCCCACCCCGGAGCCGGTCGCGACGTTTCCGGGCTTCATTTGCCGATGGGGCCGGTCGGCGCGGTGCCCGCGAACAGAGTCACCTCGTCGATCGAGACGTCGTAATCGGGGCCCGTCGTGATCCAGTTGAGGCCGAGGATGATCCCGTTGACCTTCACGGCCCCTGCGAGATCGGTCCACTTGATCGAGTACTGCTTCCAGTCCGCGGTCAGCGTGATCGACTTGCCAGGGTGGTTGTAGCAGTTCGCAGTGCAGTCGCCGCCGTCGGCCGTGGCCTGCGTCGCGGCGACCACGACCTGGAAGCGGAGCGCGTTGTCGGCGGCGGAGGTGCCCTTGGCCCAGAACGATACGCCGTCGAAGGCCGAGACGCCGGCGCAGGTCATGGCGGCGTCCTTCATGCCGAACCCGAACCCGGCCCCGAAGCCGCCGGCGGTCGGTGCCTTGATGCCGGTGGCGCTCACGTGCGCGCTCATCAGCGTCGCGACGGCGCCGCCGGCCTCGCGGGCGATCACCTTCTTGTTGGCGTCCGTCGTGTCGGCGAACGAGTACCAGCCGGGGAAGACCTTATCGGTCTCGAAGTCGTCGATGAACCCGTTGTCCGCGGTGATCTCGTGAATGTTGTTGTCACAGATGCTGGGAGTGGACGGGCCGCCGGTGCTGGTCGTGCTGCTCGTGGTGGTGCCGGTGCTGGCGCTCCCTGTGGTGGTGCTCGCAGCGGTGCTGGAGGTGGTGTCTCCGCCTCCCCCGCCGGTCGGCTCGGCGGTGCCCGACGAGCACGCCGACAGCATCGCCAACGCCAAGGCGCCCCCAACCGTGTAGATGGACACATCCAACGTAGTTATACGCTTCATAGTCTGGCACCGTTCCTTGGTAAGTTTCGAGAGATCGTCGCTTTGTGATCAGCTCGTGTCAGCTTCGGCGAACTAGAGAGGCACCGTCAACGCGAATCGTGGTCAACTCGCAGCGTTTACTCGGGAACGCACGAGGATCGCGAGGTTGCACGGCTCCCGCTGCTGCGCTTCACGTGGGCGCGAGCACGTCAAGACGCACTGCGTGACGACGCGCGAGGTGGTGCGGCGTGGGCGAGGCCGCCTCCTCGACTGCGTGCGCGAGGCAAAGCTTACCGCGCTCGCCTCCATCGGCGCGCTCGGCCTCGACGACCCGGCGCTGGAGCCTCGGATAGTGATAAAGGAGGAGAGGCGCGACGATGTGCGGTAAAAGGCCGCGTTTGCCTATTATTTCCCTTGGGGCCGCTCGTGAGCGCGTGGTAGGTAGGATCGGGGTGCGCGTAAACCATCATGCAAAGCGATGTGAGTAAGGGTATGAGTTACTTCAGCGCTCGTCTCGCCACGAGGCTTGTCGTCCTGGCGGCCAGCTACCTGTCCGCCGGCTGTATCGGTCCTCAAGGCGCCGCCAAGGCCTGTCCTTGCACATGTGATAAGGACTCGCCGGCGGCCGCCTCCTCGGACGCGAAGCCCACCGCGGCTCGTAACGACGCGCCGGTCCCCGACCCGGTCGTGCCCACGGGCCCGATGATCTGGGACGGCGCCGGCATCTCCAACCTGCCCACGATCGAGCCGCCGGGCAGCTGGTTCGTCTACAGCGACAAGACCGCGGGGGGCGTGAAGAAGCCCGCCGCCGTCGAGGAGTTCGCGAGCGCGATCGAGAACGGGGCGATCCACACGACGGGTAAGGGATATACCGAGTGGGGCGGCGGTATCGGCACCAACCTCTGCGGCGCGCCGCTGCTCACGCCGGTGGACGGGACGAAGTTCAAGGGCCTTCGCTTCAAGGCCTCCGGCTCCACGCCGATGAAGTTCCTCGTGGCCACGGTGGACACGATGCCGGAGTTCGGGCGGTGCAAGAAATGCTATGACCATTTCACCGTCGCCATCACCAACCTCTCGAAGGAGATGAAGACCTACGAGTTCAAGTGGAGCGAGCTGAAGCAGCTCGGGTGGGGCGACAAGGCCAAGCTGGACACCAAGGCCATCGTCGGCTTGAACTGGACCTCGAAGGACGCGGTCCCGTGGGACTTCACCATCGATGACGTCGCCTGGATCGAGTGATCCATGCGCCCCTGTCTACCGCTCCCCTCGTTCGCCCTCGCGATGGCGCTGCTCTGCGCCTGCGGGCGAGGTACGTACGATCCCACGGACGACCTCCGTCCGACCCAGCCTCCCAAGGCGCTCCCCGAGAACGTCGACTTTCAGCTTCAAGGCGAGTTCGACGGCCCCTGCGAGGCGCGGGCGACGATCGACGTGAACCTCGGGCACGAGCCCGAAGCGTTCGTCCGCGCGGCGCACTGCCAGATCACCGGCGCAGAGCCGAGCGCCGAGCTCACCAAGAGCTGGTCCGAGCAGCTCCGGACCAACGAATGGGTCCGCCGGATTGACGTCGTCCGCACCCTCTGCAACGACGCTGGCAAGACCTGCTCCCTCTCGTACTCCGATCCCTGGCAGGACCAGGTGCTGCTGACGGCGCCGTGCGTGCGCAAGACGAAGCGCGACGTGGGCGCCGTCTTGATGTTCTTCAGCGAGTGCCCCGACGGCGTGAACTGCGAGCTCGACTGGGCCAACACCCACGTGAGCGGGATGGACTCGCCCCATCGGCTCTACGCGTTCGGCGCGGCGACAGAGGGCTACTACCACCCGGACAACGCCGGCTTCTGGAAGCGCGAGCTGCTCGACGCGCGCTGGGCGGGCCTGCAGTTCCTGCTCGTCAACACCTACGGCCCGGATCTGAGCCGGCTCGGCCGGTTGAGCGAGGCCCTCACGGACATCGGCGGAGGCATCCAGATCGCGTTCCTGGACGACACCTGGTCCTGGGGTAAGGCACAGCAGCCGCAGCCCTGGAATGCCCTCCCGAACCTGGCAGACGCCGAATCCGCCGCGCAGATGATCTACCAGGCGAAGTGGAAGCCGTTCTTCCAGGCGATCCCGCGCGAGCACTGGTACTCCGTGAAAGATCGCCCGCTGATCTATTTCTACAACGCTGGCACGCTGAAGCCCCTGAACGCGGCCGCGGCGGTGGTCGCTCGGCTCAAAGCGCTCTTCGCCGCGGACTTCGGCGTCGAGCCGTTCGTCGCCGTGGATCGCGCGTTCTTCCAGGACCCTGGCATGCCGGCCGTCGCCGACTCGGAGTTCATCTGGAACACCTTCAGCGACAAAAGCCACTTCGACCTCAAGGGCGTGACGCACGACAGCTTCATGGTCCGGTGGGACTCGCTTGGCCGCGATCACCGGGGCGACATCGCCACCAGCAGCGATCGGATCGTCAAGGGCCCGGAGCTCCTGCGCCAGGCCCTCGAGAGCTCCGCAGCGTCCGATCTCGCGGTGTTTGCCACCTGGAACGACCTCGGTGAGGGCACGGGCATCAACCGCAACTACGACTACTACGACAAGGGAAAGTGGCTCACGCCGCACGCCTTCATGAGCACCCTGCGCGCCGCGCAGTGCGAGTAGCAGCGGTCGCTCGCCCGTCGATTCCCCCGCTCAATCAGCCCGAGATGGGCTACGGATGACTGCACCAGCCGCACTGAGCTACCATGCCCCGGGCGCCGACGGCTGGAGCACGCTCATGCCTGACGCTGTCGACTCCTGGCCTCGCCCCAGCCGCTTTCATGTGATCGCCGTCGCCACCAGCGTGGAGACGCCGCAGACCACGTATGGGCCGTTTCCGCTCGATCGGCACGGGCTCGCGTGGATCGTCGAGGGCGGCGGGGCGAGCTCGCTCGACGCTCACCGCATCGAGACGCGGCCCGGGACAGTACTCCTGATGCGACCCGGGATGACGCTCCGCCACGTCTGGGGGCGGGCGCGCAGCTTCCAGAGCTTCATCGTGTTCGACTTCGACGCGGTGGAGCCGCCCTGGCCCGCGCCGGAGGACTGGCCCCTGTCACGCCAGCTCGAGAGCGAGGACGTGCTCTTCTCCTTGTGGCGCTTCGTGCTGGCCTGCTCGCAGGCCGCGCCGCGCCGTGATCCGCTGCTGGTCGCCACGGTCGAGCTGATGTTGCGGATGGTGCTCACCGGGGCTTCCGGGCCGGGGGCGACGACGGCGATGACGTTGCCTCGGCCGGTGGAAGAGGCGCTGGCCTTCATCCAGGATCACCTGCACCGGCGCCCCGCCGATCCGCTCCGGCTCGCGGAGATCGCGCGCCGCGTGCACGTCTCCGAGCAGCACCTCTGTCGCCTCTTCAAAGGCGCTCTGGGCGAGAGCCCGATGCGCTGCGCTCAGCTCCTGCGCCTCGAGCACGCCGGGACGCTGCTCGACGGCACCGAGCTCAGCGTCGCCGAGATCGCCGAGCGGCTCGGGTACTCGAGCCAGTTCCATTTCTCGCGCAGCTTCAAGCTGGGGTATGGACTCTCGCCGAGCCTCTACCGCACCGCGTTCCGCGAGGGGACCAACAGCCGCCCTCCAGGGCTCGTGTACCGCCACCACCGGCTGCGCCAGTATGTCTACGAGCGGTCCCCGGGGAAGGTGGGAGGGCCGCGGTGAGGGCGTGAGAGGGTGAAGGACTGAAGACGTGAGGCGCGCGCTCACCAGCCCTTGAGCTGCTTTATCTGGGCGACGAGCTGATCGGCCATCGCTTGATGGGTCGCGACCGTGGGGTGGTAGTCTTCACCGTAAGGCGCGCTCTGCGGCTGAAAGAGGAGCGAGGCAATCGCGGCGTCGCCCTCGGCCTTGCGCGCGGCGACGATCTGCTTCAAATCGTCCTGGATCTTGGTCCACGCCATCTCTCCCGCCGGGTAGTAGTCCGAGATCATCGGCCCCGCCGCGAGGATGAAGGTGGCAGCCGGGTAGTAGCCTCGGAGCGTCTTCAAGAAGGCCAGGTAGGCAGCGCGATAGGCGGCCTCGTCGGTGCCGGCCGCGGAGAAATCGTTGGTGCCGAGGTTGATGACCACGACCTCGGGTGTCCACGCCGAGACACTCCAGGGCGCCGCTGCGGGGTCGTCCGGCAAGCTCTTGCCGTACATCTGAGGCAAGGTGTCGCCGGCGCCTCCCATGAAGTTCTTGGACACGCCGCGCCCCGAGTAGGCGACGGCCATGTACTCCGCGTCGAGCGCGCGCGCTGCGACCGCGCCCCAGGCACGATCGGCGTTCGACTCGTGGGTGGTATAGTGCGAGTCGTCCGGGGTCGTGGTCGAGACCTCGTTCCCGTAACCGCAGGTGATCGAGTCCCCGATGAGCTCGATGCGGTGGGGGCGCGCCGCGAGCGGGAGGATCGCCGAGCCTTTGAGCACGCGGAAGCCCAGCAGCTCCCCCTTGCCCGCGTTGGCCTGGCCGCCGGGGGCGCTCTCGACGCGCTTGAAGACCTCGACGGTGTGTTCGCCAGGGCCGAGCTTGCGCCCGATCGGATAGACCTCTTGCGTCGGTGAGACCTGGAGCACCACCGGCTCGGCGCCGTCGATGATCACATCGTAGTAGTTGGTCCCTGTCGCGCCGCCCGTGCCGTGGTCGGTGAGCCGTAGATCGATGGCGTCGCCCTGGAAACGCAGGCGGATCGAGACACCGGGGAAGGCGAAAGCCGGGGCCTTGGGGTTCGAGCAGTCCACGCGTCCGGAGTAGAGGATGTCCGGGTGATTGGGCGGGACATCCACGAAGCCATCGTCGGCCGGCGCGCCGAGCGAGACAGCGGCCTTGAAGCCGCAGACGCTCGCCGACGCGGCTCCGGGCGAGCCGCCGACTCCCCCTGTGCCAGCCGAGCCGCCCAGGCCGCCTGTGGCGCTCGTGCTCACCTGCGTGCTCGTCGAGGAGCAGGCCAGGACCAGAGAGGTCGTCATCATCCCGAGGCTCCAGCGCACGAGCGCCGGGAGCAGGTGTCGAGCACGCGCTTGGTTCATGAAATCCTCCAGCCGCGGAGAGGGTGATTACCAGTCTCTCCGATCGAGTCGAGCGATGATCGCCGAGGCGTGATCACGGTGACAGCGAGAGTGTGCCGGCGTCGAGGGCGACCTCGTAATAGCCGTGCGCGTCCCACGCGAGCGCATGGCCGCCTTGCGAGAGCTTGCCGCCGTCGACAGTGACGCGCAGGAATTTCCCCGGGGGAAAGTGAGCTGGCAGCTTCCACGACCAGCTCGTCGCGCCGCCGTTGGTGGTCGGCGCCGCGCCGGCCACGAGCTTCTGCGCGACCCAGTAGGCCCCGACGTTCACCACCGAGTCAATCCAGACGTCGGCGAGCGACTTCGCATGATCGATGCTGCCGGTGATCGCCGTGATGTCCGTCGTCGCGTACCAGGCCTGAGAGGTCGGCGCGATCGAGTGGAAGAGGAAGATCAGCCAGCTCCCCTGGGCCCGCGCCGCGTCGATATCACCGCTGAACTTGCTCGCGGGCTCGCCTCCGGCGGCCACGGCGGCGATGCACGGCAAGTTGAAAGGATCGGTGGCGCCGCCGGGCGCGATGGTGCCGGGCGACACGCCGCGCGCCAGGAAGAACCGCGACATCGAGGCTGGCTCGTAGCCCGTGTCGCCGAAGGGGTATGCCGCGGTCCACACGTCGGCCTGCTTGGCTGTCCCCTCGATGTAGGTCGTGACGTCGTCGAGCTCGGCGTCGATCGTCGTGAACGTGGCTCCGTTGGTGCACATGCCGTTGGCATAGCAGTGGTGAACGGTGTGATTGCCGAGCTCCCAGCCGTCCTTCAAGGCATCTTGCCAGGTGGCGTCGAAGCCCGCCTCGGAGGCCTGGCTGAGCGTGTTGAGGTAGAACGTCCCGCGGATGCCTTCGGCCTTGAGCTCGGGCCAGTGCGCGATGTGCGAAGGCTGGGCGTCGTCGAAGGTGTAGGTCACGGCGCTGTGGAAGCCGGCCCAGGGCAGGACCACGAGGTTCTGCGCGGCGCCCGACGGCTGGGGCTCGGCGCCGCTGCCCGGCGGAACAGGCAGGTTGGAGACGGCCGAGACGCCGCCCCCGCCGGCGCCCGAGCTCCCCGAGGCCGCGCTGGTGCCGCCGGCGCCGGAGCTCGACGTCGTCTGTTCACGGGGCTCGGTCTTCTGCCCGATGTCGCAGCCGAACGAGAGCGGGAGCGAGCCGAACACGATGAGTTGAAGCGCGGGCCTCATCAGCCCACGAACGCGACGTCGAACCTTCAGCGCCTGATTCATGGCACCTCCACCGAGCTTGGACCCCATCGAGGCTCCCGCGCGCTGCGAGCGGCCGGCGGCGCCTCGATCCGGGAAGGACCTTATCCTGCTCAACGAACCCTGCCCATGGCCCCGAGGCTTGTCTTTATATACTTTCTGAACCTGCCGAGATCACGCGCCGCGGCATCCCCTCGCCCTTCCATTGCGTCATCTGCGCGCGAGGCTGGGGCTCCAAGCGCCGAGCGGGCTCGGTGATCCGCGAGATCGCAGGTGGGCGATCCCGCGGATCACCGCGATGACGCCTCCTCGCTTCAAAGCGCGGTCAATCCGGCCTGTCGGCGGCTCCGGCCTCCTGGCAAGGATCCTGCTCTCCAGATGGTCGCTGCAAACACCTTCGCCGACTACGAGGATCCCGTGATGCGAGCCCACTCGAATGAATCATCTCCTGTCGCCCTGCCCCGCCGGACGAGCGGACCTTCGTCCGTCGCTGCCCGCGTGAAGCGGAAGAGCCCTTCGAGCCTGATCTGGGTGGGCGCTCTCCTGAGCGCTTCATCTCTCCTCGGGTGCTCAGTCGATTACGGCGCGGAAGAGCAGGACAGCTCCGCGACGGCTGACGGGCTGGCCCTCGCCACCTATCGATTCGGCGCGCTGGGCGGGACGTCGAAGTGCCTCGACGTGGCTGCGGCCAGCACGACGGACGGCGCTGTCGTGCAGTCGTATGCCTGTAACGGCACCTCGGCGCAGGCGTTTCGCGTCGAGAGCCGGGGAGGCAGCAGCTACCAGCTCGTCAATAGCAACAGCGGTAAATGCCTGGACGTGAAGGATCACGGCACCGCGGACGGCACGGCCATTCAGCAGTGGTCGTGCGTCGCCGGGAACGACGCGCAGTCCTTCCGGATCGAGGACGCCGGCAGTGGCAAGGTGCGCGTCGTCCACGGTACGACGGGTAAATGCCTCGACGTCGCGGCGGCCTCCACCGCGGATGGCGCCAAGGTCCAGATCTATACCTGCAATGGCACCAACGCTCAGACCTGGGTCGCGACGGACGTCGGCAGCACGCCGCCTGTCACGCCGTCCGGCGTGCGCGTGGTTGCCTATCTGCCCAACTACAGTGGCAGCTTCGCCACCTGGGCCAAGACCATCAACTTCTCCAAGATGACCCACCTCAACCTGGCGTTCGCGACGGCGACGAGCCAGAACGGCTGGGATATGGGCGCGTCGGACGCGGACGTCAAAGCGCTGGTCGATGCGGCGCACAAGGCCGGCGTCAAGGTGCTCGCCTCGCTGGGCGGCGGCGGCGGCGATCAGACGGTGATCGCGCGCTACAAGACGGCGAGCAACATCGACCCGCTCGTGGCCAACCTCGACGCGTTCGTGACGTCCCACGACTTCGACGGCGCGGATATCGACATCGAAGACGGCGGCCAGCTCGGCGCCAACTACGCCTCGTTCGTGAGCAAGACCGTGAGCAAGCTGCGCCCCAAGGGCAAGCTGGTGACGGCCGCTGTCGCGCAGTACCTGCAAGACGGCATGGCCGACAGCACCCTGCACATGTTCGATTTCGTCAACGTGATGATCTACACGAACTACAGCGACAGCGTCGCTGCCATGAGCTACTACACGGGCACCAAGGGCGTAGCGAAATCCCAGCTCACGATCGGCGCGGGCTTCTTCGGCACCGACAGCAGCTGGAACGAGTACGCGTACAAGGACATCCTGGCGGCGGACAGCAGCGCCTGGAGCAAGGACTCTGCCGTCGTCGCCGGGAAGACGGTGCGCTACACGGGCATGGCGTCGATGAAGCAGATCGCCGACTACTCCAAGGGCTTCGGCGGTATCATGTTCTGGGAGCTGTCCGAGGACACGACCGACTCGCACTCTCTCTACAAGGTCATTCAAGGCGAGATGTGAGGTGACGGTTGGATGGCCTGGGCCATCGCCGCGAGGGCTCCAGGGTCTGCCGGGGATGCTCAGGTGCGGCCGACGGCGGTCAACGACCGCGTCGCCCTCGTTGGGGTCGCGAATGTCCCACGAGCTGACGGGGCACGCAGATCCTGCGGGCTGACGACCGACTGGGCTCTCACACACAGGAGCGGCAGTCGGGCGCGACTGCCGTCTTCGCCCACTCAAGAGCGAGCGTGTGGTAAGATCCCGCCCCCTCCGGCCAAGAATTCCCACCCGCAACGACGCGGTGTGCTTGGAAAGGATACCATGCCTTACATCACATTCGACAGATCCCAGCTCCTCGCTCGCGGCTTCATCGCCTGCGCTGTCCTGTCGGTGAGCGCGCCTGCGCTCGCCGACATCACGCAGCCGAGCGGCGTCGTCATCCCTGCGAGTGGGGGAACGGCGTTGAGCGGCCTCCTCAATGGTTCGGCGAACAACAACAACATCAACGAGGGCATCAACGTCGTCACCGACGCTGCTGTCGAGCCGCAGAAGTTCCTGCCGCTGTGCGACTTCGGCGGCAAGTACATCGCCAAGGGCGGCGCCGCCAATTTCGGCTTCGGCTGGTACAACGTCGACGACAACCGCCCGAGCACCAAGCCGCCCAAGTACATTCCCAAGGACACGGGCGCCAACCTCAACGTCGCGGCGGGGAACAGCGATATCCAGATCCTGTTCCCGTTCTCGGTCAGCCTGCCGCCGCCCAATCAGGTCGACCTGACGGCCGTCTCGATCCGCCAGAGCCCGGCTTACCTGGGCGGCTTCATCGGCTTCGCGCTGATCCCGAACCCGACCGGCACCGGCCACGAGAGCGCGACTCAGTATCATTACACCGAGCATCGGTTCAACGTCCAGTGCACGCAGTGCCAGAATCCGGGGCCGTGGTACTCGGATCTCATCTATAGATCGAAGAAGCTCCCCAACACGTTCTACCTGGGCTTCGAGGATCTCGATTTCACGGACGCGGCCGGCTCGGCGGGCATCAACGGCAACGACCTCGACTACGAGGACTTCCTCTTCCGCTTCACCGGCGTCACCTGCCCCAGCGCCGGCCAGCCGTGCGACGTACCGGGCGGCATCGGCGCCTGCGCCAAGGGTGTCACCGACTGCGACGCGCAGGGTCAGACGATCTGCAAGGCCACCGTCCAGCCCGGGACACACCCCGAGACGTGCGAGGGCATCGACAACGATTGCAACGGCATCATCGACGACGGCGCGACGTGCCTTGATGACAAGGTGTGCAGCCACGGTACATGCGTGGCTCCGTGCGGCTCGGGCGAGTTCACGTGCCCGACGGAGTTCACGTGCAATCAAGGCCTGTGCCTCGAGAAAATCTGCGTCGGCGTGACCTGCCCCAACGGCCAGGTGTGCCATGGCGGCAAGTGCGACGCGCCCTGCAACGGCGTGGTGTGTCCCGCCGGACAGGTGTGCAACAACGATCACTGCCAGGACCCTTGCGTCGGCGTCAACTGCGCGACCGATCAAGTGTGCTTGGGTGGTCTGTGCGTGACGGGGTGCAACTGCCGCGGCTGCCTCGACAACCAGACCTGCAACGAAACGAGCAATCAATGTTTCGAGACCGCGTGCGCCGGTGTGACGTGCAGCGCCGGCTCTTATTGCAAGGCCGGGGTGTGCGTCGACGGCTGTAACGGCGTGGTGTGCCCGGCGGGCGAACAGTGCGAGAGCGGGCAATGCGTCGCTTTGCCGCCCGCGATGACGACCTCCTCGTCGAGCGGTATCTTCGCTGGCAGCGGCGGCAGCGGCGGCGGCGTGACGGGCAGCGGCGGGGCCGGTACCGGTAATGGCACCTCGACCGGTGACACGAGCGGCAGCGGAGGCAGCGGCGGCGCGGGCGGAGGCAGCGGCTCGGCAGGCGGCTGCGGCTGCCATCTCGGGTCGGACGACTCCACGGTTGGCGGCGGCGGGATTGCAGGGCTGCTGCTCGGGCTCACCATGACCGCGCGGCGGCGCGCGCGGCGGCGCGTCCGCGGGTGTGCTCCCACGACTCGTTCATGAGAACGAACGGGGTAATTGGCGTGCTTTCCCTGAAGATGCGTGAGCGCGCGGCGACGTTCCCCGGCACCGTCGTGTCGACAGAGTAGGTGGGCGCCTCGGGCGCGCAGGCAGTCGATTGACTGCCTGCGCGCCCCTCGCCTCTTTGTCGCCCTCCGCGATGAGGCCTATTTAATTTAGTTGCTGACGACGAGAACATCGTCGATGTAGACACCGGGGAAGGTGGCGGTTCCGTCGGAGCGGAAGGCGAAGCGGAGGCGAATCGTCTGGCCGATATACGCGGACAGATCGACCTGGACGAGCTGCCAGCCCAGCGCCCCTTGGTGTCCACCCCAGGCGGCCTCGTTGTTGACGGTGAGCGAGTAGGCCGGCACCACGTTGTTCACCAGGGTGTAGGTCGCCCCGGCGTTGGTGCTGATCTTCAGGTTCGCGCCGTCGAAGGTCGACCCCTCGGTGTCGACCCACATCCGGAAGCTGAGCTTGGGGCTCACGGCGGTGGTGAGAGCGATGTCCGGCGAAGTGGCGGTGGTGCCCGTCCACGACTGGCTGTTGTGGTACTCGCCGGCGAGCTGCGTCCCGATGCATTGCATACCGCCGTAAGCGGAGCTGGGTCCCACCACCGTCGGAGTGCCGCACTGCCAGTCACCGGTCAGCGTCCACCCGTTCGGGCACGCGCCCTCGAAATCCGCGGGGAAGAGGATGTTGCCGATGTCGGCCACGGTGAAGGTGAAGACCTTCTCGGCGAAATTGGAGGGCAGCAAAGGCTCCTCGACGTGCACCGTGACGCTCACCGGACCTATGTCGGCGGCCGTGGCCGTTCCAGCGAGCACGCCCGACGCCGGATCGATGGAGAGCCACCCGTGGTTGGTGCCGGCGACGATGCTCCACGCCGCACCGCTGGAGCCGCCGCTCTTCTTGATCTGCTGCGAGTAGGGCTGCGTCGTGTAGATGTTGGGCAGGGGCGAGGCCGTCGTGATGCTCAGCGGCTCCACGGCGGCTTCGGCGACGGTGACGTCGTCGATGTAGACGCCGGGGAAGACGCCGAAGACGTCGCTGTGAAAGGCGAAGCGCAGGATGATCTGCTGCCCGGCGTAAGCGCTCAGGTCAGCCGTGAACTTCTGCCAGCCTTCCGAATGATCTCCACCCCATGCGCTCTGCGAATCGATCATCAAGTCGTAGGCCGGCGTGACCGTCATGACCTGGCTGAACGTCGCGCCGCCGTCGGAGCTGACCTTGAGGTTGAAGCCGTCGAAGGTCGAGCCCTCGGTGAGGATCCAGGTCCAGAACGAGAGGACGGGGTTGGTCGCCGACACCAGGCTGATGGGCGGCGAGTCGGCAACCGCCGTATCATAGGACTGGTCGTTGCTGTATTTGCCGTGGATCTGCGTCGCGATGCAGCTGGTGCCGATGTGCGCGGTGGTCGGGCCGACGACCTTGGGAACCCCACACTGCCAGTCTCCGCCGAAGGTCCAGCCGGCGGGGCAGGTCTCGAAGCTCTCTTCCATGTAGAAGAGGCAGCCCGTGGTCGCCGCGCCAACGCACATCCCCGCGGAGCAAGTGTCCGCGCTGGTGCAGCTGCTGTAGTCGTTGCAGGCGGTGCCGTCGGCGAGCGCCATGGACACGCACGTCGCGCTGGCGTCGCAGACGCCCACGTGACACGCGGTGATGCCGTCGAAGCACTCCCCCCCGGTCGGCACGGGCTTGGGCTCACAGCCTCCGCTGAGCGGGTTGCACGTACCGGCCGTGCATCCGACGGTCATCGCCGAGCAATCCTTCGGCGTGCCTCCGAGGCACTGCCCGTCGGTACATGTCCTGCCGACCATGCAGAGGTCGCCGGTGAGGAGGCATTTGTTGCCGTTCTTGGCAGCGTCGGGCGCGGCGGGCTCGCAGCCGCCCGTGGTCGGGTTGCACGCCATCACGTTGCACTCGGCCTCGGGCGCGAAGCTGCAGTTCTTCGGGTCGCCGGTGCACTCCCCGTCGTGGCACGTGCCGTTCTCCTCACAGAGGTTGGTGGCCACGCAGCTCGCGCCCTCGTCGCCCTGGGTGGTCCCGCAGGATTTGCTCTGCTCGTCACAGGTGGTCACCGTGCACGCGGGAGGGGTGAGCGCGCAGTCGTTCTGCGGTCCGCCCTTGCATACTCCGTTGTCGCAGGTGTCGTTCACTGTGCAGAAGAGCCCGTCTTCGCAGCTCGTGCCGAGCATCGCCGGGACCACCACGCAGACGCCCGTCGGGCCGAGGTACTGTCCCTCGTTGCACACCGCGACGAGACACTGCGGCGTGGTGATCGTCGAGCAATCCGTGCCGCAGAGCCCGAGGTCAGCGCCGCCGGCGCCGCCTTCACCTCCGGCGGCGCCTTCACCTCCGGCGGCGCCTTCACCTCCGGCGCCGCTGCTGGACGATGAGCTGGCAGCCCCACCACCACCCTGGCTGCCTGGATTGCTGCTGACGCCGGTGCTCTGACTGGTGGAGTTGTTTGTCGCGCACCCCACGATCCACAGTGTCGGGACCAGCAGAGTGAGCGCAATCACGCTGTTCCATCTGGTCGATTCAAGCAAATGACGTGTTTCTTCCAGGGAGATCATGAGTCCTCACGTACAACCCCCCGATAGAGCCGATGTTTGTAATTTATACTCCGGCGAGGCGCAATACGATTTCCTGGGGCGGGTGATCGAATTGTTCGAGCACGCCGGTGCAACTCTGGCGCAAGCTTCGGCCTTGATTCCACTCCTCGTTACCCGCTTTTTTTACGCGTCTCCGGCGTGTTTGCAACTGAGCTCGCATCTGCGCTCTCCCGTGGTGCCAAGCGAGCGGGCGGCGAGAACAGGCGTGTCGCCGACGACGCCGCGCGACAAGAAGAAGACGCTGCGCGACAAGAAGAAGACGCCGCGCGACAAGAAGCGGACGACGAAGACGAAGCTTGACGCCGCATCGCCCCTCGTCTTGGACCCCGACGAGACGTCGCGCGCTCGTGGCGTGCAAGCGACGATTCCGTGACGAATTGATGTCTTTTGCGCGACGCTCGAGGTCTCGCGGAGCTGCTACCGTCTCGGAGCTTGTTTAGAGCCCCGAGTCAGTTGAACGCATCCTCCATCCCGCTGCGGCAACGGGGTTATTTGCAGACGATGCTCTGCATGGCCGTGCGGAGGATCTCTCCGCTGGCGCAGTCGCCCACGAGCCTGATCTCCCCGTCGGTCTTGGCGGCGAAGGTGACGCGCTTCCGGCGCGCGGCCTCGATCATATCGGTGCTCGACTTGCACGTGGTCGTCATGGTCGCGTCGCACGAGAGGGCCTGTTCGCAGCCGTTCTTGATGGTGAGTACGCACTCGCCCCCATCACACTGGGCCACGGCCGTGAGGCAGTCGCTGCCTGTCGCCAGGGGCTCTTTCGGCGCGGGCTCGGGGGCGGCCGCCTTCGGGGGCGGCGCGGGCGGTGGCGCGGGCGCGGGTGGAGGCGGCGCGCTCGCGCAGCCGAGGAGCGCGGCCAAGGCACTTGCGCCGAGGAGCGCAGTGCCCTTCGTTCCATGGAGTCTCATCGGCGCACCCTACCACGGGAGGTGGTGCCGGAGGCGAGGCCACAGCGACGAGGCCGCGCGGGCGGCGATGTACGTTGGGGCTCGGTCGTCGTATTGCTTCGCAACCACCATGAACCGACGTCATCCGGAGACCGGGCCGCGCTTCGCGCTCGGGCTCGCCTCGCTCTCGCTCCTCGTCGCCTGCGGCGCGCGGAGCTCGCTCGACGACGGCTCCCACGCGCAGGCGCCGGGCGACGCGGGCACGCAGGGCGCGGGCGGAGGCAGCACGGGTGGAGGAGGCGCGGGTGGAGGAGGCGCGGGTGGAGGAGGCGGAGCGGGCCCAACCACCTTCGTCTCGGTCGCGTGCGGCGGCGCGCACGTCTGCGCGGTGACCTCGGGAGGCAAGGTCGTCTGCTGGGGATACGGCGGCCGCGGGCAGCTCGGCGACGGCCTGGCGACAGGGTTCACGAAAGGTCCTGTCGTCGTGGGCTCGATCGCCGGCGCGACCCAGGTCGCCGCGGGCGGAGAGCACACCTGCGTGCTCGCGAGCGGCGCTGTGCTCTGCTTCGGCCACGACGAGTACGGCCAGATCGGGGACGGCGCCTCGGGCATCGGCGTCGATCGCCCCACGCCCGTCGCTGTCGCGCTCCCCGAGGAGGCGACCGCGATCGTGGCCGGCGGACCCCACTTCGGGAGCGGACATAGCTGCGCGCTGGGCGCGTCCGGCGCGGTGTGGTGCTGGGGCGCGAACCCCGGCGGGCAGATCGGCAATGGACAGACCGGCTTCGGCGCGCTCGTGAGCAAGCCGTTCCACGTGACCAAGCTCGGCGGCCCCGCGGTGGCGCTGGCGGCGGGCGGGAATCACACCTGCGCGATCGTCGCCGGCGGCGACGTCTGGTGCTGGGGCTACGACTACAGCGGCCAGATCGGCGACGGCAACGCGGGGCCGGACCTCAAGGTGCCTTTCCCCGTCAAGGTGGTCGGGTTGCCCGACAAGGCTGCTTCCATCGCGGCCGGAGATGGGCAGTCGTGCGCGGTCCTCGCGAACGGAGAGGTGTGGTGCTGGGGAGAAGGGGGCTTTGGCGCCTTCGGTGTCGGCACCCCGAACCAGCCGTTCGCGAAGCCCGTGCTCGCCTTTCCTGGAGCGCCCGTCGCGGCGATCGATCAGGGCGCTCATCACGGCTGCGTCGCGCGCACCTCCGGCGAGGTCGCCTGCGCTGGGCTCGATGATCTCGGGGAGGTCGGCTCGGGAAAACCAGGGCCGTTCGAGATCCACGGCGAGCCGGTCGCTGTCGGTGTGAGCGACGCTGCGGCGATCAGCGCTGGCACGACGACGACGTGCGCGCTGCGGAGCTTTGGCGCGCTCTCGTGCTGGGGAGACTGGTTCGGGACCACGCCCGCGGCGATCACGCTGCCCTGAGCGGGGCGCGGCGGCGGCGGAGACAATGGCCACCTCCGACCTACCGAGATGAGCTCTTTCGCGCCAGACTCACCACCTCGTCGGCGCAGCCCCAGCCGAGGGTCACGCCGGCGCCGCCATGGCCATAGGCATGGATGAGCCGGATCCCGCCGGGCAGACCGACCGGGTCGATGGCCACTCGGGCACCGCCGTGTCGGGCCGGGCGCAGACCGACGAGCTGGTCAATCACGCGGGCGCCGCGGAGCTCCGGCACCAGATCCGTACACCGCGCGAGGATCGCCTGCCCGGTCGCGGCGCTCGGCGTGCAGTCCGATGCGCCGGGCTCGAAGGTGCCGCCGAGCACGACGTCGCGGCTGCGCGGGTGAACGTAGGTGAGGCCGGCCGGGTTGTCCTCGTCGCGCACCGACGTGCGCAGGCCGGGGTTGCTGACCAGGACGACCTGGCCGCGCGCCGGGTGCACGCTCGGATCGTCGCTGAGCCCTCCGCTGGCGAGGCCAGTGGCGTTGACGACGATGGAGGCCAGATCGGCGACGTCGGTGAGCCGGTCGACCCGTCGCCGCAGCAGCACGCCCCCGCCGCCGGTGACCCGCTGTACCAGCCAATCGAGGTATGGCTTCATCTCCACCGTGGGCACGGTGAAGCGCCACTCCCCGGTGAACGGCGCCGCTACCTCCGCAGCTCGGAGCGCCCTGAAGTCGCGGACGGCCGCCGCCCACCAGGGCTTTGGCGTGCTCGGCGCGCGCAGCAGCATCCGGGTGGGGCGCATCACCACGCCCGAGACGCCGTGCACCGCCTGCGCGGCGAGCTCATCGAAGGTCCGCCGCGCCCAGTCGAGCACCCGGGGATCGCCGAGGGTGTGGCTCGGATACCAGACCGCGGCGGCGATCCCCGAGACCGTTCGCGCCGGCTCGTCGGCCGTCACCACGGTCACTCGTGCCCCCGCCTCCTGCAAGCGCACCGCGCACGTCAGACCGACGACGCCTGCACCGACCACGACCACATCCTTCATGTGCTCAGGAAGCAGCCGCCGAGGGCCAGTGTCCAAAACCAACAAAGTATCGTTTCATAAGGATCGCTTATGGTGGCGATCATGGATCTGCGCCGGCTGCGCTACTTCGCCGTCCTCGCCGAGGAGCTGCACTTCACCCGCGCGGCCGCTCGGCTGCGCATCGCTCAGCCGGCCCTCAGCCAGCAGATCAAAGCGCTGGAAGAAGAGATCGGCGCCGCGCTGATCGATCGCAGCGGCCGGGGCTGCGCGCTCACCCCGATCGGCAAGCTGGTCGCCGACGAGGCCGCGGCGCTGCTCGCGCAGGCCGCGGCGGCGCGCGAGCGGATCGACGCGGCGATCCGCGGCCAGGGCGGCCGGCTCCGGCTGGCCTATACGCGGTCGGCCCGCGGCGGCCGGGTCGACGCCCTCATCGCTCGTTTTCGCGCCGAGAACCCTTATGTCGAGGTCGTGGCCGAGACGGGCTGGACCGCCCCCAACGTGGCCGGGCTGCTCGCCGGCCGGCTCGACGTCGCCTTCGTGCGCCCCCCTGTGCCCGAGCCCGGCCTGCGCTGCCGCTTCGTGGACACCGAGGAGCTGCTGCTCGCCGTCCCCGCGGATCATCCGCTGGCGCGGCACCGGCGGATCCCTCGCGAGCTCCTCGTCGGCGAGCCGGCGGTGATGTGGCCGCGAGAGAACGGCCCGGGGATGTACGACAGCATCGTCGGGCAGGTCTGGCCCAGCGGTGGCTTCAATGTGGTGCGGCACGAGCCCGACGACGAGCAGCTGCTGCGCGCCGTGGCCAGCGGCGCGGTGGTGGCCGCCGTGCCTTCGGGCCGCGCCCGCGCGCTGCGGATGCCCCGGGTGCGGCTGCGCCGGTTCACCCCGCCCGTGCCGATGGTGGAGATCGCGCTGGCGTACCCGGCGCGGGCGGTGAACCCGATGGTGCTGCGCTTGCTTGCCCTGCTCGGATAGGCTCAGCGCAAATCATGACGACAACGACCCGCGACAAGCTCGCCAATGGCCTCGTGATCGGGACTCTATGCCTGGGCGCCGTCGCGTTTGCCGCGTTCGGCGTGCAATGGCTCCTGCGCCCGGAGGCGATGGCTCACGATCTCGGCATCCTCCTGACCAACGGCGATGCGACGTCGGACGCCCGCGCGGTGTACGGCGGAATGGAGCTCGGGTTCGGGGCTTTCCTGACCTACAGCGCCTGGTCTCCCGGCCGCCGCTCCCAAGGGCTCGCGGCGGCGATGCTGATGCTCTTCGGGCTGGGCCTGGCGAGGCTCACTGGCATCCTCCTCGCGCCCGGCGGCGTGAGCGGCGCGACGAGGCAGCTGCTCGCCACCGACCTCGGCGGGGCCGCGCTCTGCACGGTGGTGTTCCTCGTGAGCCGCAGGCAGACGCCGCCTCTCGAAGCGCTCGCGCGCGAAGCGTCCAAGGCGCAGGACTGAGCCGCCGGGCTACCGGCCGGCCCCGCGCCGCTTGCGCCGCCGCAGCAGCGCCATCGCCGCGGCGGCTGCTCCCACGCTCAGGCCCGCGCCCCAGCGCGGATCCAGCGCCGCTGCGCTGCACGCCCCGGGGTCGGTGCTCGACACGTCCGGCGGCGGGACGCACGCGCCTGCCTGGTCGCATGCGTAGCCGGGGGCGCAGTCGGCGACCGATGTGCAGGTCGTCCGGCACGTCGCTGTCGCGGCGTCGCAGCGGAGCTCCCCGCAGGACTGCGCCACGCAGTCCTCGTTGGCGCAGGTCGCGCTGCCGTCGGGGCAGGCACGGGCGTGCGTGTCGTCGTCGCAGGGGAGCGAGCAGGTGCCCTCTTTGCCGGGCACGTCACAGCGCCGGCAGCCGGTGGTGCAGGCCTCGTTGCAGCAGATGTGCTCGATGCAATGCCCGCCGCCGCACGCCAGGTCCGAGTCGCACGCTTCGCCGTTCGGCGCGAGGCGGTACACCTCCGCTGTCGCCTGGTACACGCCGCCGGCCAGCACGACGCGACCGTCGTCGAGCATCGCGGAGGCGTGCTGGTAGCGGTCGATCAGCATCGGGTCGAGGGCTTGCCAGGTTCCGTCGAAGTAGCCCTCGACCTGACGCGAGGCCGAGCCGCTGCCGTCGAGGCCGCCGAAGAGGAGCAGCGCGCCGCTCGGCAGGAGGGCGGCGGTGTGGAAGGTGCGGGCCGTGACGAGCTTGGAGGGGATCTTCTCCCATTTGTCGGCGACCGGATCGTAGAGCTCCGCCGTGTCGAGCTGCGTGCCCGCTTCGTTGCCGTCGTTCTTCCCGCCCATGTTTCCGCCGGCGACGAGCACCCTGCCGTCGGGCAGCAGCGTGGCGGTGTGAGCGCGCCGCGCCTGGTTCATCTTCGCGGCCTTGGTCCAGAGCCCCGTCTTCGGATCGAAGATGTCGACGGTGGCGTACGTGAACCATTTCCCGGAGACGTCGACCCCGCCGCCCGCGGCGAGCACGCGGCCGTCGGCGAGCTTCGTCGTGGTGTGAAAGAAGCGCTCGCTGTTCATGACGCCGACCGATTTGAAGATCTTCGTGTCGGGGTAGAAGACCTCGGCCTGCGTGTTGGAGTTGTAGCCACCGGTGAGGAGCAGCCGGCAGTCATCGAGCAGCGTGGCCGTGCCGTAGAGGTGAGTGAGCTTCATCTTGCCGGCGGGGATCCACGTGTTGGTGGCGGGGTCGTAGAGCTCCGCTTCGCGGGCGCCCGCGTCGTTCCTGCCGGCGACGAAGACGCGGCCGTCGCAGAGCGTCGCGCCGATGGGCCAGTCGTGCGGGTAGAGCATGGGCGTGCCGGTGGGCGTCCACGTCCCCGCGCTCGGATCGTAGATCTCGGCGGTCAATATCGCGGACTCGCTGGGCTGGCCGCCCGCGACCAGCACGCGACCATCGGCGAGCTTCGCCGCGATGTGGTGCCAGCGGACGGTGCTCATCGACGAGGTGGCCAGCGACGAGAGCGGCTGCGTCGCGAGGCTGGGCGGCGGCTCGTCGGCCAGGAGCGCGGGCGACCAGGTCGTCGCGCCGGCGAGCGCGGCGGTCGCGAGGAGGATCGAGCGGCGGAGTCCCCTGCCCCGGCCCTGGCGGCGGCGGCGCGCCGCGGCGAGGAGCGCGAGGCCGGCGAGCCATGCCGCGAGCGCGGGCGGCGAGCCGGGCGGGCGCGGGCCGGCGGAGCACGTCACGGCAAAGGTCGCCGCGACGTCGGGTCGCGCGCGGCATTTCCCCTGCGGGTCGCACGCGTAGCCGTCGGCGCAGTCGTCGATCGAGCTGCACTGCGTGACGCAGCCGAGCGCCGCGGGGGAGCCGCTGAGGCCGCAGCGGTACGGCGCGCAGCTGACCATGGCTTGCGTGCACTCGCCGCCGACGGCGGAGCACGCCACGCCCTCGATCGCCGCGGTGCCGTCCGCCGTGCACGTCGTCGCCACGCACGCCTCGCCGACGCGGCTCACGCACGCGGACTCCGCGTCGCAGACGCTGTCGCAGGGCCCGCCCTCGCCGCAGTCGCGGTGCGGATCGGTGCCGGGCGTGGCCGGCGAGCACGTGCCCTCGGCGCCCGCGAGCGCGCAGGCGACGCACGGGCCGGAGCACGCCTCGTTGCAGCACACGCCGTCGACGCAGTAGCCGCTCGCGCACTGCGGGCCGACCTCGCAGCGCTGGCCGCCGTCGGTGGGCCGGTAGATCTCGGCGGAGCTCTGGTACTCACCGCCGGTCACGAGCACCGCGCCGTGATCGAGGGGCTCCGCCACGTGGCCGATGCGCGCGTGGTCGAGCAGCCCGCTCGCCACCCAGCGCTCCGTCTGCGGGTCGAAGAGCTCCGAGCTCCGCAGCGCGGAGGAGGTCGCATCGACGCCGCCGGCCACGAGCACCGCCCTGCTGTCGAGCAGCGTCGCCGAGTGGATCACCCGCGCGTTGGTCAGCGGCGGCATCTGCGTCCACTGGTCCTTCGCGGGGTCGTAGCGCTCGACCGCGGCGGTGATCCCCATCGACGTCGAGCCGCCGACGATCAGGACGGTCCCGTCGCCGAGGCGCGTGGCGGTGTGCTGCTTGCGCGCGGTCAACAGCGAAGCCGCGTCGGACCAGGTGCCCGCCGCCGGCGCGAAGATCTCGGCGCTGGGCGTGACCGTCCCGTCGTCGGCGAGCTGCCCTCCGGTCACGAGCACGCGCCCGTCCACGAGCAGCGTCGCCGTGTGGTAGCGCCGCGGCGTGCTCATCGGAGCCGCGTCCTTCCAGGCTCCGAGGGCCGGATCGAAGAGCTCCACGGCGGACGCGTCCGAGCTGCCGCCCGCCAGCAAGCCGAGCCCAGCGGGGAGCGGCGTGAGGGTCGCTCCCGAGTGCGGGTGGGTGAGGTCGGGCGTCGCCGTCCACGTCGCGCTCGGCGGGTCGAAGATCTCGGCGGTGAGCGGGCTCAGCCCTCCGCCCACGACGAGGACCTTGCCGCCCGCGATCAGCATGGCCGCGTGCTCCGTGCGCTTCGCGGCCATCTTGGCGGCGACGAGGGAGAACGTCCCCGCGGCGGGATCGAAGAGCTCGGCGCTCTCGAAATACACGCTGCCGGTGTCGATCGATCCGAAGCCCCTGCCTCCCACGACGAGCACGCGGCCGTCCGTCAGCCGCGTCGCGGTGGCGTCCTGGCGCGCCACGCTCATCGAGCCGGTGGCGACCCACGTCGGCGTCTCGGCGAGCGCCTGCCGGCTCGGCGCGACGCGCTCCGAAGGGGCGCCCTCGGGGGCGATCTCCGCGCCGCAGCCGGAGGTGGCCATCACCGCGAGGAGGGCCCAGGCGCGGCCCCGCGACGCTGTCACATCTCGCCTCGTCATCGCGGTCCTCCGATCGGGATCAGATCAGAAAAAATCGTAGCGGGCGCCCAGGCCGGGGGCGATCCCGAAGAGCACGCGGCCGAGGAAGCGCTCGGTCGGGAACGTGCCGATCCCGTCGGCGCCGGCGTTGATCGCCCGCCCCGCGTCCCAGGCGGGGGGCTCCGCGAGCGCGACGAGGATCAGCGCCTCGGCGCCGAGGTTGAGCTCGAAGTGCGGGGTGATGCGGTAGCCGACGCGCAGCTCGGGCGCGACCTGCACGAACGGGGTGAAGCTCGTCACCGAGAGCGGGCCGACCGGGTAGCTCGGTCCGGTCCGAACCGGCGTGAAGGTGCCGCTCCGCGTGTCGTTGACCCAGGCGAGCAGCGGCCCGACCGCCAGGCGCGCGTGCACCGGAAAGCGCTCGCCGATCGAGAACCCCAGCCACGGCCCCACGAAGATGCCGCGGCGGATCGCCAGCGTGTCGTCGAGCGTGCCCTTGGCGCTGCCGGCCAGGCCGACCGGCTTGATCGACGCGGCGCGGTCGCTCACCTCCTGCGCCGCGAACAGGTAGCCCGCCCCGAGGCCGAAGCCGAGGCCGGACGCTCGCTCGTAGCCGGCCCGGAGCGCCACGTAGCCGCCGAGGCCCGGCGCCGCGCTGCACGAGCCCGCGCAGCCGCCCGCGATGTCGCCGCCGAAGCTCGGCAAGATCGCCGCCGCGCCGTCGACCTCGATCAGGAAGCTCGCGGGCCGCGGCGGCTTCCGCCAGAACGGCGAGCTCGGATCCCGCGCGAGCGAGACGCCCACCACCGCGCGCGAGCCGGCCTCGATCGAGACCTCGCGGACGGCCGTCACGAACCCGGGCGCGGCGACCTCGATCTTGTGCGACCCCTGGCGCAGCCGGCCCTCCCAGCGGCCCTGCCCGACGGCGAGCGCGTCGATCGCGACGCCGGCGTTGGCGGGCACCGGGTTCACGAGGAGGCGCGCCGCCAGCTTCTCCGCCGACAGCGTGAGCCGCGTCGTCTGGTCGCGCTTCACCACCACCGGCACCGGCACCGTGCCGAGCTCGCCCTCGCCGCGCAGCAGCAGCACGTGGTCGCCGAGGGCGAGCAGGCCCTCCCACGGCGTGCGGCCGACGCGATCACCGTCGACGATCACCTCGAGCGCGGCGCCGCCCTGCTCGGCGACGTGGAGGCGCCCCGAGGCCGCGAGCGCGCGCAGCTTGGCGACCACGCGCACGGTCTGCTTGCCGGCGACGTCGACGCGCGCCTCGAAGGGCTCGAAGCCCTCCTTGGAGACGCGGACGATGTGCGTCCCCGCCCCGACGCGCAGCGGGCTCGGCGCCGGGTACTCCCCGCGGCTCCGCGCGTCGACGGTGATCGCCGCGCCCAGCTCGGCTTGCTCGATCTCGATCGTTCCGACCAGCTCGCGCAGCTCGATCACCTCGCGCTGCGCGGCGACGCGGACGTCGGCGGGCACCGCGGCGGCGAAGTCGCGCAGCAGGATCTCGAACATGTCGAGCGCCTCGTCGAAGCGCGCGAGCTTGCGCAGCGCCGACGCCGCGCCCAGCGTGTTGCCCCACGTCGCGTAGAGCTCGCGCGACGCGAGGAACTCCGCCAGCGCCGCCGGCCACACCCCCTCGGTGGAGAGCTTTTTTCCCTGGTCGAAGTGCCCGCGCGCCTCGACCTTCGGATCCTTCGGCTCGACGGCCGGCGGCTCGCCCGCGGCGGCCGCGGCCGGCAGCGCGATCGCGAGCGCAGCCACCGCGGCGACCACGCGCGCGCACCGGCGCGAGCGGGCTGCCAGCGCGCGTGTCACTCGAACCTCTCCGGCATCAGCGGGTTGCGCGGGGCGGTGGGCGTGCTCGTCGCGCCCGGCGTCGTGGGCTTCTTCGGCTGCGGGCGCGGGTCGCTTCCCGGCCTCGTCTTGATCTCGGCGGTCGCGCTGGGCGCGGCGAGCAGCACCAGCTCCACCTTGGGCGGCTCGGCGCCGCTCGGCCCGATCAGCACGTCGGTGATCTTCTCCTGGCCATCCTTGCTGATTCGCACCCGATGCGTGCTCCCGATCGCGCCGGAGACCTTGACGATGCCGTTGACCGGACGCGTCGGCGCGCCGTCGATCTCGACCAGCGCGTCGTCCGGCAAGATCACCACGTTGGCCTGGCGAGCCGTGCCCGCCGAGGCGGACGGGCCGGGCCCATCGGTCGCCGAGCCGGCCGCGGTGGTCGAGGTCGCGGTGTGCTCCGAAGAGAGCTGCCCCCCGCGCCAGAGCGCAAACGCCAGCCCGACGAGGAGCATCGACCCGACCCCGATCGCGAAGGGCACCGTCTGCCGCCGCAGCGGGCTCACCGGCTCGGGCTGGGTGTTCGCCATCGAGCTCGGGGTCGCGCTGTCGTCCTTGCGACCGCCGAGGCCCGGCTGCGTGGAGCGGCCCGGCGGCATCATCAACGTCGCGGCCGCGCTCGACGTCACCTCGGGATTCAAGGGCCACTCGGGGCCCGAGCGCGAGGTCGAGCCCGTACCCGTGCCCGGGCGCGAGCGCGCGCCGGAGCGCGAGGTCGAGCGCGAGGTCGAGCTGCCCGTCAACGCGCCGGGCGCGAGCGAAGGCGTGCCGACCCGCGCGCTCTCGGCGACGGGCGCGATCTCGGAGACGCTCAGGCGCTCGCCGTTGGGGAGCAGCGCGCGCATCGCCGCCAGCATCGCCTCGGCGCTCTCGTAGCGCTGGTCGCGATCGATCTGCAGCGCGTCCTCGACGATCCTGGCGATCTCGTCCGGCACCCAGGGCGCGACGCTCTGCACGAGCGGCGGGAGCTCCGAGCAGAGCACGATGATGAACTCGCCGATCGCCGTGGTGTCCTCGTGCGGCAGGTGCCCGGTGAGGGCGCGGTACAGCACCACCCCGAGCGACCACAGGTCGGTGCGACCGTCGAGCGTGCGGCTCCCGCGCGCCTGCTCGGGCGACATGTACTTCGGCGATCCGAGCATGCTCCCCGTGCGCGTCAGCGCGGTGGTCTCGCCGTCGGAGTCGTTCTCCGGGCGGATCTTCGCGATGCCGAAGTCGAGGATCTTGACGGTGATCTCCCCCGTCGCGCTGCGCGCGAGGAAGAGGTTGGCGGGCTTGATGTCCCGGTGGGTCACCCGCGCCAGGTGCGCTTGCAAGAGCCCCTCGCAAGCCTGGGCCGCGATGCGCAGCGCCACGTCCGGCGGCAGCACGTGCACCCGCTTCAGCGCCACCGAGAGGTCCTCGCCCTCGAGCAGCTCCATGACGATGAACGGCTGCCCCGTGGTCTCGTCGGTGCCCCAGTCGAGGGTGCGGGCCACGTGCTCGCCCTGGATGGCGGCGGCGGCCTTCGCCTCGCGCAGGAAGCGGGTCAGCTTGGAGACGTCGTCCTTGGCCGAGGCGTCGCGGATCATCTCCGCGTGCACGAGCTTCACGGCGACACGCGCGCCGGTCGTCTCGTCGACCGCCTCATGGACCACGCCCATCCCACCCTGCCCGAGCAGAGCTTGCAGTCGGTACCTGGAAGCCAGAAGAGTGCCGATCAACTGGCGGCGATACTACCCCGCCCGCCGGCCATCGGCGCTCTTTTCCCAGTGGGCCGCGGACAGAATCCGCGATCCCACGCGGGCCGCCGCGCCCATTCTCGAAAAATAGTCGCACGAGCAAGGAGCCTCGCATCGAGCCGACCTGCCGCGCTTCGGTCCGCAGCTCGACCCCGGCGCGCCTCCCCTCATCGAGCGCCTTCGCGACCTTCGCCTCCTGGCCTTCGCCCGCGCCCAGCCTCGACGGCAAGAAGTGCCTGTCGGCCAAGGACGATTGCGTCATCGACGCCAAACCAACCCGAGAGCACCGACACCTCGCTCTTCTACAAGACCGCTCCTTACGACACGTACGCCAAGTGGGTTCACGACACGCGCCCTGGGCTCTACGCCTTCCCGTACGACGATTACCCCTCCGGCGCGGGGGAGAACGGGCTCCGCTCCTGCAAAGCCGATCGCCTCGATAGTACGTCCTGCCCCGGTGGCTGAAAGCCAGCTGACTGCGGGCGCGGCCGTTCAGCCACGTTCGTCCTCGACCACGACCTCGTGGAGCGAGCCGAGCTCGGTGAGATCGGGCGCGGCGGCGGGGTGGCAGCAGCTGCACAACGTCGAAATTTCCAGCGCTGCGCGGGGGTGCCGCCGGTCGAGGTCGAGGGGTCGAGGAAGAAGGGCGCCCATGTACGTCCAGGTCGAGAACACGACTATCTTGGGCGCTTACCTTCCGCTAAAAAGCTGCTCTGATGACGACCCCAAGCCAGCCCCCTTCCGGACCCGCGTACGCCGAGCTAGAGGAGCGCATCGCCGCCCTGCTCGAGCAGAGCCGCGCGCAGAGCGCGCGCGTGGCGGAGGCGCAGCAGAGCGAGCGGCGGCTCCGCGCCCTGATGACGCAGAGCTCGCGGATCCGCTGGATCGCCGCCGCGGACGGCTCCCTCACGGCGGACTCCTCTGCGCTGCGCACCTTCACCGGGCTGGGCGAGGAGGAGCTCCGCGGGCGTGGCCTCCTCCAGGCGCTTCATTCGCAAGATTGGGCGCGAAACCAGGACGCGTGGACCGCCGCCCAGGAGGCCGGGCAGGCCTTCTCGATAGAGCAGCGGATCCGCCGCCATGACGGCGTCTTCCGCTCGTTCGAGGTGCGCTTCACGCCGGTGCCGGGCGAGGACGGCGCGACCCACGAGTGGATCGGCGAGGCGATCGACCTCGCCGATCGCGCGCTCGCCGAGCAGGACACGGGCCTCGGGGAAGAGCGGTTCCAGCAGACGCTCGACAGCGCGCCGATCGGGATGTGCATCGTCGGGCTCGACGGGCTCTTCATCCAGGTCAACCGCGCGCTCGGCCAGCTCCTCGGCTACACGCCCGAGGAGCTGGTGCGGCTGCGCTTCCAGGACATCACCCACCCGGACGACCTGGAGATCGATCTCGCCCTCCTCGGTCGGACGATCAACGGTGAGATCCCGGGCTACACCCTGGAGAAGCGCTACCGGCACCGGGACGGCGCGGAGATCCACGCCATCCTGCACGTGGCCCTGGTGCGCGACCGGCGCGGCGAGCCGGTCCATTTCATCTCGCAGATCCTCGACGTCACCGAGCACAAGAAGGCCGAAGAGGCGCTCCGCGCCAGCGAGGAGCGCTTCCGTCTCCTCACGACGCGCCTGCCGATCAGCGTCTTCCAGTTTGACCTCGAGGGCCAGTTCACCTTCGTCAACGAGCGCTGGTACGAGCTCCTCGACCGCCGGCCGGGGGAGTCGCTGCCGGACGGCTGGCGGACTGCCATCCACCCCGACGACCTCGCGCCGGTCGAGGCCGCCTGGATCCGCCAGATAGAGCACCCGCAGGAGCTCGTCCTGGAGTATCGCCTCCGGACGCGCGACGACGAGCTGCGCTGGGTCCGGACCCACGTCACGCCCATGCGCAGGGAGGGCGGGAGCGTCGAGGCCTACCTCGGCGTGATCATGGATATCCAGGATCAAAAGCACGTCGAGGAGCTGCTCCGCGAGAGCCTGGAGCAGCGCGCGATCATCGAGTCGCAGCGGGTCCGCCTCGCCGAGCTCTCCACGCCGCTCATCCCCATCCGCGACGACGTCGTGGTCATGCCGCTCATCGGCACCCTCGATCCCGAGCGCGCCGAGCAGATGCTCGAGACCCTGCTGGCGGGGATCAGCCGCGCCCGCGTGCGCGTCGCCATCCTCGACGTCACCGGCGTGCTCACCATGGATGAGCAGGTGGCGAGCGGGCTCCTCCGCGCCGCACAGGCCGCGCGCCTGCTCGGCGCCCAGATGATCCTGAGCGGCATTCGCCCCGAGGTGGCGCGGATCCTGGTGGTGACCGGCGCCGATCTGTCGAAGATCATCGTCTGTGGCAACCTGCAAGCGGCCATCACCTACGCCATGACCATCGTGGGCGCGGGCCGCTGAGCGGACTCACCCAACCAGCCGTACATGGCCCACACCTCGTGACCTCGTGGCCTCGTGTCGCCCGAGGCCGCGACTGACACCTTGGTAAAAGTAGCAGCGATACTGCTGTTGCCATCAGAGCAGATTATTGCGCTTCCTTCCTCACGATAGAGTCTGCTAATTCGAAGTCGCTTGACACTTGGGGCTCCTCCGCACAAAGGCTGACAACGCCACTCGGCAGTCCGGGCGCTTCACTCGTTGGAGAGCTCCACGCTATCTGCGCGTACGGAGAGCGGACTCTCGTTGTGTGCAGTGGAAGGACATGAACACATGAAGGAAGAGATATCCGTACCGCGACCGTCAAGGAGCGGTGAAGTCGGCTCCCGTGACCTGCACCGCTCCCTGACGGTCGCGGTACGGCGCGTTTGTGCGTACCGGAGCCGCCTGAGTGCCGCTTTGGCAGCCATCCTCGTCAGCGCGGCTGGCTGTGGAGAGGGCGGCAGCGTCGATGAGGCAGAGGGGCAAGCCGCGGGGGCGCTGTACTCCGCCGGTAGCACCATCCAGGCAGAGGCCTTCACGAGCAAGTCGAGCCCGAACCCGCAGCTCGAGAACGGCAACACCACGATCGGGTTCTTCGACGCGGGCACATGGCTGTGCTTCGCCGACGTCGACATGACGAGCGTGACCGGGCTCAACCTGCGCATGGCGACCGCGAACACCGGCGGCGTCTTCTCCGTTCGCCTCGACAGCAACACGGGCACGGAGATCGGGCGCTACACCGTCGCGACGACCACGGGTGGCTGGGGTACCTGGGAGACGCGCACGATGCCGCTCGCGCCGGCCTCTGGGGTGCACTCGCTCTGTCTGAGCGCCGAGTCGGGCGGGGGAATTCTCAACCTGGATTGGCTCGAGCTCGAGCAGCCGGCCGCCGCCTACCACGCAGGCGACACCATCCAGGCCGAGGCGCTCACCAGCAAATCGAGCCCTGCGCCACAGCTCGAGAATGGCAATACGGACGTGGGCTTCTTCGACGCGGGCGCGTGGTTCTGCTTCGACGCCGTGGACCTGACCAACGTCACCGGGCTCGACCTGCGCATCGCCGCGGCGAACACGGGCGGCGTCTTCACGGCTCGCCTCGACAGCAGCGCGGGCGCCGAGCTCGGGCGCTACACCGTCGCGACGTCCACGGGCGGGTGGGGCACCTGGCAAACCCGGTCGATGCCAATCACGGCAACCTCCGGCGTGCACACGCTCTGCCTGCGCGGGGAGACGAACGCGGGAATCTGCAACGTCGACAGCATCACGTTGACGTCGACGACTCCCCCTCCCCTCACCACGGCCGGGGCGACCACACCCTTCATCAGCTTCGAGGCGGAGAAGGGCGCAGTGGGCGGCGGCGCGGCGATCGTGTCTCTCACGTCCGCACCGACGACACAGTACTCGAGCCCCGAGCTCGAGTCGTCGGGCCACGCCTACGTTCGGCTCAACGCCACCGGGCAGTACGTGGAGTGGGTCAACACCACGGGCAAGGACATCACAGCGATCAACGTGCGAGCGTCGATCCCGGACGCCCCGACAGGCGGCGGGCTTACGGCCACGCTGGACCTCCTGGTCAATGGCACCTTCCGTCAGGCCCTCAACCTAACCTCGAAGCAGACCTGGGGATATGAAGGCAACAACCACTACAACAACGAGAGCCAGAGCCCGGCGGACGGCAACCCGCGCACGTTCTTCGACGACGCGCACACGTTCATCACCGGCGCGGCGGTCGCTCCCGGCGGCACGATCCGGCTCCAGAAGAGCTCGGCCAACACAGCGGCGTTCTACTACATCGACGTGGTCGATCTGGAGGCCCCGCCCGCGGCGCTGACCCAGCCGGCCAACTCCCTGTCCATCACCGCGTATGGAGCGGTGGCCAACAACAGCGGTGTCGACAGCGGGCCTGCCATCCAGAGCTGCATCAACGCGGCAGAGGCGCAGGGGAAGAGCGTGTGGATCCCCGCGGGCACGTTCTATGTGAAGTCGACGGGTGGGCTCACGGCCTCGGGCATCACCATCGAGGGAGCGGGGATGTGGTACAGCACGATCTATCGGGCCGTCCCCATCCCCAACTCGACGCCCCTCGGCGCGGCGTTCAACCTCACCTCCTGCAAGGTGCGTAACTTCGCCATCGACGCCAACGCCCTCAGCCGGGCCTCCGCCGACGGGTGCGGCGGCGGGATGGATACCACGGGCACCAACTGGGTGGCCGACAGCATCTGGACGCAGCACACGATGTCTGGGTTCTGGGCGTCGGGGACCGGCGGGACGGTGCAGAACTGCCGGTTGACGAGCATCTGGGCCGACGGCTGCAACATCAACAACGTCAGCAACGGTGGGACGGTCGGCAACAACCTCACGGTCCAGAACAACTTCGTTCGCGGCACGGGCGACGACGCCATCGCCATCAACTCCGTCGATTACAACGACCTGTGGGACGGGACGCGGCAGTACTACACGCCGATGGCCAACGCCAAGATCCTCCACAACACCTCTGTCGCTCCCTGGGGCGGTAAAGGGGTGGCGGTGTACGGCGGCAGCGGCCACCTGGTGCAGGACAACGCCATGAGTGACACGGCGCGGTACATCGGCCTCGGCGTGGGCAAGTTCGGCGCGAACGGCTCCAACCTGGTGTCGGCGACGGTGTCGGGGAACCTGGTCTCGCGCTGCGGCGGCAACGCCTATGTCCAGCAGCAGCCGGCGGTGCACATCGGCAACGGCGGCGATGGGCACGAGACGGGCACCGTGGCGAATGCCATCGTCTCCGGGAACACCGTGGTGGACTCGCTCTACAACGCGGTCGGGTTCTCGGCGAGCACCGGTATCGTCTTTCAGAGCAACACCATCACTCACCCTGGGCTCGACGGGGTCGTCATCTCGCCGAATTTCTATCCCGCTCCCACGGGCTCGGCCACGATCAGCGGGAACACGGTGACGGGGCTGAACGCCGGGAGGTTGGCTTTCCGCAACCTCTCGAGCGGCTTCACGGTGAGCGGCAGCGGGAACAGCTGGTGAGCGTCGGCAGGAGGGACGTGCTCCCTCACTTGCCCATCGCCGGGTGCGCCGCGAGCCAGCGCTCGATCGCGGCGCGCTCCTCGGCATACCAGGAGCCATAGCGCTCGGCGTCGGCGCGCAGGCCTTCGCGCGCGTCCTCGGTGAGGGCGTGACCGCGGGCCCGCGCGCCCGTCTCCCAGAGGGCGCGGCCGAGGGCGAAGCGCGACTCGGCGAGCTCGGAGGCGACAGTGCCGGCGGCCCGCTCGCTCACCGCGCGCTCGAGCGGCTCGATCGCCTCGGCGGGGCGATCGAGGGCCAGGAGATCGAGGCCGATGCCGGTGAGCGACCACGACTCCCAGTAGCCGCCGCTCTCCCCGGCGAGCGCGCTGGCCGCGAGCGCCGCGCGATCGTGCTCGAGCGCGGCGCTCGGGTTGCCCCTGGCGCGCAGGGCGAGGGCGAGGCGGTGGTGGTAGTAGCCGTCGCCGCCTCGCGCGCGGAGCGGGGCGACGACGGCGAGGGCCCGCTCGAGGAGCGGGATGGCCTCGTCGGGGCGCCCCAGCATCGCCAAGTCTTCGCCCTCGTTCACGTAGGCGGTCGCCAGCGAAGGGTGGTCGTCGCCGAAGAAGCGCCGCCGCACCTCGGTGACGCGGCGGTGGAGGGCGAGCGCGTCGGCGGGGCGCGCCATGTCGAAGTAGATGCCGGCGAGGTCCTCGTCGCAGCTGGCGATGTCGAGATCGTGGCGGGGGCCGCGGCTCCGGTCGACGAGGGCGCGGGCCCGCGTGATGAGATCGCGGGCCTCGTCGAGCTTGGCCTCGCGCCGCCACACCACCGTGGAGAGGACGCGGAGGCGCGCCGCCTCGCGCTCGTCGTCGCCGCCGGCGCGGTGGATCGCGGCCTCGGCGTAGCGCGCCCAGGTGCGGCCCTCCTCCGGCCTCCCGCGGTGGAAGCCGATCACCCACACCTGCGCGATCCAGGCGTCGGCGGCGAGGCCGTCGTCGTGGGCGTCCTCGGCGAGGGCGGCGGCCTCGTGCAGCGCTCGCTCGGCGCGGGCGAAGTCCCCCGCGTTGGACGCGAGGCGGCCCTCCGCGAGGAGGAGCTTGGCGGTGAGCGGTGCGAACTCGAGGGCGCGCGCCTCCACGGCCGCCGATTGGGTGACCTCCAGCCCTTCGCTGTATTTCCCGGTGTCTCTGAGCGTGTTGGCCTGCGCGAGCCGCTCCGAGAGCCGGGCGATGTGGGCGCGCGCCTCGGGCGACGCGGGCAGCGGCACCTGCGCCGTGAGGGCGCGCAGGTCGGCGCAGGCGTCGAGCGCGGGGAGCGCGAGCGCCGCCGACACCGCGTGATCGATGACCTCGCCGTCGGCGCCCTCGAGCACGCCGGCCAGCGTCGCCACCTCGCTCCGGCGATCGTCGAGGCAGCGCATGCGCAGATCGAGGAGCGCCTCCGACTGCTCGCCGCGGACCCGCGTGGCCTCGCACGTGGCGCGGTGGAGGGCGTGCCAGCGCGCGCTCGCGTCGTCGAGGGCGCGCGCCGCCTCGGCGAAGGCGTGGTCGGCCGAGGGGCGCCCCGATCGCGCGAACGCCGCGCGCACCGCGAGGGCGCGCGAGGCGTCCCACGCGCCGCCCCACGCGCCGTCCGCGCCGGTGCAGATCGCGGGCGACGACCGCCGCGAGGCGACGAGGAGCGACGCTGCGGCGAGGATCGCCGCGGCGACGGTGAGCCGCTTCGGCCACGCGCCCGGCCCGGCGACGAGGGCCCGGAGGAGCGCGCGCATGGTGGGGAAGCGCTGCGCCGGATCGGCGTGGAGGCCGCGGATCACGATCCGCCGCAGCCACGGGGGGACGCGGCGCGACGACGGCGCGGGCCGCACCTGCCCGCGGATGATCGAGAGCTGGAGCGAGGCGACGTCGGCGCCCTCGAAGGGGCGCTCGCCGTGGAGCGCCTCGTAGAGCGTGACGCAGTAGCTGAACTGATCCGAGAGCGCGTCGGCCGGCCCGCCCGCGAGCTGCTCGGGCGCCATGTATGCGGGCGTCCCCACCAGCGTCCCGGTCACGGTGAGGCGCGCGTCGGCGTCGAGGCGCGGCGGGCCTCCGCTCGGCGTGTGGGGCTCGCGCTCGCCGGTCCCCCGCGCCAGCCCGAAGTCGGTGACCCGCGCGCGCGAGCCGGCCCCGACGAGGACGTTGTCAGGCTTGAAATCGCGGTGGATCAAGCCCTTCTCGTGCGCGGCCGCCAGCCCCTCGCCGGCCTGGCGGAGGAGCTCGGTCACCGCGCGCCACGAGCGCGGCTCGGCCGCGAGCCAGTCGCCGAGCGTGCCGCCCTCGAGGAGCTCCATCGCCAGGAAGATCTCGCCGTCGAGCGTCCCCACGTCGTGGATGGTGATCACGTGCGGGTGCGCGAGCCGGGCGAGCGCCTGCGCCTCGCGGAGCAAGCGGCTGCGCGCGCCGAGGGGCGGCGACTCCGCCAGCGGATCGGGGCGGAGGAGCTTGAGGGCGACCTTGCGCCCGAGCTCGGGATCGTACGCCGCGTAGACCACGCCCATGGCGCCGGCGCCCACCACCTCGAGGACGACGTAGCGGCCGAGCGTCGTCCCGGGGCCGAGCACGCGCGCCCCCTCCCCCTCGGCCTCGCACGCGCCGGCCCGCGAGGCCTCGGCGACGAGGGCGCGGCAGGAGGCGCACGCGTCGATGTGCGCGGTCAGCGCGGCGCGCTCCTCGGGCAGGGCCTCGCCCTCGAGGAGCGCGGCGATGGCGTTGTCGTCGAGGCACG
>FSTQ01000088.1_pt1 | contig 54752 bp, 41 predicted proteins | sample 1637281 | NCBI WGS metagenome assembly FSTQ01 (sample SAMEA3914818, study PRJEB12502) | metagenome | biome: forest; material: soil | place: Canada | collected 2010-06-26 | depth 0.1 m
GACGTCACCCTCACCCTCGGGTACACCCCGGAGTCGCGGGGCCGCGCGCCCCACCACACGAGCCCTCCCGAGCGCATCGCGGAGTACGCCGAGTTCTGCGCCGCGATGACCCGGCGCTACGCCCGCTGAAAGGATCTCGGCGTGAAGAGCCCACCTGTCCTCGAAGACGCCGCTCGTCTGACCGTCCTCGAGGTCGCCTATCCGCTGGCCACGGTGGGCCCGGACGCGGTCGGCGGCGCCGAGCAGGTGGTCTCTCTGCTGGACGAGGGGCTCGTCCGCCGCGGCCACCGATCCATCGTCATCGCGCAGGAGGGCTCTTTCTGCCAGGGCACGTTGATCGCCACACCCGCGATCCCGGAGGGGAGGGCGCTCGACGCCGCCGCGCGGGAGCGCGCCTGGGAAGCGCAGCGCCGGGCCATCACCGAGGCGTGCCGCCGCTATCCCGTCGATCTCATCCACTTCCACGGTGTCGATTTCCATCACTACCTGCCCGACTCCGGTCCTCCAGCGCTGGTGACGCTCCACCTGCCGCCCGCGAGCTACGGTGAAGGCGCCCTCCGCCCGCGCCGACCCGACGTGTTCTTCCACGGCGTCTCCGGCTCGCAGCAACGCGGCTTCGCGCCGGATCTCTACCTGCTCCACCACATCGAGAACGGGGTCGCCCTCGAGCGCCGGCGCTTCTCGGCGCACAAGCGAGGGTTCTGCCTCGCCCTCGGGCGCATCTGCCCGGAGAAGGGGTATTCGCGCGCGCTCCTCGCCGCCTCGCGAGCGCGGACACCGCTCCTCCTCGCCGGTCGCGTCTTCGCCTACGAGGATCACGTCCGCCACTTCCGCGAGGTGCTGAAGCCGCTGCTCACCGATCCCTCCAGGGCTCGTTTTCTCGGCCCGGTGAGCGGCGGGCGCAAGCGTCGCCTGCTCGCCGCGGCGCGCTGCGTGCTCATCCCCAGCCGCTGTGAAGAGACGAGCTCGCTCGTGGCCATGGAGGCTCTGGCGTCGGGTACGCCGGTCATCGCCTTCCGGGTGGGTGCCTTGCCGGAGATCGTCGAGCATGGCCTGACAGGCTTCCTCGTCGACGACGTCGAGGGCATGTCCGAGGCGATCCTCGACGTCTCTCGGATCGATCCCCACGCTTGCCGCCGCGCCGCCGAGCTGCGTTTCTCGGCCGATCGCGCCGTGACTGGCTATCTCGAGGCGTTCGATCGCGTCCTCCGCGCCGCCCGCTGCGCCTCTCTCCTGGGCTCGGAGGACTCCGGCGCCGGCGACCCGAGCGCGCGCGGATGATCACCCCGAGCTTGATCCACGACATCGCCTCTCTCGCGGCGATCGAGCCCGAATGGCGGCTCCTCTGGGAGCGCTGCCCCGAGGCGACTCCATTCCAGCACCCCGCCTGGCTCTTGCCCTGGTGTCGTCACTTCGCGCCTCGCCTCCTCTCGGTCATCGCCCTCCGCCGCGGTGGCAGGCTGGTGGGCCTCCTCCCGAGCTTCCCCCGGGCCGTGGGCGACTCGGCACCTCGAGCGCTGCTCGGCGAAGGCATCTCCGACTACCTCGACGCGCTCCTCGATCCCGCCCACCTCGAAGAGTCCCTGGCCACGCTCGGCGCGCAGCTCGTCGACCTCGGCGGCGCGTATGATTTCCACGACCTCTGCGCGAGCTCTCCCTTGCTCCGCTTACCGTCGCTGCGCGGCTACACCGACACGACCGAGGCAACCGACGTTTGCCCTCTTCTCCGCCTCTCCAACCCGCCCGCGCGCCTCGACTCCGCGGTCCCGCGCGAGACGCTCCGCAACGTGCGCCGCGCCCGCGCCCGCGCCGCGGCGTCCGGGCGCCTCACCCATCGCCTCGCCGACGCGGGCTCGCGCGCCGATCTCCTCGAGGCCCTCTTTGCGCTCCACGGAGCGCGCTGGCGCCTCCGCGGCGAGAGCGGAGTCCTCGCCCAGGGCGCGATCAGGGCCTTTCATGAAGAGGCGTCGACTGCGCTGCTCGACGCGGGGATGCTGCGCCTGTTCGGGGTCTTCCTCGACGATGCGCCGATCGCCGCCCTGATCGCGCTCTTCGCCCGCGGGCGCGCGTATCTCTATCTCCAGGGCTTCGATCCCGCGCTCGAGCGGCTGAGCCCGGGGCTGCTCGCCACCGCCTGCGCCGTCGAGCAGGCCTGTACCGAGGGCGCCTCCGCCGTGGATTTTCTCCGCGGGCGCGAGCGCTACAAGCACCTCTGGGGCGCGCGTGACGAGCTCACCTATCGTCGGACGCTAACGCCTCTCTGAGAGCGTGTTGAACAGGCTCTGACGCGCTCTTCACTTTCCAGGCGGTGCTGCCGGCCCGGCCGAGGCGCTCGCGCTCGGGGCCGGCTGCGGCGCCTGCACCACCTGCACCCGCGTGCCGTCGCTGACCTCGCTCGGCATGTCGATGGCGATGTCCTCTCCACCCGAGAGCCCGGAGGCGATCTGGGTCGTCTTACCGGTGTTGATCCCGATCTGCACCGGGACGAAGCGCACCTGATCTCCCTCGATTCGCCCGACCAGCAAGACCCCCTTGCGCACGAAGATCGCCGACGATGGCACGGTCGGGAGCGGCGTCGTCTTGCTCTTCAAGCTCACCCGGACGAAGGTGCCGGGGTAGATACCCGTCTTGCGGTTGTCGAACTCGACCTCCACCAGCATCGTCCTCGTCTTCGGCTCCAGCGCGCTCGCGAAGCGGGTCAGCGAAGCGCCGATCTTCTGATCGGGCCGCTCGTCCTGCCAGATCTCCACTGGATCGCCGATCCGCACGAACGGCGCGACGTCCTGCCCGAGAAAGAGGGTAGCCTTGAGCGTATCGGCGTTGACGAGATCGACGAGCGGCATGGCCGACTGCGTCGATCCGGTGGCCGCCGGCAGCAGCGCGCCGGGATCGACGTACCGCGCCGAGACGACACCGGCGAACGGCGCGCGGATGATCTCGTAGTCCGCGAGCGCCAGCGTGCGCTTGAGGTTGGAATGCGAGACGTCCTGGTTGGCCTCGGCCGTCTCGCGGTCCTGCAACGACAGGAGCCCTTCCTGGCTGAGGGCGCGCGCGCGGGCCGCGAGCTTGCTCTTGAGGAGCAGATCGCTGCGAGCCGCGGCGACCTGCTGATCGGTCTCGGGCGACTCCAGGACCGCGAGCACGTCGTCCTTGTTGACGCGATCCCCTTTGTTGACGCGAATCTCGCGCACATAGCCGCTCGTCTTGGCGTAGACGGTGGTCTGCACGAGGGCCCGCGCGTCGGCGGGGAGCGTGATGGTGCGCTCGGAGACGCCCGGCTGCACCTTGATCACCGCCAGCCTGGGCCCCTTGTCGACAGCCTGGTTGAGCTCCGCGGCCTGGCGCTGCACGCGGCTGCGGTGGCGAAGAAAGAGCACCAGGGCGCCGACGATGGATGCGATGACCAGCACCGCGCTGATCGCATAGAGCCACCCGAGGTGCTTCTTCGTCGGCTTCGCCGGCTTGCGCTGCTCCGGAGCCGCCTTGGACCAGGTCTCGTGTCCTCCGTCAGCGCCGCCCTTGTCCCGGGACCGCGCGCCGGTCGACGCAGGCGCCTTGTTCGAGGCAGGCACCTTGTCCGAGGCAGGCGCCTTGTTCGAGGCAGGCGCCTTGTTCGAAGCAGGCGCCTTGCTCGAGGCAGGCGCCTTGTTCGAAACAGGCGCCTTGTTCTCGTCCTGCGAGCTGGGCTTGGCGACATCAGGCGGACTGTTCATCACGCGCTCCTTCTGCGGTCTCGGCCTCGTCTGCGGTCTCGGCCTCGAACTTCTCGTCGAGCTGCTGCTTCTGCGGCTTCTTCTTGCGCAGCAGCGTGTACACCGCCGGGACCAGGAAGAGCGTCACGAAGGTCGCCACCAGGAGGCCTCCAATCACGGCGCGCCCCAGCGGCGCGTTCTGCTCACCGCCCTCACCGAGCGCGAGCGCCATGGGGACCATGCCAATGATCATGGCAATCGCGGTCATCAACACCGGCCGGAGCCGAGTGCGCCCCGCCTCCACAGCCGCCTCGAACGCCTCGTCGCCACCCTCCTCCTCCTTCTCACCCTTCTTGGCCTTCTCGTCCCCCTTCCCGTTGCTCTCTTTCCCTTCCTCTTTGTCTTTCTCGGCCCGCAGATCATTGGCAAAGTTGACGAGCAGGTTGCTGTTCGAGACCGCGATCCCCACCACCATGATCGATCCCATCAGCGACTCGACGTTGAGCGTTGTGCCCGTCAAGACGAGCATCCAGAGCACCCCGATGAGCGCGCCGGGGATGGCCGTCATGATGATGAACGGGTCGAGCCACGACTGGAGCAGCGTGACCAGGAGGAGATAGACGAGGAGGAGCGCGACCACGAGCCCGAGCGCGAGGCTCCCGAAGGAGTCGAACATCGCCTCGCTCTGCCCGCGGAGGTGGATCTCCACGTTGGGTGGGAGCTTCATCCCCTTGGTGATCTTCTGGAGATCGCGCGCCACGCTCCCGAGATCGCGATCCACGACCGAGCACTGGATATCGACGATGGGCTGCACCGTGTAGTGGTTGATCAGGGCCTGCGCCTCGCTCGGTCGAAACGCCGCCACGCTGCCGAGGTAAGGCGCGCTGGTGCCGTTCAGCGCCGTGGTGAACGAGCTGAGCGCGGCGTTGGTCGGCGACGGAGCGGCGGCGGGCGCGCTCGAGCCGCTGTTGCCGGTCGAGAGGGAGAGCGGCGTGGAGCGGAGATCGTCGAACGACGAGAGCTTGGTGGTCGGCGTCTGCACGGCGACCGAGTAGTTGACGTTGTTCTGCGGGTTGACCCAGAAAGACGGTGAGAGCAGGCTGCTCGACGAGAGCGAGGTGAGCAGGCTGCTGGCGACGTCGCGCTCGAAGAGGCCAATCTGCGCCGCCCGGTCGCGATCGACGTCAATCCGCAGCGTGGGCCGGTTGACGACCTGGGCAATCCGCACGTCGGCCGTGCCCGGCACGCGCCTCACCGCGTCGATGAGGCCGCGCGCGACCTCGTAGGCCTGCTCCGACGATCGCGCCTGGATCTGGAGATCGATCGCCGACGAGAGCCCGAAGTTCAGGACCTGACTGATGACGTCGGCCGGCTGGAAATAGAGCGAGCTGCCCGGGAAGGCCGGCGCGACCTCGGCGCGGATGCGGCGCGCGTACCCCTCGGTGGGGTGATGGCCGGGCTTGAGATCGATGAGGATGTCCGCGTCCTGGCCGCCGATGGCGTCGCTCTGGATATAAGCGAAGTTGAGCGAGATCGGGACGCCGACGTTGTCGTTGATGGTCTCGATCTCGGACTCCGGGATGATGGCGCGGATACGCCGCTCGACGTCGGCGACCATGACCTCCGTGTCCTCGAGGCGCGTGCCGATGGGAGCGCGGAAGTGGATCTTCATCAACCCGGTATCGACGCTGGGGAAGAAGTCGAGCCCCACGACGAGCGCGAGGACCCCGGCGCTCGCGAGCAGCAAGACCATGACGAGGATCGTGAGCAGGCGGCGGTGCAGCACGGCGCGCAAGGCCGTCTCGTACGCCCCCTCGAAGCGCTCGAAGGCGCGGGCGCGAGCGCGGTTGATGCGCTCTACGAGGCCCGGCTTCTCCTCTCTGCCTTCTCGGTCTTTCCCGGGCTTCTCTCCCTCCCTCTCGCTCTCGCTCTCGCCCTCGATGGGCTCGTTCTTCATCAGGAGGTGAGCGAGCGCGGGCACGAGGGTGCGCGAGAGGAGGTAAGAGGCCGTCATCGAGATGACCACGGCGAGCGCGAGGGGCACGAAGAGGGAGCGGGCCGGCCCGGTCAAGAGCACGACCGGGAAGAAGACGATGCAGACCGTCAGCGTCGTCGCCAGCGCGGGGGTCGCCACCTGCTCGGCGCTCTTGAGGATCGCCACCGCGAGGCGCGGCTCGTCGCGGCGGTTCCTGTGGATGTTCTCGACCTCGACCGTGGCGTCGTCGACGAGCATGCCAATCGCCAGCGCCAGGCCGCCGAGCGTCATCAGGTTGAGGGTGTTGCCCGTCAAGAACAGGCCGATGATCCCGCAGAAGATCGCCAAGGGGATCGACGCGCAGCAGATGATGACGGCCCGCCAGCTCCCGAGGAAGCCGAGGATCATCAGCGCGACCAGGCCGCCCGAGATCAGGGCCTCTCGCAGCACGCCGTGGATGGCGGAGCGCACGAAGACCGATTGATCGAAGTCGAGCTTCACTTCGAGCCCTTCGGGCGCCGCGGCGCGGAGGGCAGGGAGCATCTCTCTCGCCGCGTCGACGACCGTCAGAGTCGAGGCGTTCGACTTCTTGAGGATGGCGAGGTACGTCGCGCGCTTGCCGTTGACATGCACGCTGTTGGTCGGCACGCCCGTGCCGTCATGCGCGTTGGCGACGTCACCCAGATAGACGGTCGCGCCGTTGACGACCTTGACGGGGATGCGGTTGAACTCCGCGTAGCTCTCGGGGCTGCTGTTGAGCTGCACGTCGTACTCGCGGTCTCCCACGCGCACCACGCCGGCCGGGAGGATGACGTTCGACGCCAGCACGGCCTGCACCACGTCCTGCGGCGCGAGCTGCTTGGCAGCGAGCTTGTCCAGATCGAGATCCACCGAGACCTGCCGGCCCGTCCCGCCGTAGGGCGGCGGCGACTGCAACCCCGGTATCGTGAAGAGCCGCAGCCGCATGAAGTTCTGCGTGTAATCGAAGATCTCCATCGCCGTGATCCGGTCGCTGGACATCGTGATCTGGGCGACAGGGACGTTGGAGGCGTTGAACTGCAGGATGCTCGGCGGCTGCATCCCCGTGGGCATGAAGCGCATGCTCTGCATCGACTGCGAGGTGACCTGAGCGATGGCCGCGCCGATGTCGGACTCGGGGTCCATGTACATGCGGATGATGCCGATGCCCGAGATCGACTCCGAATCCATGTGCTCGATGTTGTCGACCGTCGTCGAGTAGCCGCGCTCGGCGACGAGCGTGACTCGCCGCTCCATGTCCTCGGCCGGGAGCCCGTTGTAGGTCCACACCACGACGACGACTGGAATGTTGATCGACGGCAGGATGTCGGTCCGCATCCGCAGCGCCGACAGGACCCCGAGCAGGAGGATCAACAGACAGAAGGTCGCTACCGTATAGGGGCGGCGGAGTGCGAGGCGGACAATCCACACGAGGGCGCTCCTCCAGTGACGGCGGCGCGCGGCGGCCGGACGATGAGAAGATGCTCGGCAAGCTCTCGAATCGCCGGAGACGACCAGCGAGGGAACGCGGTCCGTCTAGCAAGCGCCGGGCCTCGAGCGTGGATCGAGAGAAGAAGGCGTGGGCCGAGGCGGTGAACAGACAGGAACGCCACATTGTGGCGATTCACTACCTCCGCGAGCGCTGGTCGTCCTTGGTGTTGTTTTCTCGCTCAGAGCGGCAATCGTCCCGGCCAGAGCCAGAGCGCTCGTGAGCTCGAGCAGCGGTTGGAAGAGGTGGGAAGCGCCGCCCGCGCGCGCTTTAGGGGCGCTCAGGCCGTGGCGAGCCGCGGGCCCCGCGACGCCGATTTGCCGCTGTCGCGCGCGTAGAAGCTCTCGATCGTCTTGCGAAGGCCGCGCTGGAGGGGCACGCGCGGCTCGAAGCCGAGCGCGGCGCGGGCCTTGTCGATGACCGGGCGGCGCTGGCGGGGATCTCCCTCGGGCAGCGGGTGAAAGACGATGTGGCTCTGGCTCTTGGTCAGCCGGAGGATCTCCTGCGCGAGATCGAGCACGGTGATCTCGGTGGGGTTGCCGAGGTTGATCGGGCCGAGATCGTCGGCGTGCTCCATCAGCTTGATCAGCCCGTCGACGAGATCGTCGACGTAGCAGAAGCTCCGCGTCTGCGAGCCGTCGCCGTAGACGGTGAGCGCCTCGCCGGCGAGGGCCTGGACGATGAAGTTGCTGACCACGCGCCCGTCGCCTTCGGCCATCCGCGGGCCGTAGGTGTTGAAGATGCGGGGCAGGCGCACCTCGAGGCGCCACCTCCGCCTGTAGTCCATCACCAGCGACTCGGCGCAGCGCTTCCCCTCGTCGTAGCAGGCGCGCACGCCGGTCGGGTCGACCGAGCCGCGGTAGCTCTCGGGCTGCGGGTGCACCTCGGGATCGCCGTAGACCTCGCTCGTGGAGGCCTGGAGGACGCGCGCGTGGTGGCGCCGCCCGAGGTCGAGCGCGTTGCGCGTGCCGATGACGTTGATCAACGTCGTCCGCACCGGGTCGCGCTGGTAGTGCGGCGGGCTCGCCGGCGAGGCGAGGTTGTAGATGCGCTGCACCGCGAAATCGTAGGGGTTGGTGACGTCGTGCTCGATCACCGAGAAGCGCCGGCTCCGGAGCAGGTGGGCGACGTTGGCGCGCGAGCCCGTCGAGAGGTCGTCGAGGGCGAGGACCTCGTGCCCTTCGTGGAGGAGGCGCTCGCAGAGGTGGGAGCCGAGGACCCCAGCACCGCCGGTCACCAGGATACGCATCATGGGTCGATGATCTCCGGAGCAGACGCGCTCACCTCTTCGATGCTGGGATGGCCTGTGACCTCGCGCACATAGTCATCGAGAGCAGCAGCGCGATGCGCGCCGGTGTGCTCGGCGAGGACGCGGGCGCGGGCTCGAGCCCCGACGGCGACGCGCTCGGCTTCGCTCGTCGTCGCCAGGATCCGGAGCACCTCGTCGGCGGAGTCGGCGACGAGGATCTCGCGCCCGACCTCGAAGAACTCGTCGAGCCCGGGGGAGCTGTCGCTGATCACCGGGACGCCGCACGCCGCGGCTTCGAAGAGGCGAACGCTGGGCGAGAAGCCGGCCTCGGCCATCCTCCGCCGGGTGACGCTGAGGGTGAAGCGCTGCGCGCCGTAGAACGCGCGGTGATCGCCCGGCGATACGTGCGCGGTGCGCTCGACGTTGGCGGGCCAGGTGATCGAGGCGGGGTACTGCGGCCCGGCGACGATGAAGCGCCCGCGCGGGAGGCGCTGCGCCGGCTCGAGGAGGAGGCGCGCGAGGCCGCGCTGGCGATCCGCGTCGTAGGTCCCGAGGTAGCCGAGGTCCCAGCGGCGCGGGGCGTCGATGGGGTGGTAGGCGTCGGGATCGACCGAGCAGCACAGCGCCCGCGCGCGCCGCGCCCCGAAGCGGCGCTCGATCCTCGCGAGCGTGGGGCCGCTCGTGAACGAGAGGTAAAGATCGAAGCGAGGCACGAGCTCGGGCGCGAGGTAGGGCGAGCCGCCCTGCTCCAGCGCCGCGAGCGTCTCCGGCGTGTCGATGTCGTAGAAGGCCGTCGCTCCGCGCGCCATGGCCAGGACCCAGGCGGCGACGCGCGCGCCCTCGGGGACGAAGGATCCGACGATCACCACGTCCGCGCTCGCCACCGCAAAGGAGAAGCGCTGAGCGAGATCGGCGAGGCTCTCGTAGAGCTCGGTCCGCGCGTACGGCGGCCGCGGCAGATCGCGGTTGGCGGCGTAGTGGCCGAGATCCCGCTCGAGGAAGAGGATCCGGTGCCCGCGCGCCGCGAGCGCGGAGAGCAGGCCGCGGTAGGTGGTCGCGTGCCCGTTGCCCCACGACGAGGTGATCGAGAGCCCGAGGAAGACGTACGACAGGCGCTTCACGAGGTCCCTCCGTCGAGCAGCGCGAGGACGAGGGCGGCGCGCTGCGCGTAGGTGTGATCGGCGAGGACGCGTCGCCGCGCGGCGAGGCCGATCGCCCGCGCCCGCGCGGGATCGAGGGAGCCCACGAGCCTCGCGACCTCGCCGCCGTCGCGGGCCACGAGGATCTCTCGGCCCGGCTCCAGGAAGAGCTCGACGCCCTCCCAGGCGTCGGTGATCACGCAGGCCGCCGCGCCCGCGGCCTCGAAGACGCGCGTCGCCGGGGAGAAGCCGCAGGCGGCCATGCTGTCGCGCGCGACGTTGAGCACGGCGAGCGCTGCGGCGTTGAAGGCGTTGTGGAGCCCGGTCTTCACGTGGCCGAGCGCGCGCACGTTGGGGGGCATCGCCGACGGGTCCCACCCGCTCCCGCCGAGGAGGAAGCGCCGCGCGGGGAGGGCGCGCGCCGCTTCGAAGAAGAAGGCGTCGATCCGCGCCTCGCGATCGGGGAGGCGGTTGGCGAGGAGCGAGAGATCCGCCGCGAACTCCGGGCTCGGCGCGACGGGGAAGTGCGTCTCGGGATCGAGGGCGTTGTAGATCGGCGCGCAGCGCCGCGCGCCGAGCTCGAGGTAGCCGCGGACGATCGCCGGGCCGCCGCCGTAGACGAGCACGAGATCGAAGCGCGGCACGAGGGCCCGCAAGGCGTCGCTCGGATCGCGCTGGAGCCGCGCCAGCGTGGCGGGCGCGTCGACGTCCCAGTAGACGGCGAGCGCGCCGGGCCGGCGACGCTCGAGCACGCCGGCGTCGAGCTCCGCGTCGAACGCGCCCACGCCGCTCGCCTTGACGATCACGTCGGCGACGCGGGCCTGATCGAGGGCGCGCTCCGCGGCGTCGAGATCGGCGCCCGAGTAGACGACCACCCGGGCCCACGGCGGATCCTCGATGTCGCGGTGGCGCTGGCGATCCCACGCGTCCGGCTCGTAGAAGGTGACGCGGTGCCCGCGCGCCGCGAGGGCGCGCACGAGGCCGCGGTAGTAGGTGGCGGCGCCGTTCCAGTACGAGGACACCAGGCTCGAGCCGAAGAAGGCGATGTCGAGGGGCGCGCTCACGGCGTGCTCCTCGAGGGCCCGAGCCCGGCGTGGATCGCCAGGAGCTCGTCGACGCGGTGGCCGCAGGTGTGGCGCGCGAGGATCGTGGCCAGGCCGTGATCGGCGAGCGCGTCGGCGCGATCGGTCGACGAGAGCAGCGAGGCGAGCGCCCGCGTCATGTCGCGCCCGCTCTCCACGCAGAGGAAATCGAGGCCGGGCGCGAAGAGCTCCTCGTCGTCGCGGAAGCGCGCGACGAGGAGCGGGACGCCGCACGCGAGCGCCTCGAAGACGCGGATGGTGGGGATGCCCGGGAGCGCCTCGACGTAGGGCCGCCGCGGGATGTGCAGCGTGGCGCGGGCGCGCGCGTAGGCGTCGGGCGCGCGGTGGTTGGGGAGCCACCCGGCGAGCTCGATCCCGGCGCGGCCGAGGGCCACGCGCGCCTCGTCGGGGTAGCGCACGCCGTGGACGCGCGCCGTGAGGCCGAGCGCGCGCACCGGCTTGATCAAGAGCTCGTCGATCTCGGCGCTCCGCTCGCCGTCGCCGTGGTTGCCGATCCACACGAGGTCGCGCTCCACCTTGGCGATCCGCGGCGTGAAGACGCGGGTGTCGGCGGCCTCGTGCCAGACGAAGATGCGCTCGGCGAGGCCGCGCTTCACGTAGACGTCGCGGAGCGATCGGCCGAAGGCGAGGACGCCGTCGTAGCGCCCGAGCTCGCAGCGCGCGATCGACGCGGGATCGGTGACCGCGCGGTGGTGCGTGTCGTGGAAGAGCGCGCGGTACGCCCCGGTGCGCGCCCGGTGCGCGCCGATGCGCCGCACCAGATCGGGATCGTTCCACTCGTGAACGATCACCAGATCGACGCCGGCGAGGGCCTGATCGAGATCGAGCGAGCCGAGGTCGTAGCGCGTCGGCGCGACGGCGGGGTAGATGCGCCGGACCTCGGCGAGGGCCGCCTCGCCCGCCTCGGCCACGAGGCGCTCGGCGCTCCACGCCGAGGCCGGCTCGAAGGCGTGCACCTCGTGCCCGCGCACGGCGAGCTCGGTGACGACGCCGCGGAGGAAGTGGGCGTTGCCGTGGTTCCAGTCGGAGAGCAGCGAGTGGCAGAACAGCGCTACGCGCATGTCTCGCTCCGGTAGGGCAGGGCCGCGCGCGCGTTGCCGGCGAGCGCCTCGGCGTAGAGATCGAGGTGCGCCCGCGCCATGGAGTCGGGCGTGCGCGAGAGGGCCCGAGCGCGCGCGCGCTGCCCGAGCTCGGCGCGGATCCCGGGGCGGCGGATCAGGAAGCGGAGGGCGTGCTCGAGCTCGCCGGGGTCGCGCGGATCGATGTAGATCGCGCGCTCTTCGCCCCAGATCTCGCGCAGGCTCGGGATGTCGCCGAGGACCAGCGCGCACCCGGCGAGGGCGGCCTCGGCGACGGCGAGGCCGAAGGGCTCGTAGAGCGCGGGGTGCGCGTAGATCGCGGCGCGCGCGAGCCACTGCGCCGCCTCGCGCGGCGGGAGGACGCCGAGCGCCTCGATGCCCGGGACCGCGCGCGCGCGCCCGTCCGGGTGCACCACGCTCCCGCCGGCGCGCACCGGCCAGGGCAAGCGATCGGCGATGGAGGCGAGCGCGGCGAGGTTCTTCGCCGGATCCCAGAGGCGCCCGAGCGTGAAGATCAGCCCCTCTTTTTCTCCGGGGCACGCCCGGCCGGGATCGACGGCGTGCGAGATCACCCGCGCCCGCGCCACCGGGCCGTGGTGGTGGATGAGCGCGTGCAGCATCGCCCACGTCGGCGCCACGATGGCCGAAGCGGAGTCGAGCCCGCGCCGCACCTCGCGCCGGTAGCGATCGTAGCGGGGCGGCGCCTCCTCGCCGAAGACCGCGTCCCACCACGAGAGGACGCACGAGTGCGCGACCACGATCGTCGGCGCCCGGAAGCCGCGCGCGGCGTGCGCGTAGCTCGCGAGGTGCACGACGTCGGGGCGGAGCTTGCGCTCGAGATCGAGCAGCCAGTCGCCGGATCGCGCGACGTCGTCCCAGGGATCATCCATCCACTCGAGCCTCCGCTCGCTGGCGAAGAGCGCGAGCCCGGGGATGCTCAGCGCGGCGCGCTGCTGCCCCGGCGAGAGCGGGCCGCCCAGCGTCGCCAGCGCGATCTGCACCCCGCGGGCGGCGAGCGCCGACGCGAGCTCGATCGCGTACGAGAAGACGCCGCCCACCGTATCGGCCGTCATCAGGACTCGCATCCTCTCGGTCACGTCTCACCCCCGTCGCGGCGCTGGGCGCTCCAGCTCGGAGAGCGGGCGCGGACGATTCTCCTGGATGTCGCTGAAGCGATCGCAGCTCTCGAGGTAGTGCGCGAGCGCGCGCTCCCACGCCGCGTCGTCGGCCTTCCCCCAGCGCGACGTGTAGTCGGGCGAGCCGGGGTATGGAAAGAGCGGGACCGGGTCGTTGGCCCAGACCCCCTCGCGCGCGAGCCGCTCGCGGAACGCCGTGATCGCCGCCGGATCGTCGACGCCGATCGCCAGCAGGTTGGCCTGCACGAAGGGCACGCGCCTCCTCGCGTAGAGCAGGCGCTCCACCAGCTCGCCCGTGGTGCGCCGGCAGCGCTTGTTGAGCAAGCTCCGCCCCTCGGGCGAGAGGCTCTCGACGCCGGCCTCGATCGACACGCAGCCGGCGCGCCCGAGCAGATCGAGCATCGGCTCGCTCCACCCGTCGATGCGGAGCTGGACGCCGAAGGCTACGTCGCGCGAGCACAGCGCCTCGAGCAGCGCGGGATCGGCGAGGAAGATCTCGTCGACGAAGTACACGTAGCGCACGCCCTGCGCGAGGAGCGCGTCGAGCTCGGCGAGCACCACGCGGAGCGGGCGCTTGCGGTACTCGCTCCGGAACTCGTCCTTCGCGCAGAACGTGCAGTGGAACGGGCAACCGCGCGACGACTCGAGCTCGGCGCCGGGGCCCTCGGCCGGGCGCTCGAAGCGGTGGTGGTGGTGACCGTGCCGCGCGATCGCGTCGTCGTCCCAGCGGAGCCCGGGGAGCGCGGTCATGTCCACCGAGGCCGAGCCGCCGAGCCGGCGCACCTCGCCGTCGTCGCTCCAGGCGATCGAGGTAAGCTCGCTCCAGCGCGCCCGCGGCGTGGACACGAGCTTGGGGATCACCTCCTCGCACTCGCCGAGCACCACGACGTCGACCTCGAGCTTGCGCAGCGCCGCGCCCGGGCTCGTCGAGGCGTGGGGCCCGACGGCGATCGTCATCCCCGCGGCGTCGCCGACGGCGCGGAGCGCCTCGATCGGCACCCGGAGCTCGGGTGGAGCGCAGCGCCAGAACAGGTAGCTCGGCGCCGTCGTCACCACCGTCGCGTCGGGGGCGATGGCCTCGAACCGCGCGCGGAGCGCCTCGACGCCGAGGTCCTCGGCGTGCGCGTCCACCAGGATGGCCTCGTGCCCGAAGCGCTGGAGCAGCGCCCGCGTGTACCCGAGCTCGAGCGGCAGGTGCGGCTCGCGGCAGCCGAAGTAGATGCTGCCCTCGAACGTCCACCGCGGGTTGAGGAGCGCGACCTTCACGCGGCCACCCCGATCCCCGCGTCGCGGAGGAAGGCGCACAGGCGGGCGAGGCCCTCGCGGAGCTGCACGCGCGGCGCCCAGCCGGTCGCGCCCTTGAACCGCTGTAGATCCGAGACGTACCAGCGCTGATCCCCGGGCCGCGCCGCCTCGAACCGAACCTCGGCGCGGCGCCCGCCGATTTCGTGGAGCAGCTCGAGCAGCTCGAGCAAGCTCGTCGTCTGCTCCGGCCCTCCGCCGAGGTTCCACGCGCCCCCGCGGATCCGCGGCATCGCCGCCCGCGCGGCGAGGATCGCGCCCACGAGATCCTCGGCGAAGAGCACGTCGCGCACCTGGAGCCCGTCGCCGTAGACGGTGATCGGCGCGCCGCGGAGCACCTGGATCGCGAAGTGCGCCACCCAGCCTTGCTCCTCGCTGCCGAGCTGCCGCAGCCCGTAGATGCAGCTCATCCGCAGCACCGCCGCGCTGAGCCCGAAGGTGCGCGCGTAGTCGAGGACGTACTGATCGGCCGCGCCCTTCGAGCAGCCGTAGGGGCTGTGAAAGTCGAGCGGGCGCGCCTCGGAGATCCCGCGGGCGCGCAGCGCCGCGTCCTCCGGCTCGCAGCGGAGATCGCGCGCGCGCAGCGCCACGTCCAGGAGCGCGCCGTAGACTTTGTTGGTCGAGGTGAAGATCAGCGGCGGAGGCGAGGGCTGCCGCCGCAGCGCCTCGAGCACGTTGAGCGTCCCGCGAGCGTTGATCTCGAAGTCGTCGACGGGGTCGCGCAGGCTGGTCGTCACCGCGACCTGCGCGGCGAGGTGCACCACGAACGAAGCGCCCCGGCAGACCTCGGCGATCGCCGCGGCGTCGCGGACGTCGGCCTCGCAGAGCTCGACGCGGGCGCCGTGCGATCGGCGCAGCCACTCGGCGTTGCGCGTCACGAGCGGGCGCGAGAGATCGTCGAAGAGGATCACCCGCTCGCCCCCTTGCAGGAGGCGGTGCGCCAGGTTCGATCCGATGAAGCCCGCGCCGCCGGTGATCACCACCGGCCGCGTCGATCCGCCGTTCGTCGCGCTCATCGCGTCAGCCCCCTCTCCTCGAGCTCGGCGCGCGCGCGCGTCGCGCCGTCGTCCGCCGTGCGCCCCTCGAGCCACCCCGCGAGCTCGCGGAGCCCCTCGTCCAGCGCGATCTGCGGCTCGTACCCGAGCGCGCGGCGCGCCAGCGCGATGTCGGCGAAGCAGTGGCGCACGTCGCCGAGGCGACAGCGCCCGGTCATCTCCGGCGCGATCTCCGCCTTCCCGAGGACGAGGCCCAGCGCCAGGGCCACGTCGCGGACGCTGCGGGCGACGCCGCTCCCGATGTTGATGGCGTGGCCCACCGCCGCCTCGGCGTGGAGCGCCCGCCGGCAGGCGCGCACCACGTCGTGGACGCTGACGAAGTCGCGCTGCTGGAGCCCGTCCTCGAAGATCGGAGGCGCGCCGCCGTTGAGCAGCCGCGCCGCGAAGATGGCGAGGACGCCGGTATACGGGTTGGAGAGCGCCTGCCGAGGCCCGTAGACGTTGAAGAACCGCAGCGCGACCGTGGGTATCCCGTAGGCCCGCCCCGCGAGCAGGCAGAGGCGCTCCTGGTCGTATTTCGAGAGCGCGTAGACCGACTCCAGCGAAGGCGGCTTCGTCTCCGGCGTCGGGAGCGGCACCAGCGCCTCTCCCGCCTCGGATCGCACCTCCCAGTCGCGCCGCTCGAGCTGGGCGAGGGCGCGGCCGGCGCCGGTCACCAGCTCTCCGCGAGCCGTCCGGTACAGCCCTTCGCCGTAAACGCTCATGCTCGACGCCACCACCAGCCTGCGCACCGGCCGCTTCGCCAGCGCCTCCAGCAGCACCGCCGTCCCCACGGCGTTGACGGACATGTAGTCGCCGATTCGATACATGCTCTGCCCGACACCGAGCCTGGCCGCGAAGTGATAGACAGCGCTCACGTCCCGCAGGGCCGCGTCCACCGCGGCCGGATCGCGCATGTCGCCTCGACAGAGCTCGACCTCCGGCGCGAGGTAACGTGGCCTGTGGTGCCCGCCGCCGTGCACCTGAGGGCAGAGATCGTCGAGCGCGCGCACCCGGTGGCCATGCCGGAGCAGCTCGTCGGCGAGGTGGGAGCCAATGAAGCCGGCCCCCCCCGTGATCAGGACATGGTCAGTCATAAACGCTCTCGCATGCGCCCGCGCCGAAGCGGCGCGCCCGGTCGCCAAAGCCACATTGGTCGACCTCGGCGTCGTCGAACCTACCCTCGCGATCGCGCCGTGCAAGCCAGAGGTGCTGGCCTTCTCGAAAGGATGGTTTCGCCGCCCGCCGCGCCCGACAGGCAATGAGGAGATATCCTAATCAAAACAGCTCACCGGATTCGATAAGCGGCACCGCTGTTCCGGAGCGCACCTTTTCGGCGCGGCAGCGCCCCTCCCGCCGAGGCCCTGGCCAGCGCGCCCGGCCGCGCGTCGCTCGCGTCTGGAAGACGAGCCCGCTACCCTGCTATGCTCGCGCCCACGTCATGAAGTGCGTCAAATGCGACGGAGAGCTTCACCGCGTGCAGGTGGCCGATCTCGAGCTCGATCAGTGCGACCGCTGCGCGGGCATCTGGTTCGATCCCCGCGAGCTCGACCGGGTGCTCGCGCAGAAGAGCATCGACGCCCTCCGCCGGCTCAGCTCCCCCCGCATCGACCTCGACGAGCGCCGCGGCCGCTGCCCCCGCTGCCGCACCGCCGGCGATCTCGTCCGCGTGGCCAGCACCGCCGGCCCGATCCACATCGACACGTGCCCGGTCTGCGGCGGCCAGTGGCTCGACGGCGGCGAGCTCGACGTGCTGCGCCGCGAGGGGTTCACGGGGTCGTTGAAGCGGCTCTTCGACTGGATCCTCGACTTCGGTTAGCGAGGGTCGGAGGGGGAGGGGAGGAGAGGACAGGAAGGCGGGAAGGTCAGAGGAAGGCGGGAGTCGTAGCGAGGGTGGGTGTCGCTACTGCGGGTCGCAGGGGCCTTTGCAGAAGGACTTGATGGTGCCCGTGCTGAAGAAGTTCTCCGCCTGATCGATCGCCTCGGGCAGCGACCGGATCTTCTCGTGGGGGTCGTCGTCGCTGTTCCCCTCGTTGGGGACGTTCTCCTTCGGGGCCTCGGGGAGGCCGAAGCTGTACTCCACCAGACCAGATCCCGTGAAGGGGCCGTCGGTGTCGGGGATACCCCAGATCGTCCGGTTCACCGGCTTCAGGTTCTTGGCCTTCACCGAGCGCGCGATCATGTGCGCTCCCAGCGGCGTCACCTGGAAATCGCCGATGCCCACGTCGAGCAGCACCTCGTGCTTGGGCGTGCCAGGGAGCATGTTCTCGTTGATGTACGGCATGTAGCCGTCAGGCTCGGTGCGATCCCACGTCATCTGCACGAGGCCGAGGACGAGCTGGATGTTGCGGCCCGTGTGGTACGAGCCCTTGAGCAGCGTGAAGAAGATGCCAAAATCCTTGCTGCGGTTGAGGAGCAGGCTGTAGGGCGCGCCCGGCTCGCCGAGCATGCCGCGCGTCACGTCGGTGGAGACAGCCATGTAGCTCGTCCCGAAGATGCCGCCCTGGCTGTCGCCGCGGTAGAAATGGCGCTTGGGATCGATCATCGATTTGCCGTTGAGCTGCAAGAGCGGCTCGTCGACGAAGCGGCCCATCATCATGCGCATCACCAGGAGGCTGTTGAGCAGGCCCTGGTGCTGGCGCTCGACAGCGCCCTTGAAGCCCCCGATGTCGGCGACGATGGAGTCGGTCACGATGGTGATGTCGTCGTGGGCCATGCCGACGAAATCGACGGAGAAGGCCACGTAGTTCCACTTGTCGGCGATCTCGGCGAGGTAGCCGTTCTCGCCCTCGTGCATCGAGCCGAGCAGCCCGTGCCCGCTCTGGAGCAGCCCCGCGGGCTCGCCCTTCAAGGCCGAGTTGGGGACGTGGACCACGAACTCGTACTCTGCAAACCCGTTCTGCTTGGGGAGGCCCTTCTCGTCGAGCATGAACTTCCCGCCGGCCGTGGGCTTGTCGAGGTAGAGCGGCACCTTCATGAGCCCGGTGATCCGCTTGTAAATGTGGGAGTTCGGGTTGTCGTCGATCTTGGTTATCGTGTACTCGGGGCCCTTGTCGCCGACGATGGCGAGCGCCTCGTCGCGCATGTGGAGGAAGCGCGAGGTGTTGTTCTCCCGGCTCGCTGTCGAGTAATCCCAGGCGAGCTGGAGATCTTCCTTCTTGACTCCCGCCTTGTCGAGGCGAGCGAAGATGTCCTTGTAGAGCTCGCGCCGCCGCGTCACCGAGACATCGCACGACTCGCTGCCATCGCGGAGCGCCTGGAATGCAGGGGAGGGGGCGACCGCCTTGCCGTCCGCGTCGACCACGCGCCGCACCGCGACGATGTAGCGCGTGTTGTCCTTGAGCCGCACCACCGGGCGGATGATCAGCGCCCGATCCTCGGGCTCCTCGTCGTAGAGGCTCTCGTCGCGCTCCGAGAAATGAGCCACGCGCTCGCCGGTCTCGGCGTCGATCAGCACCGTCGGCGAGTCGGGCCCGAGCGAGCTCTCGATGGTGTCCTGCGTCGGGAAGCCGGTGACGGTCGCGCCGGGCAGATGAAAGAGCGCCGGCTGGCCGGGAGAGAAGCCGTCGCTGTCGGCCCAGACCTTGGGATCGACGTGGGTGCCGCTGCCGTAGCTCGGGAGCGTCGTCTCCCCGAACGCCACGTGCTTGCCCGTGGGCGTGCTCGCGTCGTCAACGAGGTAAACGTTGGAGGGGAACGGGTAGCCGCACTGGGTCGGCGTCAGCGGATCGCAGTCGGATCCGAGCAGCGGCAGGCCGACCTTGACGTCGTCCACCTTGCAGGACTCGGGCTTGGGATCCGGCGTGGGAGTGACCATGTCCGACGAGCAGGCGGAGCCCGCGAGGAGGGCCAGGGTCACAGCGGTGGCGTTGCCGAGGGAGCGGAGGGATCGCAGCATCAGATCCGCGACGATACCAGACTACCCCGCGGTTGCGGAGGCCTTGTGGGGGGCGCTGGTTCCGCCCGCCAAAAATCCTGTCAGACTTTTGGGCCGCTGCGCGGCCGCTTCGCGCGGACGAAACCAGCCTTGTTTCGATGGGGCCGTGCCCCATACCCCGCGGCCGCCTCGCGGCCGCCCTAGTACTGACCGAACTTCGTCCGGCCAGTACTAGCCAGCGCCGGAGACGACTCTGCCGCGACGCTCGTTTCGCCGTCGCGCGCGGCCCACCACCCGGAGAGCTGAGGCCAGAGCGTCTTCGACGCCTTCTGCGAGACCACCGCGCCGACGTGGCCGCCGGGCAGGTGGATCCGCTGCTTGTCCACCGCGCCGACGCTGTCGATGAGCGCCGACGCGCTCTGCCAGGGAACGATGTTGTCGTCGGCGAACGTCACTGCGAGCGTGGGACAGGTGATGTTCTCGAGCCGCGCCGGGAGGCCCGAGAGGGTGAACGTCCCCTCGATCAGCGCGTCTCTCTGATAGAGCTCCTCCACGTAGCGCTTGTAGCAGGCGCCCGGGAAAGAGACGTTGTCGCTCCCCCACGTCTCCACGGCGAGGAAGCCGTCGAGCGACTCGTCCGTCCAGGCCCGGTCGAGGAAATTGACCAGCTTGGATGCGTTGAGCGTGGGGCGGAGCATCTGAAAAGCCGACTGCATCAGCTCCCAGGGCACGTTCCCCATCGCCTCGACGAGGCCGCCGACATCGAACCTCGGGTCGCGCGTCCAGGCCGCGAGCAGCCCCCCTTCCGCGAAGCGCACCGGCGCCGCCAGGGCCACGAGCGAGGCCACGTGCTCCGGCCGCACCGAAGCATGAATGGCCGTCAGCGTGCCGCCGAGGCAATAGCCGAGCAAGTGCGCTTTGCCCCGCGCGGACCCCCGCGCCACCAGCCGCGTCGCCCGCCCCAGGTAACGATCGCAGATGGTGTCGAACGTCAGATACCGATCCTCGTCGCCGGGCGTCCCCCAGTCGATGATGTAGACCTCGTGCCCCTGGGCCACGAGGTACGCCGCGAAGCTCCGCTGCGGGAGCAGATCGAGCACGTAGTGCCGGTTGATCAGCGAGGGCACGAGCAGGATCGGCGTGCGGTGGACGATCCCCGGAGGCCCGGGCCGATAGCGCAGCAGCCGCCACTTGTTCTCGTGGTGGACCACGTCGGAGGGCGTCGTCCCCACGAGGGGCCTGGGCCGCGCCCAGAGGGTCGCGAAGGTGCTCAGGCCTTTCATGCGTAGAGCGCCTCGAACGCGGCCAGGAACCGCTCGTAAACCTTCTTGCGCCGCACCTTGAGCGTCGGTGTCAGCAGGCCGCCCGCGACGGTGAGCGGCTCGTCGAAGACGTGGAATCGCTTGATCGTCTCGTAGCTCGGGAGCTCGGCGTTGACCCGGTCAATCCGCTCCTGCACCAGCGCGATCAGCGCGTCGCGATACCCCTCCACGGGCGCCGCCCCGGCGCGGGACAGGTGCTCTCGGACCGCGCCTTCATCGACCCAGACCCCGGCGGTCAGGTAGCGCCTGGCGTCCCCGAAGACCACCAGATGAACGATGAAGGGATCGTCCTGAAACCGGATCTCGATGTTGGCCGGAGGCACGTTCTTGCCGCCCGCCGTGACGAGGATATCCTTCTTCCGATCGATGATCTGCAGGAACCCATCCTCGGTGAAGCGGCCGATATCACCGGTCTTGAACCACCCCTCCTCCGTGAACGCCTCGCGCGTGGCGGCAGGATCCTTGTGGTAGCCGCCGAAGACGCTCGGGCCGCGGGCGAGGATCTCCCCGTCCTCGGCGAGCGTGACCTCGACCGAGGGGAAGGGCTTGCCCACCGTGTCGAAGCGGAAGGCGTCGGGCCGATTCAGCGTCAGCGTCGGTGAGGTCTCGGTCAGGCCATATCCCTCGATGATCAGGAGCCCGCAGGCGTGGAAGAGCTCTTTCACCTCGCGCTTCAGGCCGGCGCCGCCGGAGAGGCAGAAGCGCAGCTTCCCTCCGGTGAGGGCCAGGAGGTTGGCCTTCTGCACCGCAGGATCCGGGCTGGCCGCCCGGGTCGCGAGCTTCTCCCAGACCGAAGGGACGCTCATGAAGACGCTGGGCCGCACCTCGACCATGCGGTCGATCGCGCTCTGCGGATCGCAGAGATACGAGGTGAAGCCGAGGATGTTGCCGAGGCACGCCTCCCCGAAGCCGAAGATGTGGCTCATCGGCAGCCAGAGCAGATCGACCGCGTTGTCCTCGATCAAGGGCGCGTTGCTCCGGATCCAGTCGAGGTTGTTGACAGCGAGGTTGCGGTGGGTGAGCGGTACGCCCTTGGGGTTCCCGCTCGTCCCGCTCGTATAGAGCATCACCCCCGGTTGATCGAGGGAGACCGCGCGCATCGTCCGCTCGAAGAGCGCCGGATCCTCTTCGTCGCAGAGAGAGCCAATCGCCAGCGCCTCGGGCCAGGTGATGAGCCTCTCCTGCGCTTCAGCGTGGGTGGGGACCTTCTTCCCCGCCGCCGCGAGCTTCTCCAGCACTTTTTCGGCGTCGAGGGCCTCGTCGAGGAGGACAATCTTTGCGGTCGCCGCGTAGGCGCCCCAGGCCTCGAAGACGCGGCCGAGGAGCGCGGGTGTGTCGACGAAGACCACCCTGGCGTCGCTGTGCTCGACCACGTAAGCCGCCTGCTCCGCGGTGCTGGCAGCGTAGATGGGGACCATGACCCCGCCGGCCGCCTGCACGGCGAGGGCCGCCGCGATCCACTCCACCCGGTTGGGCGCGAAGATCGCCGCGCGCTCGCCCGACGCGAGGCCGATCCTGGCGAGGAAGAGAGCGGCTCTGCGGATCTGCGAGGCGAAGCCGCCCCAGGTCACCGCGCGCCAGTAGCCGTCCGGCGTGAGGAGCATGAAGCGGACGCGCGTCCGGCGCTCGGCCAGGGCGTCGAAGACAGCGAGCGGAGCGATCTTGAGCTCAGCGTACGGCGTGATATCCACGGTGGCTATTTCCTCTCCGCGAGCCGCTCTTCGAGGTCGAGGAGGCGGCTCTCGAGCTGATTCAAGGCGTGCAAACAGCGCTCTTGATCTCGCTTGGTGGGGAGGCCCAGCGTGCCCCACAACGAGGCCGAGGCCTTGTCGCTCTGCGCCTTGGCCTTCATCACCCCGGCGAGCGCCGCGCCCGCCGGGCCGAGGACGAGCGGGCTCTTCAGCACCTTCTCCAGGTATTTCGAGGCCTCGGTCTCCCAGGCGTCGAAGCCCTTCTTCCACGTGTCCCACAGCATGGCCAAAGCTCCTCGGTTGCCCGGGCGACGCTTCCCTGCCGCCGCGGTGAAATCATCGGCTCTTCGCGCAGTTCAGCGCTCGCTCTTATCGAGATCCCCGGGCCAGGTCAAACCCTATTTGTGCAGTGCAATAATTGCGTCGGTTTTGATGGATTCTGGCGTACTTCCACGGTACGCGGTGCCCCGGAGGTGGCGCCTTGATCGTCAAGAAATACTCGAACCGGCGGCTCTACGACACGGAGCAGAGCCGGTACATCACCCAGGAGGAGCTCGCCGAGAAGATCCGCCTCGGCGCGGAGGTCCGCGTCATCGACGCCGCGACCGGGGACGACCTCACCCAGGCGACGCTGGCGCAGATCATCCTCGAGAGCCGCGGCGCCTCGCGCCTCCTCCCCGTGCCGCTGCTGGTCCAGCTCATCCGCATGGGCGACGACGCGCTCGCCGAGTTCCTCGGTCGTTACATGACCTCGGCGCTCGAGCTCTATCTCCACGCCAAGGACAGCGCCGCGGCGATCGCGCCTTACAACCCCTTTGCGAGCGTGCCCTTCGCCGCCACCAACGCCCTGGCGCGGCTCTTCCTCGGCAGCAGCGGGAGCGGCGGCGGCTTCGGCTGGCGCGAGCCTCCGCCTGCCCCCGCGGCGCCCCCCGCCGCGCCGCTCCCGTCGCCCCCGCCCACGCGGGAGAGCAGCGACGAGATGAAGGACCTCCGGCGCGAGCTCGACGAGATCAAGCGCGCTCTGCGCCCGGTGCGCCCCGTCCGCCCGGCGCGGGCCGCCGCGAAGAAGCGCCGCACCTGAAACGACATTGTTGCAATGCAACATGAATCGTTGACAGGCACTCTCCACGGAACTAGCCTCATGCTCCCGGAGCGGCCGGACGAGCGGCGAATTCGCTCTCCAGAGGACACGAACATGAGCGTCAGCCCCATCTCGCAGTCGCAGCAAAATCTCCGCGCCTGGAAGAACCTGGTCGACGATCAGGTCGCCGCCATCGATCTCGCCTTCGGCGAAGCCGCGCGCCTCGAGGCGCAGGGGATGGAGCGCGCGCAGAGCGCCATCGTCGAGATGGCGAGGCTCTCGCAGGACACCCTGGTCTTCTGGAGCCGGGTCACCTTGGAGTGGCGCCGGCTCTCGCTCGACGCCATCCGCCGCACGGCCGACCTGATGATCCCGCGGAAATGAATTGCGGCGTCTTGGAGCACCTAACAAAAGCTCCCGTCGCCGGTCTGCTTTTATTAGGTGCTCCAAAAGCGAGCGGGCGAGTGATCGCGGGGCCCTCTCCCCATCCTGCCCCGCCCGTGCTAGCGACCGTGCGTGGACGAACTCGACCCGCTCCCCGATTACCAAGACGAGCCCGGCGCGGCTTCATTTCCTGACGATCTCAACGATCCCCAGCGGCAAGCCGCCGCGCACGTCGACGGCCCTCTCCTGATCTTCGCCGGCGCGGGCAGCGGGAAGACCCGCGTCATCGTCTACCGGATCGCCAACCTCGTCGCGGTTCACCGCGTCCCCCCGTACAAGATCCTCGCCGTCACCTTCACCAACAAGGCCGCGGGCGAGATGAAGCGGCGCCTCGAAGGCCTGCTCGGGGACAGCGTCGCCAAGGACCTCTACGTCGGCACCTTCCACGCGATCTGCGCTCGCCTCCTCCGCCGCTACCACGAGGCCGCGGGCCTCGAGCGGAGCTTCGTCATCTACGATGACTCCGATCAGCGCGCGGTGATGAACCGGGTGCTGAAGGAGCTGGAGCTCGACGAGAAGCGCTTTCCGCCAAGGCAGGTGCTCTCGCGCATCCACAAGCAGAAGCAGGAGGGCAAAGGCCCCGCGGATTTCCAGCCCGAGGGCTTCTTCGACGAGCCGATCAAGAAGTGCTTCGAGGCCTATCAGCGCCACCTCCAGGCGGCGAACGCGGTCGATTTCGACGATATCCTCCTCCACGTCCTTCGCATCGTGGAGGACCCCGACAGCCTGCCCGGCGAGGAGATCCGTCGCCGCTTCCGCTACGTCCTCGTGGACGAGTTCCAGGACGTCAATCAGGTGCAGTATCGCCTGGTGCGGGCCTTCGCCAGCCAGCCGCCTCACAACCTCTGCGTGGTCGGCGACGACGATCAGAGCATCTACCGCTGGCGCGGCGCCGACGTGCGCATCGTCCGCGGCTTCCGCAAGGATTTCCCGGAGGCCGAGATCGTCAAGCTCGAGCAGAATTACCGCTCCAGCAACAACATCGTCAAGGGCGCCCTCGGGGTGATCAAGCCCGCCAAGGACCGTGAGCCCAAGGAGCTCTGGACGGACAACCGCGACGGCGAGCAGATCGCGGTCATCGCCTGTGACAACGAGCACGACGAGGCCGCCTTCGTGGTGGAGCGGATCCGCGAGATCACCCAGCGCGGCATCTCCGCCAAGGAGATCGCCGTGTTCTACCGCACCCACGCCCAGTCACGCGTGCTCGAAGAGGTGATGCGGGCCGAGCGCATTCCCTACCAGATCATCGGCGGCGTCCGCTTCTTCGAGCGCGCCGAGGTCAAGGACCTGCTCTCTTATCTGCGCGTGGTGGCCAACCCGCGGAGCGACGTCGATCTCCTCCGGATCATCAACAAGCCCTCTCGCAAGCTCGGTGACACCACCACCGACAAGCTGGTGCAGATGGCCGACGGCCTCAACGTGTCTCTCTACGAGGCGATCGAGCCTCTCTGCAAGAGCAGCTCGATCGCCACGGCGGCGCGCAACGGGCTCCAGTCCTTCCGTGATCTCATCCAGAAGCTGATGCGGGCGGCCCGCGACGTGCGCCCGAGCCAGCTCGCCGAGCTGGTCCTCGTCGAGTCGGGCTACACCAAGATGCTCGACGCCGACGACAGCACCGAGAACGAGGCGCGCAAGCAGAACTTGAGCGAGCTCGTGGGCTCGATCCTCGACTACGAGGAGGAAGCCATCAACGCGGGCGAGGAGCTCTCGCTGAGCGGATACCTCGAGCGAGTGACGCTCTCCAGCGACATCGACGCGCTCGAGGACGCCCCGCGCGTGGCGATGATGACAGTCCACGCCGCCAAAGGGCTGGAGTTCGACTCGGTCTTCATCACCGGCATGGAAGAGGACCTCTTCCCCTTCCGCTCCTCGGACGCCTCGCGCAACGAGGACGTGGAAGAGGAGCGCCGCCTGGCCTACGTGGCCGTGACGCGGGCGCGGACGCGGCTCTGGGTGACGTACGCCGGCAGGCGGATGATCTTCGGGCAAACCCGCTTCGGGCTCCCGAGCCGCTTCCTCACCGATCTTCCCAAATCCACGGTCCGCCAGGGCGCGACTCCCGCGCTCGAGCGGCAGCAGTCGAGCCGCGAGAGCGGCAATGTGGGCTCCGCCTTCGCGCGGGTGCGCGCCGGCGGCTCCCCGTGGTCCCACCCGCAAGAGCGCGCCTCGAGCGGCGGAGCGAGCTACCCGGGCCGCCCGCGCGAGCCGGAGCGCGCCCCGGGCGAGCGCTATGTCGAGCGCGAGCCGGATCACGACCAGGGCGGCAGCGAAGAGGGCGCGATCTACGTGGGCGGCCGCGTCGCGCACAAGACGTTCGGCACCGGCCTGGTGATGAGCATCGACGGGGGGAGCGATCCCATCGTCTCGGTGAAGTTCTCCGGCTACGGCGTGAAGCGGATCAAGGCCGCTTTCCTCCAGCGAACGAGCGGCTGACCCGCGGTGACCTTTTCCCGGCTCGCGCGCCGCTCCTGGCTCGCGGCCGTGACGGGGGGCAGACCTCTTCGTGGAGATCTCTTGTGCTGCGTTCGGCGCCGTGATGATCGTCTTCACGATCGCCGTCTTCGGCGTGAGCACGGAGCCTCGGAAAGCAGGTTGAGCGGGGCTTCTGCGCATATCCCGAGAAAATCCTCGGACTCGGCCCCATTTGTCTGGCACACCACGGAGCGATTGACAGGATGAACGTCGAGCTCCTCGCGGAGCGGCGCGTGATTGGCTGTAGTGGCTCGGGCGTCCCTGAGGGGCAGTCCGGACGGCCAGGCCTCCAGGCTCTCTTCTTCTTCGCCCTGCGGAGCGCAAGCGATGACAACGGCACCTCGATCCTCGGTTCGCGACGTCGTCTGGCCAGCCATCGTGGTGGGGGAAGACTCGACCTTGCTGGCGATGGAGTTCCAGCTGGAGCAGAGCCAGTGGTGGCCTGCCAAGGATTTGCAGGCTCACCAGCTCCGCCAGCTCGCGCCGCTGCTGCGCCACGCCCGCGCGACCGTCCCCTGGTACGAGGAGCGGTTCGGCGGCGCCGGGATCACGGACGCGCAGTCGCTCACGCCCGAAGGCTGGTCGCGGATTCCCCTGTTGACCCGTCAGGATCTCCAGCATCACCACGCCGAGCTCGTCAGCAACAGCGTGCCACCCGAGCACGGAAAGACGCACCGCAACAAGACCTCGGGATCCACCGGAGAGCCGCTCGAGGTGCTCTGCACGGAGGTCACCGGGTTCTTCTGGCAAAGCCTGGTCTTCCGGGATGATCTCTGGCACAACCGCGATATGAGGAAGCGGTCGGTGGCGATACGCTCCGGTCGTTACAAGGCCAACCCTCTCGCTGTCCATGATCTGCCGAGCTGGGGATTATTTTCACCCTCGCTCTACGAGACCGGCCCGATGACGGTCTTCTACCACACGACGCCGCTGGCCCGGCAGGTGGAGCTGCTCGAAGCGCGCAGCCCTCAGTATCTCCTCACGTACCCCAGCAACGCGCGCGATCTCTGCAGGTATGCCCGTAAGCGGCCAGTCCGGCTGCCGGATCTCGAGGCCGTGCACACGTACGGCGAGCCCCTCACCCCCGATGTCCGCGCCGCCTGCCGCGAGGCGTGGGGCGTGCCGGTGCAGGACGTTTACAGCTGCGAAGAGCTGGGCTTCCTCGCGCTGCAGTGCCCGCGTCACGAGCACTACCACGTGCAGTCGGAGTCGGTCCTGCTGGAGGTGCTGGACGAGCAGGGGAATCCCTGCGCGCCGGGACAGATTGGAAGGGTGGTGCTGACGTCGCTCCACAACTTCGCCATGCCCCTGATTCGCTATGCCATCGGCGATTACGCGGAGGTCGGCGCGGCTTGCCCCTGCGGCCGCGGCCTGCCTGTTCTCACGAGGATCCTCGGTCGCCGGCGAAACCAGGTAGCCTTGCCCGACGGCCGCCTGGCGTGGCCGAACATCGGCGAGCTCTGGGCGGCGATCCCGGATGTGGAGCAGATCCAGCTCGTCCAGCTCGGTGAGGACGAAGTCGAGGTCCGCTTCGCACGACAGCGACCCTTGCGCCCTCAGGAGGAGCAGGCGGTGAGCGGACGGATTCACCAGGCGCTCGGCCATCCTTTCCGCTTGACGTTCACTGGCCAGGACGCGATCCCGCGCCAGCCGAATGGTAAATACGAGACCTTCTTCGACCCTCGGTAGCTTCGCGGCTCGCGCCTCGGGATCGTGGGGAGTACGGGCTCGTACCCGGATCTTCCGCTGATCCGTGCGCAGGCATGAAGTGGTCGAAATTCGCCGACGACGAGCCGCCCTGCGGGGCTTCGAGCCCTTCCTCGAGGAGAGGTGCGAAGCTCGAGAGCTCGTGCATCCGTCGCCGCGCGCCCCGCTCCGGGGTGCACATCGGTGCTGCCTGTTCCGACGTTGACATGTGACGCCCTCACATTAGGTGTTTGTGTGGAGGGCATACCATGAACGATGGGAACCACGCTCTGGATTCGCCGCGAGATCTCCACCTGAATCTCAGCGATGTCCACCGTGCCACCACGGACTTGAACGGGATAGCCGCCAGGCTTGCCAGCGTCGACGCGCCGTTCGCCTGCGGCTGCAGAGGATGCCACGGCTGCAGAGGATGCCGCGGCTGCGAAGGGTGCCGCGGCTGCGAAGGATGCCGCGGCTGCGAAGGGTGCCACGTCCACGAATGACGTTGAGGACTTCTCGTCGTCAGGGTCTTTGTCCACTGGATTTTCAGTCGAGGTAGTGCCATGAACAACGTGATCAATGCGATGGATCCTCCGAAGGATCTGACTCTGAATCTCAGCGAGGTGCACCGCGCCATCACCGACTTGAACGGGAAGGTCGCCGAGGTGGCCAGCTTCGACGCGCCGTTCGCCTGTGGCTGCCGTGGCTGCGGCGGTTGCCGCGGCTGTCGTGGCTGCGGTGGCTGCGGTGGTTGTCGCGGCTGCGGTGGTTGTCGCGGCTGCGAAGGTTGCCACGGCTGCTACGAGTCTCCGGAATAAGCTTCGTACGCAGAGAGACCCTCGATGGAGGCGCGGACCGAGGTGGGTCCGCGCCTCTCGCTTCCCTGGAGGTAACGTGGTCATTCGCGCTGTCGAACCAGAGAGCCACGCCACGAAGAACGAAGAGGCCGCGCGGCTTCAGGGCGCCACGACGCGAGAGCGGCTCTCTCTCTCTCGCGTCCTCCTGGTCGGCCTCGAGCCGTGGGGGATCGTGGCCGCCGTCGAGCTCGCGGCGGCGGGCCTCGGGGCGCTCCACGTCCTCGACGATGAGCTCGTGAACGACGATGATCTGATGGCCGTCCGCCTCTTCACCGAGGCTGATCGTGGCCGCGGCCGCAAAGACGCGCTCGTCGATGCGCTGGCCCGGACAGCGCCTGGATGCCAGGTCTCGTCAGGGCCGCTGCTCGCCGCGCCGGCTCGTGCCCTCCTGCTCGACGACGCTCGCTGGGATCTGGTCCTCGCCTGCGTGCCCGGCGACGATCTCCTCGTGTTGCACAGCGTCGCTCGCTTTGCCCACGCCGCAGGGGCGATCTCGCTCAGCGCGCACATCGAGGGTCTCGAAGCGGTGATCGGGCCGGCCGTGGTGCCGGGGCAGACCGCGTGCTGGAACTGCTGTCGGCTCCGCCGGCTCGCCAATAGCGATAAGGCCGAGGCCGACCATGCCCTCCACGCGTCGCTGCTGGCCGAGCGTCCCCGCCGGCGGGCGCGCACCCACCTCTCGCCCACGACAGGGCTCCTCGGCCACGCGCTCGCGCTCCTGGCCCTGGATCTGCTCGCCTCGCCGAGCGCGACGCCGCTCGCTGGCCGGCTCCTGATTCGCAATCTGATCGAGCTCACGACCTCGCTCCACACCGTGCTGAGGCTTCCCTGGTGTGATGTGTGCGGCGGCGCGCACAGCGCCCTCCACGACGGCGCCGCGCTCGAAGGCTCCGGCGTACAGCTCGACGCCGCGCGCGATCTGGACGAGCTGCGGCGGATGCTCGCCGGTATCGTCGATGCGCGCGCCGGCATCGTGCCGAGCCTCGAGCTCGACTCGTCGGGTCCAGGGCTGTACCCCGAGGCGCCGCGGACGGCCACAGCCACCTTGAGCGCGTACACCGAGGGCCGCTATCATGCCAGGTGCTGCGGCGAGTCCAGCATCGGCGCTGGCAAGGGCGTCACCGCGCTCGACGCCATGATTCGAGCCGTGGGCGAGGCGGTCGAGCGCTACTCGGCGGCGCGCTTCGAGCGGAGGGCCTGTCTGCGCGCCTCGGTCGCGGAGATGAAGGCGATGGTGAGCGCCGATCCTGTCGCCGCGTCGCCGAGCGATTACCTCGCTCCCGAGCAGCTCTGCCTTTACGAAGAGAGCCAGTACGCTCGGCCCGGCTTCCCCTTCGCGCGCCTCGACGAGAGCGCGCGTATCGACTGGGTCCTCGGGAGGTGGCTCGACACCGGAGCGCCCGTGTACGCGCCGGCGCTCCCGACCTTCTACAACTACCCCAGCCGCGCGGGAGGGGGGTTCTGCCAGGTGACCTCGAATGGCCTCGCCGCGGGCGCGACGCGCGCCGACGCGTCGATGCGAGCCGCGGTGGAGCTGATCGAGCGCGACGCCTTCATGATCTCCTGGCTGGCGCGCCTCCCGGGGCGGCGGATCGCCCTCGACGACTCGATCGATCCCGGCACGCGCGAGGTGGCGCGGCAGATCGCTGAGCGCGGAGCCCGGCTCGAGCTCTACCTCCTCGACGTGGGCCTGGCGGTGCCCACCGTCCTCGCGGTCGGGTTCGGTGACGGTCGGCGCTGGCCCGGCGCCACGGTCGCCATGGCCGCTCACCTCAGCCCGCGCGCGGCGATCCGGAAGGCCGTCCTGGAGCAGGGCCACGTGGGGCCGTATCTCCGCCGCTTGATGCTCGAAGGCAATCAGATCATCCCCGAGCGGCCCGAGGACGTGCGCACGCTCAGCGATCACGCCATCTACTACTTTCCCCCCAGCCGCGCCTCGGCCTTTGCCTTCCTCGACGCGGGCGAGCGCACGCCGGCTGCCCAGCTCGAGGAGCCCGCGGATCTGTCGCTCGGCGGGCTCGTCGCGCGCGTCCGCGCCGCCGGCCATCGCGTCGCGGTCGTCGACGTGACCTCACCCGATCTCGTGGGGACTCCCTTCCGGATCGCTCGGGCTCTGGGGCCGGGCTTCCAGCAGATTCATTTCGGCCACGCCCTCGGGCAGCTCGGCAACCCGCGCCTCCTGGCCATGGCCCCTCACGGGATCAACCCCGATCCGCACCCGATGGCCTGAAGGACCGTGATGAAGCGAAGCAAAGAGGCAGACGTCGCGAGGCTCTATCACGCGCACTCCCGCCATGAGCGGTCTCGCACCACCGAGATGACGCTGGACCAGGACCGGCAGCAGCTCCGCTTCCGCACCTACCCTGGAGCGAAGCGCACGCCCTTGCCCGGCCGTGATTTCGTCATCGACGAGCCGCTCGGAGCGGTGCTGGCGAGGCGGCGCTCGGTCCGTGATTTCACGCTCCGGCCGATGCCCCTGGCGACGCTCGGGCGGCTGCTCCACGCGTGCTATGGAATCAAGAGCGATCCCGAGTCCGCGGCGATCTGCGAGCGCTCCGCGCCCTCGGCGGGCGGGCGCTATCCGCTCGAGATCTACGTGGCCACGCAGTCGGTGGAGGGGCTCGACGACGGCATCCACCACTACGACGTGCGCGCGCACGAGCTCGAGCTGCGAAGGCCGGGCGCGGCGCAGGCGAAGCTCGTCGATATTGCCCTGGATCAAGGGATGGTCCGCGACTCCAACGTGGTCGCGATCATCACCGCGATCCCGGAGCGCACGATGTGGAAGTACGGTCAGCGCGGGTATCGCTACGTGTGGCTCGACGCCGGGCACCTCGGCCAGAACCTCTATCTGGTCGCCACCGCGCTCGGGCTCGGCCCGGTGGGCATCGGCGGCTTCTTCGACGGAGAGCTGAACGAGCTCCTCGATCTGCCGGCCGGCGAGGAGGCCTTTTATCTCGTGGCCATCGGCCAACCAAAGGTGGACGGCGAGATCACCGGATGACGCCCTCGACGAGGCGCGAAGCGCTGGAGAGCACCATGCCTTGCATTCGACTCAGCCCCTCTGCCAGCGTCACGAGCACCGACGCCGGCGTGATCCTCTGCTCTGATCTCGGCACGTTCCAGATCACTGGACCGGACGTGCGCGGGTTCCTCGATCAGATGGTGCCGCTGCTCGACGGATCGCGCGATCAAGAGGCGCTCGTTCAGGCGCTCGCCGGCTTCTCGCGCTCCAGCGTCACGGCGTTCCTGGACCTGCTGAAGGAGCGTGGCTTGGTGGAGGCCGTGCCCGACACCGCAGGACGCTGGCGCGGGCCGGAGGAGTTCTTCCGCGCCTGGTCCACGGTCCCTGCAGAGGCGATGGTGCGGCTCGGGCGGGCGCGCGTGCTGATCGTCGGGCTCGATTCCTGGGGTGCGACGGCCGCGATCGAGCTCGCGGCGGCGGGGATCGGCGCGCTGCATTTGATCGACGAGGGCGCGGTCCAACCGGAGGACGTCGCGCTGCTGCGGAGCCGTGGCGAGGCCGCGCTCGCCGCTCCGCGACGCCGAGCGCTGGCGGCGATGATCGGCGAGCAGGCGCCGTGGTGTCGCGTGGAGGAGAGTCCCATCCAGGTGCTCGACGCCGCCGACACCGCGATCGCGAGCGGGCCGTGGAGCTTGCTCGTCGCGGCGGTTCCCCACGGCGACGCGGAGCGCGTCGAGCGCGTGGCCAGGCTCGCTCACCGCGCCGGCATCGTGTCGCTGTGGTCGCACCTCACCGACACGACAGCCGTCCTCGGACCCCTGGTGACGCCGGGGAGGACGGCCTGTCGAATCTGCGCGACGGTGGGCGCGCTCAACCCACCCTTCGCCGAGCCGAGGAGCGCGGTGAAGGGTGAGCTGGCAGCAGCGAGAGGGCAGCTCCTCGGCCACATGGTCGCGATGGAGGCGCTCCGGGTGATCTCCGGGTACACGCCCTCGGAGATCGGTGGGCGCCTCCTCATCGAGGATTTTGCGACCCTCGAGAGCTCGCTTCACACGCTGGTGAGGCTCCCGCGGTGCCGTGTCTGCGGGGAGGGACAAGGCACGTAGCTGCCTCCTTTCAAGATCACCGCAGGGCCTTGGCGAGGAAGGCGCGCCGGCGCTCGAAGGCGTCGCGCTGCGCGTGAGCGATGCCAGCGGGCATGCCGCCGAGCGCGATCCAGATGTGCCGGTCGCTGCGGATGAGCGATGGATCGGTCGTCGGTCGCCCCGGCGCGCCCAGGTAGTGCCCCGCGCCCGGATAGCACACGAGATCATCGGCGAACTTCGCCGTATGCCCCGCCGCGGTGAGGCGCTTCATCGCCAGCTCGGCGAGGCGGCACGAGGGCCACATCCGATCGTCGCCTGCCGCCAGCATCAGCACGGGGCCATTCACCTTCTCCACGCGGATGGCCGCGGCCTCGAGCTCCGCGGGCGACGCCGCGTCGAGCGCCGCGTCGAACATGGGTGTGCCGTGCTCGACGGTGCGCCCTGCATCATCCATCGTCCAGACCGGCGGAGCGTCGGTGTTGGGCATATAAGAGAGCTCGTCTCCACCGAACGTCCAGGAGCTCGCCGCCCTCTCCGGCCACTCCGGGTTCCAGCCCGACCAGACCACGCCGCTCGGCACGTTGGCGACGACCGCCTTGACCTCGGGGAACGTGGCGCCGAGGAGGAGCGCGAGCTCGCCGCCGCGCGAGGCGCCGACGACGCCGATGGCGTCAGCCTTCACCTCGGGGCGCGACTTCATCCACGAGAGCGCTTTGCCGAAATACTCGAGCGGGAGATCCTCGAGGTACGGCGGCAGCTTCTCCGCGTTGAAGTAGGCGACTCCAAGGCAGGAGTACCCGAGCGAGGCGTAGTGGCGCGCGTTCCGGTGTCCGTAATCGATGCCTCCCTCGGACCCGCCAAAGATCAGCAGGGCCGGGTGCGGGCCGGGCGCCGCGGGCGTGACGAGGACGCCGACGAGTCCGTCGTCGTGGACCGTCGTCTCGACGAGGCCGTCGGCGACCGCGTACCGCGCCAGCGTGGCGCGCGTCACCACCCTTCCGTCGACCTCGGCCTCCACGGTGACATCGCTGCTGTCGGCGCCGGGGCTCGCCGCCGTCGCGCCGGTCGTGACCATGGACCAGAACAAGCCATCTGCGTCGGCGCCCTCGTAGGTGCCGTCGAGCGGCGCTTGCGAGGCGACGTCGAGCGAGCCCGCCGCGTCGGTGAGGAAATCAGCGCGCGACTCGTAGCCGGTAATCGAGGCTCTCAGGGTGACCCGGCTCGCCGCCGCGAAGCCGCTGAGCTGCACGTGAACCTGCTCTGGCAGGAAGACGCGCGTCACCTCGGTGTCAGTCGTGATGAAGTGAATGGCAGGGTTGGTCTCCGAGCTTGCGCCGATGGACAATAAGGAGCTTTCCTGTCCACAGCCGACCGCGAGGAGGCACACCAGAAGAAGGGAGTGACGGATCATGGGCGCGGCGCCGAGCACTCGGCGTGCCTCGAAGAAAGGCTCCGAAAATACCGCGGCGGCGCCGGGCCCTGTCAAACCATTAACGGCGCTCTGGGCCGAGCCTCACAATCGATGTGCCGTGAGCGCGAGGATCGTTACGGTGCTGGGCCCCTGCAAGCGCGCGCACCCTCGCGGGTCATGGCCTCTGGTGAACCAGCGAGCGTGATTCTGCCTGAGAGCGGGTCGGCCGGGCGTGCGCGCTCCGGACAGCGAGCGGGGTTCAGCTCTGTCGTCGAGGACGAGGATCACACAGCAGAGAAAAAAAGAGCGCCGCGGGCGACCTGGGGGGGTAGGTCTCATCCACGGCGCTCGACTTTCCCTATAAGCAGGTGGCGTGCCAGCCTGGTGCTCCAAAGATCTCGACCGTTCGCGGGGCGCTCGGGGGTGCTGGTTGCAATCCTGAGATTTTCACTGGCAAAGACGCAACGCGGGGGCGAGCGAAGTGAGGGGGCTGATCCCGCTCCCGCCGCGGCGACGGAGCTGGACAGCGGCGCCTCGATCCTCGATCACCCCTCGGCGACGCGGCGGGCGAAGGCCACGATCTCGCGGGTGAGGCGGGCCGGATCGTCGAGGTGGGGGCAGTGTCCCAGCCCCTCGGGCTCGTCGATCGTCGCGTGGGGCGGGAGGTTCTCCTTGAAGAAGTCGAGGTTCTCCTTGGGCAAGAGGCGCTCGGAGCGACCCCAGACGAGGTGAATGGGCATCTTCAGCGCGGCGAGCTGCTCTTTCTTGACGAGGTGCTCGGAGCGCGCCGAGCTCGTGAACGAGAGGATGGCGTCGCGCGCGAAGCTCCTCTGGACGTCGCCGGCGATCAGCGGAGTAAACCAGGGAGTCCGGTGGTAGAGGCGGTCCAGGAAGGCGCGTGTCTCCTTGCCAGTGCGCATGTCGAACGTCTTCAGGAAGGTCCGAAAGGCCTCTTCCGACATGGCCGCTCCGGCCGGAGAAGAGAGGAAGAGGCCCCGGACGCGGTCTGGGCGCTCGAGCGCGTAGCTCAGCGCCACGGCGCCGCCGAGGGAGTTGCCGAAGAGGATGGCCGGCTCGTCGAGCTCGGCGTCGAGCAGCTCGCGCATGGAGGTAAAGAGGGTGTCCGGCGTCAACGGCTCGAAGGGCCCGCTGCTGAAGCCATGGCCGGGCGCGTCGGGCGCGAGGACGCGGCGGACGTGGGGGCGGAGGCGCTGGATCACCGGGGCAAAGGCGGTCGCTGCCGAGCTGATGCCGTGAAGGACGACCACGGTGGGGAGCGTGCCTTCGCCGCGCGCGTCGTAGAGGTGATGATCGGCGATCGAGCTGCGGGTGACGCGGCTCGCGAGCCCGCTGCGGTTGAGGGCGCGGCGGGCGGCCCGTTCGACGAGAGGGAGGAGCGCCATGGAGATGCTCATAGCAGAGACGCGTCAGCGCCGGTACGGCGAAGCTCGGTGGATCCGACTCTTGATCTCCACGCGCTCCTGGGATGATCACATCAACGCTTCTCCACCGTCTCCCAGGGGAACACCCCCGCTTCGTCGAGGGCGAGGAGGAGAGTCCCGACCATGCGCCCGCGCTCGGTCAGCGATCGCGGGGTGAGCGCGGCGGCGAGGGCGCGGCGGGCTCGATCGCGCGGGGCGGCGTCGCCGGTCACGCGGGCGAGCGCGGCGAGGAAGCGCGCCGCGGCGACGTTGTGGTCAAAGGGGTAATCGCGCCGCGCAAAGACGCCTGCCGCCGAGGGATCGAGCGAGCGCGCGAAATAGGCGCCCGATCTCGGATCGGCGAAGTTGCGCTCCAGGGCGGCGGCGATCTTCGCGGCGGCGTCGCGGTACGAGGCCTCGCCGCTGACCTCGGCGAGGCGCGCTGTCGCCAGGCCGAAGCTCGCGGCGTCGGCGAGGTAGAGCGCTGTCGCGCCGGTGCGCCGCACGGTTCCGTCGGCGGCGACGAGCCGGGCGAGGATCAGATCAGCGGCGCGCCGGGCTCGAGCGAGGGTGGCCGCGTCGCGGGAGACCTCGTGGAGCGTGACCAGCGCGGCGATCGCCAGGCCGTTCTCGTGCGCATAGACATGCTCGTCGACGCGGGGGACACCGAGCTTGCGCCGCTCGGCGTCGGCGAGGCGATAATAGACGTCGCCGTCCACGAAGACGGCGGCGCGATCGTGGGCGCCGGCGTCGGCGTCCTGGCTCGGGAGAAAGGCGCCTTCCGGCGTGGAGAGGAAGGTGTCGAGGTAGCGCTCGATGCCCCGGGCGTCGGCGAGGAGCGCGGCGTCCTTGGTGGCCGCATAGCCGCGCGCGCAGGCCTCGAGGTTCGCCGCCTGATAAGTCATCAGCTTCTCGTAATGAGGTTTGCTCCAGGTCGATCCTGCGGAGTACTGATAGACCCCGCCCCACACCGGATCGAGGAGTGCGCGCTGCTGCTTCAGGGTGAACGCCGCGCGCTTTCCTGCCTCGGCGTCGCCGTGGGCGGCGCGGCGGAGCTCGATCTCGACGGCCGCGCCGAGGGGCGATTTCTGCCTCTGGCCCCAGCCGCCTTGCGCGGGATCGTAATAGGAGTCGAGCTGGAGCACCGCCTCGCCCGTGGCCCACCCGAGCGCCTCGACCGGCGCGGGGAGCTCGGAGGGGCCTCCGGCGACCGCGGCGGCCTCGGCGTCCCGGGCGAGCGAGGCGATGTCGTTGAGGATCGCGCGCAGGTCGTCGGGGGGGAGGTAGCCGCGGAATTTCCCGATCTCGCGCCCGTCGGGGGAGAAGAGGATCGTCGCCGGCCAGCCCCAGTCTCCGTAGCGATCGGCGAGATCGGGGTGCTCGTCGACGTCGACGCGGACGGCGATGAAGCGCTCGCGCAGGAGATTGCCAATCTCGGGATCGAGGTACGTTGTCTCGTCCATGACATGGCACCAGTGGCACCACTCGGCCGCTCCGTCGAGGAGCAGGTATTTGCCTTCGCGGCGGGCGCGCTCGAAGGTCTCGGGGGACCACGCGGCCCAGGTGAAGGCGCGCTCCCCGGCGCGCTGCCGCGAGGCGGCGATGTTGACCTCGTCGGGCGTGCCCTCGCGGACGATCCCGCGCGGCGAGGCGGGGGCGCGGGCAGGGCCCGACTCGACGCACGCGGCCAGGGAAAGAGCGAGGATCGGGGCGACAAGAGCCTTCACGGGGCGACCTATGGGCGGGCAAGGACAAAGGTTGCGGTATGCTGCCGCGGTGACCAAGGCTCTCTCCTTTGCTGATCCCGATCCCGCCGTCTCCGACGCGTTTCGACTCTTCATCACGCCTTTGCCCGGCGACATCGACGAGCTCGGGCACGTGTCGAACCAGGTTTATCTGCGCTACATCCTCGACGCGGCGACGCAGCACTCGCACGCGGTGGGCTGGGATCACGCGGCGTACCTGCGCCTCGGGGCGATCTTCGTCGTTCGCCGCCACACCATCGATTACCTCGCGCCGACCTACGAGGGAGAGCCGCTGATCGTGACGACGTGGATCGAGAGCTGGACGGCGGTGACGTCGGTGCGGAAAACCTCGCTGCTGCGGCCGGCGGACGGGCGCGAGGTCGCGCGGGCGGAGACGCTCTGGGCGATGGTGTCGACCGAGGGAGGGCGGCCGCGGCGCATCCCCGCGGAGGTCCGCGGCTCCTTCGCGCGCGCGGGGACGACATGAGCGATCGAGGGCGAGGCGCTCCTTCGCGAGGCTATTTCCACCTCGCGCTGGCGGGCGTGCTCGTCCCGGTCGCGGCCTTCGCGATCTCCGGCGTGCTGGCGATCCTGGAGTGGAGGCAGCCGAGCGCGGATCCCTCGCAGCGCACCTGGACGCGGCGCCTCGCGGTGCTCGCGGTCGTCGACGCGCTGGTGTTGATCGCGATGATCGCGCTGCTCGCGGGGAAGGCGTCGCTGCCCGCGCCGCGCGTGGCGGCGCCGCCCGCTCCGCGCATCGGCGTGGTGCTCGATCTCGAGGACGCCGGGCGCGGCGCGCGCGTGGCTGAGGTTCGGCCGGGCTCTCCGGCGGATCGCGCCGGCGTCCGGGCGGGCGATGTCATCGATCACGTCGACGGCCAGTCGATCGACAGGAACGCGCAGCTCACCGAGATCATCGCCACCACGGCGCCTGGCGGATCGCGCGCGCTCGACGTCGCCCGCGGCGCTTCGCGCGTGAAGATCGCCGTCGTGCCCGAGGTGCTCGCGGACCGCGCGGAGCGGCGCTCGCTCTTCCAGCGCGATGGACCGGGCGAGCCGCTCGGCTCCAGCGTCGCGTCGCTGGCCTCGGCGTGGCTCGCCCTGGTGGTGCTGCTGGGGATCGTCTGCGCTGTCGCCGCGCGCCGCGGGGTGGCATCGCCGCGGCCGTGGATCTTCTGGCTGGCCTTCGCGGGCGTCCTCGCCGCCACGGACGCGGCGATCCTCGGCGTGCACGCGCTGATCGCGGCGCTGACCGGCGGAGGCTCGCTCGGCGGCGCGCTCCTCGGCCTCTGCGCGGGGAGCGGGACGCTGCTGATCCTCGCTGTGTTCTTTCGTCGTCGCCTCGGCTTCCGCGGCGAGCCCGGCGGCGCCGCGACGTCGCCGACCATCGTCGCCGGCGTCGCCTACATGATCGCCGGCGTGCTGCGCGTGGGCATCCTCCTCGCGGGGATTGGCCCGCTCCTTCGCCTCGCTCCGCCGGATCCGGGGCGCGAGCTGCGCGGGCTCGTCGATCGCGGGCTCGGCCCCGGCGGGATCGCGCTCTTGATCTTCGCCGCGGTGATCCTCGCTCCCATCGGCGAAGAGACGCTGTTCCGCGGCGTGCTCCTGCCCTGGCTCCGCCGCTTCCTCGACCCCGACGCGGCCGTCTGGGTGAGCGCCGTGCTCTTCGGGGTCGGCCACCTGCGCTACGGCTTTTACCTGAGCACCATCGTCGTTTATGGCCTCGTCCTCGGCTGGGCGCGCCTCCACACCGGCAACCTGCGGGCGTCGATCGTGCTCCACATGATCATCAACGCCGTGGCGACCGGCGTGGCGCTGACCCGCATGTGAGGCGCGCGTCACACAAGCTCGCCCTCGCGCGATGAGGCCTCATGGACCTGCGCGCGCTCGGCTCGGTGCTGTCGGTGGTGGCTCTCTCCTGCGGGTGCGCGGCTCCAGCGTCGCCTCTTCGCGCCGCGCTCGAGCCGCCCCCAGCGCTCGCGCTGCGCTTTGCGCCCGGCCTCGACGGCCTCGAGGCGAGCCCGCGCGCCTCGGCTCCCGAGCTCCTCGCCAGCCCCAGGACCGCCCCGGTCGAGTCGCCACCGGTCGCGCCGCCGCCGGCCGAACCGCCGCCCGAGCCGGTGGGGCCTCGCTCCTCGGCGCTGCGGAGCGGCTTTTACAACCCCATGCCCGGCGGCGTCATGGCCGGCTATCAGGCTGATACCGGGCTCGACATCGCCGGGAGCCCGAGGCCCGTTTATGCGCTCGCTTCAGGCACGCTCGACTACTCCGAGCCTGGACACACCCTCTGGACGAGCCCGTCGGACACGGCCAACTGCGCTCGCTTCGAGCTCGACTCTCCGATCCCCTGGAAGGGCCGGCGGATAACCCACGTCTACTACGCTCACCTCTCGCAGCTCGAGCACCTCCAGCCGGAGGGCGCGACGCCGCGGCGCCACGTCGAGGCGGGCGAGCTGCTCGGGAGATCGGGCGTCGCCAACCACAGCCCGCATCTCCACATTGGCTTTCTCCTCGACGGGGAGGTCGAGCAGACCTGGGGCACGTTCCTCCTCGCTGACGAGATCCGGCGGGTGCTCGGCGGCTACAGGAACGGGGATATCCTGCCGAAGCAGTAGTGGCCGTCAGCGATTGCCAATCTGGACGGTGCCAGTGCGCTCGACGCGCTTGCCGCCGATGTCGAAGCGGCCTTGAACGCCGGCGAACAGGAAGGTGCTCAGCTCCTTGTCGGGGAGCACGGTGTTGCCGATCGGGCCCTCGGGGTTGCGCCAGATGAAGAGGTCGATATCCCCCCCGATCATCGGCCCGAGCACGATGTCGCGCGAGACGCGGACGTCGAGGCCGACCTGGGCGCGGGCGAGCTGGAGGCCGTGGTTGAGCACGTTGTTGTCGGGGCCCACGGGCGCGACCCACAGCAGGCGGTAGCCGCCGCCGAGCGCGACCCAGGGGTCGATGCGCTCGTACGGCCGGACGTGGAGCCGGGCTTCCACGCCGATCGCCGCGCCGCGGATCCGGGTCCCCATGGGCTGCTCCGGCGCGGCCGAGAGCTCTTGAAACTGGCCGGTGACGCTGACCGAGAGCTCGGGGATGGCGCGGTAGCCGAGCCCGAGGCCGAAGCCGATCCCGCCGCGCGCCACGTCGGACACGGCGCCGCCGGGGTTCGCGTGGATGGAGCCGAAGCCCCGGGTGTACCCGGTGTTGACGTCGAGCTCGAAGGCCTCCTTCGGCGCGCTGAGCGGCCTGGGCGCGGATCCTTCGATGTCCTGCGCCAGCGCCGTCGCGCCGGAGGCGCAGGCGAGCGCGGCCGTGGTTGCTCCAATCACCCATGTTTTCATGGATATTTCCCCCTGGCGGCCGAGCGCCGGTGCCGGGCGCGCCGCGCTCCTTCGAGCAGGACTCGTGCCCGCGGCGCCGGGCGGGAATTGCTCTCGGGCCGCCCTCGCGCGGCGAGCGGACGATCCTCGCTTTCCAACTCGCCCGCACTCGGGCACCATCGCGCGCATGTCCCCCTGGATTCACGTCGAAGGAAAGGTCGCTCTCGTCACCGGCGGGAGCCGCGGTATCGGCGAGTCCATCGCCAAGGCCCTCGGGCAGAGCGGCGCCACGGTGGCGATCGCCTCGCGCAAGATCGAGGGCGTCAACGAGGCGGCCGAGCGCCTGCGCGCGGCCGGCGTCACCGTCGAGCCGTTCGCTTGCCACACCGGGAAGACCGAGCAGATCGAGGCCCTGGTCAAGGCGGTGATCGCCCGCTTCGGAAAGATCGATGTCCTCGTCAACAACGCGGCGACGAACCCGCATTTCGGGCCGATGATCACCGGCGACGACGGGGCGTTCGACAAGACGTTCGAGGTCAACGCCAAGGGCTATCTCAACCTCTCGAAGGCCGTGGCGCGGCACCTCGTCGAGCGCCGCGCGCCGGGATCGATCATCAACATAGCGAGCATCATGGGCCTCGCCTCGGCGCCTCTTCAGGGCATCTACGGGATGACGAAGGCCGCCGTCATCTCGATGACGAAGACCCTGGCGATGGAGTTCGGCCCCTCGGGCATCCGCGTCAACGCCATCGCCCCGGGCCTGGTGGAGACGAAGTTTGCCGCGGCGATCGTCGGCAACAAGGATCTCGTCGATCGCGAGATGATGCGGACTCCGCTCGGGCGCTACGGGCAGCCGGACGAGATCGCCGGCGCCGCGCTTTACCTGGCCTCGGATGCGTCGTCGTTCGTCACTGGCCAGACGCTGGTGGTGGACGGCGGGCGCACCATCGCTTGAGAGCGTGTTTACCAGGCTGCTGCGCGCCCCGAGTCGTCGGTCGGCCTCGGTCAACGTGCTCGAGCACGTCTCCCTCGGCCTCCCTAGCCTCGGGGCGCTCGCGACGCCCGGTAAACACGCTCTGAGAGGGAGAGAAGAGGGAGAGGGGGAGTTACAGGAAGGCGGGAAGGTCGGAGGAAGGGTTGAAAACTTCCTCCTACCTGCCTCTCTGTTCTGGCTCTCGTGGAGATACGGAGACGAGGCTACCAGCGGTGATAGGCTGGGTGGCCCTCTTTCACGGCGACGAAGGTTCCGCGGCAGCGGGCTGTGACTTCGTCTCCGGAGAGGAGCTCGGCTTCGATGACGGCGCGGTCGGCCTCGAAGGAGGCGACCCTGGCGCGCAGGCGCACCGGGCCCATCGGTGTTGGCTTGCGCAGCTTGACGTGGAAATCGGCTGTCACCGTGCAGGGAGGGGCGCTGTCGCCGGCAGCCTGCATCAGGTGATGGGCCGCTGTCCAGTTGCTGTGGCAGTCGAGCAGAGCGCCGATGATGCCGCCGTTGAGGACGTTGGGGAAGGCGTGGTGGAAGGGCTCGGGCGTGAAGTCGGCCACGACCTCGTTGCCCTCGACTCGGCTCTTGATCCGCAGACCCTTCTCGTTGGCCGGGCCGCAGCCGAAGCAGATGCTCTTCGGCGCGTACTGGTCTTGAAGGGCGAGGGAGCTCATTTGAAGGCCTCGTCGATCAGCATCTTCTGCTCGAGGAGGTGGCTGGCGCGAGAGCCGGTGGCGGGGCTGGCGCTGGCGGCGCGCGCCACGCACGAGAGCGGGAAGCGGTGGTGGAGCGCTTCAGGCAGGTTGGCCGTGATGTAGTACCAGCCGCCGTAGTTGCGCGGCTCCTCTTGCACCCAGATGAGCTTCGTCCCGTCCTTGTAAGGCGCGAGCACCGACGCCAGCTCGTCGTTCCAGGGATAGAGCTGCTCCATGCGGATGATGGCAACGTCGTTGGCGCCGCGCTCGTCGCGGGCGACGGCGAGGTCGTAGTAGACCTTGCCCGAGCACAGGAGGATGCGCTTCACGTCGCCGGGATCGACGGTGCTCTGGTCGGGGATCACCCGCTGGAATCGGCCTTCGGCGAGGTCCTTGATCGTGGAGACGGGGCGGTGCGGGCCCTTGGACGTGGTCGCGACGCGGAGCAGGCTCTTCGGCGTCATGATCACCAGCGGCTTGCGCCACGGGCGGAGCACCTGGCGGCGGAGCGCGTGGAAGAGCTGGGCCGGCGTCGTCAGGTTACAGACCTGGATGTTGTCCTCGGCGCTGTTCTGGAGGAAGCGCTCGAGTCGAGCGCTGGAGTGCTCGGGGCCCTGACCTTCGTAACCGTGGGGCAGATAGAGCACGAGGCCGGAGAGGCGGTGCCACTTGTCCTCGCTCGAGGTCAGGAATTGATCGACGATGACCTGCGCGCCGTTGAGAAAGTCGCCGAACTGGGCCTCCCAGACCACGAGCGCGCTCGGCGAGTCGAGGCTGTAGCCGAAGTCGAAGCCGAGCACGCCCTGCTCGCTCAGCGGGCTATTGTAGATCTGGAAGCGGCCCGGCGCGACGGCCACGGTCGAGAGCGGCGCGAACTCGTCGCCCTTGTCCACGTCCATCAGCACGGCGTGACGGTGGGTGAAGGTGCCGCGCTTGACGTCTTGCCCGCTGATGCGGATCGGCGTCTTGTCGTGGAGCAGCGAGGCATAGGCCATCATCTCGCCGGTGCCCCAGTCGAAGGGCTCGCCCGACATGATCGCGTCGTGGCGGGCCTTGAGCGTCGGCACCACCTTGGGGTGGGCCTTGAAGCCGTGCGGCAGCTCGACGAGCTGGCGGGAGAGCTCGCGGAGGCGCTCCATCGGCACCGCCGTCGCGACCTCGGGCGTCGCTGCGTCGGGGCCGCCGCGGTAGTGGTTCCACACGCCGCCCATGGCGTACGTCACCGGGGCGAAGCCCTTCTGCTTCACCTCTTCGAGCGCGGCCTCGAGCGCCCCGCGCCGACGGACGACGATCTCGTCGGCCTTCTCTTCGGTCACGTTGCCCATCTCGATCAGACGCTTCACGTACATCTGTCGGACGGTGGGCTTCTTGTCGATCGCCGCGTACATCCGCGGCTGGGTGTAGCGCGGCTCGTCGCCCTCGTTGTGGCCGTAGCGACGGTAGCAGTACATGTCGATGACGACGTCGTTGCCGAAGCGCTGGCGGTACTCGATCGCCAGGTGCGTCACCTGGGCGACGGCCTCCGGGTCCTCGCCGTTCACGTGGAAGACGGGGACCTTGATCATCCGCACGATGTCCGACGCGTAGCGCGTCGATCGGCTGTCGCTCGGGTTGGTCGTGAAGCCGATCTGGTTGTTGACGATCACGTGGATCGTCCCGCCGGTGGAGTAGCCTTCGAGGCCGGTGAGGTTGAGCGTCTCGGCGCAGATGCCCTGGCCGATGAACGCCGCGTCGCCGTGGATGAGCAGCGGCATCACGCGGCGGCGCGCCTCGGCTTGATCGCCGATGCGGTCTTGCTTGGCGCGGACGCGGCCCTCGACGACCGGGTTCACGAACTCGAGGTGGCTCGGGTTGAAGCTGAGCGTGAGGTGCACGCTCTGGCCCGACTCGACCGGGCGATCGGTGGAGTAGCCGAGGTGGTACTTCACGTCCCCGCCGCCGAGGTAGCGCTGCGCGTCCTTGTCCTCGAACGCGGCGAAGATCTCGCGCAGGCTCTTGTCCATGATGTTGGCGAGGACGTTGAGCCGGCCGCGGTGGGCCATGCCGAGGACGATCTCCGTCACGCCTTCGGAGCCGGCGCGCTCGATGAGGAGATCGAGCAGCGGGATCAGGCTCTCGGCGCCCTCGAGCGAGAAGCGCTTGGTGCCGGCGCCGTAGCTGCGCTGGATGAACTGCTCGAAGATCTCGGCGTCGGAGAGCTTGGTCAGGATCCGGAGCTGCTCTTGGTCGCGCAGGGCGAGGCGGTTCTTCGTGACCTCCATCCGCTGCTGGATCCAGGCGCGCTGCTCGGGGTTGTCGATGTGCATGTACTCGACGCCGATGCTGCGACAGTACGTCTCTTCGAGGCGCTGGATGATCTCGCGCAGGGTCTGCACGGGGCCGGCGCCGGCGAGATCGATCGTCGGGAAGGGCTTGTCGAGGTCTTCGGGCGAGAGCTCGAAGTTGCCGAGCTCGAGCTCGGGCGGCGCCTCGGGGGGCACGCCGAGCGGATCGATGTGCGCGAAGAGGTGGCCGCGGACGCGATAGGCGTTGAGGAGCTTGTAGACGCGACCGTTGATGGCGGCTTGCGCCAGGACCTCGCGGTCGCGCTCTTGCGGTGATGGGACCGGGAGCGGCGAGGCCGTCGCGTGCGGGTGCAACGATAGGTCGAGGCTGCGCGCCAGGTGCCCGTTGGTGAGCGGGAGACCGGGGGCGCGGCGCAGGAGCTCGCTTCCGCCGTTCGTGGAGCCGAGTCGATCGTCGAAGTACGAGCGCCAGCCTGGATCAACCGACTCCGGGTTCTCCAGATACTGGGCGTAAAGCTCTTCGACGAAACCTGTATTGATGCCGAAATCAAGGGCCATCGGATCGGCACGGGAGATACCTCGGGAGCGGCCGGCATGCCAGCCTTGCCGAACAGGCAACCACCCTGGACGCGTATTTTTCGCGACTCTGCTTTGCGCTTGCCTCGTCTTTCCGCCGGCCGCCGGGGAGCGTAGAACGTGCCGCATGGATCTCTACGCGCGCTTTCAGAGCTACCTCTACGACGACGCGAGCCTCGGCCTCGCGGTCGACATCAGCCGGATCCGCTTCGCCGACGGGTTCTTCGAGGAGATGGAGCCTCGGATGCAGAAGGCCTACGCGAGCATGGCCGAGCTCGAGAAGGGGGCCATCGCCAACCCCGACGAGAAGCGCATGGTCGGCCACTACTGGCTGCGCGCTCCCGAGCTCGCGCCCGACGCGGCGACGCGCGAAGCGATCGTGACGACGCTGGCGCGCATCCACGCCTTCGCGGCGAGCGTGCACGCGGCGCGGCTGCGGCCGGAGCACGCCGCGAAGTTCGAGAACGTGCTGATCATCGGCATCGGCGGCTCGGCGCTGGGGCCGCGGTTCGTCGCCGAAGCGCTGGGGACGCCGGGGGATCGGCTGCGGCCCTTCTTCCTCGACAACACCGATCCCGACGGGATCGATCGCGTGTTCGACGCCATCGGCGCCGGCCTCCCGCAGACGCTGACGGTGGTGATCTCCAAGAGCGGCGGGACCAAGGAGACGCGCAACGGGATGCTCGAGGCGCGGGCGCAGTACGAGCGCGTCGGCCTCACCTTCGCCAAGCACGCCGTCGCGGTGACGGGTGACGGGAGCGAGCTCGACAAATACGCTGTGAAAGAGGGCTTCGTCGCGCGCTTCCCCATGTGGGACTGGGTCGGCGGCCGCACCAGCGAGCTCTCGGCGGTGGGCCTGCTCCCGGCGGCGCTCCAGGGCCTCGACATCGACGCGCTGCTCGCCGGCGCGCGCGCGTGCGACGAGGCCACGCGATCATGCGTCACCCAGCAGAACCCCGCGGCGCTCCTGGCGCTCGCCTGGTACGCGGCGACGGGCGGCGTCGGCAAGAAGGACATGGTGGTCCTGCCCTACAAGGACCGGCTCGAGCTCTTCTCGCGCTACCTCCAGCAGCTGGTGATGGAGTCGCTGGGCAAGAGCCTCGATCTCGACGGCAAGGAGGTCCACCAGGGCATCGCCGTCTACGGCAACAAGGGCTCCACCGATCAGCACGCGTACGTGCAGCAGCTCCGCGACGGGCTCGACAATTTCTTCGTCACCTTCATCGAGGTGCTGCGCGATCGCGCCCCGGAGCGCGCCGGCCTGGAGGTCGATCCCGGCTTCACCTCGGGCGACTACCTCACCGGCTTTTTCCTGGGGACGCGGCGCGCGCTCACCGACTCTGGGCGCGAGTCGATCACGCTGGCGATCGAGGACGTGAGCCCGCGGACGGTGGGGATCCTCATCGCGCTCTACGAGCGCGCGGTCGGCTTCTACGCGTCGCTCGTCAACATCAACGCGTACCACCAGCCGGGCGTCGAGGCCGGGAAGAAGGCGGCCGTGGCGGTGCTCGAGCTGGAGCAGCAGGTGATCGCCGCGCTCCGCGCGAGCCAGGATCGCGCGCTGACGGTCGAGGAGATCGCCAAGGCCGCGGGCACGACCGACGTCGAGACGGCGTTCTGGATCCTGCGGCACCTCGCCGCGAACCCGGAGCGCGGGATCGTGCGCGAGCTGGCCGCGGGCGCCTCGCCGTTCACGGCGACGTATCGTCTCGTGGGCTGATGCGGTGTAGGAGAGGGCCGTGAGCGCGCCGGCTCACGGCCCTTCCCGTGGAGATGAGGATATCGCTCATCGGCGGGCGCGTCGACGGCGCAGGCCGAGCCCCGCCGCGGCGATCACCGCCAGGACACCTCCCGGGAGAGAGGCACTCTCTTTGTCGCCGACGACAGCGCAGCCACAAGCGCCGTCGCCGCTGAGGATGACGTCGCCGCCGCCCGCGCCCCCGTTGCCGCCCGCGCCGCCTGTCGTCGCCGCCGTCGCGCCGCCGCCGGTGCTGCCCGTCGCCGCGGTGGCCGCGCCGCCGACGCCGCTGCTCGCGCTGCTGGTGGAGCCCATGGCGCCGCCTGCGCCGCTGCTCGCGCTGCTGGCGGAGCCCATGGCGCCGCCCGCGCCGCCGCCGCCGACACCGCTGCTCGTGGAGCCGGTGCTGCCCCCCGCGGCGCTGCTGCTGACACTGCTGCTGCTGACACTGCTGCTGACACTGCTGCTGCCGGCGCTGCTGCTGACGCTGCTGCTGCTGGCGGCGCTGCTGCTGGCGCTGCTCGTCGAGCCCATCGCCGGGCAGCCGTTGTTCGCCGGGAGGCCGCTCATGGTCGGGCACATATCGCAGACGTCACCGAGGCCGTCTGCGTCGGTGTCGAGCTGATTGGGGTTGGCGATCAGAGGGCAGTTGTCCGCCGCGTTGACGATGCCGTCGTTGTCGTCGTCGGCGTCGCAGGCGTCACCGATGCCGTCGCCGTCCGTGTCGAGCTGGTTGGAGTTGGCCACGACGGGACAGTTGTCCATGGTGTCAGGGATGCCGTCGCCGTCGCTGTCGGTGGGGGCTCCGATGCCGGGGGTGACGACGGGGCACGCGGTCCAGGTGGTCGACCAGCTCTCGCTCGTCTCGTCGCGGCCGCTGACGCCGTTGCCGTTGATCGACACCTGGCCTGTCTCGGCGGGATCGACGCGGCAGCCGTTGGACGACACCTGGCCTGCGGGCACCGCGGAAGGGATGGTGATGTGGTGCGCCGGGTTGTCCGCGCTGTCGTTGAGGTACGTCGATCCATTGACCGTCACGCCTGTCTTGTTGACAGGGGTGTTGGTGCCGGCGGTGCCGTAGAACACGTAGTCCACGTCGGTCACCAGGTTGCTCACCCCGTCCCAGTAGAACAGGATCACCGGCTCTCCGCCGTTGGTCAATCCACGCCCGGCGCTGACGGCGGCGGGGAAGGGGAGGAGCATGTCTGGCACAGCCGCCGTGTCCGCCGTCGCCGCCACGCGGATCTCGTAGGTCGGATCGACGCCGAACCCGAGGAAGGTGCCCATGGTGCCGCAGGCGGACTTGAAGCAGGTCGCTCCAGCTATCGAGACGTACTGCGTCGCTCCCGGCGCGATGCTCGCCGTCGCCGGGAACTGGACCACGAAGTCGGACGAGTTGGCCGGGGCCGTGCCGGAGACGACCTTGTAATAGGCGTCGTGGTCCGCGAGGAAGTAGTGAGCGAGGGCGACCGGGAACGCGTTGGGGTTCTTGATCGCGATGTACTCCGCCGGCGTCGGGCCGATGACGATCTCCTGGAGCAGCAGCTTGTCGGGGAGCGCCAGCGCCGCTGAAGAAGAGCCGAGCACACCGAGCAGCGAGAGGATCGACGCGAGTCGTTTCATGAGGACCTCGAGGTAAGGACGGCGGGGACGTGATCTCCCAGCGGTCCCGACCGTAGGTCAGGATCCCCTCCGCGGTACAGGATTTCGATTGCGGTCTAGGCGGGCACGACGGTCAGGAGAGCCATCCCGGTGCGGCTCTCCGGCCAGAGGCGCCCGTGCCGCGCTCGGTAGAGTCGCAGCGGCGCGGTCCCGTCCACCACCGCCTCCGTCGAGAAGATCCGCGGCGCGGCGCCGGGGCGCACCGCGTGATCGGTCGCCATGTGCGTGTGCCCGTGGATCACGTGCACGTGATCGTGCGCGCCGAGGATCGTCCCCAGCGCGGCGTGATCGCGGAAGCCGTCAATCCACTGGAGCGGCGGCAGCAGGCTGCGCCGGGGCGGGTGGTGCATGGCCAGCACCAGCGCGTCACCCGAGCGCCGGCTCTCCGCGGCGGCCGCCTCCACGACGGCGAGCGCGCCTTCCGGGAGGGCGCCTGTCGAGCGGGTGTAGTGCTGAGCGAGCGAGGTGGACAGCGGGAGGATCGTCATGCCCGGGAGGCGAACGGGCGCGCCCAGCGTGCTCGTGGCGCGGTAGGCAGCGAGCGGGCCTGCGAGCGCGAGCGCCCACGCCTCGCCGCTGGCGTACGCGTCGTGGTTGCCCGGGATCAGCGTCACTCGCTGAGGAGCCCAGCCGCTCGCGTCGAGGAGCTCGGCCAGGATCGCGAACTGCGCTTCGATGCCGTCCTCGGTGAGATCGCCCGTGATCACGAGGTGATCAGCGCCGCTGCGCCGCGCGGCCGAGAGCGCGTCGGCGGCGCGCTTTCGCCGCGCCCGAGGATCGTAGGGGCGGCCGAGCGAGATGAATCTGAGCCGGCGCCGCGCCGCCCCGCGCCGCGCTTCGTGGCCGTCCTCGAGCAAGTGGAGATCGCTGAGATGAGCAACCTGGGTCATGCCGTCGATCATGGTAGCGGCGAATGTCGATTCGTCGACGCCGCCGCGAGGATTGAAGCTCGCTCGCGTGACTCTCTCGACACCAGGGCGTGAGCGCGCTGACGCGCAACCCTCCGCGGCGGATCGCCCGCGACGACCCGCGCCTGCCGGGGCCGGATCGAGGTGAGGTGAGGCGGCGCGAGGGCGGAGCGCTCCTCGGCTCTCGACAAGGCCTCTTGGCGCCGTGCCCCGGGGAGACAAATCCCGGATCAAGAGCGTATCATTCCCACACCATATCAACTCTTCGAGGAGAGCTCTCGAAGAGATCGTGGTCGTTTCGAACCCCGCTAAAATGAGGTTATTCGCTTGCGACTGAGAGGTGACGAAGTATCTTGTCGAGACCTGCGATGACGGCAACGTGGTGAGCGGGGACGGGTGCGGCGCGCGCTGCCGCGTCGAGCCCTGACGAGAGGCGACCTTGGACGAGATCATCGAGCGTTACGAGTTCAAGTACCTGGTCCCCGAGCGGCTGGTCCCGGAGATCCGGGCGACCGCGCTCACCACCTCCAAGATCGATCGGTACGCCGATTTCGACGGGACGTACCTGATTCGCTCTCTCTATTTCGATACGGCCCGCTTCGACCTCTACTGGGCCAACGACCGAGAGCAGGGCGATCGCTACAAGATGCGAGCCCGCGTCTACCCCGGCAAGAAGAGCCCTGTCTTTCTCGAGGTGAAGCGGCGCGTGAAGGACGTGATCATCAAGACGCGGGCCCCGGTGCCGGCGGAGGCCTGGCTCGACGTGCTCGCCGGGCGCGAGGCCGCGCTCGCGACGCTGTCTCCCTCGGTTCGCGCCGGATCGATCAACTTCATCAAGCGAGTCCACCGGCATCATTTCAACCCCGTGGCGCTGATCGAGTACGAGCGTGAGGCCTACGTGAGCGAGGTCGACTCGTATGCGCGGCTGACGTTCGATCGCAAGATCACGATTCAGCCCAAGGAAAAGCTCGATTTCGAGGCGATCCCCGGCCGGTGGCGCGCTGTCGATCACGTCTTCCAGACGCAGACGCCCGAGCCGGTCTGCGTCCTCGAGCTCAAGTTCGAGCGGCGGCCTCCGAGCTGGATGGTGGCTTTCGTCAAGCGCCTCGGCCTCATCAGGTATTCGTTCTCCAAGTACTGCTATGGTGTCACCGCGGAGCTGACGCTCCCGGAGCTCCGCTCGATTCGCTAGCAGGGAGTCGAGGTCACTTCGTCGAAAGCGGGAGCCTGCCGCCGACGGCGCGGCGGAGCTCGGAGACGGCGGTCCGGTAGCGGCGGACCAAGCGCAGGAGTCGGAGCTCGACGAGCACGCGGTGCTCGTCGACCGAGAGCGCGCGGATCACGTCGATTCCTCGGTCCTCGAGGGCGCGCTTCGTGTCGGCGCCGGCGCGCTCGGCGACGGGCAGCGCCCGGCGGCGGAACTCGGTCACCAGCGCCTCGGCGGCGTTGGCTTCGCGGAGGCACCGGCGCACTTCGAGGGCGACCCGCTCCACCTCGGCGGCGAGGGCGCGCTTCTCCGCGGTGCGCGCCGAGGTCGCCGCGCCGAGCGCCGCGCGGTTGGTGTTGAAGATCGGCAGATCGACCCCGACCCGGAAGACCCAGCCGAGGCCGGCGTCGACGTCGGGCGCGAAGTCGTAGCCGACCTCCACGCTCGACACCCAGGGCACGCGATTGGCACTCTCGATGTGCACGCGCGCGTCGGCTCCGTCGATACGCGCGGCGGCGATCTGGATCTCGGGGCGCCTGCGCAGCGCCGTCTCCACCAGCGTCTCCTCGGCTGGCAGGGCCGGCGGGGGCCACGCTGCTGTCCTGTCGCCGACGAGGTGCACGTCCGCGGCCGGATCGAGGCCGAGCCGATCCAGGAGCTCGCTTTTCGCCTGGGCTCGCTGGGTGCGCCACTCCACGCTGTCCTGCTCGGAGAGCGTGGCGGCGAGCTCGACCATCGCTTCGTCGATGGTGGTCGTCTCCGCCGCGGCGAGGCGCTCTTTCATCCGCGCCGCGAGCGAGCGGCGCGCCCCGGCGACCGCCTCGGCGGCGGCGATCTCGGGGTCGAGCAAGAGCACGTTGTCGAAGAGCCAGCGCACGTCGGCCTCGATGGCCAGCGCCTCGGCGAGCGCCGCCGCGCGGGCGGTGGCCTCGGCGGCGCGGGCCTCGGCGACCTTCGCGGCGATCTCGCCCGGGCGCGGCATGGGTACTTTGAGGGCGGTCCTCACGCGAGGCTTGCCGTCGACCATGTCGTCGAGGTGCAGATTGGAGAGCGTGAGCACTGGATTCGGGTACTGGTCTGTCGCGGCGACCTCCGCGGCCGCCGTGGCGGCGTGGGCCTCCAGCGCGGCCAGGCGAGCGCTGTTGTCCTTCGCCATGGCGACCGCCCTGTCGGCGGTGAGCGCGCCGAGCTCGGCGTCCACGGCGCTCGCGGCGTCCGGCGCTCCAGCGGCGCTGGCAGCGTGCTTTGGCCCGGGGCTGTCGCTGTCCTCGCGGCGGAGCGCGAGCGCGCCTGAGCGGGAGTGGCCCTCGCGGTAGAGAGCGATCGCGCGCTCGGAGCCCGCTGTTTGCAGCGGCACGTAGCACCCGGTGAGCGCGAGGCACAGCGGCGCGAGCAGGGCTCCGCGCGATCCGCGCGAGGCCCCTCGTGCGCTCGCGCTCGAAAGGGCTCTGCGGCTCGCCCGCGGCTTCACGGGCCCCATGGCAGCTCCTGGAACAGAGGCGCGGCGCTGCCGGTGTCGAAGACGACCATCAGCTTGCCTGGAGAGAGCGAGGGCGCGATCCCCTCCGGCTTGAGCCCCGGGAAGCGCTGCAAGAGGCGCGGCGACAGGGGTCTTCCCTCGGGGTGATCCACGCGCCACAAGGCACCTGCGGCGCCCTCCGCCGTCGAGGGCGTGGAGGTGAGCGCGAGCGATCCGTCCGGCAAAAAGAGCAGATCGGAGATGCCGCCCGGGGTGGTCTGCCCGGCGACGTCCACGTCCACGCGCGCGCGCCCCCAGAGGGCGAAGGCGGCGTCATCGAGGCGCCTGGGTGAGGCCTTGTCCGCGGAGAAGAGCGCGGCTGGCGCTCCGACGCGCCAGATCATCGCGTTGCCCTGCGGGTCGAGCGGGGCCTTCAGCCCGAAATAGAGGGCGCCTTGCCGGAAGCCCAGCCCCTCGATGTCGAGCGCGCGTGTCCCGTCGGGGAGGCCGAGTGAAGCTGCTCGCGCCGGAGCGGCGTCGAGCAGCTCCGCCAGGTGAACCTCGCCGTCGACGCGAAAGCCCCGGCCCTCCGGGCGGAGGCGGAGGAGCGCTGTCCGCGACGCCTTGCGCTTCCCTTTCTTGCTGTAGCTCTGGGACGACAGGAGATAGATCTCGCCCGCGTCTCCGGCGGTGATCCCCTCGATGTCGTTGAGCTCGGCGACGCCGCTCACCGGCACTGGCAAAGGGTCGACGGTGCCAGCCGCGGACATCGCGAAGAGCCACGGCGCGCCCTCGTCGCCGTCACGGCCCGTGTCGTCGCTGATCACCAGATACCGTGACTCGCCGACGCGGGTGAGGAGCCCGGACGGCTCGAAGCGCGAGCGCTGCGAGAGCGCCGCGGGCACAGTCATGTAACTCGGGCCTCCGCTCGCGGCGGCGGTCGCGGCCGGCGGCGCGGCGAGGGCCGGCGCGGCGAGAGCGGGCGCACCGGCGCTGGTGGGATCGAAGGTGATATCGAAGGCCTGGCCGGGGATGACCGCCACGGGATGATCGAGCGTGAGAGTGACCTCGCGGCCCCACATCGGCAGCTTGGGTGTCGCCCAGCAGCGCGCGGGCAGCTCCGCGACGAGCGGGCCCAGCGCCACCGCCTTGCCAGGGAGGGATTCGCCGCTGTGGCCATGAATCCAGAGGTGGGCCGCGTCGCCTTCGCGGAGGCCGAGCGCGGCGCGCTCCGGCACGCACGCCACCACGCGCTCGCGGGCGCTCACGAGGTGCACCACCGGCTCGCCGGCCGCGGCGACCTCGCCGGGCTGCTTGTCGATCGATGCCACTCGACCAGCGTGGGTGGCGCGGAGCACGTAGCCCGTTCTCCGCTGCTCGAGCAGCTCGGTGCTTTGCCGGGCGAGGCGCACCTCCGCGTCGAGCTTCGCCGCCGTGGCCGACGTCTGCCCTCTCATCTCCTGCCGGCGCTGCTCTGCTGCCTTGATGTGCGTCGCGAGGAGCCCGACCGTGCGCGGCTTCTCGATGGCGAGCGCGGTGACCGTCGCTTGCTGCAGATCGAGCTTCGTCAGATCGCCGAGGACCGCTTGCCGGTTCTCGACGAGCTGCTTGACCCTGGACATCTCGCCGTCGAGCGCCTTGGCCTCGGCGTTGACCTGGAGCTGCTGCTCGCGCTGCAACGCGAGCTGGCGCTGCAGCGTCTCGAGGTCGACGTCGAGGCGCTGCTCGAGCGTGGCCATCTCCGCGCGCAGATCGGCCTCGAGCCGCGCCTGCTGCGCCTCGGCCACGCGGATCTCGGCGTCGAGCACCGAGGTGTCGAGCGTGGCGATCACCTGGCCCGCCGCGACCTCGTCACCGACGCTGACGTTGACCGCGAGCACCCGCGCCAGCTCGACCGGGGCGACCGTCTCGGGGATGGCCTGCGCGAAGCCGGTGATCCGACCGCGCTGGCCGCCGATACCGACATAGAGCCAGGAGGCGGCGCCGAGGGTGGCGACCAGAGAGATCAGGGGGCCCGCGTCCTGAAGCGCTGACCGGACTCGATAGAAGGTCTTCATGAGTGGTCTCGCACCGCGGATCAGAGATCCAGTGTCGGCTCTTGCAGCATCAAGGCGACGTCCTGCACTCCGGGGATGGCCTGGAGCCCGAGGACGAGAGGGGAGCGAAGCTCGGGCGCGCGGACGGTGATCTGATAGGCATGCTCCATGACCTTGCCCTGGGCCGCCTCGCGCAGCGTCACGAGCGCGAAGGTCCGGCAGTGCTCGCGCAGGACCTTGACGAGCGCCGCCTCGGCCTCGGGCGCGTTGGGCGCGACGAAGCGGAGGAGCCCGTCGGGCTGCTGCCGCGCGCCGTAACCGGTGTAGTGGAGGAGCAGAGAGCCGCCCGCGAAGACCGCCGTCCCCGCGATGGCCGCGGCGTAGGCCTGGATCCCGCTCGCCATCCCCACGCCGAGCGCCGCGAAGACGAAGATGATGTCGCGCGGATCGCGGAGCGAGGTGCGGAATCGGACCGCGGTCATCCCCCCTGCGATCCCGATGCCGGCGGCGATGCTGCTGCCGACCGCGAGCATCAGCGTGCAGGTGATGACGCTGCCCATGGCCATGCTGTGCACGATCGTCCGCGAGTAAGAGAGCCCGCGGAACGTGGACATGTA
>FSTQ01000100.1_pt1 | contig 48242 bp, 36 predicted proteins | sample 1637281 | NCBI WGS metagenome assembly FSTQ01 (sample SAMEA3914818, study PRJEB12502) | metagenome | biome: forest; material: soil | place: Canada | collected 2010-06-26 | depth 0.1 m
ACAGGGCGAGCGCGTCTAAACTGTAATAACTTCTCCGGAAATAACCTTCAGAAGGTAGTCGTGATCCCACCCAGCGAGTTTGCGGCTGGCAGCGATCCCCATCTTGCGTGTCTTTTCTTGCTTCAGAAGGTTGAGCGCAATCTTGCGCAGGAGCCCAAAGTTCTCGGGCCCATGGTCGGTCCGAATACGACTCTCGTCCTCGCGGAAGGCAACATCGAGAACCCAGTGGCACTGATTCTCGATCGACCAGTGTCCGCGAATTCGGTCCGAGAGCCAACGCGCACCGGCGCGAGAGCGCGAGCTGATATAGTAGTGACGCTCCACCTCGACGTTACCATCGACCTCGCGCTCGCGCTGGACCAGCGTGATGCTCTTGAGCGATGGCCACTTTTTCGCATCGGGGATGGTCGAGAGGTCCGTCGAACTCCATACGCGGCGAACCTCTCGTCGGCCGTGAGCCTCGTCGTGTGTCTCGTGGAACGTGTGGCTGACGGTGTCGAACGGCTCGGTGCCGGCATTTCGGAAGAACTCCGCGACTTGGGCGTGCAAGTTGCTCTGATTCCCTTTGAGCGCGAGAAGATAGTCGGCATCCTTGTCGACGATCGTCCTGGCAATCTCCTTCTGCGCCCCCATGGCGTCGATCGTCACGATGGCGCCACGCAGTTCGAGCATGCCGAGAAGGACAGGAATGGCCGTGATCTCATTCGACTTCTCCTCCGTGGCAACCTGTCCGAGCGTGAGCTGGTTGTCTCGGACCCAGGCACTTACCAGGTGCAGCGGGGACTTCGCGTTCGCACGGTCGAAGCTCCGCCGCGCTGTCTTCCCGTCGATGGCGACGAGCTTTCCTTTCGTGCTTCCCACGAGCGCTTGCATCCACGCGATGAACGCCACGCGAAATGCGCCCGGATCGAGCGCCGACAGCACGCGGCGAAACGTGTCGGCGCTTGGAATCCCAGAGGGAAGCTCCAGAAACGTCCCCAACCACTTCTCCTTGCATCGACCAAAGCCAGCGATCTCATCCCAACCATCGGCTCCGCAGATGATCGCCAGGATAGAGATCGCGACAATATCGAGCAATCTATGGTCGGACCGAGCCCGGACACGCGGATCGGGCACGTTGGCGAAGTGGAGGTGAAACAGGGGCATGCGCTCGGGCATGGCACAAGAGCCGCGCTGGCGCCGACAATCGCGTTATCCAGCGTAGGCGGTCATACCAGAGCAACCACCTCCCGTAACTCCCCGCTGTTTACCCCAATGCCGAATTTGGTGCGCTCGCCCTGGTATCCGGAGCCGGTGGTCCCAGGAGGCGAGGAACCTGCTGGAGAAGACGGCGAGATCCCCGTGCCGGCCGAAGCGAGCATACAAAGACAGGTTCCCAGTTCCTCCCTGCGGGAAGGAAAAGCCGCCGACATCCTGAGCAGCTCCGTTGAAGTGGGCTGTCACCGCGTCGGCGCCACCGACTTTGATGCAATACCCCGCGAGAGCCAAATCTCCCGTCGGTCCAGTTGCAAGGTCGTGGAGGTCCCACTTATCCATGAGATTGCAGGCCATCGTCGTTGCCTTGACCCAGAGCAGATCACCCCCGCTCTTGGTGGGATCGAAGCCGACGTTGCAATCACTCCAGGTCGACCCGGCTCCGCTCGACGGGGGCGATGGACAGGTCGACATCCCACCTCCACTCGACGACGACGACGAGCTGCCGCCGGAGCTCGTGGCGCTGCCCATGCCACCTGCGCCGCCGCTGGAGGCGCTGCTGCTGCTGCTCGACGCGCCCATGCCGCCCATGCCGCTCGCCGAGGAGGTGGTCCCCACCGTTGCGCCTCCTGCGGTGCCGCTGCCCGAGGCGCCCGCGAGGGGAGAGGCACCACCTGTCCCGCCTGCCCCGTTGATGGAGCCGGACTCGCAGCCGGCGCTCCCTCCGAGGAGCGCGAGGAGGAGGCTGCTCCACAGCGCAGCGTAGAGAGGGGACTCGATCGAGCCGAGGAATTTGCTGGAAGAGAAAGGCATGCGAGGGCTCTCGGGTTCGTGGTGTGCGCCGGGGCGCAATGGGCTATCTGGCCAGACCGAGTCGTTTTCTTTGCGCAAATCGGAAGAAAAGAGAGGACACGGCGCCCAGGCTCGACCCCCGGCTCTCGCCCTCGTGTCATCGCCTCGAAGCAGCCCATACGACCAGAGAACGACGACGAGCGCTTCTGAGTGCCTCTCGGTCCGGAGATTCACCCCCTCGGCGGCCTGCTCTCTGCTCACGTTCAGCAGGAAGAACTCTTCGCGAGGCTCCGCAGGCGCGCGGCTCTTCAGGCTGAAGAAGAGCTTCAGATCAACGTGCGCCAGGACGAGCCTGCTGCTCGGCACCTCCTCCGGCGGTCGCTCCACGAGGAGCACGGTGGTCCCGAGCGCCTCGCCGAGCTCCTCTGCGAAGCGGTCATATTGGAAGAACACCCTCGTCGACACGGACTCGGCGCCGGGGGGTAGATCGAGGTTCCTCTGCGGACGAACCCAGAGAGACGGGCGACGCCATGCCCTGTCAGCTTACTGGTTCGACCGCGTCGCTGTTACGCGCCGCCGAGGCCGACTCCGTCAGGCGAAATCGCACCCGTCCGCCGCTATCGTTGGTCCTTTTCAAGGCGCTTCCACGACAAAAATCTGCTTCGCGCTCCGCCGCCTCGCTCCTCGAGTGCTTCATCGCGTGCTCCCTGCAATCAGGCTGGGGCGGCGTGAGCGTGCCGCGGACAGCTAAACTTTATCATTTCGCGGCATGAACTCGCCTCGGTCGAGCTTACGCGAGCAACGCTCGCGCGTACCTCGAGGGCTACGTCTGGCGCCACGTCACGGGGATCGCCCCGATTATCAGTCGGGCGGCATGATATTGTTCCAGAATCATGACCGGTCATTTAGACACTGGTGAATCGACGCGGCGGGGCTCAAGGGCGCCGCCCGCTCGTCGTTCTGCTTGAAGAACCCCTGTCCACCCACTGAGCGCTCTTTAGAGCGCCCCGCTGAGGGAGGTATCCTATGCTGCGATCCAGGCGATGGATCGTGCCGTGCGTGACGTTTTCACTCTTCCGTTGGCTGGAGGCGTCGGCGCTCGCGTGTGGCTGTGCGACCAGGTCGCCCAACCTGAATGCCACAGCGACGATCAACCTGAACTGCACGGTCAGGACCACGCCGGTGGCGTTCGGTGCCTATGACCCGATCGGGCTGAACCACAGCACGCCCCTCGACAGCACCGGCGGGATCGAATTGACTTGCAACTATGGAGTCACCGCCACGATCTCGATGGGCCAAGGCCTCAACCCCGCCGCGGGCTCCACGGGCGCTCTCCCGATCCGGCAGATGTCGGATGGGGACGGCCACCTGCTCGCCTACACCCTCAACCAGGATGCTGCGCGGCTCGAGGTGTGGGGCGACACTCAGGAGACCAGCACCTGCACGAGCGGGAGCCTCGTTGTCTATGGGCGCGTCGCGGCGGGCCAGAACGCGATGACGGGCACCTATTACGATACCGTCGTCGTCGTCGTGATCCTCTGACACGGGTCATCCGTGACGCCGGTCGAGCCGCGCGAGCGCATCGGGCGCGTGCTTCATCTCGAAACCCGAGGGGACGCCGCGATGGACATCGTACCTCGAATTGGCCGGCCGGAACGGCGTGGTCTGCTCCAGCGCGGCGCCCCCTCCATAGCGCTGCGCTCTGATCGTGGCGCGGCTCGGGCTGCGCCACGATCAGCTCCGAGGTCGCGAGCCAGTCGGGGCTACGCGGCGCGCTCGCCGAAGTGGCTCGACGCGTGCTGGACCAGCTCACTCCACGTCCGGCGGGCGTCGTGATCGAGCGCGAAGACCGACGCCCCGAACATCGGTGCACCGCTCTCGTTCTGAAGGCTGAACCGGCGCATGATCATCGCGTGGAGCACGAAGGGCTTGCCGCTGTTGGGCAGCACCATCTGGAAGCGGAGCAGGTGCCGGAGCAAGAGAGTGTGCTCCGACTCGAGCGCGAAGCCTCCCAGGCTCACCTGGCGAATCACGACCTGGCGCGGCCCTTCTCGGTGAAGCCAGAGCGCGGGCAGGTGCACGGCGTGGCGTGCGTCGAGGCGGGGCTCGCGGGCGAGCGCCAGGCGCGGCGGGGGTGAAAGCGATGCTGTGGTGATCATGACTGGGCACCTCGAAGGGGTCGGTGTGGATACCAGCCCCCAAGAGCGTCGCGCGGGGAGGAAGCTTTAGAGCAGATCGAGCACAGGGGCTGGACTCCACGAGGACGGAGGGATGCCGGTCAGAGCCTCGTGGATTGGCATCCGGAGCTCGACGCGCGTTCCCTGTCCCGGCTCGGTGTGGACCGCGATGGTCCCGCCCAGCGCCTCGCAGGCGGCGCGGACGGCAGACATCCCTACGCCGCGGCCCGAGAGCGGAGTCGCTGTGTCTCGGGTGGTAAGCCCGCCGGCGAAGACCGCGCTCAGGATCTCGCCCCGCGTCGCGTGTGGGAGGCCGCGATCCCGCGCGCGACGTTGCACCTCTTCGATGTCGACTCCGCGGCCGTCGTCGCTGATCTCGAGGATGACGTGCTGGTCGCGCGCGGCGGCGCGGAGCGCGATGCAACCGCGCAGCGCCTTGCCAGCGAGGGCGCGCTCCGCGGCGGGCTCGAGGCCATGATCGACCGCGTTCTGCACCAGGTGCGTCAGCGCGCCCCAGAGCGGAGCCCAGCGCCTGGCGGAGAGGCGCAGGCCGCTCGACGCGATCTCCACCTCGATCGACCCTTTGCCGAGGCGCCGCGCCAGCTCCCGAGCGTACTCGGCGAGCCGCTGGAGGCGCGTCTCCGCGGCCTCGAGCTTCCACCCCTCCAGCGCGCGGAGGAGGCCTTCCCGCGGGGCGCCGGAGGCGAGGGCGCACACGAAGTCACGGTATTCGGCGTCGGTGATCTCGAGGCTGGAGGAGGCGCGCTCGGCCGCGAGGCGGGCAAGGCGGATCGACGTGCTCGCCCAGAGCTCGCCGAGCTCGGCCCGGTCGGTCGCGGTGAGATCACCTCCGCTCGCTCCCATCCGCCCTTCGAGATCGTGGCAGAGCGCAGCCAGGTGCGAGACGCTGAACATCGCCGCGGTGCCCTTGAGCGTGTGCAGCCGGCGCTGGACCTCGTCGCGCGGGCTCGACCCGCCGTCCACCAGCGCGCGGACCAGCGCCCCTGCCTCGTCGAGGAACTCGAGGAACCCGGCGCGATCGGCGAGGATCCGCTCGAAGACCGCGAGGAGCTCGCGCTGCTCCGCCTCGCAGCGCTCGCGCTCGACGACCACGCTCACGTCGGAGATCACCAGCAGCACCTGATCGAGCTTCGCGTCGCGCAGGATCGGCCGGTACGCGAGCTCGAGGACGCGCGCGCCGGCGGTCATCCGCCGCGGCATCTGATCGAGCGCGAGCTCGAGCGGCAGGACGTCTTCCACGATCGACTCCCAGCCGAGCTCGAACCGCGCGGCGGCGACGGGATCGGTGCGCCCGAGGTACGCCGCCAGGGTCTCGCCCTCCGCGGCAGAGCCGAGCCAGGTCGCGAGGATCGCCGAGCGCCCACGGCGCGGGCGGCCGTCGAGGCCGAGGCTCACGAAGCCTTGCCCCACGTTGTCGAGGAGGAGGCAGAGCTCCTGGGTGCGGTCGGCGAGCTCCCGCGTCCGGCGCTCCACGATGCGCTCGAGGCCGATCACGTTGTCGAAGAAGCTCCGCGCCACGAAACAGGCGGCGACGGACTCGAACGCGAGGAAGAGCGCGTGGACGAGGACGGCCCAGAGCGAGGCCTCGTAGTTGAACAAGCTGCGCGGGAGGAGGAAGTAGAGCAGGAGATGGTGGAGCCCGACCGTCGCCGCGGCGAGGAGGATCACCGCCGGATCGGCGAAGATCGCGAGGAGCGCGAGGAGCACGAAGAAGTAGAAGTGCATCTCGATCTGCATCGCGCCCTGCCCGAAGTGGACGAGCAGCCCGCCCAGGCACATCGCCGTGAACCCGAAGGCCCGGGAGATGTGGCGCGGGCTCGCGAACGAGCGATGCGCGAGGGCGGGCCCCACGAGCGCGAAGAGGCTGAGGGCCGCTGCCCTGAGGACCCCGGTGCGACAGATCGCGGCGACGAGCATCAGCCCCGGCAGGTGGGCGTAGAGGAAGACGAGCGCGATGCGGTGCACCCGGGCCAGGTAGGCCCGTTCGAACCCGGTGATCTCGTCGGGCAGGCGCACGTAGGGAAGGATCATCTCGAGCATCGGGCACTCCAGGGGATCACTGTTTCAACCCCAGCGGGTCGAGGGTTTTCTGAAGACGGCGGCTCACGGCGCAGCCGAAGATGGGCAGCGGCGCGACGCTCTCTCCGGCGCGCAGCCGGGCGAAGACGGAGGTGTCCTCGAGGACCGGCGATCCCGCGCGCTCGGCGTAGCCTCCCAGGTAGCGGACCTCGTCGCGCGGATCGGCCACGACCAGGAGCGGCGCCGCCTCGAGGCGGTAGCGCGCGGCGAGCTCGTCCCCGGTGAGCAGATCGACCGTGAAGCCGGCCGCGCGTGCCCGGCGCGTGAGCGCGGTCGGCTCCCCGATGAAGAGCACCTTCTCGCGCATCCCGGAGACCGGACCGCGCGCGACGAGGTGCTCGAGGACCCGCTGCGAGCAGCCGCATTCGGCGGAGAGCACATGGACGGCCATCCACGCCCCGCGCTCCTCGGGGGCGCGCGCCGCCTCGATCGCGCGCGCGACGTCGGGATCGAGCTGGTCGGGGCGCGGCAGCGTGAGGAGGTGCCCGGCCATGAGGTACACGCCGGGGAGCACCATCGCCGGCACCCAGAGCCAGAAGGCCGCGATGCCGAGCCTCGATCGCATGGAGCCCCCTCAGGCCGCGCCGACGAGCTTGCGGACGGCGGCGAGCAGCATCTCGGGCTTGAACGGCTTGACGATCCAGCCCTTGGCGCCTGCCTGCTTGGCGCGGGCGATCAGGGCCGGCTGCCCCTCGGTCGTGAGCATCAGCACGGGGAGAGCGACGTTCTTCACGTCCCGCTTGATGACCTCGAGCATCTCGAGCCCGGTCATCCGCGGCATCGTCACGTCGCAGAGGACCATCGCCAGGTCGCTCTCGAGGGTGATCTTCTCCGCGCCCTCCAGCCCATCGGCGGCCTCGAGCACCTCGTATCCTGCCTGAGTCAGCACGATGCCGACGAGCTGCCGGATGGTCCGGGAGTCGTCGATCACGATCACTTTCTTGCCCACGATCTCCTCCTTGCCGTCTCGAGCTCCGCGCTACCGAATCAGGAGTCAAAAGAGGGTGACCTCACCCTCCAACAGGCACGCTTCCCCCGGCGGCAGCGTGAGCGCGAACAGCGACCTCTCGTTGATGGCCACCGCGTCGAACCACACCCCGAGCCGCGCAGGGCCGCTCGAGAACTGGAGCGCACAGATGGTCGTGGATGTCGTCCTCTGGATCCGCGGCTGGTCGGCGCGCAGAGATTTGGGCGTGCTGGCCATGATCTCGACGCCGCGGGGAGCGAGCCGGTTTTTGATCCGACCGAGGAGCTGGTTCACGAGCTCGCCCGACCAGTCGAGGACGTCGGCCTCGGGCACCTCGGCCGGCGCGCAGATCGGGATCGGGTAGGCCGCGTGCAGCAGCGCGAAGGGCGCGACCAGGGTCAGCGTGCCGCGGAGCAGAGCGCCGCCGAAGCCGATGAACGTGGCCACCTGCGCGCTCATCTCGAGCCCCGAGTCGTCGATGTCGTCCACGTCGAGCCCGATCGGGATCGCGCACGCCGAGAGCACGTCCCGGGAGCACTGGAGGACACAGTCGCGCAGCTCGAGGAGATCACCTTGCATAGTCATGATCCCAGCGACGCTTCCTCCGCGGACTTGAGGAGACCCTCGCCTGCCAGGGGCGCGCGGCGGGACGCGGCGCCGCCGTCGACGTCACTGGCGGACAGCGGAGGTCGTTGGGAATCGCGGAGCGGCGCGGCCCGGATGACGGTCCGGTTGCGCCCCTCGGCCTTGGCTTGATAGAGCGCCTCGTCGGCGGCCCGGAGCAGGGCCTCCCCGTTGCTCCCGTGGTGCGGGGACGCGGCGACGCCGAACGACGCCGTGACCGCGCCGATCGGGGCGCCGTGATAGCGGAGCTGCTGCGCGGCCACGGCGACGCGGATCCGATCGGCCCGGCGCCCGCCCGCCTCGAGCTGGGTGTCCGGGAGGATCAGCACCAGCTCCTCGCCGCCGAAGCGACAGGCGATGTCCTCCGCCCGCAGGTTGGCCAGGATGGTATTGGCGGTCTCGCGCAGCGCGACGTCCGCCGCGGCGTGGCCGAAGGTGTCGTTGAAGCGCTTGAAGTGATCGATGTCGATCATCACCGCGGTGACGGCGCTCCCCGAGCGCGCCGCGCGGGCGATCTCGCGCTCGAGCGACTCCTCCATGTAGCGGCGGTTGAAGAGGCCGGTCAGCGGATCGCGGATGGCCTGCATGCGGAGCGACTCGCGCAGCTTGAGGTTGGCGAGGGCGAGCGCGATGTGCTCCGCCACCGCGACGATGGTCCGCGTCCGCGACTCGGCGACGGCGGCGGAGAGCGCGGACGCGTCACCCGACTCGTCGGGGTGCTTGTGGACGTGGAGGATCCCGAGCGCCTCGCCTTGCCCCATCATCGGGACGCAGACGTAGCCCGGCGTCCCGGCGCTCGACGAGTGATCGCAGTCCGGCCCGAGCGAGCTGCCCCCGGCCTTGTGCGGCCGACCGCGCCGGAGCGCCCAGCAGGCGTCGGGCGCGAAGACCCGCTCGACCGTCGCTGTGCTGCCCCAGCTCGCGACCATCTCCAGGGCCGATCGCGAGGCGTTGACCACGAACATCGCGCCGGGCTCGCGCTCGAAGATCCGCCCGGAGAAGCGGGCGACGACCTGGTGGAACTCCTTCATCGTCCGGCAGCTCTGGAGCAGATCCGCCATCTCGTTGGTGAGCAGCGTGATGGTGGCGCGGCGCTCGAGCTCCGCGACCCAGGCCGCGAGCTTGCTGTTGGCCGCCTGCAGCTCCTCCTCGGCTCGCTTGCGCGCGCCCACGTCGCGGAAGACGGCGATGGCCCCGACGACGCGGCCGTCGGTCGCGCGGAGGGGGTGCGCGTCGACGCGGATGAGCGCGCCGTCGGGCAGCGACGCGTTGCGGACGAAGAGCTCGACGTCCCGGGGCTCCTCGCCGCGGAGCGCCCGGACGAGGGGCCGCTCCTCCTCCGGGACGGGCTCGAAGTCGTGCAGGTAATAGAGATCAGCCCCCAGCGCCTGGAGATCGAGCGCGCCGGCGGCCGCCGCGCCGCCGAGGATCCGCCTCGCGCCGGCGTTGCAGTAGAGAGCGCCGCCGCCCACGCTGGTGATGGCCACCCCGTCCTCGATGCCACAGAGGACCACCTCGAGGATGGGAAAGTAGCTTTGCACGTCGGCCCCGAGGGCCGAGAGGATGGCACGTAGATCGATTGCGTCAGGGCGGCTCACGCCAGGGAGAACGGCGGCGCCGTGACGCGCTTGAGAGGGAGCTCAGGACTGGGCCTCGGCGAGCTGGGCTCCCCGCGCGTCGACACTCAAGATCTACACCGCGCCTCCGATAACGACTCTGTGAGGAGAGCTGGCAATCCGTCGCGACCCTCTGGACGCACAGAACCGTTCACAATCATGAGGAGATCGCCATGAAGACTCATAGTTGGTGGAGGAGCGATGGACGCCGAGCGGCGGCGTTGAGCCTCGGAGTGCTCGCGCTCCTGCCGGGATGCGTCGGTGAGGAGTCGGCGCCGGTGCCGCTCCTTCAACCGGACGAAGGCGCCGGCGAGCCGGCAGCGCCCCTGCCTGCGCAGTCGGCGATCATCGGCGAGTTCGACGCTCACCTCAGCCCGTCGCGGCGCGCGATGACCTTCACCGCCGTCCGGCGCGCCGCGGGCGGGGATCTCTCGGCGCAGAGCGTCGATGATCTCAACGTCATCCAGGACTTGACTCCTGGCAGCGGGCCTCCGGGGACCGTGGAGCTCGTCACCAACAGCGTGGGCTTCGACAGCCAGTGCCCGACAGGATACAAGTCCCATTCGTTCTGCGGCAACGTCACCCTGCGCCACTTCTACACGGGAATCCTGAGCAACGCCTTCGTGCAGGTGCTCAGCGTCACCAACCCGACCACCGGAGCCGACATGATCGATCACGGCGGCACCAACGGCGACCCGTCCGAGTTCGGGCTCGACGCCACGAGGGGGCTCTGGAAATACACGTCCTCCGCGTCGTCGAGCCCCGGTGTCCTCGCCGAGAGCCCCTACAACTCGGGTACGCGTGACTGGGTCTTCTCCAACCCCGATGACGCCGACATCACCATCCGGATGCGCATCGTCGCGAGCCTGAGCTACGCCAGCTACACCATGGATTTCTCGTCCCAGCCCTTCATCGACGCCTGCTCGGTGGGGACGAACCTCGGGCCTGTCGCGAGCGCCACGCAGACGATGCCTTTCCCTTTCACCCTCTACGCGAGCACCAGCGCGACGGTGAAGTTCAACAAGCGCGGGATGATCACCTTTGGTAACGTCAATGGCACCGTCTCGGGCATCAACGTGGAGCTCCCGACCACCGCCGCTCCCAGGCCGGCGCTCTTCCCCTTCTGGGACGACATCGCCTTCGGCGCCTCCAGCAGCGGGATCTGCTACGCCGCGCTCGGCGCCGCGCCGAACCGGCAGTACGTGATCCAGTGGAAGAACATGAACTTCACCGCCGCCGCGGACAGGACGGCGAGCCTCAACTTCGAGGCGATCCTCTCCGAGGGAACGAACCAGATCGACCTCGTCTACGGCACGATGAGCGGACCGACGAGCCGGACCGACGGAGACTCGGCCACCGTCGGAGTGCAGAACGCGGCGGGCACCGCGGCGACAGGGGAGTTCAACCTGGCCGATTTCGGGAGCGGGAATGCGTACTCGTTGTTCCCCGTACCCTGATCCCCACGGCGGGGGGAGCGCGCCCACGCGCGCTCCGGTGTTCAAGCCCAAGGGCGACCCGACCGGTCGCCCTTTCTCATTTCAGACCGGGGAGCGCGTCGATGTCGCCGTGAGCGTCAGCTCGAGATCACGAGCGAGCGCGGCGAGCCTGCCCGGGAAGGGCGGCATTGCTTCAGGAGCCGCCTGGACGGCGCGGCCCCGCGCGGCGAGCCGCGGAGCCTGCGCCGCGCGGCTACAGCGGACGAGTGCCTGTCTCGAGGGGGGAGAGAGTGATGGTGAGCGCCACGCGGCCGCGCCCGGCGAACAGCGACAGGAGGGCCAGCCGCTTCCCGTCGCGGAGCTCGAGGACCCAGTCGAGGTCTCTCTGCTCGACGACCTCGCCGTTCACCCGCTCCGCGCACCACAGGCCGACCGCCGCTCCGCCCATGCAGGGCGTGAACTCGCTGAAGAACTTGCGCCCGAGCACCTTCTCGCGCCGCAGCCCGGTCGTGCGCAGCTCGTTCTCGTTGTACCCGACCACCCGCAGGTTCTCGTCGAGCAAGATGGCGCCCATGGGGAGCCGATCGAGGGCGTCCGCGGCCAGGCACGGCAAGGGTTGCGCGTCGACATCGGCGAAATGTTGGGCGAAGCAGGCAACGCAGATTCCATGCGAGACGACGGCGATGGTCGGAGGCCCCGGCCTGATTATCTCTTGCTGACAGTGCTGACAGACGATCATGACAGCTCCTCTTCTGCAGGTGCTCTGCGCCCATGGAGATGGTAGCGAGAGAAGCCGCTCGGGTCCGGTGTTCGTGGCACGGAGAGCGCCGACGGCTGAATTTCAACAGGCAGCCTCGACTTCGAAGTGAATGGGCGATCGCAGCGCCATGAACGAGGCGATGGTCCGGACCAGCGCCGTGGGCAGGGAGACGAAGTGGACCCCGAGCCCCAGGGGGCGATCGGCGAGGTCGCAGACCGTCCAGCTCACCTCGGTGCTGACCGCGAAGACGCGGTCGAGCACCTGGATGCGTACGACCACGACCTCGCCGACGGCGAGCCTCGCCGTGGTCTCGAGGAAGAGCCCACCGACCGAGATATCGCGCGCTCTGCCGGCGAAGAAGTTGTCCCGCGAGCCGAGGTTGACCGACGAGGCCAGCGGGAATCGCGGCGCGTTGCCGTGCTTGACGAGGGGCGCGGCGGGGACGCGGCGCGCGGTCGGCGAGGCCGTGGAGGCGACGTAGGCTGAGCTTGTGGACATGAGATCTCTCTGGAGGGAGGGGCCGCGGCGGGCGGCCTCTCTTCTCAACGGTGCTCGTCGAGATGCCTTGAGAGCGCTCCGCGCTCGAGATTCGCCGCGGTATCCTCGCCGGAGAGGGCGCGGCGATCGATCGAAGACATCGAGTCTGGAGCGGACGTGGCGACTTCGATGGATTCATTCAAGAGCCGGGGCGCCGCGACGATTCACATGCCATGCAGCGCTCCGCTCCGCTCGCCCTGGTGCTCCTCGCCTCCGCCATCCTTCTCCCGAGCTCGGCGCAGGCGTACGTCGCGCGCCGGACGGAGGGCGGGCAGCCCGTCCACTGGGACGCTGAGCGGATAACCCTCGTCGTCGACCCATCCGTCACCGCGATTGATCCGGAGGCGATCACCGCCGTGACCCGGGCCTTCGCGGCCTGGGGCGCCGTCTCGGGGGCCTCCGCGCCGGAGGTGGTCATCACCGAAGGTGCGGTGGACGAGGTCGGGTATCGCTCCGAGCGCGAGAACAGGAGCACGCTGCGCTACCTGCCTTCAGGGTACGAGCCCGCAGGCAGGGCCCTCGGGATCACCCTGCTGTCCTTCGACGACAGCGGGAGGATCCTCGACGCCGACATCGTGATCAACGGCGGCAGCGCGCGCGGTTTCGCGATGCTCGCCGCCGGCGGGCCCGCGAGCGAGCGGGAGCCCTACGATCTGGAGAACGTGCTCACCCACGAGGCGGGCCACTTCTTCGGTCTCGCCCACAACGACGAGGACGTCGACGTGACGATGTACTTCAGCTCCGCGCGAGGCGAGACCAAGAAGCGCGACCTCGCCGGCGATGACGAGGACGGGCTCCGCTTCCTCTACCCGGTGACCGCGGAGCTCCCTGCGAGCTGCTCGGCTGCCCCCGCGCCGCGCCGCGGCCCCGGTGGGCTGTGCGTCCTCGCGGCGCTGCTCGCGCTCGCGGGCCTGCGAGGTCCGCGGAGGCGCCATGTCCCGAGCCCGCGCTGAAGGCGGCGCGAGCGCGAAAGAGGGAGTGAGCGCGTGATCGATTGCGTGAGTGATTGAGCACATGGCTCGGGTGCCAGCGAGTCACAAACAGGAGAAGGCGAGTAGAGGGGAGTCAGCTCTCCGCACCTCACTCGCCTCCTCGCCTCGCGGGGACTCCGCGTTATCTCACCCCCGGACCTACAACCTCGCGCTCCTCGGCTCTGCATGCTCGGCGCGGGGCGCGCGGTGGGGAGCGCGGGCAGCGCGGCCACGGGCGGTCGACACGGAGCGCCTCGGTTCGGAGCCGCAGTGAGCGCGCATCCGCTCGAGGGCCTCCGCCTGGAGCTGGCAGATCCGCGACTCGGTGACCCCGAGGTGATCGCCGATGTCGCGGAGCGTCCACTCCTCGCGATAGTAGAGCGTGACGATCTGCTGGAGCCGCGGCGGCAGCGCCTCGATCGCCTGGTTGGCCTGGTGCTTCGACTGCTTGAGGTGCACCTGCTCGTCGGCGGGCACGCTGTCCAGACTCCCGAGCTGAAAGGGGCCCCCGCCGCCTGTCGGCTCGTCCAGGCTCACCGTGAGCCCGATGGCCGCCTTCGCGGTGAGGTTCTGGTAGACCGGGAGCGAGAGGCCCATTTCCGCGGCGAGCTCGGCCTCGGTCGCCTCGCGCCCCAGGCAGCTCTCCAGCGTGCGCTGCGCGGCTTTCACGCGGTTGGCGTGGGCGCGGAGATCGCGTGAGAGAGGGTCGGCGGCGCGGAGATCGTCAATCATCGCCCCACGGATCCGGAGCTCGGCGTAGGCGCGGAAGTCGCCGCAGAGGGACGGATCGAAGCGGCTGTACGCGGAGATGAGGCCGAGGTGCCCCGCGCTGACCAGATCCTCCAAGCAGATGTGCGAGGGAAGGCGCTTGGCGAGCCGCGCCGCGATCCTGCGGATGACCGGGATCATCTCGATCGCGAGGGCCTGGGGCAGGGTGCGGGTGTCACTCTCGTTGTCGAACATGATCTGCTCCTCCGTCACGACCCGGGCGTCGCCGCGTCGTCGAGGAGCTCTTTCGCAAGGTCCGGGCCACATCTGCGTGGGCCGAGGAGCACAATGAATTCGTAAGGTTATCGATCCCCGGCGCCGGCAACGGGAGCCGGCTCCCTGCGGCCCGGGGAGCGGGCTCCCTGCTTTCGGGGAGGCGGCTCCCTGAGAGCTCTCACTCCGTCCCGAGTTCGAGCCCGTACTTGCGCAGCTTGGCGCGCAGCGTCTTGACGTCGATGTTCATCCGCCGGGCGAGATCGGCGTGGGAGTAGCGCCGCTTCTGGAGCATCGCTTGGAGCACGGCGCGCTCGGCCTTCTCCGTCGCCGACTGGGCGAGCGCCTTGAGATCGAGCTTCTCCTCCTCGGTGCCAAAGGTGATCTCCATCCGGAATTGCTCGGACGAAGGCCCGGGGAGAGGGTTGGAGGGCGGCGGCGCCGAGGGACGGCGGACCGAGGCGGGAGCGGCGTCATGCAGGCTCGGCGAGCGGCGCTCGGTGATCTCCCGGGGCAGATCCTCGGGCTCGACGCGCTCGCCTGCGAGCACCACCGCGGACTTGATCACGCCCTCGAGCTCGCGCACGTTCCCCGGCCAGGAGTGGGCGCAGAGGAGCTCGAGCGCGCGCGGGGAGAGGCTCCGCGCTTGCAGCCCGAACTGCGCCGCATAGCGCCGGGTGAAGTGGAGAGCGAGCCGCTCGATATCCCCCGTTCGCTCGCGCAGCGGAGGGAGGGAGAGCGTCACCTCGCCGAGGCGGTAATAGAGATCCATCCGGAAGGTGCCGGCGCGGACCGCCTCGCGCACGCTCACGTTCGTCGCCGAGACGACGCGGATATCGAGCTTGATCGTCTCGCGCCCGCCCACCCGCGCGATCGACCGCTCCTGGAGGACGCGGAGGAGCTTGGCCTGGAAGGGGAGCGGCAGATTGCCAATCTCGTCGAGGAAGAGCGTGCCCCCGTCGGCGCGCTGGAAGTACCCGGTGTGGGCGCTCGAGGCGCCGGTGAAGGCGCCCTTCTCGTGGCCGAAGAGCTCGCTCTCGATCAGGCTCGCGGAGAGGATCGAGCAGTCGACGGCGATGAAGGGCCCGTCGCGCCGCTTGCTCGCCGCGTGGATGGCGCCGGCGAAGAGCTCTTTCCCGGTGCCGGTCTCGCCCTCGAGAAGGATGTTGATGTCGGGGCGCGCGAACTTGATCGCCAGGGCCATGGTCTCGCGAAAGCGGGGGGACTCCCCCACGAGCGACGAGGCCGCCGCGGCGGGGCCGTCGCTCGGCGCGACGAGCAGGGCGTGGAGCGTGGTCCGCAGCTTGTGCTGATCGAAGGGCTTGGTGACGAAATCGACCGCGCCGAGCTTGAAGGCGCTGACCGCTGTCTCGACGCTCCCTTGCCCGGTCATGATCACCACCGGGACGCCGGGCACCTCGCGGCAGAGGCGCGAGAGCGTCTCCAGCCCGTCCATACCTCCCATGTTGACGTCGAGCAGGATGAGATCGGGGCGGCGGACGCGCGCCGCGAGGAGGCCGCTTTCCCCCGACTCGGCCTGCTCGGTCGCGTGGCCGAGCTCGCGCAGCATCCGGTCGAGGACGCGACGGATCGTGATTTCATCGTCGATAATCAGGATCTGAGACATCGAGCGAGGCTCCTCCGCGCACTCTAGTCCATCCCCCTGGAAAGTATCTCCCGGGATCCTCGGTCTCCCGGCCCGCCGCGCTCGCCGGAGGGCACATGTGCAAATAAATACTTTTCCAGGGAAAGGAGCTCACGAGGATCGCGGTCCGACGGCGCAGCGGATTGGTCCTCAAGTGCGGGTGCGCCAGGCCGTTGATGCAGCTAAGCGCAACCAGCTTGTGCCGATCACCTCCGAGCGGCTGAAGGATCTCCGATGAGCTCAATTCGTTCCCTCGCCGCCGCCGTGCCCACGCTCGCTCTCCTGCTCGGATGCATGCCCCTCGAGAGAGGCCATGATCCCGCGCCCTCGACCGAGGGGAGTGGCGGCGGCGGCGCGGAGGGCAACCCGCCGCTCCAGTGCAAGCTGTGCCTGCTCTCGAAGACCGGCTGCGGGGCGGCGTGGGACGCCTGCATGAGCGAGGACGGCGCCGCGGGCGGCGGAGGCGTGGGGGCGAGCGATGGAGGCAATTGCGCCTGCGATCCCGCGCTCCCGCTCTGCCCCGGCGGCGGCACCTGCGCTGCGCCCGGCGGGTTCACCCTGCCCGGCAACGAGAGCTGCGGCTTGGCGCAGTACTGCGCTCCTTGCTGCGATCCGGCGGATCCCTGCGCCGCCGTGGGCACGTGTGAAGTGACCAGGATAGCACAGGAGCCCTGCTCGAATGACTACGAATGCTGCTCCGGCGTCTGCAACGGCATCTGCCAGGCGGCTGCGGAGCCGTGCTGTCTTTCTAGAGGAGAGGTCCAGCGCTCGCGGTCATCACCTCTGCATTCGATTGTTGGGCAAAGGCAACTCAGGACAACCCCTATGGGAGACATGAACCCATGATGCACCAGCAGCTCATGACAGAACTCAAGCCGTACTGCGGGGAGACCGTCCTCCGATTCAACGCGTCCCCGAGCGCCCGAGCCTCGGTGGCGCCGCGGTCCTTCGAGCTCCAGGAGATCACGCCCGCGCGGCTCGCCGATCTCATGGTCGCGGCGCCGATCTTGCGGGGGGCAAGCCTGGTGTCGCTCCAGCCCGAGGGGGACACGAGCAAGCTCCTCGTGCGGCGGGGGAGCGCCACGCTCACCGAGGTGCACGTGCCCGCCGAGATCGGCAACGCCGCCGTGGCCAGGATCGCGTTCCTGGCCGGGCTCGATCCGTTCGCCGCCGCGGGCTCCTTCCAGGGGAGCGCCAACGTTGCCCGGCTCCGGGCGCGCTCGGGTAGGCACGCAGGTGAGGTGCTCGTCAGCGTCGTCGCGCAGTCCTCCGGGTTCGAGGCCGAGATCCGCCCGCTGATGGTGAACGGCCGCGCCCCCGACCTCCACGTCCTGGGGCGGCTCAAGCGCTGTCGCCGGTGCCGCGCCTTCCAGGCGCCCGCGCGGCAGACGTGCGCGCTCGACGGCGGCGCGCTCGAGGACATCGAGGACGCGCCGATCCCGGGCGGCACCGTCGGCCCTTACCGGGTCCTCTCGCGCCTCGGCCAGGGCGGCGTGGGCGCGGTGTTCGCGGGCGAGCACGCGCTCCTCGAGCGGCCGGTCGCCATCAAGCTGCTCCACCGCTCCTTCGCCTCCAACCCGAGGCTCGTGCGGCGCTTCCTCTCCGAGGCCCGCGCGGCGAGCCGGCTTCATCACGCCAACATCGTCGACGTGACGGACTTCGGCCTGCTGGCTGACGGGCGCCCCTACATGGTGATGGAGCGGCTCGACGGCGAGTCGCTCGAGGCCCGGCTCCTCCGCGTGGGCGCCCTCGAGCCCGTGGTCGCCCTCCAGATCGCGCGCGAGATGGTGCTCGGCCTCTGCGCCGCCCACCAGGCCGGCGTGACGCATAACGATCTCAAGCCCTCCAACGTGATGCTCCTCGACGCCGCGGGCGAGCCCGCGCCGCGGCTCAAGCTCATCGACTTCGGCGCGGCGTCGGTCGTGGGAACACCGGAGGAGCTGGTGTTCGGCACGCCCGGGTACATGGCGCCGGAGCGCCTGTTCAACGAGCCGAGCGACGGGCGCGCGGACGTCTATGCCATCGGCGTGATCCTCTACGAGATGCTGAAGGGCGGTGCCCCCTTCAAGGACCTGCCGCAGGAGGCGCTGATCCTCGCCCACGTCCAGCAGCCGCTGCCGCCGCTCGACAGCCCCTTCGGCCTCCTGCCGCTCCCGGTGATCCGCCTCGTGGCGCGCGCCGTCGCCAAGAAGGCCGACGGGCGGCACCAGTCCGCGGCCGAGATGCTGGTCGACATCGATCGCGCGATCTACTCGACTCAGCCGCACGGCTGGCGACGCTGGCTTCCATGATCACCGCTTCGAACCGCAGGGAGAGCGCCCGATGAACAACCTCACCACCGTCCTCTTCGTGGATGACGAGCCGCTGATCCTCCGCAGTATCCTGCGCATACTCCACGACGCGCCGTTCACCGTGCTCACGGTCGGGAGCCCCGAAGAGGCGCTCGCCGTGCTCCGGGAGCAGACGATCGACGTCCTGATCTCCGACATCGAGATGCCGGGGATGACGGGGCTCGAGCTCGTGAAGATCGTTCGCCGCGAGTTCCCGAGTACGCTGCGCATGCTGCTCACCGGCGTGGGGACGCTGGAGCGGACGCTCGCGGCCATCAACGAGGGCGAGGTCCACCGCTTCTTCAGCAAGCCGTTCGAGGTCCAGCTTTTCCGCGCGACGATGCAGAGCCTCGGCGAGCGGATCGACAAGCTCCGCCGCGACGGGGATCTCGACGCCCAGCGGGTCCGTTGCGACGAGCTCTATCGGTGGGTGGAGGAGGTCTATCCCGGGACGCTGGCCGTCCGGCGCAGCGACGGGGACGAGGTGCTGCTCGAGCCCTCGCTCGACGATCTCCAGCTCCTCGACGGCGACGTCCCGCTAACCTCCTGACGGCGCCGCCAGCGGAAGATCGAACGAGAACATCGTCCACTCGCCGACACGGCTCTCCACGACGAGCTTGCTGCCGTAGGGCTCGAGGATCTGCTGCACGACGAGGAGCCCGAGCCCCGTGCCTTTGCCGGGCGGCTTCGTGGTGTAGTACGGCTCGAAGATCATCGCGAGCTGGTCCTCGGGGATACCGGGGCCGTTGTCCCAGACGCTGCACCGGACCCGGGCGCTCCCCTCGTCGCGCTCGATCGCGACGCGGATGCGCCGCTCGCGACCGGACACGTCGAGGAGCGCGTCGGCCGCATTTCCTACGAGGTTGGTGATCACCTGCTCGATGCGCCGGCGGTTGACGGTGATCAGCACGGCCTCGTCGGGCGCCACGAGCTGCACGGTGAAGATGCGCGTCTTGCCGACGGACTTGAGCATCGCCAGCGTGTCGCCGACGATCTCGCGCAGATCGATGAGCTCGGCGTGATCGGCGCCGGGCCGCCCCAGCGAGAGGAGCTGGGATGCGTGGACTTTGCACTTCTCGCTGGCGTGCTCCAGCGCCTCGAGGTCCTCCGCCTCCGGCGGCAACCCCTGCTCGGCGCGCTCGCGCACGAAGCCGAGGTACGTCAGCAGCACCATGGTGATGTTGTTGAGCTCGTGCCCCACGCCCGCGGCCAGAGTGCCGAGCGAGGCCATGCGCTCGGCGCGGATGAGCTGGGCGGAGCGCGCCTCGAGGTCGATCTCGAGCTGCTCGCGCTGCCGGTCGCGGAGGTCGTGGTAAGCCTTCACCTCGAGCAGGTTGCGCACGCGGACGAGCACCTCGAACTCGTCGATGGGCTTGGTGAGAAAATCGTCCGCCCCCACGTCCTTGGCGCGCACGCGCGAGTCGCGGTCCGCGAGCGCGGTGACGAAGATGACCGGCAGCCGCCCCTGGGGGTGATCTTTGCGCAGGCGGCGGCAGGCCTCGATCCCGTCGATCCCCGGCATCATGACGTCCATGAGGACGAGGTCGACGCCGCCGGCAGCGACGGCGAGGAGCGACTCTTCGCCGTCGGCCGCCTCGGCGACGGCGTAGCCCTTGGCGGTGAGGATCGCCCGGAGCAAGCGCCGGTTCCGGGCGTCGTCGTCGACCACGAGGATCGTGGCCCGGGGCTCGAGCTCCGGCGCGCTCACGAACTCGCTCTCGGCTGCGGTCGCTGCGTCGTCCCGGCGCGCCGCAGCTTGACGCGGAACACGCTCCCGACCCCGACCGCGCTCGTCACGGAGATCTCGCCGCCGAGCCGCCGGACCAGCGCGCGCGTCAGCGCCAGACCCACGCCCGAGCCGTTCATCTCGTCATCGTTCTTCGCGCCCGACTGCCCGAAGTAGTCGAAGAGGTTCGCCTGGCTCTCGAGCGCGATCCCGATGCCGTTGTCGTGGACCTCGAGCGTGACGTGGGCCCCTTCGGCGTGCGCGCGCACGCCCACCGCGCCGCCCTTGGGCGTGAACCCGATCGCGTTCGAGAGCAGGTTGACGAGGATCTGCACCACCGCCTCCGGATCGGCGATCACCTCGGGGAGCGGCTCGCTCAGGGCGATCGTCATGGTGTGGGCCTTCTTGCGCGCGAGCGGTGACACGCGCTGCGCCGCGGTTTCCACCGCGTCGTGGAGGTGGATCCACGTCGGCACGAGGTCGCCGGCGCCGTCCTCGAGGCGCCGGAGCTCGAGCAGATCGCTGACGAGCCGGAGCATGTGCTCGCCGCTGACCAGGACATCGTTGAGGAAGTCGGACTGCATTTCGTTGAGCTTTCCGTAGCTCTGGCCCGCGAGCAGGTGGCCGAAGCCGAGGATGGCGTTGAGGGGCGTGCGGAGCTCGTGGCTCATGTTGGCGAGGAACGCGGACTTGGTGCGCGCGGCGGACTCGGCCGCCTCCTTGGCGATCTGGAGCGCGACCTCGCCGTGCTTGTGCTCGATGCCGAGGGCGATGGTATCGGCGATCGAGGCGAGCGCCTCGTGAGCTTCGGCGAGCGGGGCGCGCCCGAGCAGCACGATCGCCCCGACGACGCCGCTCTCGCGCACGAGCGGGTACCGGACGAACGTCTCGAGCTCCGCGCGCGCCGCCCACGCGCGATCGACGGGCGAGGCCGCATCGGCGAGCGACCCGCTGATCGAGGGGCTACCCTCGCCCGCGAAGGTGCCCGCTGCGAGCCCTTGCAGGTGGGCTTCCATCTCGGCCTCGTCCACGACGCACGGGCCCGCGGCGGCCTGGAGCTGGAGCTGGCCAGAGCGCGGGCAGCGCACCCAGATGCCCGCGAGCGCGACCTCGGGCTGCTGGGCGATGGCCCGAATGCAGCGGTGCAGGACGTCGCGCAGCGCGTCGCCCCCCGTGAAGGCGACGCCGACGTCGGCCTGGAGCGTGCTCTGGCGAAGGTTCTGCGCCTGCATCCGCTCGGCGTCCCTCTGCGCCGTCATGTCGCGGAGGAACCCCACGAAGCGCGGCTCATCGCCCAGGTGAACGAAGGTGGTGCTGAGCTCGAGCGGGAACTCGGTTCCATCGGCGCGGAGCGCGGGGAGCTGGATCCGCTGATTGAGGACCACGCTCTCTCCCGTCTTCAGGAAGCGGAGGAGGCCATCGCGGTAGCTCTCGCGCACCCGCGCGGGCATCATCCGCGAGAACATGTCCTGGCCGAGGATCTCGCCGCGCGTCCAGCCGAACATCGCCTCCGCGGCCGGGTTGAACTCGAGCACGGCCCCGGCGCCGTCCACCACCACGATGCCGTCCAGCGCCGACTGCACGATGGCCGACCGGAACTCGCCCTCCCGGCGCAGCGCCTCCTCGGTGCGCTTCCGTGGGGCGATGTCCTGCGCCTGCACGAGCGCGAAGAGCGGGCGCTGCCGCTCGTCGCGCTCCAGCCACGCGCTGAGGGAGACCCAGACGTGGTGGCCGAGCTTGTGGATGTAGCGCTTCTCGACCTGGCGCACGTGGAGCTGGCCCTGCAGCATCGCGTCGAGCCACTTCGGGCCGACGAAAGCATCGTCCGGGTGCGAGATCGACTGGGGGCTCGCGCCGATCAGCTCTTGCTCGGCGTAGCCGATGAGATCGCAGAACGCCTGGTTGGCCCGGAGGATGGTGTCGTTGAGATCGACGATGAGGCTGGCGACCGCCGCGCTCTCGAACGAGGCGTTGAACTGGTGCCGGCTCTGCAGCAGCGCCTCTGCGTCTCTCCGGGACTCCGTGAGGTCGCTGGCGACCACCGTGAAGCCGGCTGCAGCGCCGGCCTCGTCCACGATCGTTTGCACGCTCAGGCTGACGGGCACCGCGGCGCCGTCGCGCCGGCGCAAGGTCCAGGGGCGGCTGTCTGCCGCCTCGCCTGCGAGCGCCGCCAGCGCTTCGAGCGGCGTCGGCGGCGGCCCTCCCTCCACTGCGAGCTCGCGCAGGCGCTCGGTGAGCTCGTCGCTGTCGTGGAGCTCCGTCATCGCGACGCGCCCCACGAGCTCCGTCTCGGGGTAGCCAAGGAGCAGCTCGGCGCCCTTGCTCAGGAACGTCACCTTGCCGTCGGCGTCGGCGCCGACCACCGCGAGGCCCACCGCCGCGCGCAGGAGCGAGCGGAGCGTGCGGTCGGCGGCGGCGATGGCGCGCTGGGCAGCATCTGCCTCCAGCAAGCGCAGGCGGAGGTCGAGCTGCGACTCGACCTGGCGGCCCAGCGCGCGCAGCCCCTTCCGCTGCTCCGCGGTGAGCTGCCGTGGCACGTAGTCGAGGACGCAGAGCGCCCCCAGCCGGTGGCCGGACCGCGCCTTGAACGGGACCCCGAAGTACGCCCGGACTCTGGGCGTCGCCAGGACGAACGGGTTGTCCACGAACCGCTCGTCGGCCTCGGTGTCCGGGACCTCCATGATGTCGTCCCCGAGGATGGTGTGGGCGCAGAACGTATTCTCTCGCGGGATCTCCAGCATCTCGTGCCCCACGCCCGACTTGAGCCAGAGCCGGTCCGAGTCCACGAGGGTCACGGCTGCGATGGGGACACCGCAGATCTGGGCCGCGAGCTGGGCCAGCTCGTCGAAGGCCGGCTCGCGGACCGTGTCGAGGATCCGCGACGCCCGGAGCGCTTCGAGGCGCTCCGGCTCGTCCGGGGGGAGGGGCGCGCTCTTCATCGGGATCGCAGGACGCTTCCGGTCATCACGTCACCTCGGGCGGCGCGAGCCCCGGCTCGGCGAAGAGCTGCCCCTGGAGCATCTCGCACCCGAGCTCCTGGAGCGCGTCGCGCTCCTCCGCCGTCTCCACGCCCTCGGCGATGACGAGGGCCTTCATTTCGCGGCAGACCGAGATCATCGCGCCGACGAGCTTGCGCTTGATCGCGTCCTGGTCGAGGCCGCGCACCATCGACGCGTCGAGCTTGACCGCGTCGGGGCGGATCTGGACGAGGCTCCCGAGGCTCCCGTGACCGGCGCCGATGTCGTCGAGCGCGATCCGGTAGCCCATGGCGCGGAGGGCGGCGATGCGGGCCGGGACGTTGAGCACGGCGTCGAGCGAGGCGCGCTCGGTGAGCTCCAGGGTGACCCGGGAGGCGTACTGCGAGAGCAGCGCGTCGGGAGAGAAGAGCAAGTCGTCGCGGAGATCGCTCCCGTGGATGGGGATGAACATCTGGGCCCGGGCGGGCAGCCTGCTCATGGCCGAGGCCACGGCGTTGCGGACCGCGCGCCCCAGCGGCTTCAGGCGCCCCAGGCGCGACGCCGCCCGGAAGAGCGCCGCCGGCTGGGCCAGCGTGACCTCGCCGCTCGCCATGCGGGCTTCGTGGGCGAACACCGTACGGTGAGGCCAGAGAACGATGGGCTGGTACACCATCCTGAGGGTCGCGATCGCGCGCCGAAAGCGGACCTCGAGGCTGGCGCGATCGCGCACCTCGTCGCCGGGCGCGGCGGCGGCCATTTCCCGCCGTAGCTTCGTCGCGCGGCCGACCCGCACCGCGTTGTCGATCACCTGCGCGAGCACCCGCAGCTCGATCGGCTTGCTCAGGTAGAGCAGGGCGCCGCTCTCGACGGCGTTGGCGGCTGCCTTCTCCGTCGGGGCGCCGGTCACGAGGATCACCGGCGTATCGAGGTCGTGCTTGCGGATGGCCTGGAGAACCGACAGGCCGTCGATGCCGGGCATCGCGACGTCGCAGAGGACGGCGTCGAAGGAGCAGCTCCGGATCCGCTCCTGGGCCACGATCCCGTCGGAGGCGGTGTGCACCTCATAGCCGCCGGCGCCGAGGCTCTTCGCGTACGCGCGCAGGATGGCCAGCTCGTCGTCGACGACGAGGATGCGGCCCTTGAACGCGACCGTGGAGTGGGATTCGCTGCCTGCCACCATGGCGCTCCTTGTTTCCTCGCCGACCAGCGGTCGCGACGGCTTGACGCTGACCTCCCCGCCCGGTCGATGATCATCGCCGAGAGCACGCGTTGTCCAGATTTCCTGCCCACCGCCCAGCGTCGCTTGGTCCACCATAGTGCGAGTGACCATCGGACGCCGAGCGCGAACCTTGAGCCCTCGCGTGACGGATGACCTCATTTTGACAGTTCGTGCCTGGCCCCGCGGCTACGCGACATGGTGCCATCCCGATAAGTGGTTCAGAGTTCGCGATTTCGCTGATGAAGCTTCGTGAGCTTCCGCGATGCTCTCACGGCAGGTACTCTCTCGCCGCGGACGTGTATGGCGCGCAATCATCTGCCCGCCGGGCGAGCTGGACAACATAAAACTGCGAAGATTGACCAGCAGAGCTTTCCCGCTCCAGGAGCCAAAAGTGCGAAACCCGAGTTCGCCCCAGCGTCGCCGATTTTTTTAAAGCGCGATTCTGTCCGTATCACCCAACGCTCTTGCCAACCGAGCAAAGACGCGCAGTTAACAACAAGCGACCACGAGTGAGCCACTCTTTCCGGTCGAGCCTACATGTGATCACGTTAAAACGCTTGTGGACCGATGGACTTTTTTGCGCCAGCATCACCGCTGTGCGGCTCTGCGCGCACAAGCTCGTTGTCATCGAATTGACGATCTCGCCAGGCGCCGACTGACGACGTCGATTTAGCTTGTGATAGAGCGTCGTATTGATATCGAGAACTGTTGAGCCACTCCGAGACGAGCTTCGGATAGTCTGCTCGCGGCCCGGAGCACGATGAAGATTCGACCGATCGTCAACCTCTATGTAGGGGGCCTCTTCGTGCTGATGACGGGGCGCGCCGTCTGGACGGCCTCCACCTTCGACCGGGTGCTCTTCGAATACGATCGTCACATCGCGCGAGACAAGGAGATCGACGACCACATCGCCCACGTCGAGAAGCTCGTCATCAATCTCGAGACCGGGGTTCGCGGCTGGCAGATCACGGGGTCACCAGTCTTCCGTGAGCCCTACGACCAAGGCGAGCAGGTGCGCGACCCCGAGACGGAGGGGCTCATCGCCGTCAGCCGCGCTGATCTCGTGGAGATGCGGATCGCCGAGCAGGTGCGCGACCGGCTAGTCGCCTGGGACAGCGACATCGCCCAGCCGCTCCTCGCCCAGCCCGGCGGCGGAAGCACCAGCCCCGAGCACCTCGCGCTCACCCTCGAAGGCAAGCGGCGGATCGACGCTATCCGCATGAACTTCGTCACGCTCCGCGCCGGGACGGAGAAGCGCCGCGAGATCGCCGGCGCGGCGCTCCGCGCTTATCGGCGCGACATCTGGACGCACGCGCTGATGGCCTTCGGCCTCGCGCTGGTGCTGCTCGTCGCCGTCTGGCTCAGCGCGGCGTCGGCGATCGAGCGCGCGCTCAGGCAGCTCGTCGAGCACGCTCACCGCATGCTCCGGGGCGAGCTCGCCCCAATTCAGGTGCGCAGCGTCGGCGAGATCGAGGACCTCGCCGGCCTCCTGAGCCGGATGGCGACCCAGCTCGCCGCCGAGCGGGAGCGCGAGCGCCGCTTCGCTTACCTCGGCGAGGCGCTCGCCAAGGGGGGCGATCTGCGGGGCATCGCCGACACGGCGCTCCAGGCGTTGATCGACGACAACGCCGCGACCGGCGGCGTGCTGTGGATCGCGCGCGACGGCGAGGTCGAGGCCGTCGCAGCGACGGCGGTCGAGCCCTCGGAGCTCGCGGGCGAGGGCGCACGCCGCGCCCTCGATGTCGCCAGATCGGGCCGAATACGGCGCGTGGTCCTCGACGAGGAGCGCGCGCAGGACAGCCGGCCGGCGCGATCGTCGCTCATGGTCCCCATCGCCGCGGGGACCACGGTGATCGGCGTGATCGAGCTCCTCGGCGCCCCGGCGAGCGCCGCCGGCCTCGAGCAGAGCCTGCTCGCTGCGCTGACGCGCATCGGCCTCGGGCTCGCCCTCCAGAGGGTGCTCGACGCGGTGAAGACGGACGGGCTCATCGTCGCCCTCGCCGAGCAGCGGCAGCGGCTGGAGACGATCTTCGAAGCGCTCGGCGACGCGGTGCTGTTCCTCGACGCGGCGGGCCAGATCCAGGTCGCCAACCCCGCGGCGCGGAGGTTCTTCGGCCGCCTGGTGACGGACCAGAACATCCGCCAGCTCGACGAGATCGCGCAGAAGCAGCTCGTCGACGGCTCGACGCTGCGCCCGGAGCAGACGATACGTGAGGTCTGCCTCGTGCGTGGGCAGCCGCTCCTCGATGTGGTGCGTCGGATGGTCTCCGCCGACGGCACCGTCCGCATCGTCGTCGTGAACGGGGTCCCGATCCTCCACAGCGAGCGGTCGATCGGCGCCGTCGTGGTCTTCCACGACATCACCGAGGAGCACTCGCTCCGCGGCGACGTCGCCCAGGTGAACGAGCGCCTGCGCAAGCAGAACCAGGAGCTGGCGAGCCAGCAAGAGGAGCTCCAGGCGCAGGCGGAGAAGCTGGTGACGGGGCAGGCCGAGCTCGCGATCCGGAACGAGCTGCTCGCCCGCTCCTCCCGGCTCAAGAGCGATTTCCTCGCGAGCGTGTCCCACGAGCTGCGCACGCCGCTCAACGCGGTGATCGGCTTCTCCGAGCTGCTCCTCGTCGGGAGCTACGGTCCTGTCGTAGCCGACCAGGAGAGGGTGCTGCGCGACGTGCTCTCCGCCGCGAGCCAGCTCCTCACCTTGATCAACGACGTGCTCGATCTCTCGAAGATCGAGGCGGGCAGGATCGAGACGCATTCGGTCCGGGTCGACATCGGCGAGGCGATGATCCAGGCGTGCCACCTCGTCGCCGGCGCGGCGCGGGCGCGATCCGTCACCCTCGCTAGCAGCGTGCAAGAGGGCGCCCTCTTCGTCATTGCCGATCCCGATCGGCTGCGGCAGGTGCTCCTCAACCTCGTGGCCAACGCCGTCAAGTTCACGCCGGAGCACGGGAGCGTCACCCTCGACGCCTCGATTCAAGGCGAGAAGATCCGTGTGGGCGTGTCCGACACGGGGATCGGCATCGCCCCCGTGGACGCGGAGAAGCTCTTCGTCCCTTTTTCGCAGATCGACTCGGGGTACACCCGCCACTTCCAGGGCACGGGGCTAGGCCTCTCCATCTCCAAGCAGCTCGTGGAGCTGATGGGCGGCGAGATCGGCTTCACCAGCGAACTCGGCAAAGGATCGGTGTTCTTCTTCACCCTCCCTCTGGCCTCTGATCGACCATTACTACGCTCCTCCAGGCCCGCGCCCCGCGCGAGCGACTCCGCGCCGGTCGCGAGCCCTCAGGGCAGCAGGCCCATGGTGCTCGTCGTCGAGAACAAGGAGCCTGACGGGCGCTTCATCGAGATGGTGATCGAGCGCGGGGGGTTCAACGTCACGCGCGCGCACGACGCCAAGGCAGCGCTGGAGATGATCGCCGCCGCGAGGCCTGCGCTGATGGTGGTCGACCTCGGCCTGCCAGGGCTCTCGGGCGAGGAGCTCATCGAGCAGGTCCGGGCGCGTGGGGAGCTGCCCCGGCTCCCCATCGCCGTCCTCTCGGGGCGCGATCTGTCCCGCGACGAGCGCGCCCGGCTCAGCCCGCTGGTCGAGACCATCCTTCAGAAAGGCGCTCTCTCCCACGCGGAGCTATTTCAGAGGTTCGCGGCGCTCTGCTCACTGCCAGAGCCCACAGGTCCGGTCCGGGTGCTGGTGATCGATGACACGGCGCTGAACCGCAAGCTCCTCCGCGCGATGCTCCAGGGCCCCGAGTGCGAGGTGCTCGAGGCCGAGAACGGCCCGAGCGGCATCGAGGCGGCCCGCACCCTCGCGCCGGCCGTCATTCTCATGGACATGCACATGCCGGGTATGGACGGGCTCACGGCGACAGCAGCGCTCAAGGCCGATGCTCGGACGAGCGGTATCCCGGTGATCGCCGTCACCGCGCACGCGATGGCGGGTGACGCCGAGCGCATGCTTGCGGCCGGGTGCGTGGGGTACGTGTCCAAGCCCGTCTCCCGCGCCAAGCTCGATGAGGCGCTGGACCTCGCCCTGGGCAGCGCCGCCTGGCGGGGCAGCGCCGGCCCACCTGTCACGATGAGCTGAGGGCAGACGCGAGAGCGCGCGACCTCGCGCTCCGCCTGCGCGCGCCGGCCGCGGGGCAGCCTCACGCCGCTGGCCATCACGGGGCGCCTCACCGGCAGCGGCGCCCTCGAGCGCGCGGCGTCAGGCGGCGGCGCCGTGGATCCGCCGAGCGCCGGAGCGTGGGTGAAGGAGGGCGCCGGGGCTGGTCGATATTGTTTCGATCGGACCTCAAGGGGCGCGGCGCACGACCGATAACCTACCTGTCCACTGCAACTCACCCCGCTCGGAGGTTCTCATGAAACGCTTCTCGCACTCGACCACGCTCAAGATCGTCGCCACGCTCGCCTTCTCGTCGCTCTGCTGTATCGAAGCCATGCCCGCCCTGGCGGCAGGCTCGGCCACCTCGGACCTCACCCTCAGCGCCAGCGTGGGCGCCAACTGCACCATCTCCACCGCTCCCATCGCGTTCGGTGCCTACGACCCCATCTCCGCCAACGCTTCGAGCGCGCTCAACGGCACTGGAACTGTCACGGTGACCTGCACCAGCGGAGCGGGGGGTGTCATCTCCCTCGGCCAGGGCAGCAACGCCGACAGCGCCTCCACCGACAGCGCGCCGGTTCGCCTGCTCAGCGACGGCGCGTCTCACGGCCTCGCCTACTCGCTGTTCCAGGACTCGTCGCACGCGACGATCTGGGGCAACACGACGACGACGGGCGTCTCGCACCTCGGAAATGGCACGTCGACGGACATCACCGTCTACGGCTCCGTGGCCGGCGGTCAGAACATGCCAGCGGGCAGCTACAGCGACACCGTCGTCGCCACTGTGACCTTCTGAAGGAGTGAGCACCATGATCGCCCGACGTTGCCGCCTTGCCGCGATGCTCCTCAGTGTCTTCTCGTTACTGATGCTCACCGCGGCGGGTGACGCCTGGGCGATGTCCTTCGAAGTCAGCCCGGTGCGGCTCGCGCTCTCGCCTGCCGCACCGAGCGGGCTCGTCAACCTGAGAAATCAGTCGTCCGAGTCCCTGCGCCTCGAGGTCACGGGATACTCGTGGAACCAGGGACCGGACGGAACGATGTTGATCGAGCCGACCCAGGACATCGTCTTCTTTCCCTCTCTCGTCACGCTCAACCCGGGAGAGTCACGCAACCTGCGGGTCGGCATCTCCACCTCGTTCGGCGCGACGGAGAAGACCTACCGCATCTTCGTCGAGGAGCTGCCGCCGCTGGTCAGGGCGGCGGGCCAACCGAACGCCGTGCACGTCCTGACGCGCATGGGAATCCCGGTGTTCCTCAACGCGACACCGCCCCTCGCGGCCCCGCGGCTCGAAGGGTCCTCGCTCGATCACGCCCACTTCTCCTTCTCGCTGCACAACCGGGGGACAGGGCACTTCCTCGCCAAGAAGCTCGTCATCGCGGCGCTCGCCGCGGACGGGACGAAGGTGACCGAGGTTTCGCTGCCCGCCTGGTACGTCCTCGCAGGAGGAGTTCGGGTGTACAAGGTCGACTTGCCGTCGGCGGCGTGTACCGCCGCTCGCCTCCAGATGCAGGTGGTGACGGACGCGACCACAGTCGATGCGACCTTCGCTGTCCCCGCCGGAGCCTGCCAACCCTGACGCCACGAGACGTCGCTGACCCGGGAGCTCGACATGCGCGCCGACTCCCTTGCTCAGCGGCTCTTCACGGCGACCCTCGTTGCCCTTCTCCTCCTCCTTCAGCCCGCGATGTCGCGGGCCGGGGGCGACCAGCGCGCGGTTCTCACGCTCATCATCAACCAGGCCCCGGGGGACGACAGCACGGTCGTCCTCCGGGGCCGCGACGTCTGGATCCCCATGAGTGACCTCACCTCCGCGGGGCTCGGCAGCCTGCATGGCCGCACGGAGAAGCTCTTCGGCAAACCCTGTGTCTCGCTCGCCTCCCTCGCGCCCACCGTGGAGTACAGCGTCGACGAGGAGGGCCTCGCCCTGCGGCTCACCGTCCCGGCGAGCCTCTTGCCCGCCACGCGGCTCGACTTCTCTCCCGGCACACCCAAGGGGCTCGTCCGGAGGCACGATACGAGCGCCTTCCTCAACTACGCTGTTCGCCTCGCCGACTTTCGCCACCCCGTCGGCTTCGGAGAGGCCGCCGTGAGCTGGCAAGGCAGCCTGCTCTCCTCCACGATCACCGCCTCCGAGCATGGCGTCGCCCGCGGCCTCTCGAGCTTCACCGTCGACGATCCGAGCCTGCTCGCGCGCTTCATCGGGGGCGACTCCTTCGTCAGCGGAGGGCCGCTCGGCGCCGGGCTCGTCGCGGGAGGGCTGACGCTGACCAGGAGCTTCGGCATCGATCCTTATTTCCTCCACCAGCCCTCGTTCAACGAGAGCGGCAGCGCCGCGACCCCCTCCACGCTCGACGTTTACGTCAATGGCATCCTGGTGCGCCGCGAGGCGATCCCGCCCGGGCCGTTTCACCTCCAGAACCTGCCTGTGACGAGCGGCAGCGGCGAGGTGCGGTATGTGCTGCGCGACGCCTTTGGGCACCAGCAGTCGGTGACCTCTCCGTACTACGCGGCGAGCGGCCTCCTGGCCCGAGGGCTCTCGGATTACACGTACTCGTTCGGCGCGCGGAGGACGGACGTCGGCACCGAGAGCTTTCGCTACGGCGCGCTCGGCTTCCTCGGCCGCCACCGGATCGGCGTCACCGACCGGTTCACCCTCGGGGCGCGCCTCGAGGCCTCCGAGCACCTCGTGAGCGGCGGGGCGACCGCGACGTTGCTCACGCCCCTCGGGGGCCTCAACCTCGCTGTCGCCGCGAGCGGCGCGGAGGAGGGCGCCGGCGTCGCGGCCTCTGCCGCCTGGTCCTTCGTCAGTCGGCGCCTCGGCGCCGGCCTCGCGGTCCACGCCGCGAGCGCCCGGTACGCGACGCTGAGCACCAGCCCGAGCGAGGACCGCACGATCCTCGAGATCACGGCGTCGACGTCGACCGCGCTCGGCTCCCGGGGGAGCCTCGGTATGCAGTACGCGCTGGTCATCGATCGCGATCGTGGCGCCTCGTTCCGCGTCTCGGCCTCGACGAACCTCCAGATCACGAAGCGCATCAGCGCGGTCCTCCTCGTGGGACGATCGCTGCTCCCCGACGGGAGCGCGCCGGTCAACGCGCTCCTGAGCCTCTCCTTCGCGCCGTCGAGCGGGCCCACCATCTCCGCGGGCGTGGAGGTCCAGGACACGCACGTCGCGGGGCTCGCGGACGTCAGCCAGCCGCTGGGGCGCGGAGAAGGCTTTGGCTACCACGTCTCCGGCGCCGTGAGCGATCAGCCACGCGCGCAGGCCACAGGGCAGTACCAGGGTGCTCATGGCCTCTACGGCGTCACCGCCGAGGTCGCGCCGGGCCAGCAGCACCTCACCCTGGAGGCCGCGGGCGCGCTCGTCGCCGTCGCCGGGGCCGGCGTCTTCGCGACGCGCCCGATCCAGGACAGCTTCGCGGTGATCCGCGTGCCCGGCATCGCCGGCGTGAGAGGCTACCTCGACAACCAGGAGGTGGGGCGCACCAACGGCGCCGGGAACCTCCTCCTGCCGGCGCTGCTGCCCTACTACGGCAATCGCCTCCGCATCGAGGAGCAGGATCTCCCGCTCGACTACGGTGTCCCCGCCACCGAGCAGGTGATCGCGCCGACGTTCCGGGGCGGCTCCCTCGCGCTCTTCTCGGTCGCGCGGGTCCATTTCTTCCGCGGCAAGCTCACCATCAAAGGCGGCGCGCGCGCCGTCCCCTCCTTCGGAGAGCTCTCGGTGCAGAGCGGCAAGAAGACCATCGTTTCACCCCTGGCGCGGAACGGGGCCTTCGAGCTCGAAGACCTCGCCACGGGCGATCACCCGGCCACGGTCACCTATCAAGGCGGCGAGTGCGCGTTCACCCTCCGTATCCCGGAGAGCCTGGAGCACATCGTCGATCTCGGGAGCATCTCTTGCGCTCACTGACCATCCACCTCGGGCGCGCCTCGGCGTCACTCCTTCTCTCTCTGGTGGTCGCGCTCACCACCGCGCGAGCGGACGCGGGGAGCTGCTCGTTCACCAGCGTCGTCGGGGTCGGCTTCGGCAGCTACAACGTCTTCAGCATCGCTCCTCTCGACTCGACCGGGAGCGTCACCTACGCGTGTACGGGCGTCGCGAGCGTGTCAATCGAGCTCGGCAAGGGCGGCGCGCCGAGCTTCCTCCCGCGCCGGATGCTCGGGCCGAGCGGGCCGCTCACCTATAACCTCTACACGAGCGCGGCGCACACCGTCGTCTGGGGCGACGGCACCGCGGGGACGTCGACTTACTCCCTCGCTTCACCCCCCGACAGGACCGGCGTCACGGTGACGATCTACGGTGAGATCCGCGCGCGCCAGAACGTCCACGAAGGCGTCTACGCGGACACGATCACGGTCACCATGAACTTCTGAGCTCGATCGAGGCCGCCCGGGTGAACGAAGAAGAGAGCGGCGCGGTGCTCGGGAGCTGGCCGCTCGAGGTGCGCGAGGTGGGCCACGCCCTCGCGCGCGGCGATTCGCCCGACGCGGCTGCGGCGGTCGCGGTCCGAGGCGCCTCAACTCCCGTCTCAAGTCCTCGCGTCGCCTGCCGTTCAACAGGAAATGCTCACTGCTCGACCCAGGAACCTCGACGCTCGGAGTGACTCCACGATGCGCAATCAGGCGACTGTCCGGCCTGCCTCGGGAGCCCCCGTGCTCCGGAGCGTCTCCAGCGCGCCGCTCCCGCGGTGCCACCTCACCCTGCTCGCCGCCGTGGCCGCCGTCGCGCCCGCGACGACGCGCCCGGCGCGGCTCTCCGGTCATCCCCGAATGCCCTTCATGTTCGCCGCCGAGCGCGCCAACATGCTCGACCTCATCGCCATCGATGGGGCGCCGCGCGACTACGTGGCCCAGCTCTGCGAGCGCACGCTCCTCGTGATCGAGTACACGATCAGCGAGGTCGAGAAGCTCAGCGACGCCTGCGAGGTCGCGGCGGCAGCCGAGCCCGAGGCCGAGGACGACGAAGATCGCGCGTCAGGCGTCTTCCAGGTTGCGACAGTGGCGCGCGGCTCCGCGCTGCGCGGGATCACCGATCTCGCCTATCTCGGCGCGTGGACCCTGCAAAGGGCGCGAGCGAGCGTGCTCGATGCGATCGCCGGGGGCGACACCTGGAGCATGGTCGGGGCGTGCTCCAGCGCGAAGCACGAGGTGCTCGAGTCTGCCGTCGCGATCGAGCAGGCGCTCGCCGTGGACGCCGGCGTCCCGAGCGACCTCGCGGAGCTCGTCGCGCTCGGCGTCGAGCGCAGCCTGCGCGCACGGGCGCTCTACCGCTCGTTCTGCGCCGCCGTCCGCCCCGACGCTCTGCCCAGCGCGACCACGGTCGAGTCACGCATGCGCGCCGCGACCATCGGGCTCGTGCAGCTCTGCGACCCTCGTCACGCAGAGGACCTTCGCCTCCAGGATCGCATCCTCTTCCAGCAGCACCGCGCCGCCGTCGAGCTCTGGAGGAGCCGGCAATGGCTGCCCGGCGCGACGAACAACGTGGTCGCGGACACCCTCCGGCAATGGAAGAAGCTCGCCGAGTTCGCCAGGGGATTGCAGAGGATCAACGCCCGCTCCGAGCTCCGCGAGCACGATGACCGCGTCGCCCGCGCGGCGCTTGCGTCCCTCGCCGAGCACGAGGACAGTGACACCCTGGCGGGCGACGTCGTCGAAGCGCTGGGCTCCTTGCTCGGACGCGACGACGGGCTCGACGCCCTCCTGCTCTCTCTCTCCGTCCACCGCGTCGGCGAGCTCCGCGACGCCCTCGAGCGCCTCGGGTGAAGGCAAGTCGTATCGATAAGCGATTGATGCTCTCTCCTCAAGGATGTCTCCTCTCCGCCGATGCTCTTGCGAACCCATTGCAGGAGGCTACGTGAATAACTGGCGTGAGTCGGCAAAACGCGCGGGGAGTCGAGTCGTGATTGGCTCTCTCGCCACCTTGATCGGATGCAACGGACAGCCCAGCTCACGAGGAGGTGAGCAGACGGGGCGAATCGCGGCGCAAATGTTCGCCAACGGAGACTTCGAGGACGACCCTGCGAGCCCGCCGTACACGCAGTGGACGGTGGCGGGGTATTACAACACGGGGGTCACGCTCAGCTCCCCGCAGACGCGACTCAACCTCAACCTCGAGGCGGGCGGCGTGCCCGACGCCGCGATCCTGAGCGCTGCCGAGGGCCCGGGGTCCCAGGTCGACGCGTCGCTCGGAGCCGGCGCGTCGCTGCGCTGGCCCAGGTACGGCCAGCAAGTAGCCTACGTCAACACCATCGGAACCAACAGCAACGCCACCTCGCTCAAGCAGACAACGACGCTGGGCGTGGGCGACATCGATCCTGCCGACGGGAACGTCCACGTTCGCTTCGCCATCGCGCCGGTGCTGCAGAGCGCCGGTCACGCCGCGGGCGCCCAGCCGTACTACTTTGTCCAGCTCACCAACCTCACACGCAATGTCGTCGTGTATCGCGACTACAACGCGAGCGGGCAGCCCGGCGTGCCCTGGAAGCTCTGGAATGGCGCCTATTACACCGACTGGCAGCTCGTGGACATCGCGCCCACCGGCGCGGACGCGGCGCTCGGTGACAGCGTCGAGCTCGAGGTGATCGCGGCGGGCTGCTCCGAGGGCGACCACTACGGGCGCGTCTACGTGGATGGCGTCTCATCGACGGTGCCGGGCCTCTTCGTGACCGCGACCGGGCCCGCCTCGGCGACCGCGGGCACGGACATCGTCTACACGCTCTCGTACAGGAACGGCGGCGCGAGCGTGGCGAGCCACGTCGACGTCGAGCTCAACACGCCTCCGAGCACGGTTTACCGTTCGGTGAACGCGCCCGGGCTGAGCTGCACGGAGCCCGCGCAGGGCTCGACCGGCAAGCTCACGTGCTCGGTCGGAGTCCTGCCTCCAGGCGCGGGTGGCTCCTTCCAGGTCACGGTGGGGATCGACAGCGGCGCCGCCGGGACGATCCTCGCCGGCGACTACGATGTGCTCGCCGCCGCGGTCTCGCCGCTCATCGGCCCCAAGGTCTTCACGGTGGTCACGCCCATCGGCCCGTCCATCGGCCCGCTGCGCGCGCTCACCGTGACCAAGCTCGGGAGCGGCCATGGCACTGTCGGCTCGGTGCCGGCGGCGATCGCGTGCGGCCTCGGGTGCGCCGGAGCGGCCGGCTCCTTCCTCGACGGCTCGACGGTGATCCTCTCGGCGATCCCGGCGCCGGGCGACATCTTCTTCGGCTGGAGCGGTGCCTGCGCCGGCGAGGATGCGTGCATGATCACGCTGTCACAAGACGCCTTGGTGGAGGCGACCTTCGCCTCTCCCTTGAAGAGCGCCGGCAACGCCTGCGGAGCTGGCAGTGAGTGCGAGAGCGGGAGCTGCGTCGACGACGTCTGTTGCAACACCGCGTGCGGCGGCGGCGACACGACGGACTGCCAGGCTTGCAACCTCGAAGGCAGCCTGGGTACCTGCATCCCGTTCGCGGTAGGATCGGTGTGCCGCCCGGCCGCCGACGTCTGTGATCGGGTCGAGGTCTGCGAGGGCGATAACCCGCTCTGTCCCGCGGACGCCTTCGAGCCGGCAACGACGGTGTGCCGCGCGTTGGCAGGTCCCTGCGATGTGGCCGAAGTCTGCACGGGGACCGAGGTAGCGTGCCCCGCGGACGCCTTCGCGCCGGCAACGACGGTGTACTCCACTGCGTTCTGCGCGCTGGGCGCCGAGCTGCCCGTTGCCTCCTGCAGCGGGGTGGCTGCTCTGTCTCCTCTCCCCGTCCTGCACCCGTGTGGGCCTTACCTCTGTGGTGTCGACGCCTGTCTCACGGCTTGCTCCACGACGAGCGACTGCGCCGCCGGCAATCTCTGCAAGCAGGGCGTGTGTGTGGCGCAGAGCCCTGTCGCGGCGACGTGCGGCGACGACGCGATGTGCCTGTCGGGCCACTGCGCCGACGGTGTCTGTTGCGACGCCGCCTGCAAGGGGCAGTGCGAAGCGTGCGACGTCAGCGGCAGCGCGGGCACCTGCTCCCCCGTCGCTGGCCCTCCGCGCTCCGGCCGCGAGGCCTGCGCAGGCGATGGATCGGTGTGCTCGGGGCAATGCGACGGCGTCGACAGGGCTCACTGCGCGTACCCCGGAGAGGCCACCTCCTGCCGTGACGCGTCGTGCTCCGCCCATATTGCCACTCTGGCCGCTGTCTGCGACGGAGACGGCTCCTGTCCGCAGGTCGACACCCAGGCTTGCGCTCCGTTCACCTGTGGGAGCCAGGCTTGCCTCGGAGAGTGTGCGAAGGACGCTGACTGCGACGCTGGCAGCTTCTGCCAGGCGGAGATCTGCGTCGCCAAGCGTGCGCTGGGCGAGAACTGCACCGTGAGTAGCGCGTGCGAGAGTGATTTTTGCATCGACGGTGTCTGTTGCAACAGCGCCTGCGAGGGACAGTGCGAAGCCTGCAACGGGGTGGAGTCCCCTGGCCTCTGCCAGCCTGCCAATGGGCCTCCCCGCGGCAAGCGCCCTGCGTGCGCGAGCGACGGAAGCCTCTGCGGGGGATATTGCAACGGCGTGCAGGTCGACACCTGCCTCTACCCGGCCACGTCGATCACGTGCCGCGCCGGAGCCTGCGCCGACGGCGTGGCCACCCTCGAAGCCTCGTGTGACGGCGTCGGCAGCTGCCCGGCGAAGCAAGAGCAGAGCTGCGCGCCGTTCGTTTGCGGGAGCGAGCTTTGCCTCGGCGATTGCGCCGGTGACGCAGACTGCCAGCAAGGGCAGTTCTGCTCCGCAGGCGTCTGCATCGTCAAGCTCGTCAACGGCGCGAGCTGCGCTGACGCCGCCCAGTGCGGCAGCGGGTTCTGCGTCGACGGCCTCTGCTGCGATGTGGCCTGTGACGGTCAGTGCGAAGCCTGCGACGTCCCTGGGAGCCTCGGCATGTGCTCACCGACAGCGGGCCAACCGCACGGCGCTCGCGAGGCCTGCAAGGGTGAGCACGACTCGACCTGCGGCGGTGTTTGCGACGGCGCGCACCGCGCCGCCTGCGCGTACGCCGATGCCGGGGTGACCTGCCGCGCGCCCTCGTGCAAAGACGGTGTGGCTACGCTGGCCGCTGCCTGTGACGGGAGCGGGGCGTGTCCCGCTTCAATACAGCAGGGGTGTGGCGACCTCACTTGCGGACTCGACGCGTGCCTCGGCGGCTGCTCGATGGACGCGGACTGCGCTGCTGGTCACTTCTGCTCCGCGGGCGTCTGCGCGCCGCAGCAGGTCGCCGGCGAGGCCTGCTCGAACGTCGGGCAGTGCGGGAGTGGCTTCTGCGCCGACGGCGTCTGCTGCGATGTCGCCTGCGATGGTCAGTGCCAGGCTTGCGACGTTGCCGGAAGCAAGGGAGTCTGCTCCGCGGTCGCCGGCAAGCCGCGCGGCAGCCGCGCCGCGTGCGAAGGTGAGGGAGCCTGCGGGGCGACCTGCGACGGCGCCACCACCGATGCCTGCGTATTCGCTGTCGAGTCGACCACCTGCGCTCCTGCGAGCTGCTCTCTGGGTCAGGCGCGGGGCGTGTCCACCTGCGACGGCGCGGGCACGTGTCGGCCTGGCGAGGCGAAGGACTGCGGGACGTACGCATGCGAGGACGCTGCCTGTGTCGTCGAGTGCACGCTCGACGCGCAATGCGTGAACGGTAACACCTGCGAGCGCGGCATATGCAAGCTCCGCGAGCCGTTTCAATACACCGAGCCTGCGCAGGCCGCCTGCTCGCTGACCCGCGACGCCACGGCCGGCCTCTCACCCTGGCTGGTCGGCCTCGCCGCCCTGCTCTTCACGCGGAGGCGCCGCGATCGAGGCTGATTGCTAGCTGATCGCGGCGAAGCGATTGCTCTCCTCGCTCGAGCCCCCTCTCCGTGAGAAGAGGGGGCTTTTCTCTTTCACGAGCGCGAAGAGCCGCGCTCGCCCAGTTTGTGGTCCGAACCGTGGCCGTGGCCGTGGCCGTTTCTGCCCGTGGTCCGATCCGGACCGCCGACGTATCAATCCCGTCCGAGCACGGCTCTAATATCCCGAATGCGATGCGCAATCTGTGCTGCTCGTCGGCAGTCGAGCAATAGCCCAAACCCATCCCACTTGCGCCTTGCGCTCTCGGTATTGGTTCGCGTAACACATCAGTTCCCTCCGGCTGAGGGTACATCAACCCGTTCATCATCCGACGCGGCCGAGCACGGTTGGAGGTGCCTGGCCTCGACGAATTACCGCACACGGGGACCTTTCCCTCGTGGATATCGCGTGCCTGCTGCCTCATCGCCGTTGACACGCTTCGGTTCTCGCGCCGACCCCTCAGCGGGGCGATGCCGCCACCTCTGAGGGTGACGTCTCGTGTGACGCGGCGCCCGGCAGAGCCACCTGGGAGATCCACACGCCTCGTTGCCCCGACCCTGCGTGGGTCACGTACGCGCGGCCTTCGCGGTCGAACACCCACTCGGCCGCGTGCGCACGCACCCGGCTGAACGGTGTGTCCGGGAACGCGAACGGGTCCTGCGATCGATACACGAACGTCGCATCCCAGCCGAGCGGGTACGATGTGACCGAGAGATAGTGATATCCGCCGTGCTCGAACACGAACGGTGATTCGGTGTAGCCCGAGTTCGGCATCACGGTAGCCTCACCGAGCGAAAGCGCCATCTTCGGTTCGCTCCAGTGGATGAGGTCCGACGACGTACGGTGCGCGACGCCGCTCACGCGCCGCGTCTGCGACTCACAGCGAGTATAGTACAACGACCAGAGCGAACCCCGGCGGACGAGCATGGGATCCCGTGCCACGCAGAAGTCTTCGAAGAGTGGCATCGTCGAGACGCGCGTCCAGCGATAGAGATCGTCCGACTCGGCGAGCCGGATGGAAGAGTGGTCGCCGTCCTCGCCTCCACCTTGATAGACCATGAACCAGTGACCCTTGGCTGCGATGACGTGAGGCGCCCAGAGGTGCGTTTCGCCGATGGATCGATCGGCGGTGAGCGCGATCGCGAGGTTGCCCGGGGCGGCGCGGAAGATCCCCTCCTTCCACTTCGCGAGGTCGCGTTCGCTCGAGACTGCGTGGATGAAGTCGACCTCGGTGTCGCTGTTCATCGGCTCATGATGGAAGATGCCAAAGAGGTGCCAGCTCCCGTCGGGTGCTTGCACGAGCGTGTGGTCGTTGACGTACCAGGGCCCGCCTTCGAGCGAGGTCGTGTCGAAGACGCGGATCATCTCGCGCTGCGCGAGCAGCGCGCGGACGGCAGGGGGATTCGGCGGAGGCAACGCTCCGGCGTGACGGCGCTGGAACGACGTGACGGGACACGTGAGCGAGGGCTCGGCGGCGGCGGTGTCGATTGGGATTACCTGCAGAGGATGGATCTCCGAGCAGCGGCGGGCGACGATGAACACGGGGAGAGTACCATTCTCGACATTTCTGTGAAGGATAGCGCCGCTGCACCGGCGGCTCTGCTCGCCCACGATTGCCGCGACAGCGCGGTGCGTGGTGTCCGCGCGCGCTGCGGCGCTTGGAATCGGTGACCGAGGTTCCCAGATCTCCTCGAGCGAGCCCGCCTCCTGCGGTTGCGCTTTGGCGATCGGTAAAAGCACGACGAACGCCACACGAGCTGCCTTCAGCGGTCTCATTTCGCCTCTCCGAGAAGCATAGGAACCTCGCTCTCCGTCCGCGAGGCCCCACGCCCGCTCGGAACGGGGCCAGGGGCCTTGCTCGCTCTGGCTGAGTCACCGACAGTACGAGTCTCCTCATTATGCAAAACTCCTCGATCACGATCACGATCAGGTTCGGGATGGCGGATGGGCGCGCCGTTGACTTCGGATTTCAGATCCTCGCGGGCCTGCGCGGAGAGCGGTCCACGCTCTCGCTGCGCCCAGGCGATGAGCTGGTCCTCACTGCGGAGGCTGCGGTATGCGCCGCAGGGCGCGTGGGTGCGCTGGCAGCGCGAGCGCGCAGGACGCCACCGACCTCGCGAAGAAGCGCCCCGACCTCCTCGACGAAATGCGTGTACGGGACAAGGAAGCGTCCGCGCGGATCGGCGAGTCGCCTCCGAGGGGCGGCATCCCGAAACACGTCGCGAATAAGCTCCGCGGTGATCCGTTGACAGAGACAACCGGGGCCCTCCTGTGCACAATCACGCCCATGACTGCATCGCACCGCATCGAAGTCACGACCGACGACGGCATCGCGCCGTGCTGGATCCACTCGCCGTCGGACGAGGGGAAGTATCCCGGCGTCATCATGTTCCCCGACGCGGGCAGCGTTCGCCCGGCCGCGCAGGACATGGCGGAGAAGCTCGCCGAGGCCGGCTATGTGGTCATCCTCCCGAACATCTTCTATCGCTCGGGCGACTACCCGCCCTTCGATCTGAGCACGGTGTTCACCGATCCGAAGGAGCGCACGCGGCTCGGCGAGATCATGAAAGCGCTCGACATGGCGTCGGCGATGCGTGACGTCGTGCACTACGTTCGCGTGCTGCGCGAGCAGCCGAACATCGAGGGCGACCGCATCGGCGTGTGCGGCTACTGCTTCGGCGGCCGGCTCGCGTTCACCGCGGCGGGCGCGCATCCCAAGGACGTCGCGGCGGCGGCGTGCTTCCACGCGGGCGGCCTGGTGACCGACGCGCCGGAGAGCCCGCATCTGGCGGCTGACAAGATCACCGCGAACCTCTACTTCGGTGTCGCCGACAACGACGGGAGCTTCACGCCCGAGCACCAGGGCACGCTCGCCACGGCGCTCGGCAAGGCGCATGTCGATTACACGATCGAGCTCTACAAGGGCGCCGCGCACGGCTTCGCGATGCCGGACTTCCCGATCTACGACAAGGCCGCGGATGCGCGGCACTGGGACCGCATGTTCTCGCTGTTCAAGCGCTCGCTGCCGGCGGGCTGATCACTTCTTCTTCAGCGGCGGGAACGCGCTCCACACCGCGCTGTACTCGCACGCCGGGCTCGACATCAGCCACCCGATACCGCCGGTCGCTTCGGCGACCTTCGCCTCGGTCAGGACGCACTGCGGTCGTAGTTCGGTGAACGCTGCCGGAAGGCCTGGAGCCAGGTCCGGAAGATCGTCGCCGCGCCGATCGGCTTGATCTGCTTCAGCGCTTCCTTGTTGCCGATGCCAAGCACCTCCGAGTGCTCGCCGGGCTCAGAGAATCCCATCCAGCCCTTGCTGTAGTGGGAGGGATAGGACATCAGGCTGATGGCGCCCGCCTCGGGCGCCACCGTGGGGATGTGCTGCCCGAGATAGAGGATGTCATCCACCGTGTGCGCGCTCGCTCCGCGGCGCACGCGCTGCCGAGCGAGCGACCCATGAGGATCAGCGGGAGCGAGGACGCGGCGCGCGGCGGAGACGACCAGGTGCGCGTCTTCGAGGATCGAGCGCAGGGTCGGGACACCGTCGCTCGCGCCGTAGCCGCGGTAGTCCATCACGGCGAGGCGCGCGCCCACCGCGGCGCAATCGGCAGCGGCGTCGCAGTCGGCGACGATCTCGCCGTTGCTGTGAAAGAGCAGGACGAGCGCGCGCGTCGGGGACTGGGTAGACGCGGAGGTAGACGCTGACGCCGGGAGCCACGGCGATCCGCGTCACAGGCGCCCAGCGGCGGAGACCAGGCGACCAGCCGCGGGAAGAAGAGGCGCGAGTTGAAGGCCAGGGTGTCGAAGATCGAGGGCATGGAATCGGGCGCCATCGTGGCTCGACGGGCAGGATGGCGTCGAGCGCCGCACCCTCGATGCGGCGGGTCTTCAGGCAGAGCAGCGAGAGCGCCGCCCTCCCGAACGGGGGTCGAGCGCCTTGCCCCCGGGGGCTCCATCGCGAGAGCGCGGCGGTGAGGGGGCGGTCGAGCGGGCGAGCGCGGCGATTGTGATTGCGCGAGCCGAGGTGCGGACCGACGACGGATCCGGCGCGTGCTCTTCGACGCGCATCGGGTGGTCTGCGGCGAGGAGCAGACGTCGCGTCCGGGGAGAAGTCCTGCGGTCCGCGGGAGCTGTCACGCGGCGCGCCAGGGCTACGAGACCGAGGCGAGAGCCAAGGGAAATGCCAACGGCCCGCGGGGTCTCGGGGTGCAGTTCCGTACGAGTCCCGCTGGGGACGCAAAACGGTGTCAAATGATACATTTGTGCCACCTCGACGCTTGTCCGTTGCGCGGCTTGCTCGAGGTGATCGGCAGCGCAAGCTGATAGCGTCGCCGTAGTCGAGGGCAGGGAGGTGATCAGGGCCGAAGGTCACCTGCCTATCGCTGCGCGGTGGCCCAGGTTGGCCTCGATGCTGGCACCGCTCGCGCTCGCGCTCTGCCGACGTCCACACGTGCTCCTGACGTCGGCGAGTTGCTCCGCGTGTTCATCACCTCCCTCGGGGCGGAGGTGGTGAATGCACAAATTTTGGCGTAATTTCGCGATGTTGATCAATGATGTTCCGCTGTTTCTAGGGAGGTGATGAACAGGTGGGATCGGGTCGTCGACCTCGCGGAACTGGAGCACTTCCGGTGGGGCAGACGATCGCCCTCATCGCGCGCTCCGCGTCATGCCGCAGCCGTCAGCGGCGTGGTGAATCCCCGCGAGAGCAGCCAGATCCCCAAGGCGCACACGTGCGAGATCGTCACGACCGTCGACGCGGGCGCGTTCCTGCGCTGGACCGGCACGCGCTGGATGAGGCGCGGCGAGGACTACGAGGCCCTAAAGGCCCGCATGTCCGAGGAGCGCCTCGACGTCGCGGAGCGCCACGTGCCCGGTCTGCGCGCGCTCGCCGCGCACGCGGAGCTCAGGAGGGCGAGGAGCCAAGATCGAGGCCACCCCGGTGTTGGTGTCGTGGTGACCGCAAAGGAGACCAGGGAGCACGTGAGGAGCGACGCGCCGCGCGGGACGGGCGACTTGCCGGGCGAGGGGAGCCGACCTGGGGGCGGCGCGGAGGACGTGCCGATTCACGAGAGCGACGCGCCGGAGGCCAGGAGCAACCTTCCGGACCGCCGGGGCGGCGCACCGTGGCGCTCGCGACCGTGCTCGTCGCCCTCAGCGTCGCGACACGGAACGCCGCGGCGCAGGAAATCCAGCTCACGGGCCCGCTCGGGTGCGCGCCCGCCGCGGTCCGCACGCGCCTCGTGACGCCGGTGATGACCGAGTGGGCCTACTGGGTCTCGACCGGCGCCTCGCTCGAGCAGACGACTCCTGCGCGAGGGTGAAATGGGTGAATTATTTTTCCTAAGCGCTCGGCATACAATCCATATCGTGCGCCGGCTCTTCGGGCTCCTTGCCATCGGCATCGCGGCGTGCAGCCCGTGGACGACGCGGCCGTGCCTCAAGAGCGACAGCGCAGCAACACGGTTCGTTCGCCAGGGTTGGCACGATGCGACGGAGCCGACGGGCTCTTGGCAGACGCGCATCTGCGCCACGGAAGGCGTGATCACGTACGGCTACGACGACGAGAGGCGCGATGCGCCCGCGTGCACCGAGGAGATCGTCGACCGCCTCGAGTCCGACTTCTTCCGTCACTCGCCGATCGCGAACAATCGCCTCCAACTGGCGCGAGTCGTCGGGATCACGCGGATGAAGCAACTGCGTGACTACTGGCCGGAGAAGACGCGCGTCCTCCTTCGCCTCGCCGCACTCCGCCCCGAAGACATCGCCGACTACGAATCGACGCCCGGCGAGCACGGTCCACCGCTGGGGAAGGAAATGTTTCGGCGCCTCGCGCTGGGCGCGCTCGCAGACGGCCATCTGGGTGTAAACTACGACGAGGCTCACGCCGCCGCTCTCGCCCAGCGGCGCGGCGCAAGAGACGCGATCGAGCGTCAACTGCTCGATCCCGCCGTCGAGCTACACTTCTACCGCGCGCTCTCGGGCTCGACGACTCTGTTCGACCAGATCCTGGCCGAGACGAAGGCCGCGCTCGACCGCGACCACGAGGAGATCGAGCACGGGTTGATCCTCGAGCACCTGCAGCTCATGGCACGGTACGCGAAGCCCTTCGGACGCGAGGGGCTCGCCTCAGGCTTCTTTCGCACCATCGTCGACCGGCAGGCGCGCGTGGTGTCCGTGCGCGGGAGGCCCGCCGCGCGGCGAGATCTGTACGTCGCGGCGAGGATGGCCGAGCTCGAATGTCACATGGACCGCGACGACCTCGTCTCGTTCTCGAAGCGCTGGTACGAAGCGCCGTCGCGCAGCCTGGACGAGAGCCTCTTCATCCCCGCTCTGTACGAACGCGGGTTCGAGTGCCGAGGGAAGACGGCCCAGGAGCTCGAGCTGCCTATGCTCCTCGACCGCCTCGCGCAGGGAACGCTCTCCACCGGCTCAACGCTCTCGAAAGACGGAACCGCGGTGCTCCGGATTCTTCCCGAGCATCCGGAGCTGGTGACCAATCCCGCCGTGCGCGCGTTCTTCTTGACTCACTCTGACGCGTTTCAGGTCCTGCAACCCTATTGGCTCCACGATCATCTGACGCCCGTCCAGCGCGTGATTGCCGCGAGCGAGCCCGGCGATCCGCAGGTGCGTGCGCTCCTCCAAGGCTTCCTTCGTCGATTCGCAGAGGGGCCGACGCTCCGCGAACGGGATCTCCTGCTCGTCGCACGCCACGCGAAAGCGTTCGGCCTCGAATCCGAAGTCCGTGTGCAGGCCGACGCCTTGAGCGCGCATGCGGTGAAGGCCAGCAGCTACCCCGGGCTCGATACGATGATGGCGGAGGGAGTCCGCGCTTCCGTCGACGCGGCGACGCTGGAGCCCTGGTAGGGCTAGTACCTCGGCACAGGGATCTTGATCAGTTACCGGCAGGCTACCGGAGGGGTGGAAGAGCTTCCGGCGGTACGAGTAGCTCGATGCTGCGGGCTTTGCCGTGGCTCACGGCGGATGAGGCCGCGCTTTTCGAGCTCGAGCACCATGCGATGCACAGTGGGCGGCGTGACCTCGAAGAAGCGTTGCATGTCGGCCTCGGCCGGGGCACGCCGATGGATCTTCGAGTAAGCGTGAATGAAGGCCAGGTACTGGCCCTGCGTTTCGGTGAAGTCGGCGGGAATCGACATGGGTGGCGCAAGTTGATCCGCTTCTCGGAAAGAGAAGCGGATGAACGAACGGTACATGGTAGAGCTGCGGGACGACGAGCGCGAGAACCTGCGCACCCTCGTGGCGTCGGGAGCGAAGCTGGCGCGCACGGTCAAGCGCGCGCAGGTCCTGCTTGCAGCCGATGCCAACGTTCTCAGCGATGAGGAGATCGCGCGGGCCGTCTGTGTGGGCACGTCGACGGTCTACCGCACCAAACGCTGCTTCGTGGAAGAGGGCCTCGAGCTCTGCCTTCACGACCGTCCGCGCCCGGGAAGCCGGCGAAAACTCTCGGGCAAAGAGGAGGCTCTCCTCGTCGCCACAGCGTGCTCGAACCCGCCGAGACCGACGGCCACAGTGTCGACATCCTCTACAGCGTCGTCGGCGCTCCAGCGGGCGATCTCGTTCCGAACACGTCGGCGCCGACCCACTCCGCGGGACCCGCTATCACGCCCAAGGATCCCGGTCCCAGCCCATCTGACCGCCCCGTGACCGCCCCCCGCCTCCGCGCCCTCGTCCCCCTCCTCGCCCTCCTCGCAGGCTGCACCACCCACGGCTCCGTGTCGGTGCTGCCTCGCAGCGTCGAACACCTCTACCAGCGCGTGCCCTCCGCCGAGGAGCGCACTGTCCTCGCCGACAAGGGCCTCGTCATCTCTACCACCGCCACCGCGCCCAGCTTCCACCTCGGCTACACCGCCCTCTTCAAAGCCCACGAGCCCGTCTACTTCACGGCGGACTCCCTCCTCTACGCTCTCCACGCCTCCTACGACGCCATCCTCCTCGACGTCGAGATCTACGCGCTCGCGCCGGAGCTCGCGGTCTTGCTCAGCGAGCTGCGCGTCGGCGTCGCCTCCTCCACCGCCGGCGACCCCGCCGTGCGCGCCGACCTCGACGTCTACCTCTCCGTGGCCCAGAGCCTCCTCTCGGGCCGGCTCGCGGAGACCGCCACCGGCGTAGGGAACGAGGCGGTCGCGAAGCTGGTGGCCGCGGCACAGGCCCAGACGCCGGCGTCGGTCGCGCTCTTCGGCGAGCAGATCGACGTCGACCTCTCCCTCATGAAGGTCCGTGGCCACTACACGCGCAGCGAGCCGCTCGGGCGCTACTTCCGCGCCATGACCTGGCTCGGGCACGTCGGCCTCCGCGTCGCCGGCGTGAGCGGGGGCGCGGTGCGCGTGAACCGGCGGGCTCTCGAGGGCGCGCTCGTCCTCCACGGCGCGATGTCGGCGCGGGCAGCCCTGGCGAATCGCCGGCTCGACGAGGCCATCGGCGTCTTCGTGGGCCCGCCCAACGCGCTCTCGCTCTCGGGGTTCGCGCACGCGGCGAGCCACTACAAGAGCCTGGCGGTGGCCCCCAACGCCGAGGTGGTCCGCGTGCTCGACGCGGAGGAGGCGCCGCGCATCGCGGGCCAGCTCCTCTCCGCGGGGGATCGGGCGATCGACGTCTTCCTGCTCGGCGCGCGCTACGTGCTCGACAGCCACGTCTTCTCCGCGGTCACCTATGGCCGCCTCGCGGCGAAGCGCATGATGCCGAGCCCGCTCGACGTCGGCTGGGGCGTCTTCCGGAACCCGGCGGCGCTCGACCTCCTGAAGCCGGAGATCGAGCGCTTCCATTACCGCGACGCGCTCGACGCCGTCGCCGCCCGCGCGGAGGAGGCCGGGCCGGCGCTGTGGGAGGGGAGCATCTACCACCTCTGGCTGGGGGCGTTGAAGGCGCTCTCGCCCGATGCGCAGCGGGACGCGCCGTTGCCTCGCCTCATGCGCTCCGACGCGTGGGCGAGGCGCATGCTCAATACGCAGCTCGCATCCTGGGCCGAGCTGCGCCACGACACGGTGCTCTACACGCAGCACTCGTTCAGCGCGCCGGCCGCCTGCGCGTACCCGGACGCCTACGTGGAGCCCTATCCCGCCTTCTTCGCCGCGCTCTCGACGCTCGCCGAGCGTGGCGCCGCGCTGGTGGGCCGGCTCGACTTCGGCGAGAACGGGTCGAAAAAGGGGGGCATCGTCGCTTATTTCCACAAGCTCCGCGCCGCTGCCGGCACGCTGGGGGAGATCGCCGAGGTGGAGCGGCGCGGCCAGCCGATCGACGCCCAGCATCTCGATTTCATCAACCACGCCGTCTCGTGGGACGCCTGGGGCGGCGGGTGCTCGATGACCGTGGAGCCGAGGGGCTGGTTCGCCGAGCTCCACTACGACAAGAAGGACATCAGCGAGCACGTGCCGACCATCGCCGACGTGCACACCCAGCCCACGGACGGGGACGGGAACAGCGTCGGCAACGTGCTGCACGTCGCCACCGACGTCCCACGGGCCTTCACGGTCACGCTCGACACCTGCACCGGCCCGCGCACCTACCAGGGCTTCGTCTCCTCGTATCGCGAGGTGACGACGGGGGGGTTCCATCGGCTCGACGACGCCGAGTGGCTGCGGCAGCGGGCCGCCACGCCGGATGTGGCCTGGATGAAGGACCTGCTCGCGCGCTGAGCCGTCGGCCCGCCTCAGCGGGACAGCACCGCGCTGTACGGGCCGAGCGCCAGGCCCAGCTGCATGGCTGCCCGCTGTAGAGCGTCGCAGTCGCCTGGATCGGCCCGGTCTGCCCGCCTCCGAAGTCGCTCCCGTAGGCCTTCCATTCCGTGTCCAGCCGCACCTTCCACGCCCCCGCCGCCGGCACCCCGATGTTGTAGGTGGGATATCCCGTGCTCGCGAAATTCGCGATCACGATGACGTCCTCCGTGGTTCACCGCCGTCACCTTCCTCGGCTCGGACACGGTGGGTACAACTGGCGCGTCGCTGGCGGCTTCATCCCATCTGCACCCAGTCAGCTTCGGATATCGGATATCCGCGGTATCGCATGCACACCAACGGATCCCGTCGCGCAAGACCAAGGCATTCGGGAGCCGTCATCTGCCTTCCCAAGCGCGCCGCACAGGCTGCCTCGTTGGCGCACCCCACGGTGCGCGTTGTGGTAGAAATGGCGTCGACGATGGATCGTGAGGAAGATCAAACGGTTACGTCCTTGTTCGGTCTAGCACTCCCCTCGGGAGGGAAGTGTGAATTGAATGGAGGGAATGAACTGAAGAGGCGAGCCGCCGTCCAGGCTCCTGAGAAGGTGACGGCAATCAGCGTTCAGCGA
>FSTQ01000225.1_pt1 | contig 47153 bp, 35 predicted proteins | sample 1637281 | NCBI WGS metagenome assembly FSTQ01 (sample SAMEA3914818, study PRJEB12502) | metagenome | biome: forest; material: soil | place: Canada | collected 2010-06-26 | depth 0.1 m
CGAGCGAGCGAGAAGACAAAAACGGTGAAGCCCGGAGAGACGTTCGTTCTGCGCCGGAGCGACAGAAAGGACATCCCTCCGGGCTTCACCGGTGGGTACAGCACGGCACGTCTCGGGCGCTCGCGCGAGAGACGATTCCTGGTGTCCCAGGGGGGCACCAAGCGTGGGGCAATGCGCGAGGGCGCAAGGCCCGAGGACACCAAGTGCCCTCTTCGGGTGACAGTGCGGGGCGGCTCGATCAGCGCCCCGCCGGTCGCCTCACTTGGGGAAGTAGCGCGTGGCGCGCTTCTGACCCTTGGAGGTGATCTTCTTGTCGCCGAGGAGCTTCCGGATCGGGAGCGTGAGCTCCTTGGTGGTGGTGGAGAGCGCCTTGGCGATCTGCTCCACGCCCTGACCGGGGTTCGACTTGATGTGGTTGCCGACCTGCTCCGTCACCTGGGCGAGGAGAACAGGCGAGCGCTTCTCGCCGGCGCGGCGCTTGGCAGCGGCGGCAGACGAAGCCGCCGAGGCAGCCTTGGCCGGACGACCAGGCTTGCCAGCGGGCTTGGCAGCGACGGGAGCCTCTACGACCTTGGCCGGGCGGCCGGGACGACGCGCCACGGGCGCAGCAGCAGTGACCTCTCCACCTTTCTTGAGCGCTTCCGCCACCGCCTCGAGGGCGGACTGGCGAATCAGGTCGCTCAGATCGTTAACGAAGGCATCGACACGGTTTTTGATGTTGTTTTCGGCGTTGCTCATCAGACATCGAGTCTCATGGATGGCGAGTCTTTGTCAACTCCCGATCTTCAACAAATCGAATTTTCATCCGGAGCCGGAGGTGGCCTCCTCGGTGGGGAGGGTGGGAGGCCATCAGCTTGTGGAGACGCTTCGGGTCTCCACGGGGCTCCCGATCAGCATTCGCCCTACCCTCGAGGGAGGCCTTTGCTCCCAGCCATTGCCGCTGCGAGCCTCCTAATCAGTGAATTGATTCGGAGACTTAGCGTTCGCGAGTATTTCAAGGTTGAAACTGGATGATCAGGTTGCTTTCATCGGCCCCGCGCGTCTCTTCGCTAGGGTGTCCCGAACGGCGCTCTCATCAATCGTGGATCGACGGGCGGGGCTCGATCCCCAGGGCCGGGGGCATTCCAACCGTCGAGGAGGGAGCCTCGGCGCGGTGGAGGCGGAGCACGGTGATCTCTGGAGGTGCTCCGAGGCGCACCGGCGGTCCCGTCGTGCCGAGGCCGGGGTTGATGTAGAGCGTGGAGGCGCCGGAGGAGTAGAGCCCAGCGTGATACCGATACGAGAGTCGCGAGAGGTTGACGCGCTCGGCGAGGAACGGGAGCGCGAGCTGACCCCAATGCGTGTGACCGCTGAGCACGAGCGCGGCGCCGCTGCGCGCGAGCTCCGTGAAGAGCTGCGGATCGTGCGCGAGCGCGACGACAGGCAATCCCGGCTCACGCCCTCGCAGCGCACGCGCGATGTCGGCGCGGCGCGTGTACGTATCGTCGACACCGGCGACCACCAGGCGATCGTCGCCGCGTGAGATGGTGCGATGCTCGTTGCGGAGCACCGTCACTCCGCCTCGGCGCAGCATGGAGATCATCGGCTCGCCTTCGCCGAAGTAATCATGATTCCCGAGCACGGCGAAGACGCCGTCACGCGCGCGGAGCTCCGTCAACACCGCGGCGATGTCGTGATGGAATGCCGTACCGCTCGTCACGTAATCGCCGGTGAGCGCCACGAGGTCGACGTCGAGAGCGTTGGCGCGCCTCACCCATCGCGCCGCGCGCCGCCGTGGGCCGAGTCCGCCGATATGGAGATCGGAGAGCTGCGCGATTCGATACCCCTCGAACGCAGAGCCGAGGCCGGGCACGGAGATCTCGATGGTGCGGACGCGGACCCAGCGGCGCCGCACCACCACTCCATAGAAGGAGAGAGGGAGCGCGGCGAGGTGCGCGCAGATCGCGAGGTCGCCGATCTCTCCGGTGATGGAGCCGGACGCATGGAGAAGATGACGCGCGATGATCAAGAGCGCGCCGAGCGCGAAGAGCGGCGCGCTCACCACCGTCGCGCACCAGTGAACGTAGAATGGCTCTTCGACGAGGTAGAGCCGCCACCGCGCGATGGGTCCATCCATTCGCATGTTCGCCACGCGCCCGCGCAGGAGGATCACCGCGCTCGTGGAGAGGAGAGCGGCGAAGAGCGCAGGCAGAGGGAGAGAAGCGCGGCTGAGCGCGCGGGCGACCGCGACGGCGAAGGGGACGTGCGTCAGCGCGGTGAGCGAGTAGAGAGCAATCCAGAAGCGCCGCATCGTGGGTGGTGGTCAGCTCGCTCGTCGGGCACGCGTGAAGTGCGGATGGTCGCGCGCCGCAACACTGCGGGCAAGCCCGTCGCCTTTGCGGCGAAGAAGGATCGTGCTACTCGCCGCCCTCTGGAGAGCTGCCATGGCCGATGATCCGAAGACAGAGCCCACCAACGTGAAGGCGCCGCACGGCGCGCGCGTGATGGAGATCGACTGGGCAGACGGCCACAAGGCGATCCTCCCGCACGAGGTCCTCCGCGGGTATTGCCCGTGCGCTCATTGCCAGGGCCACGGCGGGACGATCAAGTTCGTTCCCGGCGGCGACCTCGATTTGCGCGACATCCAGCAGGTCGGCAACTATGCGCTCCAGTTCACCTGGGGCGACCGCCACGACTCGGGCCTCTATACGTACCGCTATCTTCGAAGTCTCTGTCAGTGCGACGAGTGCAAACCTTCGTTCGACCCGACGCGTGCACCATGAGCTCGCTCAAGAATAAAGCGCAGGTCTCGGCGCCGAAGGGCAACGCGCCCAAGAGCAACGCGCCCAAGGGCAACGCGCACAAGAGCAACGTGCACAAGAGCAGCGGCAACGTGTCCAAGTCCGGCGGCAACGTGTCCAGACCCAAGGGCAACGCGCCGTCGGATCCGAATCGCATCATCGCCGCGGAGTTCCTCGCGGGCGCGGCGCCGGGCTCGTTTCTGCCTGCGCCCATCTGCGTGGAGATCGCGTTTGGCGGTCGCTCCAACGTCGGAAAGTCGAGCCTCATCAACACGCTGGTGGAGCGAAAGAGTCTCGTGCGCACGAGCTCGAAGCCGGGGTCGACGCGGCAGATCAACCAGTACGAGGCGCGCGCCGCCGACGGCACTCGCTTCCATCTCATCGATCTCCCCGGCTACGGCTTCACGCGTCGTTCGAAGTCGGAGCAGTCGGCGTGGGCGGGGCTGATCGAGGGCTACTTGCAGTCTCGCGTCACGCTCGCTGCGGTCGCGGTGCTCGTCGACATCCGTCGCGGGCTCGAGCCCGATGATCAAGAGCTGATCGATTTCGTCGAGACCGCGAAGGAGGTCACGCGTCGTCCGGTCGAGGTCCTGGTGATCGCGACCAAGCTCGACAAGGTCCCGCGCAGCGCCAGAAAAACGGCGCTCGCTGCGCTGGCCAAGTCCTCGGGGCGGCGCGTGATCGGCTTCTCTTCGGAGACGGCCGAAGGGCGAAGCGAGCTGTGGCGCGCGCTCCGCAAGGCAGCCTTTGGTGGAGAGGTACCCGCAATGAGCGAGGCCGAGGCCGCGGCCGAGGCTGCGGGCGAGGTCGCGTCCGAGGCCGAGGTCGCCCCGCCCGTCGATCAAAACGGTTGACGTTGAGGGCCCAACTCCTTTTGCTTGTCGTTGCATGAGCGCCGACGATCACCCGAACCGAGCCGAGCGTGACGCGGAGGACGCGCGCGTGATGGCGTGCATCCGCGCCGGCGACGACGGCGCGCTCGCGGTGCTCTACGATCGCTACGTGACGCTCGCGATGGGCATGGCGCTCAAGATCGTGCGCGATCAGAACGAGGCCGAGGACGTCGTCCACGACGCGTTCATCGCCGTGGTCGAGCGCGCCGATCAGTTCCGGCCCGAGCGCGGCAGCTTGATCGCCTGGCTCGTCACCATGGTCCGCAACCTCGCGCTCGATCGCGCGCGCCGCCGCGTGCGCCGCGCGCAGATCGTCGACGACGAGCTCCGCCACGAGCCGGCGGAGCGCATCCTCGACCCCGAGCAGATCTCCTGGCTCGAGCGCGACCGCGAGGCGGTGCGCTTCGCCATGGGCAAGCTCTCGCCGTCGCAGCGGGAGACGCTGGAGATCGCGTTCTTCGAAGGGCTGAGCTACCCCGAGATCGCCGCCCGCGAGAACGTGGCCCTGGGCACCGTCAAGTCCCGCGCGGCCCGCGCGCTCGGCGCTCTGCGCGCGGCTCTGGACGGGACGATCGACATCGAAGAAGGGCCTGCGAACGGCTAGCGCCGTGGAGTAAGAAGGGCCGGCGATCGGGTAAATCCCTGAACGTTCGCGCCCCGGCCTCACTTCACGGGACCAGCCGCGCGAAAACTGCGCGCGCCCTCCCTGGCCGGGGCCTTGACCCGCCGTCGCCGGCTCCGCTAACGTTCGCGCCGCCCTGGGCACCCCCTCCTTAGATAAGGCCGGGGGTGCGGGCCACCGCAGCAAGATCCCTACGGATCTACGGGCTTCTTCGAGCCTAAAACCCACCACCTTCGCGGCCAAGTAGCACGACGATGTCCGAGTTCTCCGGCCAGGTTACGCACGTCGAGTGGTCTCTGACGCCGCTCTGGTTGATCCCGCTCTTGCCGTTCCTCGGCGCGGTGATCAACGCGATCTTCGGGCGCCGTCTCCAGAAGTCCGAGTTCGGGCGCGAGACGAGCAAACGCCTTCACATCGGCAGCCTCGGCGTCAGCGCCGTCGCCGTCGGGGCGATGCTCGGGGCCTTCGCGCTCGTGGTGGCGAACTTCGCGAAGCTGGTCTCGCTCGAGCCCGGCCACCGCTACCTCTACACCCACGCGTGGCAGATGCTCCGCATCGGCTCGCTCGACGTGAACTTCTCGTTCGCGATGGATCCGCTCTCCGCGCTGATGACGCTGATCATCACCGGCGTCGGGACGTTGATCCACATCTACGCGAGCTCGTACATGGAGACGGAGCCGGCCTACTGGCGCTTCTTCACGTACCTGAACCTCTTCGTCTTCTCGATGTTGCTCCTCGTCCTTGGGGACAACTTCATCGTGATGTTCTTCGGCTGGGAGGGCGTCGGGCTCTGCAGCTACCTGCTCATCGGCTTCTGGTACAAGGACTACAAGAAGGCCTCGGCGGGGATGAAGGCCTTCGTGGTCAACCGCGTCGGCGACTGGGGCTTCATCTGCGGCCTGGCGCTCCTCTTCTGGGGCCTCGGCGGCGCGTGGCTCGAGAACGGCCGCTACAGCCCCGCGTACAACGCGCGCTTCGTCGCCGTCGCGGCCGAGCCTCTCACCGAGGGTGAAGAAGGAGAGGCCGACGAGCACGGCGAGCACCACGCGCAGGGCCTCGGCCTGATCGAGGGCGTCGCGCACGCCGACGAGCACGGCGACAAGAAGGCAGACGAGCACGCCGGCCACGAGAAGGCGGGCAACGAGAAGGCCGCCGCGCACGAGGCCCCGCACGAGAAGGCGGGCAACGAGAAGGCCGCGCACGAGAAGGCGGCCGGGCACAAGGTCGAGAAGCACGCGGGCGACACCGGCTTCCTCACCTTCACGAGCCACCCCGGGGCCAAGGTCTACCTCGACGTCGGCGTGCAGGACGCCGGGCAGCTGACCGGGCTCACCCCGCCCAAGTTCTTCCGGGTCGCGCCGTTCCTGCGCGAGCCGGTCACGCCCGGCCCGCACAACATCCTCATCGTCCCCGGGGGCGGCTCGATCGTCGCCGGCGACACGCGCGACGATCCCGCGTCGCTGGCCTCCAACCAGGTCGCGGCGATCGATCACGTGATCATCACCGGCGGCGAGGAGACGGTCATCGCCACCGTCGGCTCGACGGTGACGTTCCGCGAGCTCCATGATCAGCTCATCCTCAAGGACGGCACCGGCAAGGCGTTCCTGAAGGAGGCCCTCAAGCAGAAGACGGTGTGGGGCGGCATTTCGCTTATCACCTTCGCGTGCCTCCTCTTCTTCGTCGGCGCCACGGGCAAGAGCGCGCAGATCCCGCTCTACGTCTGGCTGCCGGACGCGATGGCCGGGCCGACGCCGGTGTCCGCGCTCATCCACGCCGCGACCATGGTCACCGCCGGCGTCTACATGATCGCGCGGCTGAGCTTCCTCTTCTCGCTCAGCCCGACCGCGGGCGGGATCATCGCCCTCACCGGCGCGTCGACGGCGCTCTTCGCCGCGACGATCGGCTTCTTCCAGTACGACATCAAGAAGGTGCTCGCCTACAGCACGGTGAGCCAGCTCGGCTTCATGTTCATCGGCGTCGGCGTCGGCGCGTATTGGGCTGCGGTCTTCCACCTGATGACGCACGCCTTCTTCAAGGCCTGCCTCTTCCTCGGATCGGGCTCGGTCATCCACGGCATGCACGCCGTCGAGCACGACGAGGTCGCGGTCCAGGACATGCGCAACATGGGCGGCCTGCGCCGGGTGATGCCGACGACGGCGCTCACCTACCGCATCGCTTGCCTGGCCATCACCGCGGCGCCGATCCCCTTCTTCGCCGGCTTCTGGTCGAAGGACGAGATCCTGTGGAAGGCCTTCACCACCACCAGCACCGGCGTCGTGCCCGGCGGGCTCGTCTACTTGATGGGCCTCGCCGCCGCGCTCGGGACCTCCTTCTACATGTGGCGGAGCTACTACCTCACCTTCGAGGGGCCGCACGCTCGCAAGGAGATCGCCAAGAAGGTCCACGAGTCGCCGGGCGCGATCATCTACGTGCTCGCGGTGCTCGCGGTGCTCTCCACCGTGGCCGGCTTCGTCTTCGGCTTCTCCAAGCACATCATCGGCGGCCACGGCGAGCCGCTGCTCGAGGACTGGCTCCACCCGGTCCTGGCCCACGCCGAGTCGACGTTCGCCAAGGAGAGCCTCGGGCTCGAGCTCGCGCTGATGGCGCTCTCGGTCGGCGGCGCGATCGGCGCGTGGTTCATCGCCAAGCGCCGCTACGGGGCCGATCGTCCGGCGGACTGGGCCGCGCGCGAGCGCACGCTCCCCGGCTTCTTGACGATGCAGAACAAGTACTACGTCGACGAGATCTACCAGGCGACGATCGTGCGGGGCTTCATGGCGCTGCGCCTCGTCTTCGCCGAGATGGATCGCTGGATCGTCGACGGCCTCGTCAACGGCATCGCGGTGCTGGCTGTCTCCGTCGCGTGGGTCAACAACGCCATCGACGCGTACATCGTCGACGGCGCGGTGAACTTCATCGCCGAGGGCACGATGACCGCCGGCAAGAAGCTGGGGCAGCTCCAGACGGGCCGCATCCAGAACTACGTCTACGGCCTCCTCGGCGGCGTCGCCTTCTTCGCCATCATCCAGTACTTCCTCAAGTGAAGCATCACGCCCACGCGCAAGGCGCATCCGCTCCTCGCTCCCGCGCTCTCAAGGCGGGAGCCCTCAAGCCTTTCCAACCCGGATCCAGCATGTCCAACGTTCGACAGTCCAAGATGCTCAAGCTCATCGGACCTCTGTTGCTCGCGCTCGGCCTCGTGCTCGGCCTCGGCGGGCGCGCCCGAGCCGAGGGGGCGGCCGCCGATCCCGCCGCCCGCGGGCGGATCGACGTTCACGTGGAGGGCGCGCGCTCGTCGCAGCGGGTGGAGCTCACCGGGAACGAGAACGACCTCGCCGGGACGTTCATGATCGAGAACGTCGGCGTGGGCCCGCTCAACGTGACGCGCGTCGCGGTGCGCACCTCGCCGACGGACCCGCGCACGCCCCCCGGCGTGACGGCGGAGCTCGAGGGGATCACGACGGCGCAGATCGCCCCCGGCGAGTCGAAGAAGGTGATCGTCAAGTGGCACGCCGACAAGGCGCGCGCCCGCGAGCTTTACGGCCACGTGATCGTCGAGTCCGACTCCGTCGGTCGCGGCCTCGACGAGCCCGGGCGCCCCGCGGCGATCGGCATCCACGCCGAGCGCGGCTACGGCCTCGGCTTCATCGGCCAGCACATCCTCTCGATCCTCACGTTCCTCCCGCTCCTCGGCGTGGTGGCGATCTTCATCGCTCACCTCATGGGCTACAAAGAGGACAAGAACCTCCGCCTGATGGTCGTCGTGCTGATGGCCGTGAACCTCGTCCTCGCGACCTGGCTCTACGTGCGGTTCGACAACGGCTTCACCAAGGTCGACGGCAACGAGGGCTACCAGTTCATCGAGCACGGCGTGTGGATCCGCTCCCTCGGCGTCGAGTACTTCGCCGGCGTCGACGGCGTCTCGATCACCATGGTGTTCCTCACCGCGCTGATCTCGTTCGTCGGCGTCCTCGCCAGCTACAGCGTGAAGGATCAGCTCAAGGGCTACTTCGCCATGTACTGCCTGCTCGTGACGGGCATGTACGGCGTCTTCATCGCCCTCGACCTCTTCCTCTTCTACGTGTTCTGGGAGGTCATGCTCCTGCCGATGTACTTCCTCATCGGGATCTGGGGCGGGCCGCGGCGCCAGTACGCGGCGATCAAGTTCTTCATCTACACCCTCGCCGGCAGCGTCTTCATGCTGCTCGGGTTCATCTGGTTCTACCTGAACTGCGACCCGTCCTATCTCTCCGACGGGCACGCGGTGCTGCGCACGTTCTCGATGCCCGAGCTGGCGCGCGTGGCCTGGGCCTCGAAGGGCCTCACCATCCTCGGCGTCAGCGCCGTGAAGCTCGTGTGGGTGTGGTTGTTCGTCGGGTTCGCGATCAAGATCCCGATGTTCCCCTTCCACACCTGGCTGCCCGACGCGCACGTCGAGGCGCCCACGGCCATCAGCGTCATCCTCGCCGGCGTGCTCCTCAAGATGGGGACCTACGGCATCCTGCGCATCAACTTCTCCCTCCTGCCGGAGGCGACGCAGTGGGGCGCGGGGGCGATGGCCGTGTTCGGGGTGATCAACATCCTCTACGGCGCCTTCTGCGCGATGGCGCAGAAGGATCTGAAGAAGCTCGTCGCGTACTCCTCGGTCAGCCACATGGGCTTCACGCTCCTGGCGATGGCCGCGCTGACGCCGCAGGGCATCCAGGCCTGCCTGGTGCAGATGTTCAACCACGGCCTGATCACCGGGATGCTCTTCTCGCTCGTCGGCGTGATCTACGACCGCGCTCACACCCGCGACATCGACAAGTTCGGCGGCCTCGCCAGCGAGATGCCGCTCTTCACGGCCTTCGTCGGCTTCGCCTTCATGGCCTCGCTCGGCCTCCCCGGCCTCTCGGGCTTCTGGGGTGAGGCGATGACGTTCATCGGCGCCTTCCCCCGCTACCGCGCCCTGACGATGCTCGCGGCGACCGGCGTCATCGTGACGGCCGCGTACCACCTCTGGGCGCTCCAGCGCATGTTCCTCGGCAAGTTCCGCGAGGAGTGGCGCCAGAGCAAATACCTCGAGCCCACCGGCGGGAAGTTCCCGGAGATCAACGGCCGCGAGCTCCTCACCATCGCGCCGCTCGCGGTGCTGGTGCTGGTCCTCGGCTTCTGGCCGCGCCCGCTCCTCAACGCGACGGACAAGGGCGCCCTCGAGGCTCACCGCGCGGTCGACAAGCCGGGTCAGGCGCAGATCGCCGAGACCCCCAAGAAGCCGTCCGACAGCGTCTTCGCCTCGGGGAAGTGACCCTTGGAATCTACACCCCTCAACAACATCGAGAGCCTCCGGTACTTCACGCCGGAGCTCGCGCTGATCGCGGCGGTCCTGCTGCTGATCATCTGGGACCTCGTCGCCCGCGACCAGAAGACCAAGCTCGTCGGCCTGGTGGCGATCTCGATCGCCGCCGTCGCGGTCTCGGGGGGGATGAGCGCCTGGCTCCTCTCGCGTGAGCTCGAGCCGAAGAACCTGTTCTACGGCCTCCTGGCCTTCGACCGGTTCTCGAACATGTTCCGGATCCTCTTCGCGGCCGTCACCGGCACGATCGTGATCTTCTCGATCCCCGCCATCCCCGAGGGGCACACGCTGCCCGATCGCGGCGTGCGCGACGACAAGCGCGACCAGGGCGAGTTCTTCACGCTGCTGATGGTGCTCACCCTCGGGATGAACCTGATGGCCGAGAGCCGCAGCCTCCTGATGATCTACCTCTCGCTCGAGATCGTCAGCGTCATCAGCTTCGTGATGGCGGGCTTCAAGATCAACGACGCCAAGTCGAGCGAGGCCGCGCTGAAGTACGTGATCTTCGGCGGAGTGGCCTCGGGGATCATGCTCTACGGCATGAGCTGGATCTACGGCCTGACCCAGTCGCTCTACCTGGGCGAGTGCGCGGTGAAGATCCAGGCCCTGACGGTCGCGCAGGGCAAGGTGCCCGAGGTCGTGTTCGTCGGCACCATCTGCATGCTGGCCGGCTTCGGCTACAAGATCAGCGCCGCGCCCTTCCACATGTGGACGCCCGACGTCTACGAGGGCGCGCCGACGCCGGTCACCGCGTTCCTCTCGGTCGGCCCCAAGGCGGCGGGCTTCGCGGTGCTGGTGCGCTTCTTCGCCGACGCCCTCGGCGCCGAGACGGTGAACCACGCGGCGGGCGTGGTGATCGAGTCCCCGTGGCCCGTCGTCGCCGGCTGCCTGGCCATGGCGACGATGACCATCGGCAACCTCTCGGCGCTCGGGCAGGACAACGTGAAGCGCATGCTCGCGTACTCCAGCGTCGCGCACGCCGGCTACATGCTCCTCGGCTTCTCGGTCTTCAGCCACCTCGGCGTGGCCTCGATCGTCTTCTACATCGTCACGTACTGCTTCATGAACCTCGGCGCCTTCCTCGTGGTGATGGCCGTGGCCGAGCAGAGCGAAGGCGACGAGTCGATCGGCGCCTTCCGCGGCCTCGGCCGCCGCGCCCCGATCACCGCGGGCGTGATGGCGCTGTTCCTCTTCTCGCTCACCGGGCTCCCCCCGTTCGCCGGGTTCATCGGCAAGTTCTACCTGTTCTGGGCCCTGCTCAAGTCGGGCGGAGTCTGGAACTGGACCCTCGCTGTCGTGGGCATGCTCAACAGCGTCGTGTCGCTCTTCTATTACTCGCGCGTGGTGCGGGCGATGTTCCTCGAGAAGAGCGAGAAGACGAGCTCGGTCGACGTGCGCAAGCTCTTCGGCACGGTGAGCGTGGTCCTCGCGGTGCCGACGCTGGTGCTCGGGGTTTACTGGGCTCCGGTGTACGACTTCGTCGAGCGATCGATCTCGATGGTTCGTTAGTCACGATGGGGCCGCGAGCGGCCCCATACCCCGGCGTGCGGCGCACGCCTTTGTCGCCAGCGGGTATCTCGCCATGTGGAAGGAGCAGAGTCGGATGCTCTGCTCCCTCACTCATTTACGGTCTTCTCGCGCTGATGCGCGCCTCCTCGATGATCCGCTGGAGCAGCGTCGCCACGTCGGCGCTGATGTCGTCTCTTGACGAGAGCTTGATCTCGGCGCCCATCACCTCCACGTAGCTTCCGCTTCCAGAGATGGTCTCGGCGTCGATCATGCCCCAGGGGAGCTGCGTCGCGGGCTCGGCCAGGAGCTTCCAGCAGAGGCGCTTGCTCGTGAGGAGGAAACCCTCCTCGGCGCTGCCGAAGATGGTGTCGTCGTAGAGCACGGCGACGGGCTCTTCTTTGCTCAGGTGCGCGGCGTGCGCGAGGCGCGCGCGGTGGAGCTTGGTGCGAGGGATGCGGGGCGAATAGAACACGTCGAGCACGTCGCCGACGAGGCTGCGCGCGAGGGCGACGATGCGCGTTTCAGGCAAGGTGAGGGCCTCGGGCGTTGTCGCGAGAGGGACGACGCCGCGATAGGGGCCGAGATCGCCGCCGCGCGCCACTCCGGTCATCGCCAGGAGGAAGCGAGAGACGCCGAGGACGAGCTCTCCGCTCAACGCGATGTCGCCGCCCTCGAGGAGGACCTTGCCCACGTCGCGCTTGATCGCCGAGGGGTCGAGATCTCGCCAGGCGATCTGCTTGGCGTGCTCCCACGGGTTCTTCCAGCAGAGTCGCGCTCTCGTCACCAGGAAGCCCTCTTCGGCGCTCCCGAAGACGGTGCCGTCGTGGAGCACGAGGATCGCCTCGTCGTCCGGCAAATGCAGATCGTGGGCGAAGCGCGCGCTCGCCTCTTTGTCGCGCGGGATGGACGGCGCATAGAAGACGCGTCCTCCCATCCCGATGTGCCGGCGCGCGAGGGCGACGATGTCGTGGCGAGCGCTCTCTTCGTCGTTACTTCGGGCCATCACACTTTCCCGACACCATCGTCGACTGGTTGTTGTCGGTGCGGCACTCGTGCCAGGTGTGCGGCGAGCCATCGTCGTCAACGACGGCGTACACCTGGACGGCTCCGTTGACGATCTCGGACGGAGGCGACATGAGGACGAGCTCCACCTTCTCGGCCTCGGCGGGATAGAGCACCTTCGTCGTGACGCCCTCGCCGAGCTTGGTGCCGCCGGGCTTGGGCGCGGCCTCGTAGAAGCTGACCTTGACGCCCACGGGGAGCGACACTTCACCGATGTTGCGCACGGTGGCGGCGAGCGTGTACGCGGGCGCGCCGCAGAGAGGCGCGAGAGAGACGACGGCGTCGGGCGCGCCGAACTGCGAGCCGGGCTGGCGGTTCTGGCGGTAGTTGTTGAGACCCGGTTGCGTCCAGTTCGGCGACTCGACGGCGGGGACCTTGCCGTCTTCGCCGATGTTGGTGATGTGGTACGTGTGCTCGTTCCACACGCGGCGCGTGCGCACCCAGCTCCCCGCGGCGCTGCCGAAGACGCGGATGCCCGATTGCTTCGAGCCGTCGTCGGGGCACGTGACGGCGTAGGCGTTGGAGGCCACGATGATGTCGGCCTCGCCGTCGTTGTCGACGTCGGCGACGAGGGGATACTCCCAGAGCGTGCCCGTGGTGTTGCAGGTGCTGGGGATGAGGTTGTTCCCTGTCTGCCCGTCGTACATCCAGAGGTGGTACTCGTCGGAGTAGATGACCTCGGCCTTGCCGTCGCCGTTGAAGTCGAAGACCGAGCTGCCCGTCACCGCCGAGGAGCAGTCGTGCGTGGTCTTGAACCAGAGCTGCACGCTGCTATTGGCGATCGCCGGATCCATCAGGCTCTTGCCGCTGAAGACGCCGTAGCCGACGGCGCCCGCCGCGCCGACGTCGGGGAAGCCGTCACCGTCGAAGTCGGCGACGGTGGGCGGGCCGCCGCCGTACTCCGAGGCGACGCCGCAAAAGGTCTTGGTCGAGGTGCCGTTGTTGATGTCGATCCCCTTGCGGATCACGTCGACGCCGGTGGGGCTCGCCGGGTTGTAGTGAATGACGGAGAGCGTGTGCGGCCCGCCTGAGGAGATGATCACCACCTCGGGCTTCCCGTCTTTGTCGAAGTCGCCGATGCCGTGATAGCCGAACGGGACGGCGTCGGGGCCGCTGCGGAGGTCCCACAGAGCAGAGCCGTCGCTGCCGCGATAGGCGCGCTGTCCGTCGGTGATGTCGAGCTTCCCGTCGCCGTCGAGATCGACGAGGCCGGTGAGCTTGGTGCCAGCGCCGGTCGCGGGATCGAGCTGCATCTTCACGGCGCCTGTCTTGCCGTCGAGGACAGTCCAGCCGATCAGCACCTCGGGCGCGCCGTCTTGATCGATGTCGCCGATCGCCGGCGCCTCGTTGCCGCAATGAACCTTGGTGGTGTCGAGCTGAGACCAGAAGGGCTTGCCGTCGGCGCGAAAGGCGACGACCCCGGTGTTGGTCGCGATGGCGTCACAGCAGCTCGTGCCGCTGGGACCGGGGTTGGCGCAGCCGACGATCTCCGGGACTCCGTCGCCGTCGAGATCGGCGGCGGCGAGGCCTCCGCCCGGCTGAACGCTGTTGGTCACGCTCCACTTGTCGACGAGCTGCCCGTTGACGACCGAGATGGCGTGGAGCGTCCCCTGCTTGAAGTAGGCGCCGCCCTGGAACGTGCTGAAGACGATCTCGGGGATGTCGTTCTGGTTGACCTTGCCGTCGCAGTTGTCGTCGTCGAGCTGGACGACGATGGGCGCCATCATCACGTCGTTGGGCGTGCCCGCGGCGACGCCGCCCCACGCGTGCTTGAGGACGACGGAGAAGTCGTCGGTGGGCGGTTTGTACTGGCACGCTGCGAGGCAGGTGATCGGGTCGCCGGGATCCTGGCCTTGCGCGCACACCGGAGGTTTCAGGAGGCATTTGCCCGTCTGCGGTGTGGCGCCGCCTTGACACGATCCGCCGTCGCTGACGGGGGCAATCGCGCCGAGGGAGTAGTCGCAGTACGAGCCGGGCGCGCAGTCGTCGGCGTCGACGCAATCGGCGCCGGGCGCCTCGCATTTCTGGAAGCTGCACACCTTGCCTTCGTCGCAGCACTGGCCCGCGCACGTCACGCCGGTGTCGCAGCACGCGCCGTTGGTGCAGACGCCGCCGTCGCCGCAGGGGTCGCCTTCTTTGCAGCCCGGGCCGCTGTCGATGAGCTCGTCGCCGCCGGCGCCTCCGGTGCTCGCGGCGGCGCCGCCGCGGCCTCCAGCGCCGGTGCTCACGCTGCTGGTTGGTTGCGTGCCGCCGGCGCCGGCGGCGCCGCCCGATCCGCAGGAGGCGATGCCGAGGCCGAGGCTTACCGAGCCGAGCGAGACGAGTCCGAGCGCGAGAGGAGAGCGTCGCATGATGACGCCGATGCTACGGCGCGCGCCGCTGCGCGAGAAGCGCCGCGACTACGAGCTGCCGAGGGCGCGCTCGATGGCCTCGGCGAGGCGATCGAAGGCGGGCGTGCCCTGCACCAGCAGGCCTTTGCCGCTGAAGGTGAGGCGGCCGCTGCGGTCGACGACCAGGAACATGGGGATCATCCCGCTGGTGCCGACGGCGTGCTGCCAGACGGAGCCCTTGTCAAGGAAGCACGGGTACGTCATCTGCGCTTCGCGCGCGCTCTGCGCGACGAGGGCGCGCTCGCCCGGCGCGTCGTCGAAGGCGGTCACGCTCACGACGCGGAGGCCGCGCGCGCTGAAGCGGGACTTCAGCGCCAGCACGGCGGGGACGGAGGCGATGCAGGGGGCGCAGCTTCGCTCCCAGGCGTCGACGAGGATGACGTTGCCGCGCGCTGCGGTGAGGGGAGATGGTGGGCCGTTGAGCCATGCGGAGGCGTCGGCGCTCATCTCGGGGACGAGCAGGGCGGGGGGCTCGGCGCTGGCGGAGGGGGGCGCCGACGTGATCGCGGAGTCGGTGGACTTGTTGCAAGCTCCGAGGAGGAGGACCGCGGTGAGCGCGAGTGCCGGCGAAGCGCGGTTCACGCGGAGCCTTTTACCGTGATCCCGAGCGGAGCGCTGCAATGAGTAGGCGACTCGCTGCGCCGGAGCATGATCACGCGGGAGCGAGCGCGAGCACGAAGGTATGGAGGGCAGCGAACGCGGGACACCGCTTCCTGCACTCGACGATGTCCAGATCTTCGGCGAGCTTGTGGTTGTCGTTCTCGGAGTAACGCGGCTTCTTGTTGGCGCCGCGCGACATTCTGCTGAGCGTCTCCTTCGGCTGCACGATCAGATGCGGCGATGGGTGCGCCTTTTGAGGCTTCCCACAGGCCCTCTCCAGCACTTTTTCACTCGAGAAGAACCAGGCTTCGATCTCCTCCATCGGGATGCAGATGTGCCGCTGGAGCTCGCGAGGAGCCGGGATCGCGTTGAGCTCGCGTGCGAGACGAGCTTCGTCATTCAAGCTCCCGTTGAACGGATCGCGATCGAGATCGTGGACGACGACCGCCGCGGTGCAGCCCGCCTTGGCCAGCTCGACGAGCCATCGCTCGGTCCTCTGCCTCAGCTTGGCGCTGCCCTGAGCGGCGCGTTTTTCCAGGCGCCACGCGCCGGGCTTGAGCCCGCGCTCTTCGAAGATGCGGCGGACCAGGACGCTGATGACCTTGCAGTCGTTGTCGTCCTCGGCGAGCACGCCGAGCACCAGATCAGCCATCGAGGGCACCCGAGTAGACGAACTCGCCCAGCGTGCCTTCGTTGTGCAGGTAGCTCGACACGCGGCTGACCTCGTCCTCGCGAAGGCTGCGCACCTCGGTCTTGCCAGCGTGACGCTCCACGAGACGAATTGCGAGCGGATTGGCCCAGCTCACCACGTGCGGCGATTGTGTGGAGAGAACGATCTGGCGGTCGCCGGAGTAGGCGTCGATCTCTGCGAGCAGCTTCGACAGGAGGCCGGGGTGGACCGCGGTCTCGGGCTCTTCGATGAGGAGGAGCTTCACTCCAGGGAAGATGAGCCAGAGGAGGATCTCGGCGACCCGGAGGGTGCCGTCGGAGAGGAGGCCAAAGTCGGTCCCGTCAAAGAGGACGCTCGCGAAGTCTCGACGGTGCGCGGTGCGACTCGTTTCCGGATCGCGGTACAGCTTCACCTTCACCTCGTCGAGCAGGCCGATGCGACGGCCCAGTGCGACGAACTCGTCGAAGCGCTCGGGGTCCGTCTCGTGCCAATCGACGAGTCGATAGGCCAGCGAGCGGATCCTGCGGGGCTCCGCAGCGTTGCGCCTGCGGCTCGGTTCCGGATAGGGCAACGCGAGCTCTTCGCGTTCGCCGTCGCCTCTCGGTATCCCTGCGGGCACCCGCACCACGCGAAAGAACTGATCCCGAATAGCGTATGCAAGGGGGCCGAACGAGAACACGACGCGGTTACGACCGCTGAAAGGCACGTTGAGGACAGTCATCCCCTCGGCGATTTTACCGAGCTCGCCGTTGATGTCCGTGACGAGGCCGTCATCAAGGTGCCAGAGCAGCTGGTTCTTATCACCGGCAACCCAGCAGGATTCTTCGATCAGGAGATCTGAGTCAGTTGTGATAGGCAGCGCCGTCGCTTCGGCGCTCGCCGGCTTCTCATCGCGAGAGCGCCAGCGGCACTCATAGAGAAGCTTGAACGAATCTCCTGCTGGATTCAGCGGCTCCGCGTCGAGGTTACAGCTGAAGCGTGCCGGGTCTGGATCTGCCCTCTGGACGCTTCCAGCGGCTCCAGAGATGGCTGCGTGCATCTTCTCGAGCAAGAGGGATTTCCCCGCTCCATTCCTGCCAACCAGGACGGTCGTGCGCGGCGAGAGATCGAGCCGCACGTCGGCGCCAAGTGCTGCCGACTCCTTCAATTCCACGGCAGAGAAAGAGAGATCCCAGCTCTGCTCGCCGGCCTCCTGCGTGGTCCGCTCCGCATCGCTCATCAAGCGCAAGCTAGCACGGGGGTGCATTGAGTCGGCGCGCGACGCGTGAGCGATCGTTCAGGCGGTCTGGTCACGGAAGAGGTGCTGGAGGACGACTCTCGAGCACGAGATCGTTCGACCGCACCGCGCGGTGGTCAGCTCTCGGCGGAAGCTGCTGCTAGGACGTTGCTTCGGCAGGAGCCTCGGGCGGCGCGACCTCCGCGGCAGCCTCGGCCTCGGGCGGCGCAGGCGGTGGCTCCTCCGGAAGACCCGCGGCGGCGCGCGCTTCGGCGGCGTCCTCTGCGGCGAGGATCCGGTCCGTCTCGGCGAGCATGACCTCGTGCTCGGCGATGATCCGCGCGCAGCGGGCGCGCGCCAGCGAGAGGAACATCAGGCCGAGGACCGCCCAGAAGGCCATCGCCACGATGCCGGCGACGATCTGCATCTCGCCGCGCGAGCGCTGGAGCGCGTCGATCATCAGGAAGGCGTAGAACGGCGACGGGGCGGCGATGATCAGCGCCTCGTGGGTGGTCTTGTCGGCGATGAGGTCGGCGATCACCGCGAAGATCCACGGGCCGCCGGCGACGGCGAAGAGGATCATGAAGAGCAGGACGCGGCTCACCATCGCCGCGCTGGTGCGCGCGCGGAGGAACGCGCCGAGGCCGACGATGAAGACGTAGAAGCAGACCGCGTAGCCGAAGAGGACGAGGACGCTGAGCTGATCTTCCCGGGGGACGCCGCGCATGGCGACGCCGCTGACGGCGCCGACCACCACGAGGCTGCCCACGCCGACCGCGAGCGCGAGCAGGGCGGAGCGCGTCACGCCCGGGCCGAGGAAGCGGCGGAACGGGCCGGCGCGCGCCTCATCCCAGGCGGCGGTGACGCGGCGCGAGGGGCCGATCGGATCGCCCTGGAAGAGGAAGACGCAGAACGAGAAGAAGACGAGGAGCGCGCACAGTCCCGCGTTGGCGGCCAGCATGCGGTCTATCGCGGCGGAGGCGAACACCGGCACGACGGCGGCGATCGTCAGCGCCGGCGCGGCGACGAGGAACCAGCGCTTGAGGCCGGTGGCGCGATCGTCCGTCATGCTGGTGAGGTTGGCGATCGTCACCTCGTAGAGGAACCACGCGGGGAGGGCGACGGCCGTCACCGGGAGGACGAGGAGGAAGACGACGTAGCTGACGCCGAACGAGGCGCGCTCGTAGGCGGTGGGGAGCCAGATCGGCAGGGCCTCCGGGACGCCCGGCCAGGCGTGGTGCGCGGCGTAGCTCATCCCGAGGCCGAACGTCAGGAAGGCGATGATGCTGATGGGGAAGATCAGCAGCAGCGTGACGAAGATGGCGGCGCGCAGGCTGGCCATCTTCGAGCTGATCGCCAGGCCGAAGGCGACGCTGAGCAGCGCGATGAGAAAGAGGAAGGCGAAGGCGACGACGGTCTCCATCGCGGTGACGCCGCCGAAGAGGAACGGGAGCGCGCCCACCGGGGCGAGCATGACGACGTACATCCCGATGGCGGTGAACGCGGCGAGGAACTTCCCGCGGGCGATCGATCCGGGCGAGAGGCCGGTGAGGATCACCGCCTCCCAGGTGCGGCCCTCGCGCTCGGAGGCGATGCTGTTGGCGGCGACGGCGGGGCCGACGACGGTCACGACGAAGTACGCGAGCGAGAAGAAGACCTGGAAGAGCACGACGCCGGTGGTGGCGGGGCTCTGATCGGCGGAGACGAGGCCGCCGATCGCGGCGATGAGCAGCGTCATCAGCACGCAGGCGACGAGGAGGATCACCGGCGTGCGCACCAGGCGCGTGGCCTGCTTGAGCTCGCGGATCCAGATGGGGTTGGGCTCGTTCTTGAGGCGATCGACGCGGAAGCGCGCGCGATCGACGAGGCGCGAGCTCGCGGGGCCGCTCGGCGGCATGGAGCCGGTCTGGGCGCTCATTGCGCTTCTCCGCGGGTGACTTCGAGGAAGATGCGCTCGAGCTCGTTGCGATCGGGCTCGACGCCGACGACGCCGATCTGGTTGCGTACGAGGTGCTGGACGATCTCGGCGATCTTCATGTCGTTGCCGAGGTAGCCGACGTGAACGACGCCGCCGATGACCTGGACCTCGACGATCCCCGGGCCGCCGCGGACGAGGAACGCCGCGGCCTCGGGGTTGCCGAGGACGCGCAGCTTGACGTTGCGACGCGTCGCGCTCGGCACCGACTGCGGCGCGTGCTGCTGCGGCGTCGGCGCGTGCTGCTGTGCGGGCGCGGCCTGCACCTGGCCGGGGACGCCGCCCGCGTAGCCCTCGGCGCGCATGCCCGGCGCTTGCGGCGCTGGAGGCGACGGATACGCGGCAGGCGCAGGGTGATGAGGGCCCGGCCCTTGCTGCTGCGGGTACGGCTGTTGCGGATATGGCTGCTGCGGATACTGCTGCTGCGGGTACGGCTGCCGCGAGTGCTGCTGCTGCGGGTACTGCTGCTGCTGCGCTTGCTGCCCATGCGCGCCGTGCCGGCGGCTGCGATGAATCTGCGGCGGCGGCGGCGCGTGGCCGGTGCTCTGCGCGGCGCGCACGGCCTCGAGGCGATCCGAGATCTCGCCGATCGGGCCGGCGACGACGAGGCGGCCGCGCTCGAGGATGCCGATCGACGTGCAGATGTCGGAGAGCTCCGTGAGGATGTGGGACGAGAGGAAGATCGTCTTGCCGAGGCCGCGGAGCTCGAGGAGCAGATCGCGGATCTCGATGCGGGCGCGCGGGTCGAGATCGCTCGCGGGCTCGTCAAGGATCAGCACCTTGGGGTCGTGGAGGAGGATGCGGCCGAGCTGGAGCCGCTGCTTCATGCCCTTGGACATCGTGGCGACGATCCGGTCCTGGATCTTGCCGAGGTCGGTGAGCTCGAGGACGGCGTCGACGATGCCGATCGACGGGACGCGGAAGGCGTCGGCGAAGAACTCGAGGTACTCGCGCACGGTGATCCGCTCGTAGACGCCCGCGTGATCGGGCATGTAGCCGATGCGGCGGCGGACCTCGTGCGGGTTGATGGTGACGTCGATGCCGTCGATCTCCACGCGCCCCGCCATGGGCTCGAGCAGCGTGGCCATGACCCGGATCGTGGTGGTCTTGCCGGCGCCGTTGGGGCCGATGAAGCCGAAGATCTCGCCGGGGCCGACGTCGAAGGTCACGTCGCGGAGGACGTCGGCGTTGCCGAAGCGATGCCAGAGGTGGCGCACGCGGATCGTCGGCGGCGCCGGGCCGGGGGCCGCCTCCTGCGCGGGATCGGCGAGCACGGAGACGGCCGGCGTGCCGTCGTCGATGAAGTCGCTCACGGCGCGCCTCCGAACCCGACGACGCGCACGAGGAGGCGGTCGCTCTCGACGCGGAGCCCCGAGTCGAAGCTGCGACCCTCGCCGCCGTCGAGCTGGCCGAGGAGCACGGGGACGCCGTCAGGGAACCAGTCGACCGTGTAGCCCGCGGCCTCTTCGATCGCCGTCCACGCCTCCCCGAGGCCGGGCGCGTCGTCCTCCATCCCCGTGCGCAGGGCGCTGGCCGAGAGCGGGTGCAGCTCGATCGATCCGGCGTGGGCCGTGCTCTTGATGCGCGCCTCCCAGACGCTCCACGCCGCGTTGCCGGCGATGGGCATCATCGCGCTGGAGTCGAGCTTGTCGCCGTCCTTGAGCTTGGCGGCGTAGAAGCTCGCGCCGTCAGGGAGGCGAAGGATCACGCCGCGCAGATCGCGCCCGCTGCGGTTGACGACCGAGATCCCCGCGCTCCCGCCGCGCACCAGGGCGATGCCTTCGCCGAGCGACGCGAAGCCGTGCTCGCGGATGACGACCGTCTGCCAGGGCAGGGCGGCGACGTCCACGAGGCGCGCGCCGTCGCGATCGACGAGGAGGTGATCCTCGTCGTTGATCGGGTCCGAGCCCGCGGCGGTGGAGACGACGCTGCTCCCGTCGGTGGTGCGCACCGTGAGCTCCTTGGCGCGCGAGCTGAAGAACCCGCGCCAGCGCTGCGCCGATCCCTTGATCATCCCGCCGCCGGCCTCGATCAGCGTCAGGTGCCGCGCGCGCCCGGTGACGCCCTTGGCGAACATGCCGAGCGCGACGATGATCGCGAACGTGGCCGCGGCGTAGATCGGCAGGTGCCGGAGGGCGCGGAGCGGGCGCCCCGCCCTGGAGGCCAGCGAGAAATTGATCGGCCCGGCGACCACCGCGTAGAGGCAGAGCAGCAGCGCCGCGACGCCGATGGCCCAGCGCGAGCTCTGGTTGGGATCGAGCTGCTGGCGGATGTGATCGTAGCTGCCGACGAGGTCGTTCCCGGGGCGGAAGATCTGCGTCGAGCGCCGGTCGAAGGCGCGCCGGGTGAGATCGAGCATGCGGATCTGCACCCAGGGATCGTCGACGGCGGGCTTGCGCGTGGGATCGAAGGCGAGGAAGTGGACCTCGCCCATCCCGTACGTCGCCGAGGTGCCGAAGGAGCTGCCGTGGAGGTTGCCGCCGTAGTAGCCCGCGAGCGTCTCGCTCACGTCGGAGGTCGGGCTCTTCGCCGCGGGGATCGACTTGCCCGAGGGCGCGCCGAAGCTGCTGGAGGAGGGCGGCGGGTCGAGCGGGAGCAGCGCCTCGGAGGAGACGCCGCGGCGGGTGATCGTGCCGCCCGCGAAGGCCGTCAGCGTCGGGTGGCGGATGTCCTCGGGCCGGACGACCGCGACGGCCAGCGTCCCGCCCGCGAGCACGAAGCCGGCGAGCGCGTCGAGCTCGGCGCCGCCGACGCGGGAGAGCAGATCGGAGCGGATCACCACGGCGTCGGCGGAGCTGTAGAGCGCGGTGCGATCGGGCAGCATCGGGTCGCCCGTCGCGGGATCGAAGCGCGGCGATCCCACGGTGAGCGTCGGCGGCGACGACGTGCCCGGCGAGGATCCCGGCGGCGTGAACAGGAACGCGAGCGGCACCTCGCTGATCACGCCGCGGAGCCGCGAGGCCTCGCTCACGTCGACGAGGAGCGCGCCGTTGGGCTTGAAGGCGCTCAGCGTCGACTCGGCGATGGGCGCGCTCTCGGTGCTGCCGCCGTCGAACACGCGCACGTGGACCTCGCCGAAGAGGACGACGCGCACCGGCACGCGCACGTGGACCGACGCGCCCGCGCCCGCGCTGTACGGCGCCGTGGCGTGGAAGGAGCGCTCGTGGCCGTACTGCCCGGCGGAGATCTCGACGTTGCCGCGCAGCGGCTGCGTCCCGTTGTTCTGGATGCGAACGACGATCTGGTTCCACCCCCAGGCGATCGCCATGGGCCCCCCGAACATCGGCACGGCCTCGACCGCGACGTTGAGCGGCGGCGGCGCCGGCGACGTGGAGGTCTGCGCGCGCGTGACCGCGGGCGAAGCGACCAGAAGCGCCGCGAGCGCGGCCCCGGCGAGCGCGCCGCGCTTCATCGAGCCATCGCCTGCTGCACCGCCTCGGGCCGCGTCGCCACGGCCTCGATCAAGCTCGCGACGACCTGGTCCGTCGTGATCCCGTCGGCCTCGCCCTCGAACGAGCGGATGAGCCGGTGGCGCAGCACGGGCTTGGCGACGCGCTGGATGTCGGCGAACGAGACGTGGGCGCGCCCGTCGAGCATGGCCACGGCCTTCGAGGCGAGGACCAGCGACTGCGCCCCGCGCACGCCGGCCCCGAAGCGCAGCGCGCGCTTGATGAGCTCGGGCGCGCCCGGCGTCGCGGGATCGCTGGCGCGGACGAAGCGCGAGGCGTAGCGCAGCACCGGCTCGGCGACGGCGACGTCACGGCAGAGCGCGCGCAGCACGAGCAGCTCTTCCCGCGAGAGGACCCGCGGAGGCTCGCCGCGATCGCGCCCGGTGGTGCGCACGAGGATCTCCGTCATCTCGTCCTCGGTCGGGCTCGGCACGAGCACCTTGAGCAGGAAGCGATCGAGCTGCGCCTCGGGCAGCGGATAGGTCCCCTCCATCTCGATGGGGTTCTCGGTGGCGAGCACGAAGAACGGCTCCTCCATCGCGTGCCGCGTGCCGGCGATGGTGCACGCGTGCTCCTGCATCGCCTCGAGCAGCGAGCTCTGCGTCTTCGGCGTGGCCCGGTTGATCTCGTCGGCGAGGATGACCTGCCCGAAGATCGGCCCTTTGTGGAGCGAGAAATGCCGCGCGCCGTCAGTCGAGGTGACGAGGATGTTCGTCCCCGTGACGTCGCTCGGCATCAGGTCCGGCGTGAACTGGATGCGCGAGAACTTGAGGTCGAGGCAGCTCGACAGCGTGCGCACCAGCAGCGTCTTGCCGAGCCCAGGCGCGCCCTCGAGCAGCACGTGGCCGCCGGCGAGCAGCCCCCAGAGCGTCTGATCGACGACCTCGTTCTGACCGACGATGACGAAGCCGATGGCCTCGCGCAGCTTCGCGCTCGTCTTCTGGGCGAGCGCGAGCCGCACCTCGAAACTCTCCCCGCTGCCGCCCTCTGTCATCCTCGTCGACTCCTCGGCGCCAGCGTAGCGCAACGCTCCTTCACTTCGGCTGGAAGTAGCGGCCGACCTGCTCGCGGTACTCTTCGGGCACGTCGCTGCGCTCGATCCCGCCGATCTCGCCCGGCCCCGCGTTGCCGATCCCGCCCTCGCCGACGAGGTTCGCCGTGTCCCCGGCGCGGCCGGCGCTCCGCCCCATGACCATGCCAGGCATCGGCTTGCCCTTGTTGATCTTGGCGCTGGCGTGGGCGCGGAGATCGCCGCCCTCGACCACGCCGGTCTGCCCCTTGTGATCGCCGGGGCCGCCGCCCTCGCTGTGGCCGGCCTGCGGATCGCCGCCCTTGTCGTCTTTGCCGCCCTTGCCGCCCTTGCCGCCCTTGTCGTCGCCGCCGCCCTTGTCGCCGCCGCCCGCGACAGGCATCGGCATCGGCGTCCCGCCCACGTCGCCTTCGGCCTCGCCCGCGCCGTCCTGCGCGCCGTCGAGCGCCTTCTGCCGCTCGGCCTCGTCGCTGCCGGGCTCGGGGGCTTCGGCCATCTTCTTCAGCTCGTCCTCGAGCTGCTGCTGGCCTTCGGGCGTGTCGAGCTGGTCGGCCAGATCCTTGAGCTGTCTCTTGCTCGGGCCCTTGCCTCCCCCTTCCTCGGGGGCGCTCGCCATCTTCTTCTTCAGGTTCTCGGCGAGCTGCTTGCGCTGCTCCGGCGTCATCTTCTTCAGCGCGTCGTCGAGCTTGTCGGCGAGCTTCTGCTGCGACTCGCCGCTGCCCGATTTGTCGAAGTCCTTGAGCGCTTCCTTGCCGCTCTCGTCGAGCCCGTTGCCGAGCTCCTTCGCCAGCTCGCGCAGCTTCTCGCCCTTCTTGGCGCGCTCCTCCATGAGCTTCTTCTGCTGCTCGAGCTCCTTGGCGACGCCGGGCGAGCCGGCCTTCTTCGCGGCCTCCGCGGCCTCTTCCAGCGTCTTCTTGGCCTGGTCGCGGTCCTTCTTCTCGAGCTTGTTGGCGAGCTTCTCCATCTCGTCGTCGAACTTGACGAGATCGCGATCGCCGAGCGCCTTCTCGGCGTCCTTGAGGTCGGGGTTCGCGGCCATCTTGCCGAGCGCCGCCTCCATCCCCGCGCGCTGCTCGCCGTCGCCGAGCGAGAGGCGCTCCGAGGTGATCGCGTCGCGCAGCTTGGCGATGTCGGCCTGCGCCTCGCGCTTCTCCGCGCCGACGCGGAGCTTCTCGCGGATGCGCTTGGCCTCCTCGGCGAGCTTGCGCAGGCGCTCCTTCTGGGCCTCGTCGCGCGCGTCGATCTCCGACAGCTTGATCACCTTCTCCAGCCCGGCGACCTGGGCGAGCTGCACCTTGTCGACGCCCGGCGGCGCCTTGGCCCCCTGCGGCGCGGGCGGGAGCGGGATCCAGCTCAGGTAGCCGATCGCCGCCGCCGCGAGCGGCACCGCCGCGTGCCACGGCTTGAGCATCGGCGCGCGGACCTGCTTCGACGTCGCCTGCGCCAGCGCCGCCGTCGCCTGCGAGATCACGACGGCGCGCGCCGAGTCGTCGTCCCCGCTCTGCCCGTCGAGCTCCACCGCGGTGGCGATCGTCTCGTGCGCGCCGAGCCGCCCGTCGAGGTAGAGCGCCACGTGGGGATCGCTCCACCGCCGCCGCCGCGCCACCGCGAAGCCCACCGCCGCGCCGAGCACGCCGCCCACCGCGCCGCCCGGGCGGAGCGGTCCGTGGCGCGTCTTCCACGCCGCCGCCGTCGCGCCCGCGCCGAGGAGCAAGCCGACCGCCGCCCCCGTGAGCACGTGCCCGAGCGCGAGCCGCGCCCGCACGCGCCGAGACCAGCGGGCAAAGCTCGACTGGAACCCCGTGGTCGACCCGGTGTGCGCAGCAGGGGGCATATCGTTCTTTCTATCGTGAGCGCGCCGGGGCCGCCAGCGAGCGCCGGCTCAGCCGCAGGCCTCGATGCAGTTCGTGAATTGAATCGCGCCGTTGATGTCCGTCCCGTTGATGACCTCGCAGCTCGTCCCGAGGATGCACGTCATCTGGCAGAGGATCTGACCCTCGCAGACGATCATCTGCGGGATCTCCCCGATCCCCCCGGGAACGCAGGCGTCGAGGTGCGCGAAGCCCGCGTCACAGACCGAGACCCCGACGGTGCCGCTGGACGGAGTCACAGTCGCGCTGGTCACCGACGTGCCGCCCGCGCCGCCCTCCCCGGTGTCAGCGTCGACGACCACCTTGCCCCCGCAGGCCGCGAGCGCGACCACCGCGATGAAGGACAGCACCCCAAGAGTCGACCACCGCCGAACCGACCGCGAAACCGTGCGCGCTGACGCCATGGGAAGCTCCTCCTCGAAGAGATCGCCTTTGCCACGGCGGCGCCGCGTCGTGAAGCGCCCGCCGCGCCCTGTAAGCCGCGAGCGCCGGATGCGTTGCCGGCGGCGGGCACGAGCCCGCGCTGGAGATCGATCCCTCGGCCCCGCGGAGTCAGCGTAGGCTCGGGAGCGATCCTCCGAGAACCGAAGCGCAGCTCACCCGCCTTCGCGCCTTCGCCGCGAAACCAACGAGGCCGGCGGGTGTCGAGGAGAAGCATGAAGACGAGATGGCATGTGGGGATGTCGATCCTGGTCGTCGGGGGGCTCGTCGCGACGGGCTGCATGGCCAAGCGATCCGCGGATGAGCACAGCGAGCAGTCACCTGCGATGGTCACCGCACCCGCGGCGACGGCAGCCGCCAGCGCGGCGAGAGATCAGGGGGCAGGCGCGACAGCCCTGGCCCCGGTCGTTCCCGAGGCGTCGGCCACGCCCGGCGCGAAGGGGGCCAGGTCGAAGTGGGACCCCGGCGCCGTCGACGGCCTGGAAGGCAGCGTCGCCGGCAACGGGGCGCCTCCTCCCGCAGCCACTCCCGCTCCCGCTCTCATCCCGATCGACGCCAACGGCCGCTTCGCCACCACCTACCGCCCCGGCGGCGGCCACCTCGCCGCCTTCGAGTCCGCCGTCGCGCGCGGCATCATCCCCGCCGCCGAGCGCGAGATCGTCAGCGACGTCGGCGCCCGCTACACCCCCGCGATGAACGCGCCGACCGCCACGGCGCTGGCCTTTCGCACCGACTTCGAGCGCGCCAAGCTCGCGCCGAGCGGCGGCCCGTTCCACGTCCGCCTCGCGCTCCGCTCCACCGCGGGCCGCGCCGCCGAGCGGCCGCACCTCTCGGTCCACCTCGTCCTCGACGTCAGCGGATCGATGGCGGGCGAGTCGATCACCCGTGCCCGCGACGCCGCGCGCACGCTCGTCGATCGCCTGGCCCCGACCGACGATTTCTCGCTGGTGACGTTCTCCAACGAGGCCGACGTCAAGGTGCCCGACGGCCCCGTCGGCGCGCGGCGCGAGGCGATCAAGAAGATCATCGGCGAGGTCCACGAGGGCGGCGGCACCAACATCGGCCGCGGCCTCGAGCTCGGCTACACGCAGGCCGTCGCCAAGACCATCCCCGAGGACGCCGTGCGCGTCGTCCTCCTCCTGTCCGACGGCCGCGCCAACGTCGGCCTCGTCGCCCAGGAGAAGCTCTCCAAGCTCGCCCTCGACGCCTTCCAGAAGGGCATTCAAACGAGCTCCTTCGGCCTCGGCCAGGACTACGACGGCGCCCTGATGAGCTCGATCGCCGAGGACGGCGCCGGCGGGTACTACTACCTGCGCGACGCCGAGCAGATCAGCCCCGCGCTCTCCACCGAGATCGACAAGCGCCTCGATCCCGTCGCCACCGCGGTCGAGGTGCGCGTGCGCCTCAAGAAGGGCGTCGACCTCCTCCGCGTCTACGGATCGCGCCGCCTCAGCGAGGCCGAAGCGTCGCGCGTCCGCGTCCAGGAGGTCGCCGCCGACAAGCAAGCCGAGAAGCGCGACCACATCGCCAAGGATCGCGAGGACGACGCCGAGGGCGGCATGCGCTTCTTCATCCCCGCCTTCGCGCCCGACGACGCGCACGCGCTCCTCTTCCAGCTCGCGGTGCCGGCGGGCGCCGGATCGAAGCCCGTCGCGTCGATCGAGATCAAATACAAGGACCGCCTCAGCAAGAAGAACGTGACCGACGAGGTCCCGGTGGCGATCACCTACGCCGACAGCGACGCGGCCAGCGCCGCCACCATCGATCCCTCGGTCGCGCGCACCGTGCAGGGCTTCGCCGCGGGCGAGGCGCTCTCGCAGGCGGCGTCGAAGATCGCCCACAACGATCGCCGCGGCGCGATCGCGCTGCTCACCGAGCGCGAGGCGATCCTCCGCCAGGCCGCCGACACGCTGCAGGAGCCGCTCTTCCTCAAGGACGCCGATCGCCTCGCGCGCCTCCGCCAGCACGCGGGGAGCGACAGCGGCGTGGGCGACCCGCTCGTCCTCGCGATGCTGCTCGAGACCGCCGGCCGCTCCCACCTCCACTGATCGCAACCCTCCCGCGCGCGCCGCCATGAACGAACCTCTGCTGCTCACGCTCCCGCTCGATCTCCCGGCGACGCACGTCGACGTGACGCCGGGCGGGGAGATCGTCCTCCGCGGCTCGTACGCGTCGAAGTTCGACGGCTCGGTGCTCGACGCGGCCACGACCACCTGGCCCGCGGGCGCGCCGGGCGGCGCCACGATCGACGCGGGCGGCCTCGTCGATTTCGAGGCCGGCGGGTTCCACGTCACCGCGCGCGATCCGCTGCGGCACGAGGTGCACGCGGTGGCCACGGGCGACGTCGGGGCCGCGTGCGCCGTACTGCGCGTCGAGTCCCCGTGCCTGCCGGTTCGCCTCCAGCCCCTGGCCTTGAGCCGCCTGATGACGGCCGCCGACTTTCGCGCGTCGCTCAACGGCTCGCGCGAAGGCCTCGCGCTCGAGGTCGTCGCGCCTCCGCTCTACGCGCCCCCGCCGGCGGCCGTCCCCTACCTCGCCATCGCCTCCGCCGCGCTCGCCGTGGGGCTGGCGATCACCTTCGCTCTTCGAAGAAAGAAGCGCCTCGCCGCCTCCCCCGCCGGCCGCCTCCTCGCGCTCGCCGCCCGCGTCCGCGCCAAGCTCGATCGCGCCGACGCCGTCGTCGCCGCGCCGCTCGCGCCCGCGCTCGACACCGCCCTCCGGGCCCTTCAGGCCAAGCGCATCGACGCGACCTCCGCCGAGGGCCGCCGCGTCCAGGCCGCGCTGGAGCGGGTCGAGCTCCGCATCGACGCCTCCGAACAGCAATCGCGCGCCGAGAAAGAGCAGGAGGCCGCCGACGAGCTCGTGCGCGAGTTCGAGAGCGCCCTCGAGGCCGCCGACGAGGCCACCCTCGCCGCAGCCCCGCTCAATCAGCGCACGTAAGTGGTGGCGTCGAGCTGATAGCCAAAGCCGATCCGCGCGCCGATCAAGCTCACCGTTCCCGCGCCGGGGGCGCAGTCGCCGATCACCTCGCTCCCGAGGCGCACGTTGTCGAAGCTCACGTCGGCGAGGAACGAGAACCCGCTGCCGAGCGCGATCCGCGCGCCGAGCCCCGCCCGCAGCGCCAGGTTCACCGAGTCGCTCGCCGAGCACGCGAACGCCGTCGGCAGCCTCCCGATCCCCGGCATGAGCAGCCCGTTCGTGCGCACGCCCTGCCACGCCAGCCCGGGGCCGATGAGCACGCCGAGCGTCACCGCCTCCGTATGGACGAAGTCCATGCGAACCCCGCCCCAGAGCACGTTCACCTCCCGCGAGATCTCCGCGCTCCCGAAATCTCCCTCCGCGTGCTCACCCCCGAGCCCCACGTGCTCGAAGCCGAGCCCGAGCGCGTACCTCCGGCTCGGCGCCACGTACGCGCTCGCCCCGAACACCGCGCCCGCGCGCCCCGTGATCGCAAACGCCGGCGCGTCCCCGAGCCGATAAACACCGCCGAGGTGAAGCCCGAGATCGATCAACACCGGCTCCGCCTGCGAGGCCCGCGTCGCCTCCTCGGCCCCCGCGCTCGCCGTCGCGAGCATCATCGCCAGCCCGAAGCCCGCCGAAATCACCGCAAAAAAGGCCCGGGAATGCCTCGAACCGCGAACGCGCATTCCCCCTCCTACCCGCGACGTTCGTCCGCATGCAACACACCGCTTGACCTGTCGGCCCTGTTTTGACATGTTCCGCGGCGGAGAGGTGTCCGAGTGGTCGAAGGTGCCTGATTCGAAATCAGGTGTGCCCGCGAGGGTACCGCGGGTTCGAATCCCGCCCTCTCCGCCACGCAGTGCTGAGGCCGGCCCCGTGCCGGCTTCTTCATTGTTGGGCCCACGCTGAGCGTGGACCCTCGTGACGACGCGCTCTTTCCAGGCGCGCCGTGCAGTACCAGGAGAGGTGACCGAGTGGTCGAAGGTGCACGATTGGAAATCGTGTGTGCGGAAACGTACCAAGGGTTCGAATCCCTTCCTCTCCGCCAGTTTCGCCGCGCGCCGTGACGACCGCGCACCCGACCCGCGACAGCGCCCGGCGCACCGCCGGATGAGCATGTCGTAACGAGAACGGCGTCCCGCAGCCCTGGGGACGCCGTTCGCCGTTCAGCAATGGTGTCTACCCGGCGCAGAATCGCCGTTCGCGTGAGGGGAACGGTGTCTACCCGGCGCAGATTCGCCGTTCGCGGGAGGGGAATGGCGTCTACCCGGTGCGGATTCGCCGTTCGCGTGAGGGGAACGGCGCCTCCCTCGCGGGGAGACGCCGTTCGCGGGCCTCGATGCTCTAGAAAGCCTTCAATCCAGGCATGATCCGCTTGGCGATCACGATGCGCTGGATGTTCCCGGTCCCCTCGAAGATGTCGTAGACCTTGATGTCGCGGAACCACTTCTCGAGCAGCGCGTGCTCCGTGGCGATCGATCCGTGCGCGCCGCAGATCTCGATCGCGTCGATGCACGCCTGCGTCGCCGCCTGCCCCGCGGCGGCCTTGGACATGCTCGCCTCCTTGGCGTTGGGGATGCCCATGTCGGCCATGTACGTCGCGCGCCACACCAGCATGCGGGCCGCGTCGAGCTTGCGGCTCACCTGCGAGAGCTTGGCGGCGATCGCCGCGTAGCGCGGGATCGGCCGGCCGATCAGGTAGTTCTCCTTCACGAAGTCGCGCGCGTACTCGTAGGCCGCGCGGCCGATGCCGACGGCCATCGCGCCGACGAGCGGGCGCGTGTTGTCGAAGGTCTTCATCGCCGTCATGAAGCCCTCCTTCGAGTGGTACGCCTCCTCGCCGCCGAGCAGGTTCTCCTCCGGCACGCGGCAGTCCTCGAGGACCAGCTCCGCCGTCTCGTTGGCGCGGAGGCCCATCTTCTCTTCGATCTTGCCGACCTCGAAGCCGGGCGTGCCCTTCTCGACGACGAAGGCGCGGTGCCCAGCGCGGCCGAGCGCGGGATCGACCGTCGCGAAGATCACCGTCCAGATCGCGCGCCCGCCGTTGGTGATGTAACACTTGCGCCCGTTCAGGACCCAGTGCTTGCCGTCCTTGCGGCAGCTCGAGCGGATGCCGGAGACGTCGCTCCCCGCGCCCGGCTCGGTGAGGCCGTACGCGCCCCACTTGAGCGGGCCGGTGTCCATTCCCTTGAACATCCCGAGGAAATGCTTCTTCTGCTCGGGCGTCCCCGTGGACTTCACCGGCGGACCGCCGAGGCCCGCGCCGGGCATGCACAGCACCATCGCCGCGTCGGCCCACGCCAGCTCCTCCGCGCCGACGGCCGACGTGCGGTTGGCCTCGGAGGGCTTGGAGCGATCGCGCGTCTTCGCCTTCTCCTCTTCGCCGCTGCCATCCTCGCCGAAGTTCTCGATGTCCTGGCCGCCGCGGCCGCCCGCGAGCTTCATGAAGTTGCGAAGGAACGGCTCGGGCACCTCGTGGTTGCGGTCCATCTCCAGGCTCATCGGCCGGATGACGTACTTGCCGACGTTGTGGATGCCTTCCTTGAGCTCTTGCTGCTTCTTCGACAGAACGAAGTCGATCATGGTCGTGTCTCCGAGGAAAGGCGTCAGGTGAAGATGGCTTGCGCGTCGGGCGTGGGGAGCACGAGCGCCGGATCGAGCGGCGCGCCGAGGTCGAGCGCCGCGGCGATCTGATCGAGCTGCTCGGGGGTCGGGCAGCAGAGCGCGATCTGCTTGGCGTCGCGCATGAGCTTCTCGGCGATGAGGTCGCGGATGAAGCCGGAGCCGCCGTGGAGCGCGACGCAGTCGTCGCCGGTGCGCATCGCCGCCTCGAGCGCGAAGGCCGCGGCCTGCGCCGAGGCGCGCATCGCCTCTTTCTCCGGCCGCTTCGCGTCCCACGCGAAGGCCGCCTTCCACACCAGCCAGCGCGCGGACTCCACGTCCATGTGCCGATCGGCGAGGTTGAACGCCACCGCCTGAAAATGCCCGATCGGCTTCCCGAACGTCTTCCGCGTCTCGCAGTGCTCGAGCGCGATCTCGTAGGCGAACCGCGCCAGGCCGACCGCGCGCGCGGCGACGACGAGCGCGTGCTTGGTGAAGAACCGCAGCAGCGCGCGGGTGAAATCCGCTTCGCTCAGGCCTTCGCCGATCCGCGCCGAGGCCGCGACGACCGCGCCGTCGAGCGCGATCTCGCCGAAGCCCGCCGCCTCGAGCCCGAGCGTGTCGTGCCGTGATCCGACCTTCAGCCCGGGGTTGTCCTTCTCGATCACGAAGGCGCCGATCCCGCCCCAGCCCTTGTCGCCGTCGACCTGGGCGAAGACCAGGAACCTGTCGGCGTGGGGCGCGTTGACGATGAAGGCCTTCTTCCCCGTGATCGCGTAGCCGTCCCCCGCGGGCGTCGCCGTCGTCACGAAGCCGGCGCGCTCCTTGTTCGGCTTGGGCTCGCTCCAGGCCACCGCGCCGAAGCGCGCGTGCCCGTCCGCGCCGCTGAAATCCGCGAGGAGCGCCGCGAGCTGCTCCGGCGTGCCGAGCTCCACCACCGCCGCGCCGAAGGAGCCCGGCCCGCTCAGCCCGAAGGCGGCGCCCGCGTCGGCGCTCCCCAGCTCCTCTTCGAGCATCACCCGGGTGAGGAGCCCTTGCCCCTGTCCCCCGGCGCTCTCGGGCACGTCGATGAGGCCGAGCCCCATCTCGTGGCCGAGGATCCGCACGTCCTCCGGGACGCCGCGGAGGCGCTCGACCTCTCGCACGCGCGGGGCGAGGGTGCTCTTCGCGAACTGCGCGACGCTGTCCTGCATCATCCGCTGGTCTTCGCTCGGCTCGAAGTCGATCATGGGCGACCCTCTGGCATGGTGCCGAAAACTCTTGAGAATTCGTGAATTGGGGCGCTATTGTGTAGTCCCGCTATACAGCGGTCAAGCGCGACCGTGCGGACCCTGCGCCGAAGGAAAATGTCCTGAACGCGCGTCCCTGAACGCATTTCTACGAGCAAAAGCGCATTCACCCCGTGATCCACCGGGTTGACAAGCCCCGCCCCCACCTGTAGAAGTTGCGCCCCTTTTTGAACCGGGCATTTTCCGGAGCCGGGCTACTGATGAATCCTCAGCCGAAGACGTTTTCAGCGAAGCCCGCCGAGGCCATGGCGGACCGCAAGTGGTGGGTCATCGACGCGGAGGGCAAGCCCCTCGGTCGTCTCGCCAGCACCATCGCCACCGTGCTGCGTGGCAAGAACAAGGTGACGTTCACCCCCCACGTCGACACCGGTGACTTCGTCATCGTCGTCAACGCCCAGAAGGTGACGCTCACCGGCCGCAAGCTCGTCCAGAAGCAGTACACGCGCCACAGCGGCGAGCCGGGCGGCTTCCGCTCCGAGTCCTACGGCGACTTGCTGCAGCGCAAGCCCGAGCTGCCGATCCAGAAGGCCGTGAAGGGCATGCTCCCCAAGAACACCCTCGGCCGCGAGCTTCTCTCCAAGCTCAAGGTTTACGCCGGTCCCGATCACCCGCACGCGGCCCAGAAGCCCGAGCCCCTCGCTTACGCCAGCCGCACCACGACCGCGGCCTAGAACTGAGAACACCCATGGCTGAACCCACGAGCCGAATCTACGCCACCGGTAAGCGCAAGACGGCGGTTGCCCGCGTCTTCATGGCCCCCGGTACCGGGAAGATCACCGTCAACAAGCGCCTCGCCGACGAGTACTTCGTCCGCGAGACGTCGCGCATGGTCCTCCGCCAGTCCCTCGAGCTGGTCGAGGTCATGGAGACGTACGACATCTCCGCGACGGTCGCCGGCGGCGGCCACAGCGCCCAGGCCGAGGCCATGCGCCACGGCATCGCGCGCGCCCTGATCCTCGCCGACCCGGAGCGCCGCCCGAAGCTGAAGAGCGCGGGCTTCCTCACGCGCGACGACCGCAAGAAGGAGCGCAAGAAGTACGGTCAGCCCGGCGCCCGCAAGCGGTTCCAGTACTCGAAGCGCTAGCCCAAGCGGCTCGCTCCCATCACGCCCCACCGCCGGTTGCCGGCGGGTGGGGCGTTTTGTTTTGTGCGCCGCGCGCCAGGCCCGCACCTCGCGCCGCTCGAGCCTCCAGCTGATCGAGCCTCGCGCGGCTCGATCCTCAGTGCTCGTCGTCCTCTTCGGCTTCCGCCGGATCCGGCTTGCCCTTGATCGGCGCAGCCGGCGCGCCGGGCGGCGTCGCTCCTGCCGGCCGCGGATCCTCGTCGTCGTCGCCGGGATCCTCGACGAAGCTCTTCGGGTGGATCCCAGGCTCGGCCGCGGCGCTCGCCATGGCGGCAGGGGAGCCGACCACCATCGCGCGTCGCATCGGCTTGCCGTCGGGGCCGGGCGCGCTCGGCGCTTCGGCGATCGGCGCCCCCGCGGAGGCGCTCCCGCTCGCAGCCGGAGCTGCAGCGACCGGCTTCGCGGCCTCGACCGGCGGCTCGGGCAGCGCGATCGCCTCGAGGCGCTTGTCGAGCTCGGCCTTCGCGGCGAGGAACCCCTCGCGATCCGCGCCGGGGAGCGATCGCTCGCCGTCGAGCTGCAGCGTCTCGGCGTCGAAGAACACGCCGTTCTTCTTGGCGAAGAAGTGCAGGTGCGGCCCCGTCGATCGCCCCGTCGTCCCCACGTAGCCGATGACCTGGTGCGTGCCCACGTGCTCGCCGGCCTTGATGTTGGCGAAGCGCGACATGTGGCAGTAGCCGGTGCTGATCCCGTTGGCGTGCTGGATCTGGACGGCGTTGCCGCAGGCGCCCGCGGGGCCGGCCGACTCGATCACGCCGCGGAAGGCCGCGTAGATCGGCGTGCCCGTCGGCGCGGCGAAGTCCGTCCCGTTGTGGGGCTGGATCTTGTGGAGGACGGGGTGCATGCGCTTCGGGTTGTAGCGCGAGGAGATCGGCGCGCCGGGCACCGGCTTGCGCCAGCCGCCCGCGTTGGGCTGCTTGCCGCGATCATCCCAGTAGCCGCGCGCCTCTTGCCCGTTGAACGTGTACACGCGCACCGGCTTGCCCGCCGGATCCGCCGGCCGGTACTCCATGGCGATGACGCGCTTGTACCGAGAAAACAAGCCCAGGGCCGTCTCCTCCGTCGCGATGACGCGCACCGTCCCGCCCTCCTCGAAGCCCTCGGTCGACATGTGCCCGGCGAGCGCCTCGTCGAGCGTCGTGGCCAGGCCGTCCTCGAAGCCGCCGTCGCGGATCGCCGCGGCGAGGTCGCTCCCCACGTAGAACGCGCCCTGCGCCTCGCCCTCGGCGATCTTCATGTCGAGCTTGGCGCCCGGGGTGAGCAGGCCGTCCGCGCCCTCGCGCGACTGCCAGATCTCGCCGGGCGTGACCTCGTATTCGAAGGCCTTCACCCGCTTCGAGCTCCGCTCGACGGCCACGGTGAAGCGCTCTTTCCTGCCGCTCTTCTCGAACTTCCGGACGCCGTCGAAGGCCTTCATGATCCGGTAGACCTGGGCCTTGGGCACGCCCTTGTCGCCCAGCACCTCGAGCAACGATTTCCGGTCCATCGTCCCGGTCTCGACGCTGATCGAGCTGTCCTTCTCGAGCTCGGAGATGCGCCACGGGCCGGGGATCGCTACTCGCTTCGGGCGCTTCGACTCCGCCGGCGGCTTGCTCGGGAGCCCGGCCGACGCCGTGCCCGACGGCGAGGAGCTCGCGACGATCGCCCGCTCGTCCCGCGGCGGCACGACCTGGATCAAGAGCGCGATCACCGACGTCACCGTGGCCAGGCCGAAGAGGCCGCCGAAGATCGCCGTCATGCGCGGCGAGAGGTACACGCCGCCGCGCGGAGGCCCCGGCGGCTCCGGCGCCGTCGTGATCCGCGGCTCGCGCCCGGCGAGGCTCGATCGAGGCGCCGCGGGCGCGCCCTCGCGCCGCTGGATCGAAGGCGGCATCGGCGTGGGCGCGGTCCGCGTCGTCGTCGGCGCGGGCGTCACGCGGGTGTTGGTCGGCAGCGGCCCGAGGATCGCCCCCGTGAGGCCGGGCCGCGGCGTCGCCGGGCGCGGGGTGACCGGCCGCGGCGTGGGCGTGGCCACCTTGAGCGCGGGCGACTCGAGCCCCGCCTCGCGCGAGGAAAAGGCTTCTTCCTTCGGCGAAAGGTCGTCCTCGCGGCCCTCGATCGGCGGCGCGCGCTCGGCGTCGGACGGGGGGCTGGGGGGGACGGCGTTCTCCACGCTTCGTGGCGTACCAAGAGAGAAACGGCGCGGCAACCCGCGTTTTCCAGCACCTCAGCGCCTGCTCACTGTCCGGACCGACGCTTCACGGCCGCCTAATCCTGTCCACACCTCGCGCGCACAGGTTTAGTCTGCGCCCATGGATGAGCAGGTGAAGCAGCTCCTCACGCTCGGGCGCGAGCACTACGAGCGTCGCGAGTACGATCGCGCCGAGCCCCTGCTCCGGCAGGTCCTCGCGGTCGCGGATCGGTACGCCGACGTCCACAACATGATGGCGGTCATCCTCCACGATCGAGGCGATTTCCACCGCGCAGAGCGCCACCTCGAGCGCGCGGTCGAGCTCAACCCCGGCTACACCGAGGCCCTCCTCAACCTCGCCGTCACCTACAACGATCTCGGCAAGTACGACGCCGCGCGCCGCGTCTACGCCAGCATCCGGCGCGACGACAGCAGCGGCGGCGCGCTCCAGGATCCGTTCGTGCGCGGCAAGCTCGCGAACATGCACGCCGCGCTCGCCCAGGCCTACGTCGACGCGGGGAGCCGGCCCGACGCCATCGAGCAGCTCGAGAAGGCCGTGGCCCTCTGCCCGGGGTTCGCCGATCTCCAGTCGCGCCTCGGGACGCTCCACCGCGACGGCGACGACTTCGTCCGCGCGCGCGTCCACTACGAGGCCGCGCGCGCGGCCAACCCGCAGTACACCCCCGCGCGCGTGCTCCTCGGCGTCACGCTCCTCTCGCTCGGCGAGGCCGATCTGGCGGTGGCCGAGTGGCGCGACGTGCTGGTGATCGATCCCGAGAACCGCACCGCCAAGATGTACCTCCGCATGGTCGAAGCCCAGCGCAGCGCGCGCGCTTCGAAGGCGCCGCCGCCTCCTGAAAAGGCGCCGTCGATCCGCCCCGGCGCGGGCGAAGAGCCGCTCGGCTGAGCGTGGCCTTTTCCCCGCTCCGCGAAGAGCTGCGCCGCGCCTTTCGCGAGCTGCGCGGCGCCGACCTCTCGCCCGCGCGCGGCGCCGCGGCGATCGCGCTCGGCCTCTTCATCGGCTCGCTGCCGATCTTCGGCTTTCACCTGCCGATCGTCCTCGGCCTCTGCCTCTGGCTCCGGCTCGACGCGGCCGTGACCTACGTCGCCGCCAACATCTCCAACCCCTTCTTCTTGCCCTTCCTCCTCACCTCGGAGGTGCAGGTCGGCGCCTACCTTCGCACCGGCGCCTTCCTCCACCTCGAGCACGAGCTCACGCGCGCCGCCGCCGCCGAGTTCACCGGCGACCTCTTCCTCGGCGCCGTCGTCGTCGGCCTCGGGCTCGCGGCCGCGGGCGCGGCGATCACCTGGGCGAGCCTGGCGATCAAGCGCTGGATCAAGCCCTCCCGCGCGCCCTCGCCGCGCTACCGCCTCCCCGACGACGCGCCCCCGTGGTTCCACGCCGTCGAGCGCGTCGCCGGCCGCTACGCCCCGGCCGACGGCGCCACCGCCGCCGAGCGCAGCCGCTTTCACTACGTGCGCAGCAAGCTCCTCGGCGACCCGGTAGCCAGGCTCATCGCCGACGTCGCGGGCGACAGCCCCGGCGCGCTCGGCGCGATCGCCGATATCGGCACGGGCCGCGGCCAGCTCCCCATCCTCCTGCTCGAGCTCGGGCGCGCCACCAAGGCCTGGGGGGTGGACTGGGACGCTGCCAAGATCGCCGCCGCCGTCAAGGCCGCCGCGTCTCCTCGCGAGGACGGCGCCGCGCTCCCGGTCGACTTCCACGCCGGGGACGCGCGCGCCGCCGCGCCGCCCGCGGCCGATACGGTGTTGCTCATCGATCTCATTCATTATTTCAAGATCGAAGAGCAGGACGCCATCCTCCGCCGCGCCGCCGCCGCCGTGCGCCCCGGAGGCCGGCTCCTCGTGCGTGAAGCCGACACCGAGCGCGGCCTGCGCAGCGTGGCCACGCTCCTCGAAGAGCTGGTCTTCACCGCCCTTCGCTTCAACCGCGGTGAGCGCGTGCGCCTGCGGCCGGCGCGAGAGATCGTGGCGCAGCTCGAAGAGGCCGGCCTCGCCTGCGAGGTCCGGCCGGCGTGGGGCAAGACGCCTTTCTCCAACGTTCTGGTGATCGGGACTCGGCCCCTCGAAGCGTGCAGCGCCGGCGCGAAGGGTGATAGCGTCGCTGGGTGAAGCGCGCCCCGTTATTCGCTCTCGTGCTCGCGGCCGGCTGCTCCGCGGCCGCCACGCCGGTCCCGCTCGTACCTCGCGAGTCGCCGCGGCCGATCCTCCCGCCGCCTCCCTGGCAGACCAGGGTCTCCGAGGCCGAAGGGTACGAGGCCAAGCCCACCACCGCTCCTCCCGCCGTCGTCATCCGCGGCGCGACGCTGATGCTCGGGACGGGGCGCACCCTCGCCAAAGGCACCATCATCCTCGACAAGGGCAAGATTGCTGTCGTCGCCGAGGGCGATCTGCCCGCGCCGGCCGGCGCCGTCGTCATCGACGGCACGGGGAAGTTCGTGACACCGGGCATCATCGACACCCATTCTCACCTCGGCGTGTACCCGATGCCGTCCGTCAACGCCCACGACGACGGCAATGAAATGACGGACCCGGTCACGCCGCAGGCGCAGACCGTGGACGCGTTCTGGCCACAAGACCCCTCGATCGAGCGCGCGGTCGCCGGGGGCGTGACGGCGATTCAGGTCCTCCCCGGCTCGGGCAACCTCATCGGGGGGCGCGCGGTGACGCTCAAGCTCCGCCCCGGCCTCTCCCCGCGCGAAATGCACGTCCCCGGCGCGGCCGACGGCCTCAAGATGGCTTGCGGGGAGAACCCCAAGCGCGTCTATGGCCCGAACAAGCGCTCCCCGATGACGCGGATGGGCAACCTCGCCGGCCAGCGCGCGGCCTTCCTCAAGGCCAAGAAGCTCCAGGATCAATGGGCGCGCTGGCGCGAGCAAGAGTCGACGCGCATCGAGGCCGACTCGAAGAAGCGCGCCGTCTGGGAGTCGAAGCGCGACGAGCGCGCCCAGCGCGCCGCCTGGTGCCATGATAACGGCGAGCCCGATCCCTGCGAGTCGTGGCGCCACTCCTGGGCCGAAGCCCGCCTGGAAGAGCCGCAGCCCTCCGAGCCCATCGTCACGCCCGATCGCGATCCCGGCCTCGAGACCCTCGTCGGCGCGCTCGAAGGCCGCGTCCTCGTCCACGTGCATTGCTATCGCGCCGACGACATGCTCGCGATGATCGCCCTCTCCGACGAGGTGGGCTTCCGCGTCCGCTCGTTCCACCACGCGCTCGAGGCCTACAAGATCCGCGACCGGCTCGCCGCGCGGCAGATCGCCGTCTCCACCTGGGCCGACTGGTGGGGCTTCAAGATGGAAGCCTTCGACGGCATCCCCGAGAACGCCGCGCTGGCGCACGAAGCGGGCGTCCGGACCATCATCCACTCCGACTCGGAGGAGGGGATTCAGCGCCTCAATCAGGAGGCCGCCAAGGCGCTCGCGAGCGGCCGCCGCGCCGGCGTCGCCCTCACCGACGACGACGCGATCCGCTGGGTGACGATGAACCCCGCCTGGGCGCTCGGCGTCGATCATCGCATGGGCTCGCTCGAGCCGGGCAAAGACGCCGACGTCGTCCTCTGGACCCGCAGCCCCCTCTCCGTTTATGCCCTGGCCGAGCGCGTGTGGATCGATGGCTTCCCGGTCTACGAGCGCGGAAAGCCGCACTGGAGCGATTTCGAGCTCGGCCAAACCATTGAATCCCCGGCGCCCCCCGCGGTGCCGGCGCCGTTCGGCGGGATCGGAGGCGCGCGATGAATGGTAATCGAATCCCCCTGCTCGCGGCGCTCGCCGCCCTCTCAATGGTTGAGCCCGCGCTCGCCCAGCCCGCAAAGAGGCCCTCTCCCGCGCCCGCCGCCAAGGCCGCTCTAGCGCCCGCGCCGGGCAAGGCGCCTGTCGCCGCGAAGGAAGAGGCGAGCCCGGCCATCGCCTACGCCGGCGCCACCGTGCACCTCGGCAACGGCGAGGTGCTCCAGGACGCGACGGTGGTGCTCGTCGACGGCAAGATCCAGCAGATCGGCAAGGGCCTCGCCGCGCCCGCCGGCGCCGCGCTCCTCCCCGCCAAAGGGATGGTGATCACCCCCGGCCTCGTCGACGCGCTCACCTCGATCGGCCTCATCGAGGTCGACCTCGAGGGCTCCACGCGCAGCGACCAACAGCGCGCGACGGGCGACAGCGACCACGCCGGCTTCCGCGCCGCCGACGCCTACAACCCCGCGAGCGTCGTCATCGCCGTCGCCCGCTCGGAGGGCCTGACCTCGGCCGGCGTGATCCCCAACGGAGGCTTGATTTCAGGCCAGTCCGCGTGGGTCGATCTCGACGGCACCACCGCCGCCGAGGCCGTCGCCAGGGCCCCGCTCGCGCTCCACGTTCACCTCGACGGCGACGCGCCCGGCGAGGGCGCGGGCCACGGGACAGCGATCCTCAAGGTGCGCGAGGCCTTCGACGACGCGCGCACGTTCCAGAAATCGCGCGCCGCCTGGGAGCGCAACCAGACGCGCCATTTCGCGCCGAGCCGCCTCGATCTGGAGTCCCTCGCCGGCGCCCTCGACGAGAAGCTCCCGGTGGTCTTCCACGTCGACCGCGCCGCCGACATCCTCGCCGCCTTGAGCATCGCCAGGGAGTTCAAGCTCCGCCCGGTGATCGCCGGCGGCGCCGAGGCCTGGAAGGTGGCCCCCACGCTCGCCGCCGCGAAGGTGCCCGTGATCGTCTTCCCCCTCCAGCAGCCCAACACCTTCGACGCCCTCGGCGCCCGCGAGGACAACGCCGCTCTCCTCGACAAGGCCGGCGTCGCCGTCGCCATCTCCACCGGCGAGACCCACAACGCGCGCAAGCTCCGCCAGGTCGCCGGCAACGCCGTGCGCTCGGGCCTCCCTCACGAAGCCGCCCTCGCCGCCATTACCCGCGTCCCGGCCGAGGCGCTGGGAATGGGCGCGCGTTATGGCACGCTCGCCGTCGGCAAAGCGGCAAACCTCGTCGTCTGGTCGGGCGATCCGCTGGAGATCGGCACTCAGGTGCTCGACGTGGTCATTCGCGGCCGCCGTATCCCGTTGAAGAGCCGGCAGTCGGCGCTGCTGGAGAAATACCGGCGCCTCCCGCGCTGAGATTCGAGAATGGTATGGCCGCCGAGCCGCCTCAACCATTCTCGAGCCGAACGCTCCCAACCCCCGGCTCGAGGGATTGGGAGCGCTCCTCCGCTCTCAGACGCGCGCTTTGAGCGCGTCGCGATTGAGCACGACGATGCGGCGCCGATCGATCTCCAGCACGCCGGCGCGGCGCAGGTCGCCGAGCGTGAGCGTCACCGTCTCGCGGGTCGAGCCGATCATGTTGGCCATCTCCTGGTGGGTGAACGGCGCGGCGATCAGGACCCCGCGCGGCTCGGGGATACCCCAGCGCGCGGCGGCCTTGGTGAGGAACTCGCATAACCGAGCCTCCACGTTGCGGAACAGCATCGAGGCCAGGCGCTCCTCGGTGTCGTGGTGGCGCTCCACCATCACCTGGAGCAGCGCGGCGGCGAGGGGTGCGTCGGACGTCATCAAGGCGCGCATGGCCTGCGCGGGCACCAGGAGGGCCTCCACGTCCTCGGTCGCCACGGCGTTCTCCCGGTGCGACGGGACGCCGCCCAGGGCCGCTTCGCCGAGGATGTCTCCGGCCCCGCGATAGCCGATGGACAGGCTCCGCGTGTCTCCGAGCACGCGCGTCAGACGCACGCGCCCCATTCCGAGCATCGCCACGTTCGCCGCGGCGTCACCCTGCGCGATCAAGAGGCGACCCTTCTCGACTCGCTGAATCGTTCCCGCTTCGACGAGCGTCGCCTGCGAGGCATTGGATGCGGCGTTGCCGAGGGGGCCACGACGGATGATCCGTCGCTTGCGCGCCTCCAGCTCCGTCGCTCCGTCATTGCCTGCCGTCGCCGGCGGCGCCCAGGCGCGGTGCGCCACGCTGCCCATGGTCATCGAGAGTGCTCCTTCACGTACATTGGTCCGCTCACTCGTCGGGGGCCGTGGCTTCATCGCCTACGGCATTTCGCCAACGCAATCTCGTGGGCTGCCCGACTGCGAGAAAGGGTACGGCCCATTGCCCAGTTCCTTTAAGGGAAAAGAGCCTCGAATTCGGCGCGGCGGGTGGCCGAACCCACATAACGCGCCGATTTTCGCTAAAGAATGCAGGCCGGCCGACGATTCCAGAATTCGTTGATTCCTGCGCACGAGAATGGATGAAAGTGATTCAATGGAGGGTTGTGCCGCGCGGGCCCACGACGGCGCACAAGGATGTTCGAATGGCGTGCTTCGAAGACAAAATAGACGAGCCCCCTCGGCCCGTCGGGGCAGAGGGGGCTCGTCGGCTCCGTGCTCTTGCCGCTACGTCCGGTAGTTCGGCGCCTCTTCGGTGATGATCACGTCGTGCACGTGGCTCTCGCGCAGGCCTTGCGAGGTGATGCGCACGAAGCGCCCGTTGCGCCGCAGCTCGGCCACCGTCGGGCTCCCTGTGTAGCCCATGCCCGCGCGCAGCCCGCCGACGAGCTGGAAGAGGATCGAGGTCAGCGAGCCGCGGTAAGGCACGCGCCCCTCGATGCCCTCGGGGACGAGCTTTTCGTCGGCCGCGCCGCCCTGCCCGTAGCGATCCTTCGAGCCCTTGCGCATCGCCCCGAGCGAGCCCATGCCGCGGTACACCTTGTAGCTGCGGCCCTGGTAGAGCACGAGGTCGCCCGGGGACTCGTCGGTGCCCGCGAAGAGCGAGCCGATCATCACCGACGACGCGCCCGCGGCGAGCGCCTTGGTCACCTCGCCCGAGTACTTGATGCCGCCGTCGGCGACGATGGGGATGTCGTGGCGATCGGCGGCGCGCGCGCAGTCGGAGATCGCCGTGATCTGCGGGACGCCGATGCCGGCGACGACGCGCGTCGTGCAGATGCTCCCCGGCCCGATGCCGACCTTCACCGCGTCGGCGCCCGCGTCGATCAGCGCCTCGGTCGCCTCGGCGGTGGCGACGTTGCCGGCGATGACGTCGAGGCGCGGGTACTTGCGCTTCACGGCCCGCACGACGTCGAGCACGCCCTTCGAATGGCCGTGCGCGGTGTCGACGACGATCACGTCGACGCCCGCGGCCACGAGCGCGGCGCAGCGCTCTTCGCAGTCGGGGCCGGGACCGACCGCGGCGCCGACGCGGAGGCGGCCGCCTTCGTCCTTGAGGGCCTCGGGGTTGCGATCGGCCTGGAGGAGATCCTTGATCGTGACGAGCCCGACGAGCTTGCCGCCCTCGACGACGAGGAGCTTCTCGATGCGGTGCTGGTGCAGGAGCTCCTTGGCGCGCTCGTTGGAGACGCCGGGCGGCACCGTGACGAGCTCCTTCGTCATCAGCGCGTGGACGGGCTGATCGAGGTTCTTCTCGAAGCGGATGTCGCGCGCCGTCAGGATGCCGACGAGCGCCTCGCCGTCGACGACGGGGACGCCGCTGATGTCGTGCTCGTTCATCACCGCGAGCGTCTCGCGCAGCGACTGCGACGAGCGCACGGTGACGGGCGAGGCGATCATCCCGCTCTCGGCGCGCTTGACGCGCTCGACCTCGCGGGCCTGCTGCGCGGGCGTCATGTTCTTGTGCAGGATCCCGATCCCGCCGGCGCGGGCGATGGTGATCGCCGTGCGCCCTTCGGTCACCGAGTCCATCGCCGCGCTCAGCAGCGGGATGTTGAGCTGGATCCTCTTCGTGAGCCGGGTCTTGACGTCGACCTCGCCGGGGAGGACCTCGCTGTACGCCGGGACGAGGAGGACATCGTCGAACGTCAGGCATTCGCGGAGTTTGTCGTCGAGCATGGGCAGCTCTAGCAAACTCGTTCCGGCGCGGCTACGAGCGTGATCTCGTCGAGCTCTCGCGCGGGCCCGCGCGCTGGACGGGCCTGTTCGCTCGGGTCGCGGGCGTCGTCAGGTCCGCTCGCGCGGATCGATGGACGAGGGCGGCGCCGCCTCGATCGATCCCGCCCGCTCGAGCGCGGCGATCGAGGCCGCCGAGCCGAGCCGCGGGATCACGATGCGAAAGCGCGCGCCGCCGAGCGGACCCCAGCCGGCGTCGATGGTGCCGCCGTGATCGACGATGATCTTCTTCACGATGCTGAGGCCGAGCCCGGTGCCGTGGCGCTTGGTGGTCACGTACGGATCGAAGAGCGCCTCTTTCACCGCCTCGGGGATGCCGGGGCCGTCGTCGTCGACGGCGATGACGAAGCGCTCGGGCTCGACGGTGGCCGAGACGCGGACTCGCCCCGGGCGCTTGCCGGCCCCGCGCAGCGCCTGCGCCGCGTTGCGGACCACGTTGGCGAGGACGCGGTGGAGCATCTCGTGATCGAGCGCCGCGGGCATGGCCTCCTCGGGGATCTCGAAGGACAGATCGAGGCCGAGGAGCAGCACCTCGTCGCCCTCGGCGGCCTCCCCGTCCTCGGGGCGGAGGCGCGCGCTCTGGGTGCGGAGGAACGCCGCGAGATCGTCGGGCTTGAGCTCGGCGCGCGGTAGCCGGGCGAAGCTCGAGAACTCGGTGCAGAGGCGGCGCAGGCTGCCGACCTCCTCCTCGACGACCTCGAGCATCGTCTGGACGATGCGCTTGTACGCGGGATCCTCGCCGCGGTAGCGCCGGTGGCACTCCTCCACGGCGAGCATGATCGGCGTGAGCGGGTTCTTGATCTCGTGCGCGAGGCGCCGCGCCACCTGCTGCCACTCGCCCATGCGCCGCAGGAACTCCACCCGGGCGCGGCTCTGCGAGAGCTCCTCGAGCATGCGATCGAAGGCGCGCCCGAGGTCGGCCACCTCGTCGTCGCCCTCGAGCCGCGCGCGCACCGTGAGGTCGCCCTCGGCCACCGGGCGCATGGCCGCCGCGAGCGCCGCGATCCGCCGCGTCACCGGCCGCGCCACGAGCACGCCGACAGCGACAGCGAGGATCAGCGTCACCGCGAGGAGCACGGCGAAGGCGTTCTCGTAGGTGCGATCGAGGTACTCCTTGCGGTGGACGCGCTCGATCTGGTGGTAAGCCTGCGCGAAGGCCTGGACGGTCTCGAGCTCGTCGAGGCGAGCGCGCGGCGCCGCGAACGTCGCCACCAGCACCGGCGGCTCCTCCGGCCGCTCGGCGTCGCAGATCACGTCGTCCGCGTCGCCCGCGCCGATCGCGCGCCGCACCAGGAGCGATCGCTCCCGCCGCGCGTCGATGGTCCGCTCCCGCTCGCCGAGGAGCGCGCCGCTGCACGTCTCGATGCGGATCCGCCGCAGCGATCCGTGCGCCTCGAGGGCGCGGTCGAGCTCCCCGGCGATCGCCCGCGCGTCCTTCTTCACCGCCCCCACCCGCAGCGGCTCGCGCGCGGCGATGGCCTGCGCCTCGGCGCGCATGGTCTGCTTGAGCGCCTTGGCGAGGTCGGCATAGACGCCGAGGGCCTGATCGAGGTGCAGGCCAAACTCCGGCTGAAACGCCGTGGCCGAGACCCGAGCGATCGTGGCCCGCGCGATCAGCAGCGCCGAGACGAGCGGGATGAGGGCGGTGACGAGGACGGCGAAGACCATCCGCCGCGCCGTCGTTCCGAAGGAGCGCATGCGAGCGAGCCTACCCCGAGCGCCGCGCGGCTGCGGCGGACGTTGCCCGTCGCAGCCGCGACTCCTCTCCTGGCTTCCCCTTTGACAAGCCATCTTCGTTGAGTTATTGAGCCAACAACTATACTGATTTTACGCTTTGCTATCGATGCCAATCCAAAGGGCCAATCCGCGCTGTCTGCTCATCACGCGCGCTGCGCGCGCCGAGCCCGAGGCCGCGCGTGAGCGCCGAGCCGCGCGTGTAAACGCCCCTGGTCGCCGGCCGGAGATAGCCAGTCTCTCGCATCATTCCAATTCTCATCGCACGGAGGCGACATGTCACTGCTCAGCAACAAAGTCATTCTCATCACCGGGGCGACCTCGGGGATCGGCGCCGCCACCGCGATCGTGGCGGCGCGCGCGGGCGCCAAGGTGGTGCTGGCCGCGCGGCGCCAGGAGAACGGCGACGCGCTCGTGGCCCGCATCAAGGTGGAGGGCGGAGATGCCCTGTTCGTGCGGACGGACGTCACCGTCGAGGCCGATATCCAGGCCATGGTCGAGCGCACCGTGGCGGCGTACGGGCGCCTCGACGGCGTCTTCAACAACGCCGGCTTCGCCCCCGCCCTCACGCCCGTCGCCGACGTGCCCGTCGCCGACTACCTCGCTCTCATGCAGCTCAACCTGCACAGCATCTATCTGTGCCTGAAGTATCAAGTGCCTGTCATGAAGAGGGGCGGCGGCGGCTCGATCGTCAACTGCGGCTCGATCGCCTCCGTGGTCACCGCGCCGGGGTTCGGCGCCTACGTCACGACCAAGCACGCGATCATCGGGCTCACCAGGGCCGCCGCCATCGACTACGCAGCGGACAAGATCCGCGTCAACGCCGTCCTGCCCGGCCCGGTGGAGACCGAGATCTGGGATCACCTCCAGAGCGGTGATCAGGTGCTCGACGCCTTCGCCGCGGGAACGCCGATGAAGCGGTACGCGCGCGCCGAGGAGATCGCTCAGCCGGTGGTGTTCTTGCTGTCCGACTGGTCGTCGTACATGACCGGCTCGCAGCTCGTCGTCGACGGCGGCTACACCGCGCTGTGATCTGCGGCGGCGCGCTGTGGGAGATCCGAGGCGCGCTGTCCTCGACCGTGCCTGTCTGGGACTCTCTCGAGCGACCATGGTAAAGGGCCGGAATGATCTCCACTCTGGTCCGCTCTTCATTCCTTCTCGCCATCCTCTCTGCCGGCCTCTTCGCCCTCGGCTGCGGCCCGTCGACGCCCCCGGCCGAGCACGCCGGGGAGCACGAGCACGGCGAGCACGGCGAGCACGCGAAGCTCACGGGCGCCGCGCACGAGTTTCACGAGGTGCTCGCGCCGCTCTGGCACGCCGAGAAGAGCCCCGAGCGCGCGAAGAAGACCTGCGACGCGGTCCCGACGTTCGAGCAGCACGCGGCGGCCGTCGACAAGGAGGTGCCGGCCGACGCTGCGCGCGCCGCCGCGGCGCACACGGCCGCGCAGAGCCTCATCGCCGCCGTCGGCGAGCTGAAGGCCGAGTGCGCCAAGCCCGAGGCCGGGCGCGCCGACTTCGAGGCCAAGTTCGGGGCGGTGCACGAGGCCTTCCACAAGGTGATGGAG
>FSTQ01000160.1_pt1 | contig 42222 bp, 34 predicted proteins | sample 1637281 | NCBI WGS metagenome assembly FSTQ01 (sample SAMEA3914818, study PRJEB12502) | metagenome | biome: forest; material: soil | place: Canada | collected 2010-06-26 | depth 0.1 m
ACGACGATCCCGCGCGATCCCCCGATCGGAGCGGCAGAGCAGGCCTGGATCGATCGCGTCGTCGAGGCCGCCCGAAGCGTGCGCTGAGGGTCACGCCAGGCGCAGCGGGTCGCTCGCGCCGGGGCTCTCTTCGCGCCGATGGATGGCGCTCTCGGCGCGCGCGAGGGCCCGCACCACCATCACGCCGTCGCTGAAGCCGGTGCGCGGCGGCGTGCGCGCCTCCACGCAGCGAAGGAAGTGGTCGACCTCGAGCGCGAGCGGCTCGTGCCAGGCCACGGTGGCCTCGCCGGTGATCGCGATCTCGGTCGCGCCGCCGCGCCGCCGCGTCGGGCGGCCCAGGAGCACGCGATCGGGCGCGCGCACGTCGTCGAAGATCGCCGCGTGATCGCGCCCGATCACCGCGAACCTGCGCTCCTTCGCGGGGTGCGCCCGCGAGAGGGCCACCCGCGCCGTGAGGCCGGAGAGCAGCGCGAGATCCACGACGGCGTCCGCGCCGCTGGCCGGCCCGGTGGCGCTGATAGTGTCGATCAGGCTGGGGTCGACGGCGTGGATCACCGAGAGATCATGGGGCCCGAGCGTCCAGAGAGCGGAGGCGGTGCGGTCCCCGTTGACCGAGCGCCGCGCGGCCTCGACGTGCTCGAGCGGCCCGAGCGCGCCGCCGCGGCAGATCTCGACGAGGCGCGTGACGGCCGGGTGGTAGCGGAGCAGGTGCCCGACCATGCCGATGCGCCCCAGGGCCTCGGCGCGGAGGGCGCAGCGCTCGGCGTCGGCGACCGTCATCGCCAGCGGCTTCTCCACGAAGACGTCGGCCCCGGCGTCGAGCGCGGCGAGCGCGAGCGCGGCGTGGGTGGGCGCGGGCGTGGCGATCACCGCGGCGTCGACGCCGATCGCCAGCGCCTCGTCGAGCGAGGCCACCACCTCGGCGCCGGGCGAGAGGTCGCGCGCGTGCCGGCGCTTGAGCGCGTCCGTGTCGGCGACGGCGACCACGGCCGCGCGCGCGCTCTGCTCGAGGACGCGCAGCAGGTTGGATCCCCACGCGCCGCAGCCGATCAGGGCGACGCGGATCGTCACGGCGCTCCCGACGCGGCCGGCGCCGCCGATCCCGGCGCGCTCGCCGATGCCGATCCCGGCGGACGCGGCTCGTCGAGCCCGGCGATCACGCCCTCCGCGGCGGGGTTGGCCGGGTGGATCGAGGGCCCGTTGATGTCGACCGCGAAGTCGAACGTCTCCCCGGCGACGACGGCGCGCACGCGCTCGTGCTGCTCGCAGGCCGACTGCGTCTCCACCGACCACGTCGGCGTGGCGCCGGGGTGCTTGCGATCGAGGATCTCGGGGATCGTCGAGCCCTGCTTGGAGCGGTACTCCTGCACGATGCCGAGCGCCGCCTTGCGATCGGCGCCGTCGAACTTGGACTGGACCCAGAGGATGATCATGACGGCGACCATGGCCGACATCAGCGTGAGCGCGGCCCTGGAGAGCTTGGCCTGATCCATGTTTCGGGCTCGGCTATAGCTTCGTACGAGCCGCAGGTCGAGCGAGCCGCGCGCGGCAGGTTTTCACGCCACGAAGGAGCCGAGGGCGCGAAAGCGGCGGTAGCGATCCTCCACCAGCTCGTCAGGCGAGAGGCCGTCGAGGGCGGTGAGCTGCGCCCAGAGGACGCGATCGAGGCGGGCCGCGGCGTCGTCGTGATCTTGATGCGCGCCGCCCGTGGGCTCCTCCACGACGGTGTCGACGACGCCGAGCTGGAGGAGATCCGGCGCGGTGATCTTGAGCCGCGTCGCCGCCTCGTCGGCGCGGGCGCCGTCTTTCCAGAGGATCGCCGCGCAGCCCTCGGGCGTGATCACCGAGTAGCAAGCGAACTCGAGCACGAGCACGCGGTTGGCCACGCCGAGCGCGAGCGCGCCGCCGGAGCCGCCCTCGCCGATGATCGTGGCGACGATCGGCACCCGCGCCCGCGCCATGGCCGCCAGCGACGCGCCGATGGCCTCGCTCTGGCCACGCTCTTCGGCGCCGATGCCGCAGTAGGCCCCGGGCGTGTCGATGAAGGTGAGCACTGGCAGGCCGAACTTGTCGGCGAGCTCGTACATGCGGATCGCCTTCCGGTAGCCCTCGGGGTAGGGCATGCCGAAATTGCGCTTCATGTTCTCCTTCGTGCCGCGGCCCTTCTGGTGGCCGACGAGGACGACGCTGCGCCCGTGGTAGCTGGCGACGCCGGCGACGATGGCCGCGTCCTCGGCGAAGCGGCGGTCGCCCTTGAGCTCGTCGAACGAGGTGAAGAGGCGCTTCACGTAGTCGAGCGTGTAAGGTCGGCTCGCGTGGCGCGAGATCTGGACCTTCTGCATCGGCGTGAGATCCGCGAAGATCTCCCGGGCGAGGCGCGACGTCTTCTCTTCGAGCCGCGCGAGCTCGGGCTCGAAGCGCTGATCGGAGGCGGCGAGCGCGCGCAGCTCCCGCACCTTCTCGACGAGGTCGACGACGGGCCTTTCAAAGGGGAGGACGAACGCTGCCACGGCGAGCCGCTATAGCCCTGCGCGACGCCGCGGGAAAGCCGCGCCACGAGGATCCGCAGCGCGAAGCCGCGTTCGCGGGATCTCGACGCGTGTGAGCTTATCCCGGTAGGTCGGACCGACCGGCTCGGTCCGACCTACCGGGATAGGCTCTTATGTGACGCTCGTCGGCTCGGTCCCGAAGATCGCCTCGGGGACCTGCATCGAGAGCCGCGGCCGCAGCACGTTGAAGATGCGCAGGGGCTTGGAGATCCCCTTCAGCGTCACCGGCTGGAGCTCGTCGAGCTCGAAGCGGCCGCCGAGGCGCTCCTGCGTGGGCTCGCTGATCAGGATCTGCCCGGCCAGCGCCGCCGAGCAGATGCGCGCCGAGGTGTTCGCCACGTCCCCGATCACGGTGTAGCTGAGCGCCTTCGAGCTGCCGATGTAGCCGGCGACGAGCGGCCCGGTGTGGATGCCGATGCCGACCGCGAGCGGCTTCTGATCCCGCTCGAGGCGCCTGCGGTTGAAGTCCCCGAGGACCTCGCCCATCTCCAGCGCGCAGGAGATCGAGCGGATGGCGTCGTCGGGGTGCGCCACGGGGGCGCCCCAGATGGCCATGATCCCGTCGCCCATGAACTTGTCGAGGGTGCCCTCGTACTTGAACAGCGTGTCGACCATGGCCTCGAAATACTCGTTGAGCATCTCGACGAGCTCTTCCGGGCTGGTGTTCTCGCTCATCGCGGTGAAGCCGCGGATGTCGCTGTTGAAGACGGTGCACTGCTCGACGCGCTGGCCGCCCGGCTTGACCTCGAGCAGGCCGGCCATCACGCGCTCGGCGATGTTGGGCGCCACCATGCGGCTGAAGCGCTCGCGCGTGAGGATCTCGTTTTCGACCTTCTTGCCGAGGATGTTGATCTCGATGAACATCGCCGCCTGGTTGGCGATGGCGGTGACGAGCTCGAGGTCCTTGGCCTGGAACTGAGCGAGCGTCTCCGAGTCGAGCCAGAGGACGCCGAGCACCTCGTTGTTGTGGAGGAGCGGCGCGACCATGGCCGAGCTGATCCGGTTCAGGATCATGCTCTTGCCCTTGGAGTTGGCGAAATCCATCGCCGCGTCGTGGGTGAGCACGGCGGCCCGCTCCTTCACGACGTGGTTCAAGATCGTCGACGAGACGCTGATCGGCGCCGTCGTCCCGTCGCGCCGCTGCATCGCGCGCGGCGTGAACTCCCCGTGATCGTCTTGCAGGAAGATCACCCCGCGATCGGCGCGGATGAACTTGAAGACGCTGACGAGGATCCGCTCCAGCAGCTTGGTGGTGTCGCGCTCGGCGGCGATCTCGCGCGAGAGCTCGTGCGAGAGGCGGAGGCGCTCGTAGTCGGCGCGGAGCTGGGTGCCGTCGCCGGCGATGCGCTCGTAGGGGAGGAACCCCTTGTCGCCCGCGGCGATTTGCCCGGCGATGTGGCGCGTCTGATCGTTGAGATCGATGCGCGTGCCCTGGGCGACGTAGTGCCCGGACGAGCCGTGGCGCACCGGAACGATCGGCGGCGTCGCCGGCCGGATCGGCGTCGTTCCGCCGGGCAGCGGCGCGGTCCCGCCGCCGAGCGGCGTGGTCCCGTACTGACCGGGATACGGCGGAGGCGGCGGAGGCTGCTGCGCGTACTGCGGAGGCCGCTGCTGCGGAGGCGGCCCCGGCGGCCCCTGTGCGCTCATCGGCGGCCGGTTGTACGGCTGATACGGCGGGGGCGGCGGCTGCTGCGGGAATGACGGAACCGCGGAGGTGGACGGCACCTGCGAGGGCGGAGGCGGCGCCACCGTCGGCGGGATCTGCTGCTTCGCGAACTGCGGCGGCATCGGCATCACGTGCGCCGACTGCGCCAGCGGGGACGCCATCGGCGTCGGCGGAGCCTGCGGCCACGCGGGCTGCACGTTGGCGACGCCGGGGCTCGGCGCGGGCAGCGGCACCGGCGGCCCGCCGTCGTCGAAGCGGCCCTTCGTCGCGCCGAGCGAGATCTCGTCGCCGTGCTTGAGCGGGGCCTCGCCGCGGACCCGCTCGGCGTTCACGAACGTCCCGTTGAGGCTGCCGAGATCGCGCAGGACCCAGTGATCCGTGCGGTGCTCGATGATGCAGTGCTCTTTCGAGACGATCTTATCGAGCAGCTGGATCGAATTGTTCGGGTGGCGCCCGAGCGAATTCACCGGTCGCAGATCGATCGCCTGCTGGCCTTCGGCGGTCTGCAGGATCAGGCGAGCCATCGGAGTTGGGAGATTACCCAGGCCAGCGCTCCAGGACAATCGCTCGCCCGAGAATTACCGGCTGTAGAGGTTGAGGGGCGCACCATCTATCAGGACGCTCGGGCTTACAACGACGAATTTTTCCACGCGAGCGGATTGGGGGGCTCGCCGGCTCGCTTCATCGGCCCCCAGGCGCCCCTCTTTCCCGGGAGAAGGGCCTCTTCCCGCGTCCGCGCCGCCGCGGTACCCAGCGGAGACCATGGCGGCTGACCTTCTCCTCGCGATCGATCAAGGCACGACCGGCACGACCTCGCTGGTCATGGACACCCGAGGCGCCACGCTGGGCCGGGCCACGCAGGAGTTCCGCCAGCATTTCCCCGAGCCCGGCCTGGTCGAGCACGACGCCGAGGAGATCTGGCAGAGCGTGATCGCCGCGGTGGAGGGCGCGCTCGCGTCAGCCGGCGTCAGCGGCGATCGCATCGCGGCCATCGGGATCACCAACCAGCGCGAGACCACGCTGGTGTGGGAGCGGGCCACGGGCAAGCCGATCCACCGCGCCATCGTCTGGCAAGATCGGCGCACCACCGCGCGCTGCGCCGAGCTCCGCGCCAAAGGGCACGAGGACCTCGTCGAGGCCACGACGGGCCTGGTGCTCGACCCTTATTTCAGCGGCACCAAGGCCGCGTGGATCCTCGATCACGTCTCCGGCGCGCGCGAGCGAGCCGAGCGCGGCGAGCTCTGCTTCGGCACCATCGACAGCTTCCTCGTGTGGCGCCTCTCGGGCGACGCGGCCGCGGGCGCGCCCGTCCACGCCACCGACGTGACCAACGCCTCGCGCACGCTCCTGATGAGCCTGCACACGCTCGACTGGGACGACTCCATGCTCGCGCTCTTCGGCGTCCCGCGCGCCGCGCTCCCGAAGATCGTCGGCTCGGCCGAGCGCATCGCGGCGACGCGCGGCTTCCCGAGCCTGCCCGACGGCGTCCCGATCACGGGCATCGCCGGCGATCAGCAGGCGGCCCTCTTCGGCCAGGCCTGCTTCGGCGTCGGCGACGCCAAGTGCACCTACGGCACGGGCGCGTTCATCCTCGCCAACATCGGCGACAAGCCGCTCCGCAGCCGCTTCGGCCTGCTCACCACGGTCGCCTGGAAGGTCGGCGACGAGGTCGCCTTCGCCCTCGAAGGCAGCGCCTTCGTCGCCGGCGCCGCGGTGCAGTGGCTGCGCGACGGGCTCGGCGTGATCAAGAGCGCGGCCGAGATCGAGGCCCTCGCCGCGAGCGTCCCGACCAGCGGCGGCGTGTCGTTCGTGCCCGCGCTCTCGGGCCTCGGCGCGCCCTACTGGGATCCGGAGGCGCGCGGCGTCATCTGCGGGATCACCCGCGGCACGACGGCGGCGCACCTCGCGCGCGCCACGCTCGAAGGCATCGCCCTCGAGGTCAACGATCTGCTCACCGCCATGTCCGACGACCTCGGCAAGCCGCTCACCCGCATGCGCGTCGACGGCGGCGCCGCGGCCAACGACCTCTTGATCCAGTTCCAGGCCGACATCGGCCCGATCACCATCGAGCGACCGGTGGAGCTCGAGTCGACCGCCCGGGGCGCGGCGATGCTCGCGGGCGTCGGCGTGGGCCTCTTCGGCAGCGTCGCCGAGGCCGCCGGGATGTCCCGAGTCGACCGCGCTTTCCAGGTGGCGATGAGCGACGGAGACCGCGACGCGCACCGCCGCCGCTGGTCGGACGCTGTCGCGCGCACGCGGAGCACGCCCGCCGCCAAGGGCTGAGAGGCTGACCGTTTTTCGGTCAGCCTCGAAGTCGTTTCGGGGTTGGGGCCCCGAAACCGGGGGTGAAGGTGCCGGAATTTACTTCCGGCACCGGGAGGGGGCGGAGCCCCCTGAGACAGGGGAAGAGTCTGGACGGCGAATGCCGGCCAGACTCTGAGCTGCGCGAGCACACTCGCCCTCGCTCGGGCCGTCCGCCGCCGGGCGGACACCACACCTGCACGCCGCGCCGCGCTCGTTGACGCTGCCCGCTCTCGCGCGCTCGGAAGCGAGCGTCGTCGGGTGCAGCGATGAAAATGTCTGACCGGCGAGCACGGGTGCGCGACTACCTGCTGTGGGAATCATCTTTATGTTGCAAGAGTTCAGCCCAAGCCGCCTCAACCAGCGTAAAGTTCTATGACGACGGAGCATTCTCGATCGAATCTTGTGCCCTTGACCCGGATCGGCGGACTAGCCCCCCGCCGCATCCTGTCGTTCGATGATGATGATGAGGAGGACATGACCAACGAAACTACTTCCGCCGGCGGCGCCGCCGTGCGTGACATTCCTATCGACTGGGAGGCGCTGGAAGACGCCTTCGAGAACAACGCGCCGGAGGTTCATTCCTACCTTCACCTCGTCACGGGCGACGTCCTCCGCGTCGTCGACGGCGTCGCCGATCCGCAGATGCACGCGCGCATCGCCGCCGACGCCAACTACCTCCGCATCGATCCCGTCAGCTCCCGCGAGCAGTACCGCTGGATGGAGCGGTACATCCCGATGGTGGAGGACCCGGACCTCCAGGCCAAGCTCGGCCAGGCCATCGACGGCAAGGGCGCGTTCCGCCGCTTCAAGGACGTGCTCATGGCCTACGCGCCGGAGCGCGAGCGCTGGTTCACCTTCCGGAGCGAGCGCCTGCGGATCTTCATGGAAGCCTGGCTCAGCGCCCACGCGCTCAACCCGATCGCCCGCCCGATGTGGGTGCCCGAGGCGCCCTCGTCGCGCACCGAGACGGCCTCCGGCGCGCCCCCGGCGATCGCGGCGGCGCCCTCGGCCCTCGCCGAGCCCGCGCTCGCCGAGCCGCGCGAGCCCCGCCGCGGCAAGAGCGCCGAGACGCTCCGGCGCAACCTGCGCGAGATCTCCGACGCCCTCGGCCCGCGCGACCTCGACACGCTCACCGCCTTCGCCGAGTTCCTCAAGGCCCGCCGCGCGGCCCGCTCGCTCGGCCAGCAGCAGCACTACGCCGAGCACCACGGCATCGCCGACGAAGAAGAGCCGCCCGCCTCGCAAGAGGTCCGCAACGACGTGCAGAGCGACTCCGCATGATCACGCGAGCCCGGGCCGTCACCCCGGGCGCGCAGCAGCCTGTTGATCACGCTCCAGGTGATTGGTGTCGAACGACACCGACGTGGAGCCGCCAGTGATTTTCGTCGAGCTGGGTGTGCCGCCTAGGCGGAGGAGGAGCCGTACGCACGTACGGTGACGACGACAACGACGGCGGCGCACCCAGATCGGCGAAAAGCACCAGGCTCCTAGCGGGCCTTCTTGATGATCACCAGCGTCACGCGGTTGCGGGCGTTGGAGTAGTACGTCTCGAGGGCCTGGCTCAGCTTCTGGCCGACGTACCAGCGCGCGAGCGCCGGCTGGACCTTCTCGAAGCTCTCGTCCTTGAACGGCGTCGCGCCCGACTGGTGGAGCGCGCGGAGCTCCACCGGGCTCGGCTCGAGCATCGGCGCGACCATGCGATCGAGGTAGAGGCTGGCCTTGGCCTCGCGGCGCAGGAGGGCGTCGAGCTCGTCGGAGCTGATGCCCTCGAGCGCGGCCGCGGTGAGCAGCCGGTCGCGGCCCCGCACGCGCTGCTCGAGGATCTTCCGCGCCGACTCGGCGCGCGCGGCGATCTCTTGCGGCGTGGGCGTCGGCACCACGGTCAGGCTCGCCAGCAGCGCCTCGGCGATGTGGCGATCGAGCGCCGCGCGCAGGTGGCGCTCGGGGTACACGCCGGGATCGGGATCGGGATCGGTCAGCGTCTCCAGCCGCGTCTCGAAGGCCAGCTCGCGCTCGAAGATGAACTGCGGCTTCTCTTCCCCGCCGGTCTGCGGCGAGGACCAGCGCACGACGATCCGATCGAGCAGCGTCGCGCCCGCCGCCGCGGGCGTGGCCGGGGGCTCCTCGGCGTGGGCGCCCGCCCCGGCGAAGAGCAGCCCGGCGAGCAGGGCAGCAGCGCGGGCGAGGGAGCGCGGCGTCATCGAGCGGCAGTCTACCCTCCCTCTGGCCAGATCGTTTAGCCTTCGCGCGATGTCCGGTCACGGTGGCGGCAATCCCGTCAAAGTCATTCGCGCCGCGCTCTTCGCCAACCTCGCGATCGCGGTCTGCAAGTTCGTCGCGGCCTACCTCTCGCACAGCACCGCGACGCTGGCCGAGGCCGTCCACTCGCTCGCCGACACCGGGAACCAGGGCCTCCTGTTCCTCGGGGTGACGCTGGCCGCGCGGCGCGACGATCGCTTCGCCTTCGGGCGGGCCATGGAGCGCTACTTCTGGCCCTTCATCGTCGCGCTCCTGCTCTTCAGCCTCGGCGGCGCGTTCGCCCTCTACGAGGGCATCCACAAGGCCATCCACCCCGACGTCCCCGACCTCTCCAACTTCTGGAGCTTCCGGCAGGGCCCGCTCACCAGCCTCGTCGTCCTCGGCCTCTCCGCGGTGCTCGAGGGCTACTCGTGCTCGGTCGCGCTGAAAGAGTTTCGCCGGGAAAACCAGGGCAAAGCCGTCAGGAACGCCCTCTTCGAGGGGAAGGATCCGACCATCCCCCTCGTGCTGATGGAGGACATCTCGGCGCTGATCGGCCTCCTCATCGCCTTCATCGCCGTCGGCCTCGCGGCGTTCACGGGCAACGGCCTCTGGGACGCGATCGGGTCGATCGTCATCGGCGTGCTGCTGATGGTGGTGGCGGTGCTGATCGCCCGCGACACCCACAGCCTGCTCATCGGCGAGCGCGCGACGCTCGAGGACGAGCAGCGCTCGCGGGCGATCACCGAGGGGACGCCCAACGTGGTGCGCGTGACCCAGATCCTGACGATGCACCTCGGGCCGGAGTTCGTCGTGCTCGCGCTCAAGGTCGCCTTCGAGCCGACGCTCTCGGTCGAGTCGATGGAGCGCACGATCAACGAGATCGAGCGCCGCATCCGCGAGGAGCAGCCCCACATGATGAAGATCTTCGTCGAGCCCGACAGCCACGGCGATCTCCGCGGCGTCCTCCCCGAGAAGGCGACGGGGTAGCCGTGGCCGCCGTGCTCCGCCGCGCGGTCGTCGCCGCCGCCCTGCTGGCAGGGCTGACGGCGCTGCTCCCCGCGCGGCACGAGGAGCCCTCGGGCCAGGGCGCCTACGCCCGCGTGCGCGTCGGCCTGGTCTTCGACGTCGGCGGGCGCGGCGACAAGAGCTTCAACGACGCCGCCTTCGAGGGGATCTCCCGCGCCGCACGCGAGCTCGGCGTCACCACCGAGGTGCTCGAGCCGAGCGGCGCCGAGGACCGCGAGGCCGCGATGCGCCTCTTCGCCGCGCGCGGCTTCGACCTCGTCATCGGCGTCGGGTTCATCTTCTCGACCGACGTCGACGTCGTCGCCACGGCCTTCCCGAAGACGAGCTTCGCCTGCATCGATTACTCCCCGCGCCCCGACGGCGTGATCCCGCCCAACGTCGCCGCCCTGATCTTCCGCGAAGAAGAGGGCTCGTTCCTCGTCGGCGCCGTCGCGGGCCTGATGACCAAGACCAAGCACGTGGGCTTCGTCGGCGGGATGGATATCCCGCTCATCCACAAGTTCGAGGCCGGCTACCGCGCCGGCGCGCGCGAGGTCTGCTCGACCTGCACGGTGCACGTGGCCTACGCCGGCGCGACCCCCGAGGCTTTCCGCGATCCCGTGAAGGGCAAGGCCCTCGCCGTGAGCCAGATCTCGGCCGGCGTCGACGTCATCTACCACGCGTCCGGGACCACCGGTCACGGGGTCTTCGAGGCCGCGCGCGACATGGGCGCCTCCGGCATCGGCGTGGACTCCGACCAGCACGACGAGATGCCGGGCACGGTGATCACCAGCATGATCAAGCGCGGCGACGTCGCCGTGTTCGACATCATCCTCGCGGTGGCCAAGGGCGAGTTCAAGGGCGGCCTGCGCTCCTTCGGCATCGCCGAGCAGGGCGTCGGCTACGTGAGCGAGGGCCCGCACGGCGAGGCGATCCCGGCCTGGGTGAAGGCCCGCACAGCCGAGCTCTCGCAGCGGATCGCCCGCGGCGAGATCCGCGTGCCTTCGCAATAACGAGAGCGCGCGCTCCCATTTCCGGGAGAGCAGGCCGCGGTCAGCAGCCCGCGCAGCTCACCACTTCACGACCACCTTGGGCGGCTCGACCGTGGCCTTCACGCGGGGCAGCTCGACCAGCACCGGGAGGTTGTCGCTGCCGGCCTTGCTGGTGTCGTCGCCGGCCGTCTTCGGCTCGACGCGGGGCACGATCGCCTCGGGCAAGAGGGCGTTCACGTCGGCGGCGGTCCCGGTGACGATCACCGTCACCGTCGTCGGGTTGGTCGTCGCCCGCGGCAGGCCGATGACCTCGACCTTGAGCTTGGGGAACTGCTTCGTCACGAGCTCGCGCCCGATCTCCACCGTGGAGATCACGCTCTCGGGCTCGAACGTCACCAGGTTCGGGGGCTTGTCGAGGGACAGCGGGCGGCGGTACGTGCCTTCGGTCAACCCCGAGACGTCGAAGGGCGCGCTGCGCGCGAACTGCATCACGTCGACGATCGAGCGCGGGCCCTTCGCCGTGACCTCGGCGGGGTCGATCACGATCGAGCCCTTCATGGTGTACCCCGGCGCCGGATCGCCGGTGCGCGCGACCTGCACCGGGATCTGGCGCGTGACGACGTCGTCCCAGCGCACCTTGATCTGCGAGGGGATCACCTGCTCCACCGCGAGGCCGATGGGGATGTTGATCATCGAGGGGATGGTGTCGGGGTCGAGCTCGATCGTCGACTCGCGCCCGCTGCGGAGGTCGAGGCGGATGCTGCCGAGGTCGTCGGTGCGCAGCGTGTCGAGCTGGGTGCGCGAGCCGCGCAGGGTGATGCTCACCTCGTTGGGGAGCTGGGTGAGGAGCTGCCGGTTCGCCGAGAGCGAGGGCATCGCCGCGACGACGTTGACGGGGAGCGTGCGCAGATCGTTGTCGGCGCCGTGGATGAAGGCGTAGAGCGCGACGGCGATCCCGACCGAGAGCGCCTTCAGCCCGACGTTGTCGAAGAAGGCGGCGCGGATCTGCTCGCGGAACCCGTCCTTCGCTGTCATGAGTCGTCGCTCGGGGGCGCGGAGCCCTGGCCGCCGGGCGTGCCGTCGTCGTCGTTGTTGCCACCGAGGCGCTTCGGGGGCGCCGCTTGCGGCACGAAGTTGGGGCGCCGCAACGACATCGGCCCGGTCGTGCCCGTGGCCGGCCCGGTCGCGCCCGCGGCCGGCCCGACCGCGCTCGGGGCCGGACCGTCGGTGCTCGATCGCATCGGCGTCGACGAGGACTTGGTCGTCACGGGGCCCCCGGAGCCTTCGAGCGGGATGCCGGCGAAGGGCGTGTTCATCGCGCTGCGCTTGCCGGTGTCGTGGCCGATCGGCGTCTTCACCGAGGGGCTCGTGGAGAGCACGGCGCTGTTGACCCGCCCGACGGTGCTCGTGAGCATCTTGCTCGGCGGCGCGGGCTTCTGCGCCGCGCCGGTGTCCGTGAGCGAGCGCGACGGCGTGGCGACCGGCGTCGTGGCCTTCTTGGAGGCCGCGGCCGAGCGCTGCTTCTTGCGCGCGGATCGGCCGAAGAGCCCGAGCAGCGCGTGCCGCAGCGACTGCCCGTCGAGGTTGGAGACGATGTTGCCGCTGAAGCAGAAGCTGATCGTCCCGCGCTCCTCGCTGACGACGACGACGACGGCGTCCGTCTCCTCGGTGATGCCGAGGGCCGCGCGGTGGCGCGAGCCGAGCTGCGCGTCGAGGATCTTGGTGTCGGGCATCGGGAAGAAGATGCCGGCGCGGGCGATCTTGAGGTCCCGGATCAGCACCGCGCCGTCGTGGAGCTTGTTCACCGACTCGGGCACGAAGAGCGACACGAGCAGCTCGCGCGTCACCACGCTGTCGAGCGCGATGCCTTCGCTCTTGGTGAACTCGAGGACGTTGGCGTCTTGCTCGAAGGCGATGAGCGCGCCCATGCGGTGGCGCGCGAGCTCGGTCGCGGCGGCGACGACCTCGTCGATCACGCGGGACTGCTGCTCGCGCCCGCCGGTGAACCACGCCGTGCCGCCCATGCGGATCAGCGCGCGGCGGATGTCGTTCTGGAAGATGACGACGACGATGAGGACGATCGACGAGAGCAGCCACGAGAGCACGCTGAGCAGCGTGATGAAGTGAAGGAGCTTGGCCCCGAGGTACACGAGGAGGACGATCCCGAGGCCGACGGCCATCTGGATCGCGCGCGTGCCGCGCAGGACGAGGAGCGCGCGGTAGATGACCCAGGCGACGATGAAGACGTCGGCGATGTCCCGGAGGACTTGCCAGGGCGGGCGGGCCGCGAAGAGGCGGTAGATGCCCTCAAGCATGGCGCCTCGCCGGCTCGGTCGCGGCCGCGATCCCGCGCGGCCCGCCGTGGATCGCGGCGTCGACGGCGAGCGCCTGCGCCGCCGCGGCGACGTCGTGCACGCGGACGATCGCCGCGCCCCGCGCCGCGCAGGCGAGGACGGCGGCGATGGTGCCGCCGAGGCGCTCGTCCGGCGGCACGAGCGGGCCCTCGGGCGCGGCCGTGCGCGCGAGGAACGATTTGCGGCTCGGCCCCACGAGCACGGGGAAGCCGAGGGCGCAGAGCTCGCCCAGGCGGGCGCAGAGCTCGATCGACTGCCGCGCGTTCTTGGCGAAGCCGAGGCCGGGATCGAGCACCAGGCTCTCGCGCGGGAGGCCCGCCGCCATCGCGCGGCCCGCGGCCTCCGACCACTCGCGCCCGACGTCGCCGACCACGTCGCCGTAGGCCTCGTCGGCGTAGACCGAGAAGCCCTTCATCGCGCTCATCGCGCCGCGGCTGTGCATGAGCACGAGGGCGGCCCCGTGGCGCGCGGCGACCGCGCCGAGCTCGGCCGCCGGGGTGAGCGACACGGTGTTCACGGCGACGGCGCCCTCGGCGAGGGCGTGCTCCGCGACCTCGGGCAGCGTGGTGTCGATCGACACGAGCGCGCCGGTCGCGGCGATCTTGCGGATGATGCCGCCGAGCCGCGCGAGCTGATCGCGCGCCGACACCGGCGCCGAGCCGGGGCGCGTCGACTCCGCGCCGACGTCGATCACCGCAGCGCCGGCCGCGTGGAGCGCCGCTGCGCGGGCCACCGCGGCGGCCTCGTCACCGAAGAGGCCGCCGTCGGAGAACGAGTCCGGCGTGCAGTTGAGGACGCCCATCAGCACGACGCGCTCTCTTCGATCGAGCAGCGCGCGCAGTGGAGTCATTGATTGTGGGTAGCAATTTTCTCGCCGCTGGGCAATCAGCGACGCCGGCTCTGCTTCGAGCCCGCCGGCCGAGGCGAGGGGTTCGCCCCGACACTCGAACCTGCTAGGGTCGCCCCACCGCCTCCCGGCACCCTGCCGGATCGGGCTTTTCGGGCTTCTTCTGCGCGCTCGCGTGGGGTCCCCATCGGTTCGATGCTTCGTACCCGTGTCCGAGCTGGGGCGGCCGCCGGCCTCGTTTTGAGCCTCCTCTTTGCGGGGCTCTTCACGATCGTCTGCCTCGCCGACCTCTACGTTACCTCGCTGACGCCGATGCTCGGGGCGCCCGCGCCGGTGACGTTGCGGGTCCCCTATGGCCCGCGCATCACCCAGGACGCCCGCGCCGGCCACTCGCAGGTCTCCTACGAGCACGCGCGGATCATCGTCCCCCGCGGCACGATGCTCGACGACAACGACGACGACCACCGCGCCGCCTGCGCCTACGAGTCGCTGCGCCGCCCGCCGACGCTGGCGCGGATCGTCAGCTATTTCGCGCTCTACTTCATCCTCTGCCAGATGGTGATGGCCTACCTCCGGCGCTTCGGGCAGAGCCGGGTGCGCCTCCTCCGGCCGCAGGTGGGGCTGCTCTTCCTGATCCTCGGCTCGGTCGTCATCGCCAAGCTGATCTTCCTCTTCACGCCGCTGCCCGAGTTCTGGATCCCGATGGCCGCGCTCCCGCTCTGGGTCGCGCTGGCCTTCGACCGGCGCACCGCCTTCATCGTCGACCTCAGCGTCGCCTTTATCTCCGCGTCGCTCCTCCGCTTCGACGTCATCCTCTTCAGCGTGCTGCTCACCCGCGGCATCTCGGCGACGCTCTTCTTCTTCAAGCGCCGCCACCCGCGGCAGATGCTCGTCGCCGGCACCTTCTCGGGGCTGAGCGGCGCCGTCGCGTACATCTGCCTCACCACGGTGTTCGAGGGCCGCCTCCAGCTCGAGGACCTCACACAAGGTTTGAGCTCAAACATTCTCGCCTGCCTCGGCGGCGGCGTGCTCGCCGGCTTCCTCGCCCGCGGCCTGCGCGAGCCGGCCGAGCGCGCCATGGGGCACGTCTCGCGCGACAAGCTCCTCGACCTCACCGACCTCGAGCAGCCCCTCTTGAAGAAGATGGCCGCCGAGGCGCCGGGGAGCTGGGAGCACGCCCGCGCCATGGCCAACCTCGCCGAGGCCTCGGCCGCGGCGATCCACGCCGACGCCCTGCTCACCCGCGTCGGCGCCTACTACCACGACCTCGGCAAGACGGTTCAGCCCAAGTATTTCGTGGAGAACCTCCAGCCCGGGGAGAGCTCGCCGCACCAGGACCTCGAGCCCGACGTCTCCGCCGACGCGATCATGACCCACGTGGTGATGGGCGCGAAGATCCTCCGCAACGGCGGCATCCCCGAGCCGGTGGTGGAGTTTTGCTACACGCACCACGGCACCCAGGTGGTCGAGTTCTTCTGGCACAAGTGCAACGAGCAGGGGAACCCCAAGGGCCTCACGCAAGAGCACTTCCGCTACCCGGGGATGAAGCCGCAGACCAAGGAGACGGCCATCCTCATGCTCGTCGACTCGATCGAGGCCGCCTCGCGCACCATCTGGCCCCCCGAGCAAAAGAAGTTCGAGGAGATGGTCCAGCGGGTGATGTTCACCAAGCTCCAGTCGGGCCAGCTCGACGACTCGGGCCTGACGATCGAGGATCTGCGCACCATGACGGGGCGGATGGCCTCGACGCTGGTGAACATGTACCACGGTCGGATCAAGTACCCGTGGCAGCGCGAGGCCGAGCAGCGCGCCGCCGCCGCGGCGCCTCCGCCCGCAGCCGAACCTGCGGCCGCCGCCGAGCCCGAGCCCGCCGCACCGCCGTCCGTCGCTCCCGCCGCGCCCGAGGAAGCTGACGCGAAGAGCGAGGGTGAAGAGGAGGACGACGAGCCGGGCGCGGACGAGAGCGCGCGAGCCGAGCGCGCCCCGCCCATTCCAGCGCCGACTCCCGCGGCCGACGCCGAGGCTGCGCCCGAGTCCGGAGAACGCTAGGTCGCGCTCGGCGTGCTACCTGCACCCAGCCGCCTGCCACTCAGCGAAAGGATCGCGCGATGCCTCCGATGATCGAGCAAAGCTTCATGAAGGCCCTGTTCCACGGCGTGATCGCCGAGGACATGATCTTCCCGTACCCCGAGCTGCCGAGCGACGATCGCGAGAACACCTCGATGATCCTCGACAGCGTGCGCCGCTATTTCGCGGCCAACGTGGACGCCGCCAAGATCGATCGCGAGCACGCGATCCCCCCCGAGGTCATGGATGGGCTGAAGTCGCTCGGCCTCTTCGGCCTCCAGATCCCGACCGATCACGACGGCATCGGCCTCTCGGCCTCGGCCTACGCGCGGGTGATGCAGGAGGTCGGCGGCCTCGACGCCTCGATCGCCGTCATGCTCGGCGCGCACCAGTCGATCGGCTTGAAGGGCATCCTCCTGTTCGGCACGCCCGAGCAGAAGCGCCGCTACCTGCCCAAGCTCGCCACGGGCGAGTGGACGGCGGCCTTCGCGCTGACGGAGCCCTCGGCCGGATCGGACGCCGCGGCGATCAAGACGCGGGCCGAGCTCTCCGCCGACGGCTCGCACTACGTGCTCAACGGCTCGAAGATCTGGATCACCAACGGCGGCTTCGCCGACGTCTTCACCGTCTTCGCCCGCACCTCGTCCCTCGACGAGGGGCAGAAGCCCAAGATCACCGCCTTCATCGTCGAGCGCGGGATGGGCGTGAAGAACGGCCCCAACGAGCACAAGCTCGGCATCCGCGGGTCGTCGACGACCGAGCTCTTCTTCGACGACGTCAAGGTGCCGAAGGAGAACGTCCTCGGCGAGGTCGGCCGCGGCTTCAAGGTGGCGATGGAGGTCCTCAACAGCGGCCGCCTCGGCCTCGCCTCGGGCTCGCTCGGCATGTGCTCGGTGCTGCTCAAGCTCGGCCTCGAGCGCGTGCAAGAGCGCCGCGCCTTCGGCCGCGCCATCGGCGAGTTCGGCCTGATCAAGGACAAGGTCTCCGCCATGCTGGCGCAGACCTTCGCCCTCGAGTCGATGACGTACCTCACCGCCGGCATCGTCGACGGCAAGGTCAGCGACTACTCGCTCGAGAGCGCGATCTGCAAGGTCTTCGGCTCGGAGACGCTGTGGTACGTCGTCAACGACACGCTCCAGCTCGCCGCCGGCATCGGCTACATGCAGGACTACCCCTACGAGCGGATGATGCGCGACGCCCGCATCAACCTGATCTTCGAGGGCACCAACGAGATCCTCCGCTGCTTCGTCGCCCTCTCGGGCATGCAGGGCCCGGGCAAGGCCCTCAGCGAGGTCGTCAAGGCCATGCGCGAGCCGATCAAGGGCTTCGGCCTGCTCAGCGATTTCGCCGTCCGCAAGGCGCGCACCGTCCTCGGCCGCGAGCGCCTGACGCGAGCCCACCCGCTCCTCAGCCGCGAGGCCGTCATCTTCGAAGAGTTCACCGGCGAGCTCGCCAGCAACACCGAGGCCGTCCTCCGCAAGCACGGCCGCGAGATCGCCGAGATGCAGTTCACCCAGAAGCGCATCGCCGAGATGGCGATCGACCTCTACGCCATCGCCGCCTGCATCTCGCGCACGACGCGGGCCATCGAGCGCCGCGGCGAAGAGGGCGCGCGCCGCGAGATCGATCTCACCAGCATCTTCACGACCGCCGCGCAGAAGCGCCTGCGGCAGAACGTGCACGACTTCTCGCGCAACGACGACGAGCTGCGCAAGGCGGTGGCCAGCCGCGCGTACGCCGATCGCGCCTACCCGTTCGACATCGTCTAGGAGCCTGGCGGGCGTGGGCGCGCGGCTTGCTCCGGCGCGCCGCATGCCCTCCATTCCGCCCCGCATTGCCCGCGCCGACGAGCGCGATCGGTCGACTGTGCTCACCCTGCTCGCCGAGCACACTCCAGGGGCAGATGTTGCTCGCCGCCACGCCTGGCTCTACGAGAGCAATCCGCACGGTCGGGCGGTGACGTTCCTGGCGTTCGACGAGGGCGGTACGCCGATGGGCCTCACCTCGCTCTTCCCGCGGCGCGTGGTGGTGAAGGGCGAGGTGCGGCTCGGCGCCATCGGCGGCGACGGCTACGTGCGCCCAGCGTTTCGCCGCCGCGGCGTCGCCACCGCGCTTCATCGCGCCTGCCTCGCGTTGATGGAGGAGAGCCTGCGCAGCGGCGCGGGCGTCGAGTTCATGTACGGCGGGCCCGAGCCCAACAACCTCGTGGCCCTCGAGCGCGCGGGGTCGCGCACGATCACGCGCCTCCGCCGCTACAGCCGCTCGGGCCCGCTCCAGACGATCTTCCGGCTCGGCGGGGCGATGCGCGGCCGCTCGCGCACGCGCCTCGTCGCGCTCGAGGGCGCCGACGCGCGCGTGGGCGAGGTCTTTGCCAGCGCGGCGGCGGGCGCGGCGATCCTCCCCGTGCGCGACCCCGAGCAGTACGCCTGGCGCTTCCGCACCCCCAGCCGCGCCCAGCAGCCTTTCGCCGTCATGGAAGGCGACGCCGTCACGGCCATCTGCGCCCTGGAGCGCAAAGGCACCCAGGTCGCGGTGATTGACTTCCTCGCCCCTCGCGACGGCTGGAGCGCGACATTGCGCGGCGCCGCCAACGCCGCCGGCGGAGAGGCCCTCACGACCATCACCACCGATGGAAGCCCAAGCGCGATTGACTTGCTCTATGCCGGCTTCGTGCCGCGCGAGGGCAAAGGCTTTCAGGTCCTCGCGCCCATCGATCACCCCGCGTTACCCACGCTGCTCGATCCCGCGAGCTGGCATTACGTGTGGGCCGATGGGGATCTCGATCACGTGCTTTGAGGAGGATCGGAGCTCACAGCAGAGGTGCAGGATTAACGCTTGGAACCGCGCGTGTAAACAAGCGGACCAGAGCCGCGCGTGTAAACAAGCGGACTGCAACCACGCCTGTCCGTGCGTAAAGCAGCCACTGTGCTGCGGTCCCCTTGCTGACGCGCGGGGCTCTGGTCCGCTTGTTTACACGCGCGGTTCTAAACGGAGGGTGGCAAACGGAGGGTGACAAACGTGCAAAGGTCTGTCCGCTCTGGTCTCAACTGCTCTGATACTCTTTGAGCTTGCGAAAGAGGGTGGCAGTTCCGATACCGAGCCTCTCGGCGGCTCGGGCCTTGTTGCCGCCGCAGGCCTCGAGGACGGCGAGGATGTGCTCGCGCTCCACCTCGGCGAGAGGGCGTAAGTCGCCGTGGAGGGGCCTTGGCGGGGGAGCGGCGGAGATCTCTTCGGGCAGGTCTTCGGGCTCGATCCGGCTCCCGTCGGTGAGGATCACCGCGCGCTCGACGGCGTTCTCCAGCTCGCGCACGTTGCCGGGGAAATCGTAGCGCGAGAGCTGGTTGGCGGCCTTGGGGGAGAAGCCCGTGACCTTGGAGCCGGTGCGCTCGGCGACGGCGGCGAGGAAGTGGCGCGCCAGCGGGAGGATGTCCTCGCGGCGCTCGCGCAGCGGGGGGATGGCGAGCTCGATCACGCGGAGGCGATAGAAGAGATCCTGGCGGAAGGCGCCCCTGGCGACCTCGGCGGCGAGATCGCGGTTGGTGGCGGCGACGACGCGCACGTCCACGTGGCGGGTCTTGTTCTCGCCGACGCGGCGGATCTCGCGCTCCTGGAGCACGCGCAGGAGCTTGGCCTGCATCGCCGGCGGGATCTCGCCCACCTCGTCGAGGAAGAGCGTGCCGCCGCTCGCGGCTTCGAACAGGCCGGCGCGGTCCTGGGCTGCGCCGGTGAAGGCGCCGCGGGCGTGGCCGAAGAGCTCGCTCTCGAGCAGGCTCTCCGGGACCGCGGCGCAGTTGACGGCGAGGTACGGGCGCAGCAGGCGCTCCGATTCGCGGTGGATCAAGCGCGCCACCAGCTCCTTGCCCACGCCGCTCTCGCCGGTGATCAGCACCGTCGAGTCCACCTTGGCCACGCGCCGCGCCAGATCGACCACGCGCCGCGTCGCCGGGCTCTTGCCGATGATGCCCTCGGGCCAGCTCTCGTCGAGGAGCACCGCGCGCCCGCGCAGCTTGGTCTCGCTGCGGCGGAGGGCGTCGGTCACGCGCTGGAGGGCGTCGTCGAGGCCGCCCTGCTCGTAGTAGGCGAGCTCGGTGGCGCGGGCCTCGGCCCACTCCTCGCGCGGGCGGCCCACCATCGTGCAGATCGCGTCGCCCTTGCCGACGCAGCGCTCTTCGAAGCAGACGATCTCGCGCCCGTGCGCGCAGCTCAGGTAGCCGCTGGCGAAGCCGGCGAGCGTCCAGCACACCGGCTCGTCGGCGCGCCCGAGGTGGAGCAAATGTTGTTCAGCCTCGTAGGAGTCGCGCCACACGGCCTCGGCGAAGGGCGAGCTGGCCTCGCTCCCCTTCGCCACCGACTCGAAGAGCACCAGGCCTTGCAGCCGATGCAAGCGCCCGCCGGCGCGCTGCCACTCTTGATCGTTCTCCCACGGCAGCGCCGTCTTCATCGTCTCGGCGGTGCGCCAGCCGTGGGCGTAGCCGAAGCGCGTGAGCACGCCGCGCGCGCCCGTCATGCCGATGGTGGAGATCAGCTCTTTGCGCAGGAGGCCGAGCGCGACCGCGTCGAGGAGCAGGGCGCGCTGCCCCGCGAAGCGGAGAATGCCGCCCTCGGGCGCGAAGTCGAAGAGCTCCCGGAGATCGAGGTCGACGGCGCGCATCTGCGGCGGTCATAGCATGCGCGGGACATCAATCGTCCACATCGTCCACGCGACGTGTGAGCCTCACCTCTCGGCGCGCTCTGCCGCCTTGCTGGATGCATCCATGATCTCGCTCCACGCGGGATCGGGCCGGCTCGCGACATCGGCGATGCCGCGGGGATCTTCGCCGGAATCCATGGCTTTTCGTGGTCCGTCCGAGCCAAAGAGCAGGTCGATCGCCGGGATGGTGTCGACATACTCGTAAAGCTCGGTGCGGAAGCGGAACTCTGCCGGCGCTTGCTGTCGCGCCAGCGCGATCAGCGCGGTGTATGTCGCGACCGGACGAAATGTCTCGGGGTCGGTGGGGTGGATCTGGACGCCGCCGCAGATCACGCCCGCGTGCTTGTGAAACGTGGGGCAGAAGGTCAGCGGACGCACGAGGAAGCCGGGCAGGCCCGTCCTGGTCAGAGCCTCGGCGAGCGCGCGGCCGTCGAGCCACGGGGCGCCGGTGATCTCGAAGGGGCGCGTCGTCCCCCGCCCATCGGAGAGGTTGGTGCCTTCGAGCAAGCAGCCGCCCGGATACACGAGCGCAGTCTCGAGCGTCGGCATGTTGGGCGAGGTGAGGACGAACGGCCGATCCCAGCTCGTCGCCAGGTGATCGCGATCCCACTCGCGCACGCCGATGACCTGGAGCGCGCCGCTCTCGCCGAGCGGGAGGCCGTCCTGGGCCCCGAAGTGCGCGAGGATCTCGCCGATGGTCAGCCCGTGGCGGATCGGGACCGACTCGAGCCCGACGAAGGAGTGAAAGCCGGGGAGCTGCGTCGCGCCCTCGACGTGCCGCGCGGCGCCGCTGAGCGGGTTGGGCCGATCGAGCACGATCACCGGCACCTTGGCCTTCGCGGCGGCGCGCAGGGCGAGGAGCGCCGTCCAGATGAACGTGTAGTAACGCGAGCCGACGTCGGCGAGATCGATCACCAGGACGTCGATCGCCGCGAGGTGCTCCGCCTTCGGCGAGAGGTCTTCGAAGCGCTCGTTGTAGAGGCTGACGATCGGCGCGCCGGTGCGCTCGTCCTTCGCTGACGCGACGCCGACCATGTACTGCGCTTCGCCGCCGTAGCCGTGCTCGGGCCCGAAGAAGAGCGACGGCTTCACGCCCGCTTCGAGGAGCACGTCGCTGATGTGCGCGAGCCGGCGATCGACGCTCGCTGGATGCGCGAGGACGCCGACGCGGGAGCTCTTCAAGCGAGCGAGGACGCGCGCGAGCGAAGGGAGGCGATCGAGGCCGGTCTGCATGAGCTTCCGACGCCTGTTACCTGGTCGTCGCGGCCTGGTCCACTTCGCGGATCCCGCGCTGCTCCGAGCGAGCCGTGATACCGTATCGCGCGCGTCATGCAGCTCACCCTCGGGCAGATCTACGCTGACAAGTACCGCATCGTGCGCCTCCTCGGCGAAGGGGCGATGGGCGCGGTCTACGAGGCGGAGAACACGAGGATCCGCCGGCGCGTGGCGATCAAGCTGCTCCACCCGCAGGTCGCCCAGAAGGCCGACACGCTCCGGCGCTTCGAGCGCGAGGCGCAGGCGGCCGGGCGTATCGGCTCGCAGCACATCGTCGAGGTCCTCGACCTGGGCGAGCTCCCCGACGGCTCGCGCTACATGGTGCTCGAGTACCTCGAAGGCACGACGCTCGATCAGCGCATCCGATCCCGCGGCCGCCTCACGCCCGAGGAGGCGACGCCGATCGTGGCCCAGCTCCTCGAGGGCCTCGGCGCGGCGCACAAGGCGGAGATCATTCACCGCGATCTCAAGCCCGCCAACGTGTACCTGTGCCCCCGCCCGAGCGGCGTCGACTTCGTGAAGATCCTCGATTTCGGGGTGTCGAAGTTCAACGTGCTCAACGACGAGATGAGCATGACGAGCACCGGCGCGGTCCTCGGAACGCCCTATTACATGTCGCCCGAGCAGGCCAAGGGCTCCCGCCAGATCGACTCGCGCAGCGACCTCTACGCCGTCGGGGTGATCCTCTACGAGTGCATCACCGGCCAGGTCCCCTTCTCGGCCGAGACCTTCAACGAGCTGATCTTCCGCATCGTGCTCGAGTCGCCGCCGCCGGTGGAGTCGTTCGTCCCCAACCTCGACCCTGCGTTCACGGCGATCATCCACAAGGCGATGGCCCGCGACGCCGGCGCGCGCTTCCAGACCGCCGGGGAGTTTCGAGCGATCCTGACCTACTGGGGCGAGCGCGCCGCCGCGGGCCCGGTGGTGCCGGGCGCGGTCGGCATCGGCGGCACGCAGCTCATGGATCAAGCGCCGCGCGGCCCGGAGCTCGACCTCGACAACGCGCGCACCATCGCTATCGAGGGCAAAGACCGCGTCTCGGTGCCGCCGTGGACCCCGGGGAGCGCCGCCCCTCTCGGCCCGCTGCCAGCGCCGCGCGCGCCGCCGCTGCCGCAGCCGAAGACGCAGGCCTTGCCCTCGTTCGAGATAGCGCCCGCAGCGCAGCCCGCGGCCTTCGCACCGCCGAGCAACGGCTACCCCGCGGGCAATGGCTACCCGGCGGGCAACGGCTACGCGCCGGCTCCGGGCGGCGAGGCTCCTGTGCCTGTCGTGCCCGAGGAGGCGTACGCGATCCCCAAGCAGCGCAGCAGCGCGGTGGCCTTCGTCGGCGGGCTGCTCGCGGTGCTGGTGATCGGCGGCGGTGTCGTCGCGCTGGTGAAATGGAAGGCGGGGCGCGCGGTCACGACGACAGCGACAACAACGATGACGACGGCAACAGCGGTGACCACGGCGGCTGTGCCGAGCGCGATCGTCTCCGCGCCGCTGCCACAGGAGACCGTGGCGGCTGCGCCCACGGCCGCGCCTGTCGCCGCGGTGACGGCGTCAGAGCCGAGCAGCGCGGTGGCTCGCAGCGGCTCCGCGGCGCGCACCTCCACGCCGGCCGCGACGCCCAGCGCGACGCCGAAGAGCGGGGTGAAAGAGGCTGGGTCCACGCCGCCGAGCCCCTCGGGCAAACGCACCGTGTCCAACGAGCTCTAGGCTTGGTCGAGCCGTCGCGCGGCGCGCTCGACCAGGAGCACGATCGCAGCCTCGCTGGTTCTTTCCTCGGTGAAAGAAGGGATGGACGGCCCCAGCGTGGCCCGTATCATTGATGCTCAAGGCGGGTCGGGTGCACCGATGCCCCCGGTCGGTTCGCGCTCGCGCGTCACCTTGCTGGCAACACCCCCATCCCGAGACGCACGCGATGAGCCTTCAGCCCGGTGACACGATCGAAGGGAAATACCGCATCGTCCGCTTGCTGGGCGAGGGCGGGATGGGCGCCGTCTACGAGGGAGAGAACGTCCGCATCCACCGCAAGGTGGCGATCAAGGTGCTCCACGCGGCCGTCGCGGCGAAGGCCGACGTGGTGCAGCGCTTCGAGCGCGAGGCGCAGGCCGCGGGGCGCATCGGGTCCGAGCACATCGTCGAGGTGCTCGACCTCGGCAACCTGCCCGAGGGCGATCGCTTCATGGTGATGGAGTACCTCGAGGGCGAGAGCCTCGGGGATCGCATCAAGCGCAAGAAGCGCCTCGCCCCGCACGAGGTCGGGCACGTCGTGCACCAGCTCCTCGAGGGCCTCGGGGCGGCGCACGCGGTCGGCATCATTCACCGCGATCTCAAGCCCGACAACGTGTTCTTGATGAACAGCAAGGGCGGCCAGAGGGACTTCGTCAAGGTCCTCGACTTCGGCGTCTCGAAGTTCAACTCCCTCGACACCGAGATGAGCATGACGCGCACCGGCGCCGTCATGGGCACGCCGTTCTACATGTCCCCCGAGCAGGCGCGCGGCGCGGCGATCGACACGCGCAGCGATCTCTACTCGGTCGGCGTCGTCATCTACCAGGCCGTCACCGGCCGCGTGCCCTTCCACGCCGAGACGTTCAACGAGCTGGTCTTCAAGATCGCGCTGGAGTCCCCCGAGCCCGCCGAGCTGGTGGCGCCCGGGCTCGATCCGGCGTTCGCGGCGCTGATCGTGCGATCGATGGTGCGCGACCCCGCGGGCCGCTTCCAGACGGCGCAAGAGTTCCAGGCGGCCGTGGCGCAGTGGCTGATGACGGCGGCGCCCGACGGGATGGGCGGCGTGCTCGACGGCCCGCCGGGTCTGCGCGCGAGCACGATCCCGGGCCTGCGCATGAGCGCGGCGCCGGGGATGTCGATCAGCAACCCCGGCGTCGATCTCCTGAACCCGCTCGGCGTGAGCGGCGCCGCGGCCACGTCCTCGCCGGGCCTCGGGCAGAGCGGGAGCGGCCTCGCGCAGTCGGGCGGCGGCCTGTCGCAGTCGGGCGCGCTCGGCGCCTCGCAGAACGGCCTGGCGATGACGGCGCCGCAGCCGCACCGCAACGGGACGATGCTCGCCGCGGGCTTCGGCGGCGTGATCCTCGTGGCTGCCGGCGCCTTCGGTGCCTACCGCGCCTTCGGAGCGAAGCCCGAGCCTGCGCCCGCGCACACGAGCGCCGTCGTCGCGAGCGCGCCCGCAGTGATCGCGAGCTCCGCGCCGGCAGAGACCGCTGTTGCATTGACGGCGACAGCGACGCCGACGGCGCCGCCGATCGAGACGGCAGCACCGACGGCGACGGCGACAGCGACAGCTGCGCGCGTCGCGGGGCCGCTGCCCAAGGGCAAGCCGGTGGGCAAGGCGGCGGCGACAGCGACGACAGCGGCGAAGCCGGCGTCGACGGGGCGCGTGGTCGGGAGCGAGCTCTAGCGCGTTCTCAGCGCGGCGCGGCCAGCAGCGCGTCGCGGTTCGCTCGCAGGAACTCCGCCACGCTCGTCGGCGCGCGGCCCGCGGCGTGATCAGCCCCGCGGCTCGCGCGGTGGACGCGCGCGGCGCTCGGCGCTGTGGGCGCCCTCGTCCGCGCCGGCGTCGGGCGGCCAGGCCTCTTCGCCGTCGTCGTGCAGCGTGATGTGCTCCAGGTAGAGCCCGTCGGGCGGCGCAGTGATCCCTGCGTCCTCGCGCTGCCCCGAGGCGAGGGCCCGCGTGATCGCGCCGGGCTCGAGCCGGCCGCGGGCCACGTCGACGATCGTCCCGACGAGGATCCGCACCATGTTGTGCATGAAGGCGGTGCCCTCGACGTCGACGCGCAGCAGGCGCGGGTCGCTCGGGTCCTCGCTGATGCTCACCCTTCGCAGCGTGCGCATCGTGTCCTGGCGCATGTCGGCCGAGGAGCGGAACGCCGCGAAATCGTGGGTGCCCACCGCGAGCGCGGCCTCGGCGGCGGCGCGGGCGAGGACCTCGGGATCGCGCAGGCCCTCGAGGCGCCAGGCCCGCGCTTCGAGGAACGGATCGCGGGCCATGTCGCGGAGCAAGAGGTAGCGGTAGTGCTTGTGCTGGCTGTCGAAGCGCGGCGTGTAGCCCGCGGGGACCCTGGCGGCGCGCCGCACGGTGATCTCTTTCGGGAGGTGCCGCGTCGTCGCCAGCACCCAGCCGCGCATGGGCATCACCACCTGCGGATCGAAGGCCACGCGCTGCCCGTGCGCGTGCACGCCCGAGTCGGTGCGGCTCGCCCCGCGGAGGTGGCGAATCGAGGGATCGAGGGCCTGGAGAGCGCCGAGGAGCTCCCCCGCGATGGTGCGTTGCTCGGGCTGCACGACGAACCCTGCGAAGGAGCTGCCGTCGTAGGCCACCGTGAGCAGGACCGCCGTCCGCGCGGGTTCGGTCATTCTTCTGAGGTCAGTTACCGCCGCCGGCGCCGCCGCTGCCAGTCCCGGTGCCTGTGCTCGTCCCTGTGCTCGTCCCCGTGCTCGTCGACGTGGCGGCGGTGGTGGGCGCGGGGCCTGCGCCGTAGAAGAAGAGGCAGAGCTCGAGCTCGCTCCCGGTGAACTTCTTCCCGTCGGCCGACGTGCAGCACGTCTCGGGCTTGGCCGGGTTCTCCGCGCAGATCGCGAAGCCCGTGCAGCCGTTCTCGACGTTGGTCTGGATGCCGTTCTCGTCGATGTTGGGCGTGCAGCTCGGCGTCACGCCCGTCTCCCCGGAGCAGGCGCCGATCAGCGCGATCGGCAGCGCGGTGAGGACGGCGATCGCGAGGGTGCGAAAGAGGGGAGCGGCAGACCGGCGCATGGAGGCTCCTATTGCTTGGTAGCGAAGGCGATCGGGATGTTGAGCGTCACGCACCCGCTGGTCGGGGGCGGGAAGGACTGGCCGCGGATCCGACCGAGGACGCAGCTCGAGACCTCATTCGAATGGACGGAGTCGTTGACGATGCTGGCCCCGCAGACCGCCCCGGTGGAGCCGACCTGCACGCTCACCGTCATGCTCCCCGCGACCTCGGAGTTCTTCTGGAGGGCGCGATTGTAGCAGCTCTGCGTCGACTGAACGCGAGAGCGGAGCGCCGTGTTGAGGGCCGGCGAGGTCTGCCCCTCCGTGCACTTGCCGCAGAGGCCGGCGCCCCCGGGAGCCGCGGCCTGGCTCGTGCCCTTGGCGGACGGCGCCGGGCCCGCGTCGACCTCTTCGTCGAGCTTCGGCGGCGGCGGAGGCGCAAACTGCGGGAGCTGCGGCGGAGGCGGCGCCGAGGAGACCTGGAGCGCCGTGGCCGACTGCGACGTCGCGCTGGGCTGCGACTGCTTCGATTTCCAGCAGACCAGGCCCCCGGCGAGGATACCGAGCACCAGGATCCCGATCACATAGGGGGCCCCACTGCCGGATGTCCCAGGAATTTCCTCGGACGGCGGGGGCTGCGACGGAGCAGACACGTTGAAGACCTCTACAAAGTATCGAGGAGACCGAGGGCGGGCAGTCTACAAGGGGATTGTCGACCCGCGCGAGGAAAGTCACCCCTCGGCGCGATGGTAAAGAGAAACGGCGGTGGTGCCGTAAATTCGCGTGTCCGGCGCCTCGAGCCCAGGCAGCGCCGGCGCGGGATCCTTCTTCGCGTGCTCGACGATCACCCGAGCCGCGGCGCTGAGCGCGCCCGCTTTGAGCAGCGCAGCGACGATCGGCGGCACCTCGGGCAGGGAGGCGTAGGGCGGATCGAGGAAGACGAGATCGAACGGCCCGAGCGGCGCGAGGTGCGGGAGGCTGCGCGCGATGGCCTGCGCGAACACCTGCGTCTCCGCCGTGAGCCCGAGCGCCTCGACGTTGGCGCGGAGGGCCGCCACCGCCGGCCGCGCGCTCTCCACGAACACCGCGTGCTTGGCGCCGCGCGAGATCGCCTCGATCCCGAGGGCGCCGGTGCCCGCGTAGAGATCGAGCACCCGCGCCCCGAGCACGTACCCGAGGCGCGAGAAGAGCGCCTCGCGCACGCGATCACTGGTCGGCCGAGTCTCGAGGCCCTCGGGAGCCTCGATCTTCCGGCCCCCGAGCCTGCCTGCGATGATCCTCACCAGGTGTAGGTGATGTCGAGCTTGCCGCTGTTGAGGCCGACCTGCGGATCGAACTTGAAGCCGGTCTTGGCGGGCTTCGCCGCCGAGGGGGCGCTGGTGGCGACGAGGTAGACACCCACGCCGGCCGCGACTGCGGCGATAGGAAAGAGGATGGCCTGCATCAGCTCGCCGGCCTTGCCCTTGTTGCAGAGGTCGGTGATGTCGGTTCTACCGGTCGTTTTCGCGGTGTCGCACACGTTGTTGGTCACGGTGGTGTTGGCGTAGTCCGTGTAGACCTTGTCGCCCCTCACCGAGTTGACCTGGAGCGAACCGACGAGCCCCACGACGCCCGCGGCGACGCCCACGCCGATGGAGGCAAACCCGCCCACCTTGCGCCAGTTGACCGGCGTCTTCGCCTCGTTCTGGATCGGCACCAGCGTGACCTCGGTCGGCGCGCCGGTCGGCTTGACGACGACCTGCGACTCCACGTCGGCGTAGCCCGGCGCCTTCACCGTGATCTTGTGGGGGCCCGAGGGGATGGTGAACGTCCCGTCGCCGCTCTTGAGCGCGCCGAGCGGCTGGCCGTCGACGAAGACCTGGCCTTGCAGGTCGCCCGCCTTGACGTGGATGCCGCCCTTGGGAGGGCCGCCGGTGAGCTCGTTGATCGCCTGCGCCGCGATGCGCTTCAGCGTGTCGTCGGTCGACTCGGTCAGGTTCGCCGTGTAGTCGACCGGGACCTTCGAGGTGCCCTTGCCGCGGACCCAGAAGTTGAGGGTGCCGGTCACGTTGGCTCCCTTCTTCTGGATCGTCCCCCACACGTAGCGGTCGCTCTTGATCTGGTCGGCGATGCGCGACTGGCAGCTCGCGTCGGGCGGCTCCGAGCACTTGAGGCTGAGCGTGAGCACCTCGAGCGAGAAATCTCCCTCCCCGAGGGACCAGCCCGGCATGGCGCGGACCGCGTTGCGGAGGGCCTTCGTGAGGGCCTCGGCCTGGTCGTCCGCCACGTCCGTCTGGATGGCGATCACGCTGATCGGCAGCGTGTCGGGGCCAGGCTCCGCTGCGAAGGCCGTGGCCGATCCCGCAGCCATCGCCGCGACCGCCGTCAACGCCAGGCCTATTCGAGGTGCGCGCATCGTCATCTCCCGAGAGTCATTCCAGTCCCCACCGACTGGACAACGTTAGCCCTCCTGCGGCGTTTTCCGCAATCCGGCTGCGACGTTCCCTGTCTCGAAGGGGGCGATCCTGTACGAAAGATCAGCCGATCTCGACCTTGCTCCACATATCGCGGCGCATCTTCTCTTTTTTGCGATCAGTGCGCGTGACGAGGCGCGCGGCCCCCCAGGCCGCGAGGAGCTGGCCCTCTTGCCCGAGGCCGGGGAGGACGCTCCGCCCCACGAGCAAGGTCCGATCGATGGGCCCGCGGATCGGCTCGCCCGCCAGGCCGAGGTAGCCCGGCGGGTCGACCTCGAGCTGCCGCACCATCGGCTCCACCGCCGACGAGGCTCCGCGCAGCGAGGCCCGCTCGACCGTGCGGCGGCGGCCGTTCTCGAAGACCCACAGCGGGAGCCCGTCGTGCACCGAGTCGACCAGCACGAGGTGGCGCTCCAGGAACGGGAGCTCGGCGGCGAGGGCGGCGAGCACGGCGCGGCGAGCGTCCTCGCGCGAGAGCGCGCCGCGATCGGGCAGCAGCGTCTCGGCGACGAGCAGCTCTTCGCCCGGCGGATCGTCGGGCCGGCGCAGGCGCTGGAGGCGCACCACGGGGCGCGGCGCGAAGGGCGACGATCGCCCCGGCGCGGGCGCGGTCGAGACGCGCTGCCCCGGCGGCCGCTCGCCGGGCAAGAAGAACGACTCGGGCCCGAGGGGCGCCGGGAGCCCCTCTTTGCGCACCACGATCGAGACGACGAAGCGCCCCACCGACGAGGTGATCCGCGGCCACTCTCGCTGCGCGCGCTTGTGGATGCCCTCGCCGCTCGTCAGAGCCGTGAGCGACTCGCCGTCCATGTCGGTGAGGATGAAGCTCGCGCCGGTGGGCGCCGTGTCGCCGTCGATGATCACCCCCGCCGCGTCGCCCCGCCGCATGTGCAGGGCCGCCGCGCGATCGTCGAGCAGGCAGCGCCCGCCGTACGCGGCGATGCGATCGAGGAGGAACTCTTCGATCTCCTCTTCGCCGCGCGCGAGCGTGAAGAGCCCGCGCGTCCACGCGCCGTGGAGGCGCGCCACCGCGAAGGGCGGCGGCACCGACGAGAGGTGCGTCGCGAAGAGCACCGAGGCCTGCACGATCTGCCGGAACGCGTGGCCGCGCGGGAACTCCGCGAGCAGGTCGGCGTCGGGCTCGGCGCGCACGTGCGGCAGCATCGCGGCGTAGCGGTTGGTCTCGCGGCGCTCCCAGAACGTGCCCGGCGGCCAGACCGCGTCGGACTCGAAGGCCTCGTCGGCGGCGCCGTTGACGCGGGCGAGCTCGGCGTAGAGATCGTCGACGAGCCGCCGCAGCTCGGGGTACTCGCGATCGATCTCCCGCCCGAAGAGCGCCATGTCCGGGGGCACGTCGAGCCGCCGCCTCGGCGCGAGGACCTGCATCATCGGCGAGGCGGCCTCGAGCCGCCGCTTCCACGTCTGCGACTGCGCGAGCTCGACCACCACCTTGCGCCAGGTCGGGCACGTCGCCGCCAGCATCGTGAACGAGCGCCGCAGCAGGGTGCGCCGGTCGAGCCGGTACGCGGGGGGCCGCTCGCCCTGGCCGAGCAAGAGCACGGTGAAATCTCGCCGGGCCAGCAGCGCCGCCGCGGTGAGCGCGCCGATCGAGCGCCCGAGCACCACCACGTCGAAGTGCTTGCTCGTCACCGCGGCGCCTCGATCCCCAGGGCCGTCGCCGCGCCGCGCACGCGCACGATCGGCCGCTTCCCCGCCGCGCCCGCCTCGATCTCCACGAGCCCCTGCGCGAGCCACCCCAGCGCCAGCACCAGGAGCTCGTGCTCGCGCGCCAGGATCCGCGCGGCGAGCGCGTCGCGATCGTCGCCCTCGAGCACCGGCACCGCGGCCTGCGCCAGGACGGGCCCCGTGTCCGTCCCCGCGTCGACGAGGTGCACCGTGCAGCCGGTGATCCGCGCCCCGTACGCCAGCGCCTGCGCCTGGGCATCAACGCCCGGGAACGCCGGCAACAGCGAGGGGTGAATGTTGACGACGCGGTACGGAAAGGCGTCGAGCAGCACCGGCGTCACCAGCCGCATGAACCCGGCGAGCACCACGCACGTCGCGCCGGCCTCGCGCAGCGCCGCGACCAGCGCCGCGTCGAAGCTCGCGCGATCCGGGTGCGCCCCGTGCGGGATCACCACCGTGGGCACGCCCGCGGCCCGCGCGATCTCGAGGCCGCCCGCGCCCGCCTTGTTGGAGATCACCACCCGCACGCGCGCGTCGAGCGAGCCCGCGGCGACGGCGTCGAGGATCGCGCCGAGGTTCGAACCTCGCCCCGAGATGAGGACGCCGAGATCGATGGTCATGGAGGGTGCCTCGCGCCGCTTCGTGGGGTTCAACCGCGCAGGATGACGCGCTCTTCATAGGCCACGTCGCCCACCTCGAGCACCTCGCCGAAGGACCACGCCGTCTCCCCGGCGCTCGTCAGGGCCTCGATGGCCTGCTTCTCTGCATCGGGCGCGACGATGGCCACCAGGCCGACGCCGAGGTTGAAGGTCCGCCGCATCTCGTCCTCGTCCACCGGCCCGCCCTCGGCGATGACCTTGAAGATCGCCGGCCGCGCGTAGCTGCCGAGATCGAGCCGCACGCCGAGCCCGTCGGGGAGCACGCGCGGCACGTTGCCCGGGAGGCCGCCGCCGGTGATGTGCGAGAGCCCGCGCACCTGCCCAGCGCAGGACGCGAGCAGCGCGGTGACCGCCCGCGCGTAGATCCTGGTGGGCACGAGGAGCGCCTCGGCCAGCGTCGCGCCCAGCGCCTCGACGCGATCGCTCATCGCGAGCTTCATCTCCACCTCGAGCACGCGGCGCGCGAGCGAGAAGCCGTTGGAGTGCAGCCCCGAGGAGGCCACGCCGATGACGCGATCCCCGGGCTTCGCCGCCTTGCCATCGAGCATCTTCGCCCGCTCCACCACGCCGACCGCGAAGCCGGCGAGGTCGTACTCGCCGGGCGCGTACATGCCGGGGAGCTCCGCCGTCTCGCCGCCGAGCAGCGCGCAGCCGGCCTGCTTGCAGCCCTCAGCGACGCCGCGGATCACCGCCTCGCCGGTGTCGAGGTCGAGCTTGCCCGTGCCGAAGTAGTCGAGGAAGAACAGGGGCCGCGCGCCGACGGTGATCACGTCGTTGACGCACATGGCCACGAGGTCGATCCCGACAGTGTCATGCACGCCCGCCGCGAAAGCGACCTTGAGCTTGGTGCCGACGCCGTCGGTGCCGCTCACCAGGATGGGATCGACCAGCCCCGAAGGCAGCGCGCAGAGGCCGGCGAAGCCGCCGATCCCCGACACCACCTCGGGGATGCGCGTGGGCTTGGCCAGCCGCGCGATGCGCTCGACGAGAGCGTCGCCCGCGTCGATGTCGACGCCGGCCTGTCGGTAGGTGATCGCCATGGCCGGGGATTTGTCACAGAGGCGCGGGGAAGGGAAGGCTGCGCGCCCCGAGCGGCGCTCAGCCAGTACCGCGACCGTCAGGGAGCGGTGCAGGTAGCGCGAGCCGACTGCACCGCTCCCTGACGGTCGCGGTACTGGGCTTCTGTGCGGTATACGCGTACCAAAGTCGGCTGAGCTCGCTACGCCGACCCGCCCGCCGCGGCGATCTCCGCGTCGTAGAACTCGCCCACGATCGCCGCGAGCCACGAGCGCACGGCCGGCGTCGCGAAGGCGGAGCGCACCAGCGGCCAGCTCGCCCGCGCCAGCGCTTCGTAGTCGAGGACCAGGCCCACGCCGAGCTCGGCCAGGACCTCGCCCACCGTCCGCTCGCTGCGAGCGACGAGGGCCGCCTCGATCATCGTGCGGCGGCGGGCGCGGAAGCCCTCGCGGGAGAGCTCGGCCGCGGTGATGTCGAGCGCGATCTCTTGCCCCAGCAGCACCACCTCGGCGTCGGCGCTGCGCGAGAGGGCGGCGATCTCCTGCTCCAGCAGCCACGCGGCGAGGCTCTTGCGCACGGCGACGAAGCGCGGCTCGTCGGCCTTGGCGATGGTGAACTCCACCATTTTGCGCAGGCTCTTGCGCGACATCCCCTGGAGGAACTTGCGGATCTCGGGGTCGAGGCGCTTCTCGAAGTCGACCCGCATGGAGTCGAGCCCCTTGCCCATGCCGAACGGCCCGAGCCGCTTCAGCAGCGCGGGGAGGCCCCACTCGGCGACGAAGGGGTTCACCTTCTCGGAGAACTCCTTGAGCACGTCGTAGAGCGTGTCGCGCAGCACCTCCTCGACCGCGTCCTCTTCGCTCATGGCGCGGACCAGGCGGTCAGGGAAGAGGCCGGGGCGCTCGAGGAGCTTGTCGATCCGCTTCTTCGTCGCGGCCGGGACGCGCGCCCCCACCGTCCCCTTCTCGGCGCGGAGCTCCTGGAGCACGACGTTGACGATGTGGCGCGCGAGGGGACGCACGGTGCGCTCGACCGCCTCGGCGGTGAAGATCGCGTCGGCGGCGTCGGCGAGGCGAGCCGGGGAGGCGAGCGCGCCGACCTTGGTCGCGAGCAGATCCGCGACCACCGGCCCGAGGCTCTTCGCCCACTCGGCCTCGGCCTCGGCCGAGACGAGGCGGGCCTCCAGGTAGGCGAGGTGGCGAGCCTTGAGAGCAGTGAGCGCGGCGGGCGAGAGGGCGGTGTCCGACATGGGCGATGGCGCTCTCCCTACCGCGAACGTTCGGGCGCGGCCATCACCGGGCGATCACGGGGGCGCGAGGTAATCGCAGGTCTCCGGTTTCTGAAGGCAGGGATGCGTCCGTGGGTGCGAGAGGTAGTAGAGGTCGGACCCGTCGGTCATGAAGAAGCGCGCCGTCAGGTTCGTGAGGTACGTGCCCGAGTCCCACCCCTGACACGGCTCGCCGTTGACGAAGGTGTGCACGCCCTGGGGCACGATGTACGCGTCGAGCAGCGCGTTGAGCGGGCGGCCAGGCTCGCTCTTCCAGTTGCCGTCGAGGGTGAAGGGCGCGCCGAGGACGCGAGGCTCCCACGCCTCCTCGACCCCCGCCGCCGCCGCGAACCGCGCGAGGCGGAGCGGCGCGGGCGCGTTCTGCTCGAAGTATTTCGAGGCGCCCTCGTCGAGGTCGTCGACGTCGAAGAGCGCCTCGTCGCACGTCGTCTGCCCGAGCGTGTTGGGCACGCATTGCCGAGGCAGCGAGCCGCCCGCCTCCTCGCTGCAATGCGTGTCGTAGTAACAGAGCCGCGTCGCCGGGTCGGCCTCCGTCTCGTCGGTGCAGCCGATGGGAAAGCAGGCCTTCAGCGGGCCCGCCGCCGAGGGGAACGTCGCGTCGAGCGGCTTGGCGTTGGCGCTCGCCGGGCACGAGACCCCGGCGGGGTAGCGCGCGAGCGCGGGGATCCCTTCGATCACGTGATCGTCGATCAGCACCTGGTTGGGCGTCTTGCCGCCGAGCGAGGCATAGAGGCTCGAGGGCGTGACGAAGCCCGCGTACTCGGGGAAGCGATCCGCCGCGTCCGGCCGCAGGAACGGGAGCGCCCCGCTCGCGCGCGCGAAGGCGATCCCGGCGTTGATCGGCACGTTCATGTCCCCGATGGTGTTGAGCGTGAGCAGCGCGTGCGGCGCGATCGGCTGGCCGAAGGGATCCTTCAGCGATTTCAGCGAATAGAACGGCGCGAAGCTCACCGGATCGCCGGGCTCGAGCGCCGCCTGCGCGAGCTGGAGGAAGCGCCGCGCCGCGGGCGTCTGCCGGATCAACCCGTAGCCCTCGGCGGGCGCGGTGAGCGCGGCGCCCTCGCCGAAGAAATGCCCCTGGAAGCTCGAGCAGGTCTCGCTGTCGCAGGTCTCGCTCTCGATGTCGTTGGGCGTGTCCTTCCCGAAGCGGCCCTTGCCCCAGGCAGAGACGACGAGCCGAGGCTTGCTCCCCGCGGCGAGGCGCGGCTGGCAGCTCGCGTAGTCGCCCACCTGATCTTTCCCGGCGTAGAAGGTGACCTCCACCTTGTTGCCGATCGACGCGGGCACGCCGACCCGCATCCGCGCGTCCTCGCCGAGGCTCGCGCACTTGATCTCGCCGTTGCCGACGTTGTTGACGAACACCGTCGTCCCCGCCAGATCGGCCGGAGCGAAGCAGCCGATCTCGAGCTCGCCGGTGCCGTTGAGGTCTGGCATCACCCAGCGCATCGACATCTGCCCAGCCGCGCAGAGCGTGCAGCGATCCTTGTCGGTGGAGCCCGAGTCGCAGGCCTTGCGCTCGCCCGCAGGCACCGTGACGAGGAGCGGCCCCCACAGGCGCAGCAGCACCGCCTCGATCACCCCGCCCTGGAACGATCGAATCCCCACGTCGGTGAGCCCGCCGCCCCCCGAGCCGGGCACCGCCGCGGTGACATGCGCGTCAATCGCCCCATGAATCCCCGAGAGGATGCCGCCGAGCGACTCGCCCCAGGTGCCATAGGTCGCCGTCGGCCCTCCAACATCGGGCCTGCCGTCGAAATCGAAGTCGCCGGCGATCTCGGCCTTGCCGTCGCCGTTCATGTCACAAGGAGCTGTCGCCGTTTTGTTCCACCCGGTCTGCTCGTTGCGACAGAGCATCTGCCCGTCGGCGGTGCCAAAGGCGCGCAGGATCTTCACGAGCTGGAGGTGATCGAGGACCGATTGGCGCACCCCGTCGCGGGTGTGAAAGAGGTAGCTCGACCAGAAATCCCCGCCGGAGTCCGGGTGCCCGTCCCCGTTGAGATCCCGCGCCCGCGTCTGGGTGACCGCGTCGAAGAAGGGCGCCGCGCACGCGCCGCGGAGCAGCCCTTGCGCCGCGAGCGTGACCACGGGGTTGTCGAACCCGAGCCCGTGCCCCACCGCGTTGATGCCAATCGTGGCGAGCCCGTGCTGCGCCATGTTGCCGGCATAGAGGAGCATCTCGGAGAAATTCCCCGTGTAGCCATGCCCGTAGATATCCACGTTGAAGGGCTGCTTGAACGCCGCAGTCTCCCTGGGCACCACCAGCCAGAACTGGACCGTATCCTCGCTCTCTTCACCTTGCCCGGTGAGGAAATTGAGGTGAAATGCCGCGTTGGGATCCGTCGACTTCGGCCCTCCCTCGAGGAGGAAGGGAGCCTTGAACGTGCCCACGACCATGTGATCGATGTTGTCGAACGATCGCAGCAAGAGCTCCGACCCGGGCCCCTTCTGGAGGCCAAAGCCGTTGATGAGCAGATCGGGCATCTGCGCCCGGATATCGTCGTACTTGATGACGTAGAGCCCGTTGGCCAGCTTCTCGCCGCAGCCGAATTTCTGCCCATCGGCGCTCGTCTGCCAGCCGGCGGTCTCCTTCTCGCCCTTGTCGAGCCCCGCGGTCAGGCCGATGGCGCGGTTGACCTCGATCCGGGGCGGGTACTGCTTGCCCCAGCGCCCGAACACGCCTTGCCCGTAGAGGCCGTCGCGCAGCCGCTTCATGTCGTCCACGGTGGGCTGGGTGGTGAAGCTCCAGGTGAAGGCCACGTGATCGAGCCCGGTCGCCGCGATGTCCCCGTAATAGCCCTTCACCGCGCCGTCGTTGAGGATCTCCTTCACGCGCTGCGCCGCGCTCTCCATCGAGGCGTGGTAAACGAACTCGAAGGGTGATTTGACGGCGTTCCCTTTGCCGTCGACGAGGCGGTCGGTGATCACCACCGCGTACCGCGTCATCTCGTCGAGGGTGATCAGCGGCCGGAGCAGGAGGGTGTCCGTCTCGCGCTCGTACCCGCCGAGCAGGTGATCGGCGACGCAGCGATCGCGCAGCCGCCGCGCCTCCACGCACTCGGGCGAGCCGTAGTTGGCGCTGCCGCTGTCGTCGCAGATCGCGTCGGGGCCGGAGCAGGCCCGGGGATCGTCGAGGTTGGGGCGATCGAGGGCGCCGTCGAAATCGGTGTCGTCTCCGGGCAGGAAGGAGGAGGGCGTGATCGCGCCCTTCTTCGTCTCGTCGATGGTCTCGAAGAGCAGGTTGCGCTCGGTGACGCGCGTGTCGTTGGCCCAGTACCTGTCGAGCTTCTTCAGCGTGTAGTCGAAGTTGCCCGCCCCGAGATCGAGCGCCACGGGGACGCCGGTGGTGAGGTTGACGAGATAGACCGCGTCGTCGGCAAAGTCGTAATCGTCGCCGACATGTCGCCTCTTCACGTTGGCGAGATCGATCGCGGGGCCGTCGTAGCCTTCGTAGGCCGGATCTCCTTTATCGATGTCGAAGGCGACGGAGATGGGCGCGAAGGTCCCCCAGCCCTCCATTTCGGAGAAGCGCCTCCGCGCTTGCTGCTCGATCTTCGTCGGCGCCACCAGGCTCGCGTTGATACGGAGGCCGGTGCGGCTCGTCGGATCAGGCCACGTCGCCGTGTCGTTGGGCAGCGGGATATCGGGCAGCGGCCGGTGCGCGAGGTCGAAGCGCACCGCGGCGCCCGGGCCAACCGGTGTGTGCCGCAGCCCCGTCGAGGCGCGATCCATGGCGCACGAGGTGGCGAGGACCACGACGGAGACAGAGCCAAACGCGGCGCGAAGCAAGCGGTGCATGGGCAAAGAGCTCCTCGAGCGAGTTTAGCCCAGGTCAAGCTTTCTGCGCAGCGCGACACATGAGTGCAACGAATTACAAGTGCGTGACAACTCGGGAGATGCCGGATGTTACCCCATAGCCAACCTGATGCTGCACGTTGCCCTGTGCGTTGCCTACTTCGGCGTCCTCCTCGGCCTGTCCTCGTACGGCCTCCACCGCCTCCACCTCGTGATCCTCTGCGCGCGTAAGCGCCGCGAGATCGCCAGCGCGCAGGTGGCCCCGCCGATCATCGAGAGCGAGCTCCCGGTGGTGACGATCCAGCTCCCGCTCTTCAACGAGTCGACGGTGGCCGCGCGCCTCCTCGACGCCGTCGCGACGATGGATTACCCGGGCGATCGCCTGGAAATCCAGGTCCTCGACGACTCGACGGACGAGACCGCGCACCAGGTCCGGGCCCACGTGGAGCGCCTCCGCGCTCGCGGGTTCGACTTCGTGTACATCCACCGCACCGACCGCACGGGCTACAAGGCCGGCGCCCTCGACGCCGGCCTCAAGGTCGCCAAGGGCGAGCTCATCGCCGTCTTCGACGCCGACTTCATCCCGCAGCCGGAGTTCCTCCGCTCCATCGTCGCGCACTTCCAGGACCCCAAGGTCGGCATGGTCCAGACCCGGTGGGGCCACCTGAACCGGGACGTATCGGTCCTGACCAAGGTTCAGGCGCTGATGCTCGACGGCCACCACCTCGTCGAGAACCGCGCCCGCTTCGGGGCGGGCTTCCTCTTCAACTTCTCCGGCACGGGCGGGATGTGGCGCGCCAAGGCGATCCACAGCGCCGGCGGCTGGGAGCACGACACGCTGACGGAGGACCTCGACCTCTCGTACCGCGCCCAGCTCGCGGGCTGGAAGTTCATCTACCGCGAAGACGTCGTCTCCCCGTCGGAGCTCCCGGAGGACCTGTCGGCCCTCCGCGCGCAGCAGTACCGCTGGGCCAAGGGCACCGTGCAGACGGCCCGCAAGCTCATGAAGACGGTGCTCGGCTCGCACCTCACGCTCTCGCAGCGCATCGAGGCCTTCTTTCACCTCACGCCCCACTTCGCCTACCCGATGATGGTGCTGCTGAGCGTGCTCCTCTTGCCGGCGCTCGTGCTCATGCCGGCCACCAACACGATGGCGATGCTGCTCATCGACCTCCCGCTCTGCACGGCGACCACGGGCTCGCTCCTGGCCTTCTACATGCTCGCCGAGTCGGCCCAGGGCCGCCCGCGCCTCGGCGCCCTCAAGCGCTTGCCGATGCTGATCGCGCTCGGCACGGGCCTCGCGCCGCACCTCTCCAAGGCCGTGTTCTCGGGCCTCAACAACATGGCGGGCGAGTTCGTGCGCACCCCGAAGCAAGGCCTGAAGAAGGGCCGCTACAGCGCCGCCGCCGACCTGCCCATCGCCGAGACGGTCCTCGCGCTGATCTCCGTCTTCGCGGTCATCGCCTCGGTCACCACCGGCCACTACTTCGCGACGCCGTTCGCCCTGCTCTTCGCGATTGGCTACAGCTACGTCTCGGTCCTGGTGATGCTCGAGCAGGCCTCGCGCCGCCGCACCGCCGTCGAGGAGACCACGACGCAAGAGGCCCCCGCGCTGCTCTCCGATCGCCTCACGGCGAGCGAGCCCCCGGTCTCTGGCGAGCGCTGGGCCGCCGGCGCTGCTCCTGCCGAGTCCACCATGTCCGCGGACGCCGCGTAGTCAGCTCCGATCCACTCTCCGCGCCTTCGCGGCGCGGGAGCCCACCCGGGCTTCTGCTCCGCAGTGCAAGAGAGAGTGGATCTTCGCCGGCCGTCGTGGCTATCCTCGTGAAACTGCGGGGAAGGCCCATGACGAAAGCTGAGATCGTTCAAGCGGTGTACACGCGGCTCGGGGGCTTCTCCAAGAAGGAGTCCGCCGATCTCGTCGATCTCGTCTTCGAGACGATGAAGGAGACGCTGGGCCGCGGCGAGAAGATCAAGATCTCCGGCTTCGGCAACTTCGTCCTCCGCGACAAGCGCAAGCGCCAGGGCCGGAACCCGCAGACGGGCGATCCGATCATCATCACGGAGCGCCGCGTGCTCAACTTCAAGGCCAGCCAGATCTTGAAGCACGTGCTCAACCCGCGCCCGAGCGACACCGCGACGGCGGCCGAGGAGTAGCCTGAGTGTCCGTGCGCCGTGAGCTTCCGGCGAAGCTCTATTACCGGATCGGGGAGGTAGCAGGCATCGTGGGCGTCGAGCCCCACGTGCTCCGCTACTGGGAGACGGAGTTCCGATCCGTTCGCCCCCAGAAGTCCGCCAAGGGCCAGCGCATCTACTCGCGCCGCGACGTGGAGACGCTGCTCAAGGTGAAGGACTTGCTCTACGCCCACCGGTTCACCATCGCCGGCGCCCGGCGCAAGCTGCGCGAGGGCGGGGTGGAGCCGGCCGCGCCCGAGGCGCGCGCCAGCGAAGAGGCCACGCGGATGCGCGCGGTGCTGGTCGAGCTCCGCGGGGAGATCGTCGCCTTGATCGAGGAGTTCGAGCACGGCTGAGCCGCCGGTCACCTGGTCTCTCGCGGGCGATCTCGGCCTCCGCCTGGAGCTGCCCGTGGACGCTGTGGCGCTCCGTGACACGGCGTTGCCCGTCGTCGACGCGCCGCCGATCCCGGGCGCCGCGGTCTTGCTCCGCCGCGGCGTCGCGGCCGAGGGCGGCGTCGAGGTCGTCGCGGTCTGCGCGGGCGCCCCGTCGGATCGCTGGGCCCCGGGCGTGGAAGAGCTCGTCCTCGCGCGGGCCACGGCGATCGCGCAGGGCGCGCTGCGCGGCGAGATCGATCGCTTCGACGCCGGCGCCATCGCCGCGTCGGGCCCGCGCTTCGAGCAGCCCTTCGAGGGCTCGGTGCACCGCGGCGAAGCGAAGCTCGCCTTCCGCGGCCGTCACCTGCTCGGCTTCACCAGCGCCTCGCGCGAGGCAGTGCTCTGCAGCGTGCTCTGCACCGAGCCGCCCGCCGCGTCACCGCGCTGCGCCCCCGTGATCGAGAGCCTCGCCGCGACAGGATCGTGGACGAGCGCGCCGCCGCCGAGCCTCGCTGTGCGCGCCATCCTCGGCGCAGCGGAGCGCCCGGCCGCGGCGATGGGGATCGCCGCGGTGCTGGGCCTCGTGATCGTGGCGGCGATCTTCGCGCGGCGCCCACGACCGCGCCGGTAGCGCGATCCGGAGGCGATCGCGCTTCGAGCTTGCTCTCAGAACGGGATGTCGTCGTCGTTGCCGAACCCGCCGGCATCGTAGTCGTCGGCCGGCGGAGCCTCTTGCTGCGGGGCCGGCCGCGCGGCACCGCGCGGCGCGTACCCACCGCCACCACCACCACCACCGCCGCCGCCGGCGATGGTCCGCGCGCCGCCGCCGGCGCGCCGCGCCAGCTCCGCGTCGATGGCCACGAGCTGGCTGCGCGCCTTCTCGTGGAACTTCGCCTTCGACCCGTCCGCGAGGTCGCGCTCGAGGGTCCCGCGGAGCCACGAGAGATCCCCGACCTCGCTGATCCGCTTGCCCTTGTCGCGACCGAAGGCGACCTCGAAGTCCCCCGCGCTGGTCACCGGGCCGCCGGCCGCCGCGCCGCCGCCGCCGCCGCCGCCGCGCGCGTACCCGCCTCCGCCGCCCGCAGGCGCGTAGTCGCCGCCGCCGCCGCCGCCGGCGTCGCCCTCCACTTCGTACCCGCCGCCGCCGCCTTCGTACCCGGTGCCGCCTTCAGCGCCGCGGTTACGGCTGCCGGTGAGCAGGATGTTGTTGGCGTGGATCTCGGTCTTGTAGACCTTCTGGCCTTCTTTGTTGTCGTAGCTCGACGTGCGCAGCGAGCCCTCGATGAAGACCGACGAGCCCTTCGTCAGGATCTTCGCCAGCCCCTCGCCGCGCTTGCCCCACACCACGACGTTGTGCCAGTCGGTGCGCTCGCGCCGGACCTTGTCTTTGTCGAGGTACGACTCCGTCGTGGCGAGGCGCATGTTGAGGACGGCCTGGCCACCCTGGGTGAACCGGAGCTCGGGGTCGGCACCCAGATTTCCGAGCAGCATCACGCGATTCAACCCATCGGCCATGACTCTTCCTCCACCGAACGATTCGGCCGCTTATTCCCCCGTCGCCGCGTACGCGTCAAGGCTCGGGAGCCGCTCGGCGCGCCCGCCTGGCTCGCATCGCGTCGAGCGCTGCGCCGCGCGTGGTGATCGGCGCCCGTTCGGTGCGTGGCCGCGTCGGCGATCGACCCGGCTCGGGATCGTATCTCGGAAGAGAAAAGAGGAGATCCAGAGGTTGATGCCCACCCCCGCCCCGTGCTCGGCGCGGAGCGCCTCCGCGCGGTGCGACCCTCCCAAAGCTCGCGCAGAGCGCGAGCAGGGAGGGTACGTCCTCGTTCGCGAGCGCCTCTCTCCTCGAGCGGAGGCGAACATGACAAGCACTTGCTCGGGGAGCGCTCATGGGAAGCGGAGCCTTTCCCAGGAGGATTCGTTACTTGCCGTCGAAGCGGAAGAGCCACGCTTCACTGGCGTTCGAGACTGCGTCCAAGCGTGGAGCGCCCCTCGGATCAGGATCGTCCAGATGGAACGCATAGTGCTCCTTGATCTGGATAGGTTTGAG
>FSTQ01000155.1_pt1 | contig 41776 bp, 31 predicted proteins | sample 1637281 | NCBI WGS metagenome assembly FSTQ01 (sample SAMEA3914818, study PRJEB12502) | metagenome | biome: forest; material: soil | place: Canada | collected 2010-06-26 | depth 0.1 m
CAGTCGGTGCTGATGGTGCAGAAGGCAGCGACCCGCAGCGGGAACGCGGATGGCGTGTACGCCGAGCTCTGGCCGGCGACCTGGTGAGAGGAGAGGCCATGGCGCGACTCACGTCATGAGCGCTTGCGCCTCGCGCTTGAGCGCCTCGGGCGCGCTCGGATCGGCGAGGAGCACGCGGAGCACGGCGTGGCCCCGGTCGCGCCGGTTGGAGCGCACGTAGAGGCGACCGAGCATCAAGCGGATCTGCGGCGGCGCGGGCGGCGAAGCGGTCAAGGCGTGCTCGAACTGTGTCGCGGCGACCTCGACGTAGCGCTGCACGACCTCGGCCGAGGCGCCGCCGGGGCGGGCCTGCTCGGCCCTGATCTTGTCGAGGTACACCGAGCCGAGGTTGACTCGCCCGAACATGTATCCAGGCCACGAGCTGGTCACGCGCCGGAAGTTGAACTCGGCCTCGTCGAGGTTCCCGCTCTTCGCGGCCGCCTCGCCGAGCTGGAGTAGATTGGTGACCTCGTCGGGGCCGAGGAGCGCGGGGAACTCGATGTTGCCATCCTTGGGGCAGCGCCACCCGTCCACGGCGAGCGGGTACTCGCGCCACACCGCGGGATCGCCGAAGTCACCATAGGTGGTGATCAGGATCGGGACGAGCGCGCTGCCGTCGTCGGCGCAGACATGCGCCTCACCATGCGCCTTGTGCGCGGCGCCGTCGGGCAGCTCTTGCGGAAACTTCTGCGCCACGGCGAGCGACCGCAGCGTCATCAACTCTGGATTGGCGCCCTTCGCGGGGGCGGCGCTCGCGGCCGGCGCGACAGGCGCGGCAGGTGCCTTGGGCGCGGCAGGTGCCTTGGGCGCCGCGGGCGTCACCACGGCTGCGGGCGCGGAGATGCGCGCTGCTCTCCAGCTCCTGAAGGCGTGGACGCAAAGCGCGATACCGACCACCAGCAGCACGGTGGGCAGGAGATTGAACGCTCCCACGCGCAGCCCGATCAGGGCGGTCTCGGCGTTGCGAAGGATCAACACGAGACCGATCAGGGCCAGGACGGCGTCGACGATGGGGGGGCGCGGCGGCGGGCTCCTGGGAGTCTCTCTCGGCATGCACGTTAGATAGACCAATCGTGGCGCTACAGGCCACGCTCATCTGAGATTTTGGGCCCGCGTGGCGGCTCGGGTATCATCGCACCAATGAACTCCGCTCCCCTGGATCGTCGTCCTTGTCATGTGTTCCGTCCCACATGGCGTCTTGCCTGGGTCATCGTGGCCATGGCCCCGGAGCTGCTCGTCGGCTGCGGGAAATCGGCGGCTCCTGGGGGTGTGGACCCGGCGGCTTCCGGCGCGGCGGCGCCGTCGGCTTCGGGCGCGGTGGTCGCGGCGCCGGCGCCGTCGCCCTCGGGGGAAGCGGCGGCCGGCGCGACGCCGAAGAAGATCAAGGCGACGCTCGAGGACGTTCAGCTCTTCAGCCCCTACTCGTCCAATCGCACGATGCCGTCGGCCTCCGACAACGGGTCGCTGGACACCACTCGTTCGCAGTTTCGTTATGGCCTCGGGCTCGTCGTCGAGGCGACCAACGACGCCGGGGAGATCCTGCGGGACGCGACCTTCGAAGGTGTCTTGACGTTCAGCGGCGGCGGCAACGAGCAGACGTGCCATTTTGGAGCGGACTCCATCAGCAGCGAGTCGGGCGCTCAGTTCCTCTCGTACTCGGAGAAGGCCCCGCCGGATCCGTCCGGGTTCGGCGACCCTGCGGCGGCGAAGACGAAGTGGTTCGACGAGAGCAGCTCCACGGTCGAGTCGCCCTGGCGCCCCTCGGAGCGGATCCGGATGGTGAGCCGGAGGAGCGATTGCCGCTCTCCTGTGCTGGGCGACATGGGCGTGACGTCCATTCACGGGAGCCTGGTGGTCAAGGCCCGTAAGGAGTTCACGGAGCCCGCGAGCTTCGAGTTCGACTTCGACAAGGGCTACGATCTCACGCTCGACGGCGACTCGGTGCGGATCCGCGACAGGCAGTCGTCGAAGCTCACCATCGTGCCCCTCAAGTACGTGGCCGACATGGTGGCCGCCTCCGACGCCCCGGCCGACGGGCGCGCGGTGCGGCTGATGAAGGTCAGGTTCTCTCAGCTCATCCGCGCGCGCCCGCTGGTCCTGGTGCAGAGCGAGCCGATCGAGTTCGATCTCAACCCCGCTTCGCTCTCGGTTCAGCTCGTGAAGCTGCCCGCCGGGGAGTTCGCCCACGCGGCCGGCAACGTCGTCGTTTACCTCAAGGAGGGCAAGGTCGCCTACGAGGACATGGGCAAGCTCAAGCTCAGCCTTCATGACGTGGAGCGCAAGGACGTGCCCGCCGACCCGCCGGACGTGAGCTTCGAGGCCGACGAGCTCTCCGGCAAGGTCTCCGACATCAAGATGGTTCACTACGTCGATGATCCGACGATGAACAAAGGACAGCGCCGCCTCGCGGCGACCTGGAAGCTCAACCTGAAGGGCGAGGCCATCGAGGGTCGGCTCAAGGCTGCTGTGGATACGGCGACGGCGGCCCTCGACGCCGCCGAGCGCGTCGAGCTGCAGGCCGACATCGGCAGCGACGCGGCCGCGCGGGCCAAGGCCAAGGCCGATCTCGCCAAGGCGAAGGCCGACAAGACGGCGGCCGAGACGAAGTTCAAGACCAGCCTCTCGGGCGAGCGCGGCAAGCTCGCCAAGCTGCTGACCTGCGGAGACGTCCGCCTCGTGACCAGCAAGGGCGTCCGCACCGCGACCAACGCCAAGGCGGCGACCGACCTCTGCAAGGGGCTGGAGAAGGCCAATGACGTCGAGGTCACGCTGACGTACTCGCTCGATCGCTACGAGCTCCCGATCGCCCTCAGCTACTCGCTCGGGAAGACCCCCAGCTTCAGCCCGATCGCCAGCGCGCGGCTCTCGAAGCTCGATCCTCGGTGAGGGCGTGGTTGACAGGCTGATGTTGGTGACAGCATTGGTTGCCGCGAAATGACGCGGCCGCCCGTTCACCGCCCCGTGCCGCGGAGCACGCCGTACTGCTCCATCCAGCGGTAGACTTGCTTGCGGTTTCGCCCGACGCGCGCGGCGGCGAGGGAGACGTTGCCGTCGCAGCTGGCGAGCAAGGCAATCAGCTCTTCGCGGGAAGGAGGGCCTTTCTCGGGCTCAGCGTGGCCCTCCGGCGGCGGCGTGGCTGCGGCGCGCGGGGGCGGGGAGGGCGCGGAGCTGGCCGGCTCGCGCATCTCCTCGTCGAGCATTCGGCGCTCCCAGCCGCGCGCGTCGGCGTGGAGCACCTGGAGGCGCTCGGCGAGGCGGCGCAGCTCGCGGACGTTGTGCGGCCAGGAGTAGGCGAGGAGCGACTCGACGAAATCCGCTGTCATCGGGTGCGCGGCGAAGCTCGGCGCGAGGAAGCTCCGGAAGAGCAGGAGGATGTCCTCGCGGCGCTGCGCGAGAGGGGGAGTCCGGATGACGATGCCGGCGAGGCGGGCGTAGAGATCGCCGCGGAGCTTTCCTTCGCGGAGCGCGGCGTCGACAACCACGTTGGTCGCGGCGACGAGGCGCACGTCCACCGCTGTCGATCGGGCGGCGCCGACGGGGGTGATCTCCAGCGTCTCGAGGGCGCGCAGGAGCTTGGGCTGCGACTCCAGGGACATCTCTCCGATCTCGTCCAGGAACAGGGTGCCTCCGTGGGCCTGGACGAAGGCGCCGTCCTGGTCCCCCGTCGCGCCGGTGAAGGAGCCTTTGCGGTGGCCGAAGAGCACGCTCTCGCAGAGGGTCTGGGGGAGGGCCGCGCAGTTGACGGCGATGAACGGGCCGCGGCGGCCGCTCTCGCGGTGGAGGGCGCGGGCGATGAGCTCTTTGCCTGTCCCCGTGGGGCCGGTGATCAACGTCGCGAGGTTGCTGGGCGCGACGCGTCGCAGGGCGCTGCGCAGATCGCCGAGGAGCGGTGAGACGCCGAGGAGGCCGAGGTCAGGCGCGGTGTCGGCGGTGAGCGCGCCGCGGGCGACGACCAGCACCGCGTCGCCGAGGCGGAGCATGTCGCCCGGCCGCACCTCGGCCCGATCGACGCGCCGGCCATTGAGGAAGACACCATTGCTGGAGCCGCGGTCGATGATGGTCACGTAGTCGTCGCCGACCCCGCCGACGAGGGCGGCGTGGTCGCGGGAGACGCGGGCGTCGGGTAGCACGATATCGACGCTCGGGTCCGGCTCGCGCCCTATCCGTACCTCGCGGCCGCCGGGCACGATCAGAGTGGGCCCCGCCTCCGCGGGCCCGTGGACGACGCGGAGCGACCAGCTGCAAACGCCGAGCGCCGCCTGCGCTTCGATGTCCGTCCGACTGATCCTTCGGGTGACCGTGGATCGCCCAGGTTGCGTGCTCTTCATCGGATATTTTGCCGACCAAGATGCCCTTCCGTGGCGACCTCGTCAAGCCTCCTGGGACGGGGACACCCCTGCCCCTGGACCGTCCCAGGTCACGTCCCAGGCGCGCCGGTCAGCCGAGGGAAGGGATCGCGCAACCTCGCGGGCGCCCGGGGCGGAGGGGTGCTGGCACATCGCTTGTAATAGGCGTGCTCACCAACCAGTCATCGACGAGAACCCGTCGATGGCAATCAAAAGGAGCCACTGTCATGCGTCACATTCATGCTGCGATGTTCGGTCTTCTCGCCTCCGTGGTCGTCGCTGCCGGCTGCAACTCGGCGGACCCGGAGGCCAACACCGATCCGACCATCACCGAGACCAGCGCCAGGAATGTGCGCATGAGCCTCACGGCCCAGGGGAGCGCGGAGGCGAGCGCCAAGGTCCACGTCATCAGCAAGCTCACCGCCGAGGAGGTGTTCACGAAGTCCGTGCAGATCCAGGGCGGGACTACGACGTTCCTCCAGCTCGGCCTGGACAGCGACGACTACACCTTCACGGTCGACGCCTTCGCCGACATCGAGCAGACCATCTCGCTCGGCTCGAGCAGCACCGACTGCTCGGTCAAGGAAGGGCACATGTCCGAGATCTCGCTGGTCATCAACACCGAGGTCAAGGGCTCTGCCGGGATCAGCATCAGCTCCAACGAGGCGCCGCTGATCGACGATGTCTCGGTGAAGCTCAACACGTCGGTCGACGTCGCTGCGTCGATTCATGTCGCCGCCTCCGACTCCGACGGCAAGAGCCTCCACTACTTCTGGACGGGCTTCGGCATCGACGGCACCATCGAGGGCTCGGCGACGCTGGCGATCTCGGTCGACGCGGCGCTCGCCGCCGTGGCCAAGGGCGGCGACCACAAGATCATCGTCGTCGTTCAAGACGAGCTGGGCGCAAGCTCGCACGCTTCCATCGATGTGTCGCTCGACCTGAGCGCGCACGTGGGTGCGGGCGCGGACACCGGCGGGAGCAGCGACACCGACACCGGCGCGGAGTCGTGTGACGAGGCTTCGCTCGACGTCGAGCTCTCGCTCTGCCTCGACGTCCACGCGAGCTGCAAGGCGTCCTGCAACCTGGCGGCGGCCGCGAGCCTGCACGGCGCGGCGGTGCTGGTGGATTGCCTGCTGGCGTGCGGTGTCGAGCTCGCCACCTGCGAGATTGGCTGCAGCTGCGGCGGGAAGTAGCGCGAGAGTGGTAGTCAGCGCTCCGAGGAAGGGAGGCAGGACCGGAAGAAAATGATCAACATCCTGGAGATGGCCCGCGGTGCTCGGAGAGCGCTCGCGGGCGTCTTGCTTTGTGGGCAATTCCCCCTGTAGCCTCCAACGCCATGACTGCGGACGCTTCGGGCGACTCGGGTGAGCCCTTCTCTTTCGGAGCCGGCCCGTTCACTGCCGGCGAGCTGCGCGTCACCTCGTTCGTGGGGCGCGAGGAGCAGGATCATCCCTTCTCCTTCGATGTCACGGTGGCCTTCTCGGGCGCCGAGGACGAGGCGGCTTTCGAGGAGGCCGTCCTCGGGGAGCGGGGCTGGCTGCGCTTCGAGCAGGCGGGGGCGCCGCGTGTCCTCGGCGGCACCGTCGTGCGGGTCGCTACCGTTGGCGCGCACACCCTCGGGCGGAGCTTTCGAGTCCGCCTCGACGCGGATCTGCGGCGGCTCGAGAAGCGGCGCACGACCCGTATTTTTCAGGACTTGACGCTGATTGATATCGTGGGCGCCGTCCTCGAAGAGCACCGGGTGGCGCACCGCTTTGCGCTGGCCCGCGATTATCCGCAACGGAGCTATTGTGTCCAGTACCGCGAGACCGATCTCGCCTTCGTGACCCGCCTCCTCGCCGAGGAGGGGATCTCGTTTTACTTCGCCGACGCGGGGGAGGGCGCGGCGCTCGGGTCGACGATGGTGATGATCGACGACGCCACGCTCGCGCCGGCGATCTCCGGCTCTCCCGAGCTGGTCTATCGGCTGGAGTCGCCGGGGACGCCTCCGCGCGAGCATCATGTTCTCGGCTTCACGCACGAGCGCCGCCTCGAGACGGCGAAGGCGCGGCTGCGCGACTACGATTTTCATCGACCGTTGATGGATCTCACCGGGGCGGCCTCGGTCGCGGAGCGGAGCTCGCCCGGCGTCGAGCTCGAGGACTACGAGCATCACGGGGGGTTCGAGGAGTCCGACGCGCGCGACGAAGAGGCGACGATGATCCTGGAGCAGCTCCGCCGCCGCGCCCGCGTCGCCGCGGGGAGGAGCCCTTGCCGGAGGCTCGCTCCTGGACATCGCTTCACGCTCACCGAGCATGACTCGGCGCCTCTCAACGCCGAGTATCGGCTCACGCGCGTCGATCACCGCGGGTTCGGGAGCGGCGCGGCGCCCGCGGGCGGGCTCCCGTATCAAGCCACCTTCACCGCGGTCCCGAGCGCCGCGCCGCCGCGGCCGAAGCGGCCGAAGCGCGTGCTCCATCAAGTGGTGGAGTCGGCGACGGTGTGCGGCCCTCCCGAGCAGGAGATTCACGTGGACGAGCACGGGCGCATCCGCGTCCAGTTCCACTGGGATCCGGAGGCGGATCCCGCGCGCTCGTCCTGCTGGATGCGCGTGGTCCAGGCCTGGTCCGGGGAGGGCTGGGGCTCGCAGTACATCCCGAGGATCGGTATGGAAGTGCTCGTCACCTTCCTCGGCGGAGATCCTGATCGCCCGGTGATCCTCGGCTGTCTGCCCAACGCCACGCACCCGGTGCCCTTTCCGCTCCCCGGCTCGGCGGCGAAGAGCGGTATTCGCACGCGGAGCACGCCGGGCGGCGGCGGGTACAACGAGATCTCCTTCGACGACTCGGCCGGCGCCGAGGTGCTCACCGTGCGCGCCCAGAAGGATTACACGGAGGAGACCACCGAGCGCCGCAGCTCGATCGTCGGCGCCGACCGCGCGGCCAACGTGGGAGGGGAGGACACGCTCAACGTCCGTGGTAACCGCACCGTGGCGATCGGCGGGGATCTGCGCGAAGAGATCGACGGCGACGCTGCGCGCTTCGTGATGGGCGCGACCACGCACGAGTTCTTCGGCAACCGCGATGTGATCGCCTATGCCCATGATCGCAAGAAGGTCGACGGCTCGCTCATCCACACGGTCCGCGGCGACGGCGTGACCACCATCGGTGGTCACGCGACGATCACCGTGGGCACGGAGGACATGGGCGAAGCGCAGGCCCAGGTCTCGGGGACGCTGGTGCTCGGCGCGACGGTGGGTGTGCGGATCGTCTCCGACAAGAGCATCACTCTTGCGGTCGGGGACAGCACGATCGTCATCGACCAAGACGGCATCACCCTCGACGCCAAGGTGATCCGCATCAAGGGGACCGAGTCGGTGTCCGCGGAGGGCGCCGGCCCGTCCCTGTCCCTGGCGGAGCACGCGGAGATCGTGGCCAAGAAGGTCAACATCTACGCCGAGGAGGCGCGGATCGAGCTGGAGAAGGACGCCAGCGTCAAGGGCCGCAAGGTGCTGCTCAACTGCGACTCCACCGATCCCGAGGCCAAGAGCGCGGAGGGCGAGAGCGAGAAGAAGAAGCTCACGCTCTGCTTCAAGGATCCTCGGGGCGAGCCCTACGCGGACAAGCACTATCGCTGCGCCGTGGCGGGCGTCATCAGTGAAGGCGCGACCGACGCGGACGGCGGCCTCACGGTGGAGGTGCCGAGTGACGCCAAGATCGCTCAGATCCGCCTGTGGATCGACGATTACCCCGAAGGGCGGACGCGCGATCACGCCGTCGATCTGGTCGAGTCTTTGCCGGACGTGGGGACGGTCCGGGGCGCCAAGCAGCGGCTCAAGAACCTCGGCTACTACGATGGGAAGATCGACGACGACGACGGCGCCCTCGGCCCGCCTCTGCTGAGGTTCCAGCGCGACCGCGATCTCGAGCAGAGCGGGAAGCTCGATGGGCCGACGAAGAGCGAGCTCGAGAAGACGCACGGGCACTGAGGCGCGGAGAGCAGCATGGCAGACAAGGCAGCAGCACCGAGCGAAGAGGTCGACGAGGCCGGCGGCAAGAAGGCCAAGCTGGACGCGTCGACGACGATCTCCGAGTCCACCGACTACGGCGACGAGCCGCCGCGGATCCTGATGGGCCTCAACGACGCTCCGGTGCAGTTCCCGGAGGGGACCTTGTGGAAGGGCGACGAGGCCGTGCGCCACGAGGCCTCGACCGTGGGCGCCGCCGAGGTCAGAGAGATCCTGAGCGCGGTGCGAAAGCGGCTCGACGTCAGCTACGACGCGATGTGGAAGACGCAGGAGGCGCAGATCCCGCTCTGGAGCACCGATCCGGACGAGGAGCGGTGGGCGCAGAAGTTCTCGGAGCGGTATGCGCTGATCACCTACGGAGGGCCGGGGCAGGCTTACTTCAATGACGGGGGGTGGGATCCGTTCATATTCTCGAGGGCTCAGGCGCGCAGCCGCAAGGTGACGCTCTACGAGTACGACTCGGCGGACGACAAGGGCAAGTACATCACGGTGCGCAAGGGCACGACCCAGGTGGCGGGGTGGCAGGATCCGGAGAACGTGGTTGCTGTTCACGAGAGGCCGCCGAACCAAGGATTTCTGGGCGATTGGGATCCCCCGGCGCCGGGGAAGCGCGAGGATGCGGCGATATCGATCATCGGTGCTTGTCAGCAGACCACGACGTTCGGCGCCATCGCTCACGGGTTCACGATCGAGGATGATCTCCAGTACGCCGGCTACGCGGCGTCGGAGCACTCGGGGGCGCTGCCGATCTTCACGGGGGCCAAGATTCCAGGGTTCGTGCTGCCGGAGGCGACGGGGAAGTTCTACACGAACGGGACGGAGCTGACGGAGGGGAAGAAGATCGAGTCGCTCTCGGCGATGCGGGACTTCCTCGCGCCGAGCTTTGCTTGCGATCCGGCCAAGGTGCCAATGCCGATGGCGCCGGGAACAATCATTACTTACAACCCTCACGCCTTCATGGATACGGTGCAGGCAATTATTTGCAACTACGAGGAGCGCGAGGGAGGACCAGCGATGACGGTGCGGGCCGCCATTTGCAGGGCCATCCAGGGTAACCCCGACGCGCCTCATCCTTACAAGCCGCCCTCGCGCACTGCAGAGCCGATCAAGCCGGAGCACATCACGGCATGGTCCAGCAGGATGACTGCGAAGGGCTTACCTCAGAAGCGCAAGAACGAGCTCGACACCGATTACAAGATCCGCAAAGATGCCTGGGACGCTGACATCAAAAAGAAGGCGAAGGGATACATCGACAACTTGACTCCCACGGAGCGCACGCTCGTGCTCCCTAAGTCAGTGCAGGATCCGGGCTCGCACATCTGCTTCGTTCTCCGCGTCTCCGCCGATGAAAAGATGGAGGACAAGCGCGTGCAGCTCTTCGATACCAGCAGCAACACGGCGTACTGGGTCATGGAGCGGCAAGCGCGGCGTGGGCTGATCACGCGTCCCCTCAACGGCGGGATCATGGATGGTTGTGGGTTCCCCAAAGCAGGGGACGGCCAGCGGCAGGCGATCCCCTCGAACTCTCCCATCGTCGGGGTTGGCGTCACGCCCAAGCCCAATCCGCAGCGGTTGAAGGACGCGCTCGACGTGCTCGAGAACGCGCGTCCCATCGGGCTCTTGCGCTTCGCGCTCACCGTTCGCAAGCCGCCGGTCAAGCCCAAGCCGCCTTCGCCGTGGGCCAAGCCGAGCAAGGCGCCGAAGGCCGCGGATCTGGGGCCGGAGCTGTTTCCCAATCAGTACACGTTTGGCGGAGGCGTGCAGAAGGGCGAGATCGTCTACATCAGCCGTCTGCTGCGGATGTACGGTGACGCGGCCACGCAGAATTTCTATCTGACACGGCTCCTCTGGTCGCTGCGCGGGACGCCGTACTTCTCCAACCTCCAGCCCTGGTGGTTCGTGTTCGCTCCGGTTGGTCTGCTCGCCAAATCGATGTGGGCCTCGGATGGTCGTTCGATGCGACCGCGTGATTTCGTGAATACGGTGCTCAAGCTCCCGAAGTATTTCGACAAGAAGACGGATCCCAAGGCGATGCCGGATCCGTGGGTTCACCGGACCGACCTCAAGCTCAACGCGCATTATCGCCTCACGCAAGTGTTCACCAGCACCGGGGGTGACGTGCCCGACCGCACAGCGAAGGCGTTCGTGTGGTGTCGCCTCAAGTCGTCGCTGTCGGACGGGGGCGACACCGGGCTCAAGGCGGAGGGGTATTCTCCGCCCAAGGAGATGATCAAGATCATGGAGACGCTCGGCGTCGACGCGGACTATCAGGATCCCAAGGGGGAGGTCATCGTGCCTCCGCCGGACGAGGGTGGACGCGCCGGCAGCGATCCGCTCGATTATTTTCGCTACGGATGAGAGGTTTCGAGATGAAGGTGCAGTGCGCGACGGTCTTCCCGGCAGCGATGCTGGCAGGGATGATGTTGTTGCCTGGGTGTCGGCGGGAGGAGCCGTCACCCTCGGCGTCCGGCGTCGGATCGGCGGTAGTGACCGCGCCGTCCACGTCCGCGGTCGCGGCGCTCGCCTCGGCGGCAGCCTCCGGCGGGGACGTGGACAATCCAGTGCCCTTCGCTCCGCCGAAGCTCACTCCTCAGGAGACGGCGGAGAAGCTGTGGACCTGTACCACCGATTGGTGGAACGAGCGCCGCGAGGGCGAGAGCTCTCTCTGTCAATGGGTGCTCGCCTCCTGGGCAGGGGACGATCTCGCAGCGTCGGCGACGAAGTACAAGACCGATTGCGACAAGGGCGATGGGCTCGCGTGTACCCTGGCGGTTGCCGGGTACTACCTCGCGAAGTCGCCGCTGCGATCCAAGGTCGTCGAGCTGGCCCAGGACGAGGAAGCCAAGCTCCTGATCAAGGCGTGTGATCTGGGTACTCCTCTGGCGTGTGCCCAGCTCGCTTCGCATCTCGGTTGTGTCGATGAGCGCTACGGCAACACCTACCAGTGTCAGCCGCGCGTGGTCGGGTTCCTCCAGCGAAAGGGGATCCCTGGAGTCCAGGCCATGCTCGAGCCGCTCTGCACGAAGGGCGACGGGGCATCCTGTGAAGCCATCGGCAAGATCCTGTGGCGTGACGGCGTCAAGATATCCAACGAGGAGTGGAAGCGTATTCTTGTCTACGAGGAGCGAGCCTGCGAGCTTGGTGACGTGACAAGCTGTGACTCGGGGGCTCAGGTCATCAAGATACTCGGTGATGCCACGCTCGCGCAGAAGGGGCAGACACTGGCCGAGCGGCGCGCTGCTCTCCAGGAGAAGACATGCCTTCGCTTCGGCCAGTGCGGCTACGTCGCCCGGTCTTACCTCGCAGGCGAAGGAGTCGTCGCCGACGCCGCGAAGGCGCGGGGCTACTTCGCCCGCACCTGCGCTTACGGATTCGAGAGCTCGGGCTACTGTATCGATCTTGCCGACCTCCAGGCGGCGGGCAAGGGTGGTCCCGTCAACGCCGAGGCGGCCAGGAAGGTCTACGAGAAGGAGTGCGGCGTCCTCCTGGACGGCGGTGCGGCCGACTCCTCGTCAGGGGACGCGGCGCACGGTTGCCGCGGGCTCGCGCACCTCTACCAGGAGGGCCTCGGCGTGCCCAAGGACGAGAAGCGCGCTTACGAGATCCTCAAGAATGCTTGCGTCGCCGAGGAGTACACGACCGAGCAGATCGGGCGCGTGTGCCTCGACCTGGCTCGCGCCGAGGTTGACGGGCGGGGCACTGCGGTGAACCTGGAGCAGGGGACTCGCATCCTCGATACTTCGCGGCGGAAGTATCTGATGCTCAAGGCAGAGTACGACAAAGAGATGGACCGAGCGACGGCGCTGCGTCGAGCTGCAACCGATGCGGGGAAGTGAGGTCACGATGACGACCGATAGCGACAAGGAAGAGCTGTTTCGCCGGGCGCGCGCCGCCGTGAAGCTCGATCAGTACGCGAGGGTGCTGGCCAGCATGATCCACTTCGGGCCGGAGCGGGCGCTGGAGATCGCGCCTCGATTCGGCCTCTCGCTGGAGCAGTGGCGGGTGGTGGACGAGGCCTGGACGGGGGAGCTCGCCGAGGGCGCTCGCCGGCAGCAGAGCGAGCAGGCGCTGCGCTTCAGCGCCGGGTTCGCGAAGGAGCGGCTGCGGCTGCACCGCGAGCAGCCGCAGCTCGCCTCGATTGGCACGCTCAACGCGCCTCGCAGCGAGGTGCCTTTGCCGGCCGCGGCGCCGTGGTCGCCCGCTGTGGCTCCGGCGGCGGTGGCCTATGCGCCGGGGCCGAGCGCGGCGGTGTCGCCGTGGTCGGAGCGGCGCGCCGAGGCTCCGGCCCCGGCGCCGCGTGCGCCTCATCCCGGAGCGGCGACGGCGGATATTTCGGCTTTTGTGCCGCGGGTGTCGCTGCCGTTCGAGAGCAAGCCCTCCGAGGAGGATCCTTCGAAGCCGCGTTGACGGTCCTCCGAGACCTTGAGATCCCCGATTCGCTCCGTGCTACGCCCGGCGCCGTGAATCGACCTGACGGCCGCGCGCTCTCCGATCTTCGGCCCGTGGAGATGATCCCGGGCTTTCAACGCAACGCCGAGGGCTCGGTGCTCTACCGCGCGGGCTCGACGGTGGTGCTCTGCACCGCGTCGATCGACGCGGGCGTGCCGGCCTGGATGGCCGGGAAGGGCAAGGGGTGGCTCACGGCCGAGTACCAGATGCACCCGCGGGCGAGCCCGGCGCGGCGCGAGTCGCGCGACGGGCGGGGCAAGGCGCCGAGCGGGCGGACGCAGGAGATCCAGCGGCTGATCGGGCGGGCGCTGCGGGCGGCGGTGGATCTCGACGCGCTCGGGGAGCGCACGCTGGCGATCGACTGCGACGTGCTCGAGGCGGACGGCGGCACGCGCACGGCGTCGATCACCGGCGGGTTCGTGGCGACGGCGCTGGCGCTGGCCAAGCTCACGGCGAAGGGGCTGCTCGCGGGGCCGGTGCTGCGGGATCAGATCGCGGCGATCAGCGTGGGGCACCTGGTGGCGGGGCTCGCGCTCGATCTCGTCTACGTGGAGGACAGCGCGGCGCGGGTCGATCTCAACCTGGTGGCCACGTCGCGCGGGGCGATTGTGGAAGTGCAGGGGACGGCGGAGGGCGTGGCGGTCCCGCGCGCGGCGATCGATCGCATGGTCGATCTCGGCCTCGCCGGGGTGGCCTCGCTCGCGGCGCAGCAGACGCAGGCGCTCGCCGGCGCCGGGGTCTCGCTCGCGGCGCTGATGCAGCCGCATCGCCTGGAGGAGATGTGACGCCCGCGTTCAGCTTGCTCCTCGCGACGTCGAACCGCGGCAAGCTCGCGGAGCTGACGGCGCTGCTCGCGGACCTGCCCATCGAGGTGGTGTCGCTGGCGACGGCGCTGCCGGGGCGGCCGCAGGCGGTGGAGGACGGCGCGACGCTGGAGGACAACGCGCGGATCAAGGCGCGCGCGGCGGCGTCGGCGGCGGTGATGGTGACGATCGGCGAGGACTCGGGCCTCGAGGTCGAGGCGCTCGGCGGGCGCCCCGGGGTGCGATCGGCGCGCTTCGCCAAGGAGGGCGCGACCGACGCGGAGAACAACGCGGCGCTGCTGGCGGCGCTGGACGAGGTCGACGGCGGCCAGCGCGCGGCGCGCTTTCGCACGGTGATGGTGCTGATCGATCCCTGGGCCGACGGCGAGCTGAAGGAGCTGGTGGTCGAGGGCCGCTGCGAGGGCACGATCGCCCGCGCGCCGAGCGGCACGGGCGGCTTCGGTTACGACCCGCTCTTCAACGTGACCGGCGCAGGGAGGACGATGGCCGAGCTCACCGAGGCCGAGAAGAACCAGGTGAGCCACCGCGCTCAGGCTTTCGCCGCGCTGCGCCCCGCGCTGGAGAGCCTCGTGTTCCGCCGCATCGCTCAGGCCGCGCGTGTCGTGGGCGGTAAGTAGCAGAACCGCTTTACATCGGGCTGCTGCTGCCCCAAGGAAGCGCCACCCTCCCGATGAAACCGCACTACAAGGCCATCGGTAACTACGGGACGCTCGGGATCGAGATCGCCCTGTGCATCGTCTTCGGCGCGGGCGGGGGGCACTGGCTCGACGGGAAATTCGGCACCGAGCCGGTGCTGATGATCCTCGGCTTCTTCTTCGGCCTCGGCGCCGCGGGCAAGGCCGTGCACCAGGCCTGGAAGCAGATGCAGAAGGAAGCCTTGCGCGAGGAGCGCGCCGAGGGCAACCCCGCGCCGCTGTGGGAGACGAGCGAAGATTCGAAGGCGAAGCCCGACGACGATCGCCGCGAGGGGGAGGACGATCATGGCCAAGAGTGACGAGGAGTATTCGCGCCTGGCGATGCGCGGCGCGGTGATCGCCGTGGCCGTGAGCGGGGCGGCGCTGGCGATCCTGGCGTTCGCGCTCTTCGACGCCCGCACCGGCCTCGGCGTTTTGCTCGGCGGCGCGCTGGCGACGGCCAACCTCGCCGTGTTCGCTCGCCTCGGCGACGCGTTCCTCGTGCAGAAGGGGAACTCGGCGCCGTGGGCGCTGATCGCCGTGGTGAAGCTGGTGTTCCTGTTCGGCGGGGTGTGGATCATCCTCAAGAACAACTTCGTCCCTGGGCTCGCCCTCGCGGTGGGCTATGGCGCGCTCCCCGTGGGCATCACCTTCGGGTTTCTGTTCGGCCCGAGGCCGCCCGAGGGTGAGCCGGAAAAGCCGAAAAAAACCGGCTCGAGCGGGTCCGATGCCACCTGAGCCAACTCCTTCCGTCACCGCGGCGCAAAGTTGTGATAAAGGCGGGGCCCCTGTAGAAAGGGCCTCCGCGAGGCCCCCTCCGGACCACGAAAGCCATGCCTGAGCATACCGGGTTCCTCACCTATCTCCTGGCCCTCTCCAAGCCCCTGCGAGAGAACGCGCACAACGTCGGGCAGTCCTTCGTTGGCCACCAGCAGGTGGAGTACCGTGGGCTCGAGCCGATCTTCACGAGCCTGCTCGTGATCGCCTTGGTGATCTTCCTGGCCGCAGGCGTGCGCTCGGAGTTCCGCGACCTCGACGAGTCGGTCGTCCCCGACGAGACGCTGACGACGCGGACCTTCTTCGAGGCCTTCTTCGGCTACTTCTACGGGATGGCCAAGGACGTGATGGGCGCCAAGAACGCCAAGCGTTACTTCGGCCTCATTGGCGGCTCGGCGGCGTTCATCTTCTTCTCCAACGCGCTGGCGCTGATCCCGGGCTTCACGCCGCCGACGTCGAACCTCAACGTCACCCTGGGCTGCGCGCTCGTGGTCTTCCTGGCCTTCAATTACTGGGGCATCAAGGAGAACGGCTGGGGCTACCTCGCGCACCTCGCCGGACCCAAGTGGTATCTGGCCCCGCTGATCTTCCCGATCGAGGTCATCTCCACCTGCGTTCGCCCGGTCACCCTGTCGATCCGCTTGATGATCAACATGGCCGTCGATCACCTGGTGGCGTCGATCTTCCTGGGCATGGTCGCCATCCTCGTGCCGGTGCCGCTGATGTTCCTGGCGATCATCGTGATCCTGGTGCAGACGCTGGTGTTTTGCCTCCTCGCCAGCATTTACATCGGCCTGGCGACCGAGAAGGCCGAGCATCACTGAGAACCTCGTTTCCGGGGCCCTTCGCGAAAGGGCCTAGCCAACCAGACCGATTCGGTCTAAACGGGCGGCGCCAATCTGGGCTCGCCGCCCGCACGCAAAAGCAACGCACGCAGCCCACGTTGGCGCGTGGCATGAAAAGGAGCAGAGTCGGATGTTGTCGCTGAAGAGCAAGCTGTCGGTCATCGCTGCGGTCGCCACTGCATTGGTCCTGGTCCCCGCGATGGCGTTCGCCCAGGAAGTGGGCGCCAACCGGTGGGAGCAGAACAAGTGGCTCGCCGCCTCCGCCGGCTTCGCGATCGGTATCGCCGCTCTCGGCGGGACGATGGGCCAGTCCCGCGCTGCCGCCGCTGCCCTCGAGGGCATTTCGCGTAACCCCGGTGCGGCCGCCCGCATCCAGACGCCGATGATTCTGGGCCTCGCGCTCATCGAGTCGCTCGTGCTCTTCGCGCTCGTCATCGCCTTCCTTCTCCAGGCGAAGATCGGCTGAGTCTCATTGGGGCCGCAAGCGGCCCCAAACCCCGGTCCTCCTTTGGAGGCCCTGGTATAGCGACCTGAGACGTCGCTGCACGACGCGCTCCCAGCCTTTGGCTGCGGAGCGCGCTGTTGTTTTGTGCTCGCTGATCAACGCCTCGTGAAGCGGTCGAGGAGATCGCTGGCGAGGTTGGCGAGGACGACCAGCGCGGCGATGACAAGGAGGGCGATGCCGAGGCCCTCCTGTTTGCCCGCGGCGAGGAGGACGGCGCCGGCGAGCGTGAAGGAGGCGACGACGAGGCCGCTGAAGAGGCGGCGCGCGAGGCGGTCGACGAGGGCGGGGAGGCTCGGGTTCGTGGTCTGTAGCGTGAGGCGGCCGAGGCGGAGATCGTCGAGGATCTCCCGCGTTTGGTGGGGCAGATCGTAGGTCGCGCCGAGGAGGCGCTCGAGGCCGCGCCAGAGCTCGTTGCCCATGCGCTCGGGGGAGTAGCGCTTGCGGAGGAGGTCGAGGAAGAACGGGCGCGCCTCGCCGAAGACGTCGAGGTCGGGATCGATCTCTTTGCCCACGCCTTCCATCGTCATCAGCGCCTTGCCGACGAGCATGAAGTCCGGCGGGATCTCCAGGCCGTACTTGGTGGCGCCGCGGACGAGGTCGGTGATCATCGCCGCGAGATCGATCTCCTTGAGCGGGCGCCCGAGGTACTTCTCGCTGAGCATGCCGACCTCGGCGCGGTAGGCGCGCATGTCGACCTTCTTGGTCGGCGTGCCGATGGCGTAGAGGGCGTCGGCCACCGCGATGTGATCCTGGCGGACGGCGGCGACCATGAGGTCGACGGTGCGATCGCGCATCTCGGGCGAGAGGCGGCCGACCATGCCGAGGTCGATGAGGCCGATCACCGGCTTGTCGGGCTCGCCGAGGATCAGGATGTTCCCGGGGTGAGGGTCGGCGTGGAAGAAGCCGTCCTCGAAGATCATCTTGATGATCACGCCGACCGCGGCCTTCGCCAGCACCGGGCCCTGGAAGCCGCGGTCGCGGATGGCCTCGTCGATCTTGGCGCCGGCGAGGAACTCGATCGTGAGGACCTGGGTCGTCGAGGCCTCCTTGTAGACCCTGGGGAAGCGCGCGACGGGGTGGTGCTCGAAGTGGCGGGCGAACTTGACGGCGTTGTCGGCCTCGAGGCCGAAGTCGAGCTCGCTGGTGATGGCGCGGTCGAACTGATCGACGAGGCCTGTCGGCGAGTAGATGCGCGACTCGGGGACGGTGCGCTCGACCAGCGCGGCGAGGGCGTGGAGGAGCTCCACATCGCGCGCGACCGTGGAGCGCACGCCGGGGCGCTGGACCTTGACGACGACGTCCTTGGGCCCGTCAGGGTGCTTGAGGACGGCGCGGTGCACCTGGCCGATCGAGGCGGCGGCGAGGGGCTTCTCGTCGAAGCTCTCGTAGACCTCTTCGATCGTGCGGCCGAGGGAGGTCTCGACGGCGTCCTTGATCTCGCTGAAGGAGAGGGGCGTGACGTTGTCCTGGAGCTTCTTGAGCTCGGTGATCCACTCTTTGGGCATCACGTCGGGGCGGGTGGAGGCGATCTGGCCGAGCTTCACGAACGAGGGGCCGAGATCCATGGCCACGAAGCGGACGCGCTCGGGGAGCGAGATGCGGGTGCGCTCTTCTTCGCCGCGCTTGGCGTCGGCCTCGGGGACGGCGAGGTCGATGTCGCGATCGACCTCGCTGGCCTCGCCCGCCGCCGCGAGCAGCGCCTTGGGCTTCTTGCCGCCGCCAAAGCCGAGCCGCTGGGCGAGATCGGCGAAGCCGTGGCGGACGAGGACGACGTAGATCTGCCGCAATCGACCGAGATCGCGGACGGCGTTGAGGATGGAGACCATAGGATTTCGGCGGACGCGAAGAGAGGATTTCAGCGAACGCGAACGACGGTGCCCGGCTCCGGCTTGGTGGGGAAGACGGCCGTCCACCCGGCGGGCACGTGCGGGCCGGTCCACCAGAAGAGGCGCTGCGCGTCGAGGGGCGCGAGGTTGACGCAGCCGTGGCTGCGCACTTGCCCGAAGCTGCGGTGCCAGAAGGCGCCGTGGAGGCCGACGCCCTTCGAGAAGTACTGCACCCAGGGGACGTTCTCGATGCGGAAGTAGCGGGCGGCGTTCTCGTCTTCGAGGTTGTCCATGTCCGAGCTGAGGAGCTTGATCCAGATGCGGTGCGTGCCCTTGGGCGTGGCCTGCGGGGTGCCCTGGCGGCCCTTGCCGGTGGAGACGATGGTGGCGAACACCGGGCGCTTGCCCTCGTAGGCGACGAGGGTCTGCGTCTCGAGGCTGACGTCGATCCAGCGCTCGCCGGCGGCCTCGTCGACCTCGGGCGGCGGGGCGGCGACCTCGGGGTGGCGGACGTCCTTGGAGGCGATCCAGGCGTTGTCGCCGATGCGGTAGAACTTGCGGAGGTTGCTCTCGGCCTCCTCGAGGATGGGGACGACCTCGAAGCGGGCCTTGGTGGCTGAGGTGAGGGCGAGCGCGCTCGGCTTGGAGAGCACGCGGGCGCGATCGTTGACGACCCAGGCGAGGGGGATCGAGGTCGCGTCGGGCGGGAGCGTCTCGCCCTGGAAGGCGAAGGCGCGCGCGGGGCCGAGGTCGCGCATCGGGACCCAGAGGTTGTGGTTGGTGCGGCCGTAGCGGAGCCCGTCGAGGGTGCGCTCGGCGGTGACGGCGACGGCGAAGCCCGGTTCGAGCTGCATGACCGGCGTGTCGACCTCGGCCGACTCGAGCCGGCCGTAGGCGGAGGAGCCGTCGGGGCCGACGAAGAAATAGCGAAAGGGGAGGCCGTCGGGGCTGCCGTCGAGGGTGCGGCGCGCGGCGTCGATCGGGGGGAGATCGGCGAGCTCGACGGCGTCGTCGCAGACCCACGCGGAGGCGCCGACCTCGAGGAACGATCCGCGGCAGCCGGCGCCGCGGCGGACCGCGAAGATGGGCAGGTGGATGTCGCGAAGGACAGCGCCGCGCCGGGGCGCCGAGGCCCAGGGCGCCGTGAGCAGCGGCTGATCGTCGAGGAGAACCCGAGCGCTGCGCGTGCCCGCGGGGAGCAGCGGAGCGCCCGGGTCGATCCAGGGCGGAGAGTGCGCGGGCTCGGCGCGGACGGCCGCAGAGGCGAGCCCGACGAAGAGGAGCAGCGCGGCGAACGCCGAGAGACGCCTCTTCATCGGCAGGCCGTCAGCGGTAAGAGAAGCGGACCTCGTGATCGCAAATCCGGTAGAGGTCGCCCTCGGCGATCGCCTTGCGGGCGATGCGCTGGCTGTTGTACTCGACGCCGTTGGTCGAGCCCATGTCGACCATGTAGTACTGGCCGTTGAGGAACTCGACCATCGCGTGCTGGCGCGAGACGTTCGGGTCCTTGATGGTGAGATCGCTCGACTGCTTGCCGCGGCCGATGATGAAGCGATCCTTGTTCACCACGAAGCGCTGGCCCGCGTAGAAGGCCGCGAGCGTGGGGCCGCCCGGCGAAGGCACCGACGACTGGGCCGGCGGCGGAGCACCCGGAGCGGCCATCGGCGCCGGGGGCGGAGGCGGCGGCGCCATCCCGCCGTACGCCGGGGGAGGCGGAGGCGGAGGCGGCTGCTGCATCGACGGCGGCATCGGCGGCTGCTGCATCGACGGGGGCATCGGCGGAGGGGCATACCCACCCGACATCGGCGGCCCCGGAGGAGGCGGCGGCGGACCGGAGCGACCGGTGGGCGCGCCCAGGTTGGACCCACGCATGTTCTGGCCGGGAGGACCAGGCATGGGCGGCATCGGCGGAGCAGGCGGCTGCTGCATCGACGGCGTCATGGCGGGCGGGCCCTGCGGCGGCGGCCCCATGCGCCCGAGGCTGGGAGGCGGCGGCGCTCCGGGAGGCCCAGGCGGCCCAGGAGGGGCGGGCGGGCCAGGCGGGCCGAGCGGACCACCGGGGCGCCCCATCGGCGGAGGCGGCGCGGGGAGGCTGGGGCGCTTGGCTCCCGAGGGCGCGGGAGGAGGCGGCGGAGGCGCGCCCGTGCCCGGTCGCATCGGCGGAGGAGTCGTCTGCCCGCTCTGCGGCATCGGCGGGGCGGGCCCGAAGCCGGGAGGCGGCGGAGGCGGCGCGCCGTACTGCGGAGGCGGCGGAGGACCACCCGGCCCGCCCATCATCGGTGGAGGCGGGGCGCCCGTTCCGCCCATCATCGGCGGGGGAGGCGCGCCTGTTCCACCCATCATCGGCGGAGGCGGGGCGCCCGTTCCGCCCATCATCGGCGGGGGAGGCGTGGCGCTGCCGCTGCCGCCCATCATCGGCGGAGGGCCGCCGGGCGGGCCACCGAGCATCGGCGGCGGCGGCGGGAGGCCACCACCCGGCCCACCGGGGTACACCGGCGGAGGCGGCGGAGGGCCCGCGCCGGGGATCGGCGGCATCGGCGGCATCTGAGGAGGGCCGCCGGGGTTGAAGCCAATCGGAGGCGACTGCGGCCCCGATCCCGATCCCGGTCCCGACCCTGGGCCCGCCATCGGCGGCGGGGTCACGCTGGTCGCCGGCCCCTGGCCGGTGCCCATCTGGCCCGAGTTGGGCGACCCGTCGGGGCGAGCCGGCCCCGGGAACGGCGTGCGCGGGCTGTAGCTCCGCTGCCGCGCGTACTGCTTCATCGACTCGTTGATCAGGTAATCAATCGAGCACTCGAGCTCGCGAGCCATCTGCTCGAACGTCTCCCAGAGGACGTCGCGGCACTGGAACGTTCGTGCGCTTTTCTTGTTCGGATCCGCGCTCATTTTCCCCTGGCGATCTGGACGGTGGCGGAGGAGGGCCCCCGTCGTGTTGCGAGCCGCGCGCCTCGACGCATGTCGAGGTGAGGGGCCGCCGCCGGCCCCCTGGTGGCCGGGCGACAGCCCAGCCCGCGATCATCATGAAGCGAGATGAAGCGTCGGGAAAAGTTCGAGGCCAGAGCGCTCATGAGAAGAAGCCTCCCGGCGGAGCACCTGAAAGGGTGGTCCATTGTACTCGAACCGGGGTCATTTCTTCTCGTCCTTCTTCTCGGGCTGGCGCTCCTTCATGGCCGGCTCGATGCAGAAGCGTACGAAGTCGCCGACGGTCTTGATGTCCCGTGACTCGCGCTCCTTCGCCGGATCCTTGGCGCCTTCCTTGGGGACCTCGCAGGACCACTTGCAGTCGGCGTCGGTCTCGCAGACGGGGGCCGAGGTCTTGTCGCCCTCGTAGGGCGCGAGCGCGGCGACGTCGGCGGTGGTGCCGAAGGTGAACCAGTAGCCGAGCGCCGTGGTGCGCTGCACCCCGGAGCCGCTGCTGAAGTACTTCTTCAGCCCGTCGACCGGGACGCCCTCCTTCAGGTCGCCGAGCGCCGCGCCGTAGGCGAGCGCCTCGCCCATGGCGAAGCCCTTCGCCGACGAGCCCTCGGGCAGCTTGCCCATGAACTCGTCGATGTGCTTCACCGTCGACATCTTGAGGACCGTGCCCGCCGCCGCGCGCCGGACCTTCCATTTGTCGGTCTTGAAGATCTCGTAGAGCTTGTCGACGACGAGCTCGCGCGGGAGCTCGCCCACGCGGCGGAAGGCCTGGTCGAGCACCACGTCGGGCGCGTCGGCGGAGGCGATCTGGAGGATGCGCTTGAGGTCGTCGGGGTTGTTGCGATCGAGCCGGCCCTCGAGCGCGGCGAGCGCGGCCTGGCGGCGCTTCTCGCTCTGCTCTTTGGTGGCGGCGAAATTGAGGAGGAAATCCACGCAGGCGCGGCCGCCGACCTTGCGCATCGAGGCGAAGACGCGGACGAGGTCCTCGTCGCGGTACTGCGCGAGCTGGGCCTCGAACTGCTTGGGCGTGGGCTCGAGCCGGGACGCGGCGTTGGCCGCCTTGAGCTCGGGCTCCTTGATCTTCGTCCAGTCGTCCGAGAGCACGAACTTGGCGATGACCACGAGCTGGGCGGAGGCCGCCTCTTTCGTCTTCTGGTCGCCGAGCTCGGACACCATGCCCGCCATGTCATCGAGGCGCTTCGCGTCACGGGTCATCAGCTTGGGGAGGCCGACGACCGAGGGGGCGCCGACGTACCGGAGGAGCTGCTGCATCCCGTAGGTCTGGGTGCGGTTGTCGAGGCGGTGCTCGAAGTCGGCCATGGCCCACTCGATCAGCGCCGTCTTGAGCTGCTCTTTCAGCGGCTCGTCGGCGATGATCACCGTCTTGTCCGAGGTGAGCATCGCGTAGGCCGCGTCCTTGTAGGGGAAGGACGGATCCGGCGGCGACGCCTGGTTGGCCTGGGGGATGGGCGGCGGCTTCTTGAGCTCGGTGATGATGCCGGGCACGAGCGACGCGATCAGGACTTGCCGTGTCTCCGGCGAGATGCTGGTGAGGGATTCGACCATGAGCCCGATGCCGACGCGGCGGCCCGCGCGCGGCTTCATCCGGATCAGCGACATCGCCGCCTCCACGCGGAGGGCGGTGTCGTACTTGTCGTAGATCAAGACGGCACGAAGCTTCTCCGGCCCGTGCGCTGTGCTCTCCCAGCGGTGCACGTCGTCCTCGGCGACGCGGCAACCGCTCCCTGCGAGGCTACTACCTGCCGCTGCCACGCCCACCGCGAACCCCGCGAAGCGCGCGCGCCACCCTGCTCGATCAAGCCGTGCCATGCATGTCCTTGGATTGGCCGAGATGGTAGCCCCCCACGTGCGCCCGGCTCAAAGACTTTCCCCGCCCAGGGCACAGAATGTCCAACGGATCCCTCTGTTTGTTCAGGCATCTGCGGGCGAATCGGTGAGGCATGAGGGGAGGGTCGCGGGATTGACCAACCCCGGACTTGCCCTGGCGGAGGAAGTGCGCGTAAGTAGGTGCAGGTAGGGAATGGCATTTCCACTGTTCGCACCCCGTCGCGCTCAAACTGCCGGTGGTCCCGCTCCCGGGGCCTCGGCCACCGCTGGTGCTTTGCCCTCCAAAGGGGGGGCGGCGACGCGGAAGGCTTCGCACGGCTACGCCCGGGAGGCCGCGGCCCTCGTGCTGCTGGCCTCGGCGCTCTACATGGCGCTGGCGCTCACCTCGTTCCGGGGTGATCCATCGCGCCCCGAGATCGTGGGGGACGACTGGGTCGGCCCGGCGGGCGCCTTCCTGGCGCGCACCGCGGTGGAGGCCATCGGGCTCGCGGCCTGGTTCCTCCCCATCGAGCTGGCGCTGGTCGCGTCGCCTCTCCTCAATGGCAAGCCCTCCATCGCCGGCGTGGCGCGCTTCGCCGGCGACGTCGTCGTCGTGGTGATCCTCGCCTCGCTGGCGCACGTGGCCTTCCCCAGGCTGACGGCCTTCAACGCCATGCCCCTCGGCGGCGCGGTGGGCGAGCTCTTCGGCGAGGTGGCGCGGGCGCTCTTCTCGCAGATCGGCTCGTACATCATCGGCCTCACCGTGGTGGCGCTGATCCTGATCGGCCGCGCCGCGTTCTCCTTCATCGAGTGGGTGAAGCGCGCCGAGCGCGGCGCGGTGCTCCTGGCCGAGCGCGTGTCGGCGTGGGCGCGCGCGCTGCTCGCCGCCTGGACGACGGCCCGCGATCTCGATCAGCAGCGCGACGAGCAGGCGCGCCGCGGGGCCGAGCCGAAGATCGCTCGCGGCGGCGCGGGCGGCGACGCGATCATCGCCGCGCTGACCGAGGACGAGCTGGAGTCCGCCGTCGTCGATCGCGAGAGCCGCCTCGACATGGCGATCGCCTCCGGCGAGGGCGCCGCCATCCCCGCCTTGAAAGAGGCCCTCACCCGGAGCTCACTCGGCGGCGACACGGTGATCGTGGCCGGCTCGGAGCCCGCCGCCGAGCCCGTCGCCCCCAAGCCCCGCCGCGGAAAGCGCGCCGCCAAGGAGGACGCCGAGGCCGCGCCCGAGGCCGCACCGCCGAAGATCATCGACGCCGCGAAGATCGTCGAGCCCGCAAAGATCATCGACGCTGCGAAGATCGTCGAGCCCGCAAAGATCATCGAGGCCGCGAAGATCGTCGAGCCCGCAAAGATCATCGAGCCGGCGAAGATCGTCGAGCCCGCGAAGACCGTGGAGAAGGCGTCGAAGCGCGCCGCGCCGATCGAAGCGAGCACGGTCGCCGAGACCGCCGGCATGGAGATCCCGACGCCGTCGCCGATCATGCCCGTGCGCGTGAAGATCGTCGAGAGGGCGCCCACGCCCACGCCCACGCCGATCGTCGTGGACGAGAGCCCCGCGCCCGCGAAGCCCAGGGCCGTGGAGCCCAAGGCCGTGGAGCCGAAGATCGTCGACACCAGCGCGGCCAGCGCCACCGAGAAGGTCGAGCGCATCAAGGTCGTGCCGGCCATCGGTCAGGGCTTTCGCTTGCCGACCGTGGACATGCTCGACGAGCCCGGGGGCGACGTCCCCGCCGTCGACGAGGAGCAGCTCAAGCTCACCGCGCAGATGCTGGAGAAGACGCTGAGCGACTACGGCGTCAGCGGGAAGGTGGAGGAGATCCACCCCGGGCCCACCGTGACGACGTTCGAAGTCTCGCCCGCCGCGGGGACCAAGGTCTCCAAGGTCGCCGGGCTCGCCGATGATCTCGCGCTCGGGCTCTCGCGCAAGGTCCGCATCATCGCGCCCATCCCGGGCAAGAACCGCATCGGCTTCGAGATCCCCAACGAGCAGCGCATCCCGGTGAGCCTGCGCGAGCTCGTCGAGGACCGCCGCTTCCAGGAGATGAAGGCGCCGCTGCCCTGCGTGCTCGGGCGCGACATCATCGGCACGCCCTACTTCGCCGACCTCGCCTCGATGCCGCACGTGATCGTCGCCGGCGCGACCGGCGCGGGCAAGAGCGTGGGCCTCAACGTCATGCTGGTGAGCCTGCTCTTCCGCAAGACGCCGGCCGAGCTCCGCCTCTTGATGATCGACCCCAAGGTCGTCGAGCTCGCGCCCTTCGATCGCATCCCGCACATGCTCCTGCCCGTCGTCACCGACATGAAGCAGGCCGCCAACGCCTTGAAATGGGCCGTGGACGAGATGGAGCGGCGCTACCAGCTCTTCGCCAACGCGGGGACGAAGAACATCGGCACGTACAACGGCTGGGTCGAGCGCGTGCAGCGCGGCGAGGCCCGCCCGCCGAAGCCGCCGGCCAAGGTCGCCGCGGTGGCGCCCGATGGAACCGAGGTGGAGATCGCCGCGGCCAAGGACGGCAGCGACGCCGAGCTGCCCGAGAAGCTCCCGTGGATCCTCATCGTCGTCGACGAGTTCGCCGACCTGATGATGCAGCAGGGCAAAGACGTCGAGGTGAGCGTGGCCCGCCTGGCGCAGAAGGCGCGCGCCGCCGGCATGCACGTGATCCTCGCGACGCAGCGCCCGAGCGTCGACGTCATCACCGGCATGATCAAGGCGAACTTCCCGACGCGGATCGCCTTCCGCGTGGCCCAGAAGGTCGACAGCCGCACCATCCTCGACGAGCAGGGCGCCGAGCACCTGCTCGGCCGCGGCGACATGCTGATCAAGATGAACGGCGCCAACGACACGCGCCGCGTGCAGTGCCCGTTCTGCTCCGAAGAAGAGGTCCAGCGCATCACCGACTTCCTGCGTCTCCAGGGCGAGCCGGTCTACGACGAGGCCATCCTCAAGCCGCGCGACGAGGACGGCGAAGAGGTCGACACCGCGGACGCCGAGGCCGACGCCATGTACGATGCCGCCGTGCGCATCGTGGCCGACACCCGCCGCTGCTCGACCTCCTGGATTCAACGCAAGCTCGGTGTCGGCTACAACCGCGCTGCAAAGATCGTCGAAGCGATGGAGAAGCGCGGGCTCGTGGGGCCGGCAAATGGAGCAAAAGATCGTGAGGTCTTGATTGCGCCGATCTGATGGTGCATCTCACGCCAAGATTAGGCGCACCGCCGCTGTCCAGTCTTTTTTGACTTTCAAGATGGGATGCTTCATGGAGCACACACGATGACGGCTGAGGAGGAGCGCACCCGTCTTATCGGTGAAATCGCCCGCGTCCTTCGCGAGGATCCTGTCTCAGAGGAAGTGCGCTGCGCCGCCCTCACCTTCATCGGGTGGCTCGCCCGAAGGATGCCTGGTGAGCCGGTGTCTCTGGCCGGCGTCCGCGAGATGGTCCACGAGCGCCCGTCGCACGGCCAACCTGCTCGCAGCGCGCCTCATTCCCGGCGCATGCCTCGTGCGGGTGCTCTTGAAGCCGCCGCCCCGAACCGCCGCGCTCGCTGACGGCGACAAAATCAGCGACCCGTTCATGAGGCCTCCGTGGTACTTGGAGGCGTGATGGTCGCGCTTCCGGAGTCGCGTCCCGAGGACGATGAAGACGTCGTCTGGGGGCTCTCGACCGCCAGCGCTCTCTGGGCTCGGGGGGAGCGGCGGGATGCGATCGTGTGGCTGCGGCGCGCCGCCGAAGCCGCCGCCGCTGCCGGCCAAGAGTTCCGCGGCTCCGAGCTCGGCATGTACGCGAGCGAGCTCGAGGACATGCTCAACGCGGCCGGCGCGCCCGCCGATGGAGCGCCGCTAGACGCCGCGGAGGCGCCGGGCTCCACGGGCACCGGCCTCGCCTCGCCCGAGGTGATCGAGGTGATCGACGTCGAAGCCGACGGCGCGTCGCGAGCCTCGATCGACGTTGAAGACGACGCGACGCTGGAGCCGGAGCCGGATCCTCCCTCGGAGCAGCCCGCGCGGGTCGCCCCGCCGGCACCGGTGCCGCTGCCGCTCTCGGTCCCGCCCGTGGCGGCGGTGCCGCCGGCTCCTCGACCGGTCACCGTGCCTCCGCCTGCGCCGCCGCCTCGCGCGCCGCATCCGTCGTCGCCGCCGTCGCGCGCGATCTCGGGCGCTCCCTCTGTCGTCTCGTCGGCCCCCGCGGTGGTGATCCCGCCGCCTGCGCCTCTCGGTGTCGCCGCTCCGGCGCCGCACGCCTTCGAGGTCACGCCGATGCCTTCCTCGTCGGCGATGCGGAGCAGCCCGTCGTCGCGTCGGCTGACGCCGGAGCCGCGCAAGTCGCAGCCGCGCTCGCCCATCCTCGATCCCTGGGCCGAGGAGACACTCGAGGGCGCCGTGCACGCGCGCCCGCTCGTCACGTTCCAGCAAGGCGACGGCGGCGAAGAGCTCGTCCTCCCGCGGCGCGCCCAGCCCGCGCGCAGCCAGGAGAGCGACGACGACGAGGTGTTCACGTCCGCCGCGCCGCTCGACTCCTCGCTGACGCGGAAGGTGCAGCCGCGCCCGCCGCGCAAGCCGGCCCCCAAGCCCAGCACCCCGGCCGAAGCGCTGCCCGCGCCGACGCATGCGCCCGTGCCGCCGCCGCCTGCGCCGCCGCCGTCCGCAGCTGCGCCGCCGCCGCCGCCCGCGCCTGCGCCTGGACAGCTCGCGCATGCGGCGGCTGTTCCTTCCAAGGGGCTGAGCGCGCCGCCTCCACCCGCTGCGCCGAGCCCGAGCGTGCCCGCTCCCAGGGCGATCCCGCCCGCGCCGCTGAGCCGATCGGCCAACCCTCCTGCGCCTCCTCCCACCGAGGCTCCGCCCGCTGCCGCCGCGGTCGCTTCCGCCGCGAAGCACGCCAGCTCCGTGCCTCCTCCTCCCGCGGTGAGCAAGCCCGCCGCGCCCTCGATCGCCCCGACCTCTGCGGCGTCTCCGAAGCTCAGCGTCCCGCCTCCCGCGACGACGCGCTCCGCGAGCCTCCCCCCCAAGCTGAGCGCACCGCCGCCGCCTCTCGTCGCGCCCGCTGCTCCCCGACCTGCGCCGCCTGCTGCACCTGTCGCGTCTGCGCCTGCTGCGCCGAAGCGGAGCATGCCGCCTCCGCCTCCCTCTGTTGCCGCCGCGCCGAAGTCGACCGCGTTGCCTGCCGGGCCCGTCGCGCCTGCCACGCCCGTCGCCGCGCCCGCTGCACCCACTGCTGCGACTCCTGCTCCCGCCGCCGCGCCCGCTGCTGCGCCTCCTGTTTCCGCCGTCGCGCCCTCCGCGCCGTCGCCGATCACTCCGCCGCCCTCCGCGCCTGCCGCCCCCGTTGCCGCGCCTCCGAGCGCGTCGGCGATCATCGAGGGCGTGCCTCTCGACGAGGTCGACGCCTTCAGCGATCTCCCGCCCGAGATGCAGCATCGCCTCGTCGCGCTCGCGCGGGTCGAGGCGCTCTCGGCGGATGAAGAGGTCTCGGGCTTCGGGGCTGCGCTCCTGCTGGCGGGGGAGGCCTCGGTCTGCGCCACCATCGTCGACACGCCCGCGTGCCGCGCGGTGAAGGGGACGCTCGTGCCCTCGCGCGGATCGCTCGCCGAGGCGGTGGGCATTCGCGTCGTCGCCGGCTCGCAGGGCGCGAAGGTCGCCATCTGGGAGCAGTCGGCGATCGAGGACGCGCTCAAGTCGTGCCCCTGGGTCCTCGACGAGCTGGTGAGCCGCGCCGATCGCGTCCAGGCCCTCGCCGGAGCGACGATGGGCGCGCTCGGCGACATCGACGAGGCCTCGCGCGGCGAGCTGTTCGATCGCCTCACCGTGCATTTCGCTCAGCCGGGCGAGTCCCTGGTCGAGGACGGCGGAGAGACGCTGGGGCTCGCCATCGTCGGCGGCGGCGCCGTGGATCTCGGCGCCAAGGGCGCGGCGGCCGCGCAGTCGCTCCACCCCGGGGAGCTGCTCTTCGCGCGCGCGGTGCTCGCCAAGCAGCGCGCGCCTCGCAGCGCCCACGCCGGCGCCTCGGGCGCCCTCGTGCTCATCGGCGAAGCGAAGATCGCTCGCGAGCTGATGACGAGCTCCCCGCCGCTCGCCGCGCTCCTCGCCGAGGCGCTCGAGTAGCCCGCGCGTCGGCGCGCCCCGCGCTCCGCGCGTGTTTACCTCGCGCTCACTTCACTTCAGCGACGGCCTTGGGTTCGCCCGAGCCGTCCTCGAGCTTCCAGATCAGCTCGTTGTTCCCCTGCGCCCCCGCGAAGCGCAGCCCGAACCACTTCGCCTTCGGCGAGATCGTCGGCTGCCCGTCCCCCGTGGTGCGCGGGAAGCGGATGCGGAAGGTCTGACGAAACACGGTGTTGTACGGGAAATAGGTCCGCTCCAGCGCGTTGGGCTTCTTGATTGCGCTGATCTCCTGCGGCACCGTCTCGTTCCCCGTGTCGTCGATCAGCCGCACGATCCACGCGCTGTTGGGCCGCGTGAGATCGTTGTAGCGACGGTCGCCGCCGTAGATGGCCACGAAGAACTGGTGGCGAAGGCGCGTCTCTTCCAGCGTCTTCTCGAGCAGCTTCTTCCGCTGCTCGATCGTCAGGCGGTAATCCTGGACGTAGCGCACGACGTAGGCCCACCGGAAATCCCACGACTCGTAGGTCGCCGTCGCGGTGAGGAAGTTGTCGAGCTCCGAGAACGCGACGAGCTGCTCCGTCCGCGTCCACGTGCGGAGGACGGTCTCGTAGTCGGTCGCGACGTACTCGCGCGGCCCCTCGTTGATGTTCACGGACTGCGTCGCGCACCCGCCGAGGAACAGGATCGCGCCGAAGATCGAGCCGTAGGACCAGCGAGAAGCCGAAGGGAGCACGGCGCCAGGGTATCGGGCGGGCCGCCTCAATGCACGCCCCGCCGGTCGCCGTTGCCCCGGCGAGGGGGATTCCCGGGGAGGCGAGGCGACGTGAAGGGCGGATTCTTTCGAATGATCTCCTCCGCTGCTCTTCCCGTGCTTCCCCGCCTTCTCGTGGAGCCTCCGGGCCTCGATCTCTAGAGCTGCGGATGCGAGCTGCGGGCGGCGCGCGCCAGCTTCTCTTCCACCATCAGGTCGGCCACGCGGTACGTCGGCGTCAGCGTCTTCGCGCTGCGCTCGGCGATCTCGAGGATGGTGTCGTAGATCTTGAGCGTGCGCTGGCGGCTCCGCTCCGCGTCGTAGCCCGTCACCTCGGCGGCGACGTTGATCAGGCCGCCGGCGTTGATGGCGTAGTCGGGCGCGTAGAGGATCCCGCGGGCGTTGACGTCGTCGCCGTGGCGCGGCTCGGCGAGCTGGTTGTTGGCCGCGCCGGCGATGATCGTCGCGCGGATGCGCGGGATGGAGTGATCGTTGAGCGCGGAGCCCAGGGCGCACGGGGCGAGCACGTCGCACTCGATCTCGAAGATCTTGTCGAGCGGGACGACGGTGGCGCCGAACTCGCGCGTGGCGCGCTCGGCCTTGAGCGGGTCGACGTCGGCCACCGAGAGCTTCGCGCCCGACGACGCCAGCTCTTTGCAGAGGTGGTAGCCGACGTGCCCCACGCCCTGCACGGCGACGTGGATGCCCTCGAGCGACGCGCGCCCGAGCCGCGTCTTCACGCACGCCTCGATGCCGCGGCGCACGCCGAGCGCGGTGAAGGGCGAAGGGTCGCCCGAGCCGCCGTGGCTCGCGTCCACGCCGGTCACGTGTTTCGTCACCGTGCGGATGATCTCCATGTCCTCGAGGCCGGTGCCCGAGTCCTCGGCGGTGATGTAGTGCCCGCCGAGGTTGTCGACGAAGCGGCCGAACGCCATGAAGAGCGCGGCCCGATCGAAGTGCTGGTTCTGCGGCCGGATCAGCACGGATTTGCCGCCGCCGTGGGGCAGGTCCGCGAGCGCCGCCTTGTAGGTCATGCCGCGGGCGAGGCGGAGCGCGTCGACGAGCGCGTCCTCGTCGTGAGCGTAGGGGAGGAAGCGACAGCCGCCGAGCGCGGGGCCGAGCCGCGTGTCGTGGATCGCGATGATGGCCTTGAGGCCCGTCGCGGCGTCGCGCTCGAAGTGGACCTCACCGTAGTCGTAGCTCGCCATCAATCCGAAGACATCCACGCCGCAATCCTCCTGCTCGCGGCCGTTCGTGTCCGCGATCGAGAGGCCGTATACCACGCTGTTGCGGCCTGGAGCCCTACCGGGAGAGGCTCTTATTTCGGCGTCGATCTGGAAAGGCCGGCGTCGAAATCGAAGGCGACGTTGAGACGCGCCGCGTAATACGAGGCGGCCTCCCCGCGGAGCGGCGTGGTGAGCGGGACGAGCACGCTCAGCGCGGGCGCGACGCGGCCCAGCATGAGGCGAATGCTCGGCGAGAGCGTGAACGAAGCGCGCTTGTCGTCGTCGAGCGCCGCGCTCACCTGGTAGACCTCCCAGAGCTCGAGGCCGAGGCCGATCTCCTTGGTGGCGCGCACGCCGAGGTAGAGCGTGGCGCGCGCCACGAAATCCATGCGGTGCTCCACCGGCTCGAAGAGGCTCACCGCGTCGCCGCTCGGCAGGGTGATCCGCTGCTCGACATGACGCAGCTTGCGCAGCGCCACGGTCACGTCGAGCCCCTGACGAAACTGGAAGATGAAGCGCCCGACGATGTGGCGAATGTCGAACCACGGCCGCACCGTGAGGACGCGATCGGTGAAGTACGAGGCGTCCCACGGCCGCACCACGCGCACCGTCTGCAAGACCTCGGAGTCGACCTCGCTCGGGCTGCGAGGCAAGGGGAGGACGACGCCGAGGCCCGCGCCCGACGAGAGGCCGACCACGCTCGACCACAGCCCGCGCCCCCAGATCTCCGGGTTGCCAAAGAAGAGGCCGTGCCCCACGCCGGGCACCGCGCCCGCGGCGATGTCGTGCGCCGCGCCGAGGTACCACTTGCGAGATTGCAGCGGAAACTCGACCTCGTTGTGCGCGAACCAGGCCGAGGCGCGCCCGCCGCTCGAGAGGAGCGTCTTCGGGTTGATGCTCGCGGCGGTGTACTCGAAGGTGTACGTGAGCGACGGGTGCGCGAGCGCCGGGAGCGTCGGCGGCGCGGGCGCGTCGAGGACGGCCTCTCGATCCTCGGCGAAGGCCGGGCTCGCGACGAGGCAGCTCGCCCCGATCCCCGCGGTCGCCAGCGCCGCGAGCGCGCGCTTCACGCGTCGCTCCACGCGAGCACGCCCAGCGCCAGCGCTTCGGCCACGACGGCGTGCGTCGCCGCGTGCCCCGGGTGCGACGCGGTGATCGAGCCACGGGGAGGCCCGCCGTGGATCGCGAGATCGCCGATCAAGTCCAGCAGCTTGTGCCGCGCGCACTCGTCCTTCGCGGCGGACCGACAGCCGGGGATCGCGCCGCGCTCGTCGAAGACCAGGACCGCGTCGAGATCGACCGCCGCCGCGCGCCCCGAGGCCAGCAGCGCGGCGTGCTCGTCGGCCCAGCCGAAGGTGCGCGCCGGCGCGATGCGCGCGAGAAAATCAGCAGCGTCGCCGCGCCACGCCGCGCTCTCGCGGCCCACGGGCGCGCGAAACTCCACGTCGACGCGGAGCTCCACGTCGGGGCCTGGAGCGAGCTCGTAGACGGCGGCGCCGCGCGCGATCGAGGCGCGGCGGGTGATCACCAGCGCCCTCCGCGCCGGCTCGCGCGTGACACCGAGCGCGAGGATCGCCTCGGCAAAGCGGAGCGCGCCGCCGTCGAGCAGCGGCAGCTCGTCGCCGTCGACAGCGATCCGCACGCCCGCGCTGACGCCGAGCCCACCCAGCGCAGCGAAGAGGTGCTCCACCAGATCGACGCGAACGCGGCCGTCCGCCGACGCGAGCGTCACGCCGCGATCGGCGCGGGCGACGTGGAGCGCCGCGAGCGGCGCCTCGGCTCCGCGCTGCGCGAGCGTGATCGGCCCCGCCGTCCTCGCGAGGCGAACCTCCGCGGACCCGCCGCGATGGAGCGCGACGCCGCGGAGGATGCTCGTGTCGGGAGGAGAGGAGACGTCGCGCCCAATCACGGGGTCGCGCGCTCGTGCGATGAAGAGAGACGAAGACGTGATTACTTCGCGCCGAAGTGGAGGTCGTTGGCGATGGTCACGTAGAACATCAGCCCGAGCATCATCACCATGCCGACGAGGTGGATGCTCTGCTCGATGCGAGCGTTGGGGCGGCGCCGCGTCGTCGCCTCGTAGCCGAGGAACATCAGCCGGCCGCCGTCGAGCGCGGGGAAGGGCACGAGGTTGAACGCGCCGAGGTAGGCCGAGAGCCCGCCGAGGAAGCTGAAGAGGTACGTCACCCCGTCGCGGGCCTCGTTGGCGGCCGCCTCGACGATGCCCACCGGGCCCGTGAGGCGACCCTCGATCCTGCCGGCGATGAGCTCGCCCATGCTGATGACCAGCATCTTCACCACGCGCGGCGGCGCCTTCAGCGCGAGGATGGCGGCCTGCCCGGTGGAGACCGGCTCGCGGCGCTCCATCATCGCCACGCCGATCTTGCCGTCGCCCTTGGCGTCGGGGGCCGGCGTCACCGTGAGCGTCACCCGCGCGCCCTCGCGCTCGACGACGATCGGCAGCGCCTCGTTGGGGTGCTTGGAGATGACCTCGGCCATCTTCTTCCAGTCGGTGACCGCGACGCCGCTGATCTCCACGACCTTGTCGCCGGTCTTCATCCCGGCGGCGGCGGCGGGGCGCTGCGGCTTGCCCTGCTCCGCGACGACGGAGACGTCGGTGGGGAGCGGCTTGCTCGGATCGATCTCGACGGGGCGGCCGCCAAAGAGGAAGGCGAAGAAGAAGAGCACCGAGGCGAAGAGGTAGTTCGCGAGCGGGCCGCCGACGATCGTCGCGATGCGCCCGAAGAGGCTGGCGTTGGCGTAGCTGCCCTTGTCGTCCGGCTCGATGTCCTCGAGCGGGTTCATCCCGGCGATTTGCACGTACGCGAGGAACGGGATCATCGCCACCTGGTAGATGGTGGGCCCGTGCTTCTCGGGGTTGTGCCGCCAGAGGCGGAGGCGGATCTTGTCGGCTGCGGTCGTGAACCAGAAGAAGCCGTCCCGGGGGACGATCTTGAAGAACGTTGGACCGAAGCCGATGCTGAAGCGAGTCACGCGCATGCCGAAGGCGCGCGCCACGAAGAAGTGACCCGCCTCGTGCACGACCATCAGCAGGGCCAGCCCGAGGATCCCGACGAGGATCCAGCCGCTATAGGCGAAACTACTCATCTTCTGGCGAGTCTAGCCGGACGCTCGTAGCGGCGCACGCTCAGAGTCTGGCCGGCATTCGCCGTCCAGCCTCTTCCCTTGTCTCAGGGGGCTCCGCCCCCTCCCGGTGCCGGAAGTAAATTCCGGCACCTTCACCCCCGGTTTCGGGGCCCCAACCCCGAAACGGCCGAGAGGCTGACCGAAAACCGGTCAGCCTCTCCGCGCGTGAAAACGCCACGAGGTCTGAAAATACAGCGTTCCAGGCGCTGCCGGAGGAGCCTTGGGGCCAGGCCGACGAGGCGCGGCGCGGCGCGCTCGCCCGTGATCGCGCGGCCGATGCGCGCCGCGTGGGGGCGAGCGGGCTCCGCGTGATCCGAGCGGCCTCGCGCTCTCTCGCCATCCGTTCTACGCAGCCCGGCGCATGGGGCGACTCTCTCCGACAGCGAGCCTCGCGCTGGCGATCCTCGCCTGCGCCGAGGCCCGCGCGCGCGCCGATGCGCCGGCGAGCGAGCCCGTCGAGATCACCGTCCGCGGGTCCACCTCCGGCGGGTTCGCCTCGCAGATCTCGACCGACACCGCGCCGCGGACGCCCGTCGACGCGGCCTCGATGCTCGCCGAGCTGCCGAGCGTCCACGTGCGCCACCTCGGCGCCGACGGGGCCTTCGCGACGCTGTCCATCCGCGGCTCGGCGTCGTCGCAGGTCGGCGTCGTCCTCGCGGGGATCCCGCTCACCAGCGCCGCCGATCCCTCGTTCGACGTCGGCGCGCTGCCCCTCTGGCCCGGCGCGAGCTTCCGCGTTTACCGCGGCTTCGCCCCCGCGTCGCTCGGCACCACGGGCTACCTCGGCGGCGTCCTCGCGATCGAGGCGCCCTCGCCTTCGCTCGGCGCGCGCACCGAGGCGCTGCTCGCGGGCGGCTCGTTCGGATCGCTCAAGCTGCGCGTCGGCGACACGCGCAAGGTCTCTGCCCTCGAGCTCGCGGGCGGCGTCTTCGCCTCGCGATCTGATGGCGATTTCACCTACGATCTCGCCGATCCCGCCACGGGCAAGATCGCCCCGCACACGCGCGCCAACGCCGGGCACGTCGCGGTGGGCGGCATCGAGCGCGTGGCGCTGGAGCGACCGTGGGGCAGCGTCGGCGCGCTCGTCTTCGCCGACGCGCGCGAGCTCGGCGTCCCCGGGACCTCGGCCTACACCACCAGGGCCGCGCACCTCGCGACCTCGCGCCTCGTCGTCGGCGCGGACGCCTCGATCCGCACCGGCGCTTCGGGCGCGGTCCGCCTGCTAGCCTGGGGTCGCCGCGAGGCCTCGACGCTCCACGATCCGCTCGGGGAGCTCGACGCGACGCACACCTCGTCGACGAGCAGCGCCATCCTCGCCGCGGGCGTCGCTGCGGGCTGGCGCGGCCGGCCTCGCCCGTCGCTCACGGTCGACGTTCGCCTCGACGCGCGCGCCGAGCGCTTCTCTCCCGAGGTCGGCGATCGCGGCCTCCTCGATCTCCCCGCGCTGCGCTTCGCCGGCGGCGGCGGCGCCGAGCTCGAGTGGCGCGCCGCGGAGAGGCTCTCGATCACGGCCTCGGCGCGCCTCGACGCCCGCCGCGACGACGCCACGGGATCGTTCGAGATCGACGGGAAGACGCCGCTCGGGGTCTCCTCGGAGCTCCGCCCGAGCGGCCACCTCGGCGCCTCGTACCGGCTCGCCGACGCCGCGGCGATCTCCGCGCACGCCGGCGCGCTCGGGAGGCCGCCGAGCTTTCAGGAGCTCTACGGCAACGGCGCGTCCCTCGTCGGCGACGCCAGCCTGCGGCCCGAGCGCGCTCTCTCGGCCGACGTCGGCGTCCAGGGGAACATCGGCGATCGCCGCGCCGCGCTCGCCTACGAGGCCGCCTTCTTCGTCACCTCGGCCGAGGATCTCATCGCCTTCGTGCCCCTCGGGATCGCCACGTTTCGCGCCGAGAACATCGATCGCGCCCTCCTCGCGGGCGCCGAGCTCTCGGCCTCGTTCACGGCCCGCGGCCTGCGCTCGCAGGTGAGCTACACGTTCCTCTTCTCGCGCAACGAGAGCGGCGATCCCATCTACGAAGGTCGCCCCCTCGTCGGTCGGCCGCAGCAAGACCTCGCCTACGATGCGTCCTACCGCTTCGGCCCCGTCGGCCTGCGCTACGGGCTCGACGCGCTCGCGGGGGCGACAGCGAACGTCGAGGGGACGCTCGTCCTGCCGCCGCGCATCCTCCACGGCGCCGGCGTCTCGCTGGATCTACCCTGGCGCGTCCCGCTCCGGCTCGGCTTCGACGCCGCCAACCTCGGCGATCTGCGGACCTTGCCGGTCGCCTCGCACCAGCGCGGGAGCGTCTCGCTCCCGTACAGCGAGTTCCCCGGCTTCCCGCTCCCCGGGCGCAGCTTCTGGCTGACGCTGCGGATGCAGACGCCGCGCTGAGGCTCGCTACAGCGCTCGACGCGGCGGGATGGCGACGCTCGCGAAGAGCACGCCCGAGACCAGCGCCACCGAGATCAGCACCATCTTGAACGCGGCGTTGACGCCGGAGAGCACGTCGTTGTCGAGCAGCGCGAAGACGCTGCGAAAGCCGACGCTCCCGGGCACGAGCACGAGCAGGCCGGGGACCAGCGGCAGCGCCGCGGGGCGATCGAAGGTCTTGGCGAAGCCGTTGCTCGCGAGGCCGAGCAGCAGCGCGCCGACGAAGGCCCCGAGCTCCGGGCCGAGCAGCGTCGCGCCGACACGCGCCCCCGCGAAGGCGAGGCCGCACGCCGCCAGGACCCAGCCGATGTCACGCGGCCGCACGCGCAGCAGCGCGGAGAACGAGAGCCCAGCGATCACCACCGCGCCCGCGAGCGCGAGCGGCGACCACACCGTCGACGGCGGCGGAGGCAGCGGCGGAGGCAGCAGCGTCACCAGGCGCGCGCCGAACGCGACGCCGAAGCCGAGGCCGAGGAGCTGCACCAGCGCGCCCGCGAACCGCGCCGTCCCCGAGGCCAGGTTGCGCGTCGCGAGCTCGGTCATCGCCGTGGTGATCCCCAGGCCCGGCAGCAGCGTGACCACGCCCGCGAGGGTGACCACCAGCGTCGACGTCGGGACGCCGCCGCGCGCCGCCAGGGAGGCCGCGACCGCAGCGAACGTGGCCGCGATCGGCTCGGCGATGGAGAAGCCCGCCGACCAGCGATCCGAGGCGCGCGACACCAGCCCCACGCCGAGCCCGACGATCAGCGAGACCACGACCTCGCGCTGCCCGCCGCCGAAGAACACCGCCGCCGCGCCCGAGGAGAGCGCGAAGGCCAGCAGCGTCGCCACCGCGCCGTAGCGCGGCGACATGCGGACGATCTCCGCGGTGCGCTTGCTCCCGTCGACGAGGCCGAGCTCGCCGTGGATGACGCGCACCGTGGTCTCGTGCAGCAGGCAGAGCTTCTCGAGATCCATCGCGCCCGGGTTGACGCGGACGAGGCTGGTGCGCGCCGCCGTCACCGGGCCGAAGGAGACCAGCACCGCGGTGGGCGTGGAGTAGAAGCGCGCCTCGAGCCCGAGGCGGAGCGCCACCAGCGTCAGCATTCCCTCGAGCTGCTGCGCCGACGCGCCGTACGAGTGCAGCGCCTGCGCCAGCGAGAGGACGAAGGCCTCGGCCTCCACCGGCGCGCTGCCGAGCGCGACGCCGGGGTTGGAGCTCGAGGCGGGGGCAGGGAACATCGACCGCGCGGCTCTTTCCACGCGCCGCCGGCGCCGGCAAGATCCAGATCGCGATCAGAACCCGGCGCTGTCGACGCCGCCGTGCGGATCGCTGCTCTTGCCCTTGCCCTTAAGCGCCCGCGCGCTCGCCGTCGCGGGGCCCGCCGCCGAGCGCTTCGTCACCGGCGGCAGATCCGAAGGTTGGAGCACCAACGATTTCGCGTCCTCTTCTTCGCGCTCCTTGGCCTGCGCCTCCGCCGCCGCGGTCGCCTCGACCTTGAGCTGCGCGAACGACTGGCGGGCGCGCGCCATGCTCGTCATCAGCGCCATGCTGCTCCGCCCCGCGAAGGCCACGACCGGCGCGCGCTGGCTCAGGAAGGCGAGCGCGCCGCCGAGGAGCACCGCGACGAGCAGCATCCCGAGCCCGATCCACGCGGACGTCGCGCGCCGCTGCCGAGGCGACCGCGATCGACCCTCGGACCACGCCCCCTGCGGCGTCATGCTCGGCAGCCCCGGCGGCGGCGGGATCGACTGCAGCAGGTAAGGCGAAGGTCCGGGCATCAGCGTCGGGATCTTGGGCCCGAGCCCCGGGAACGCCCCGCTGTGCCGCGACGCCGCCGCGGCCTCCAGCAGCTCGGCCAGCTCCCGCGCCGTGCCGATCCGCTGCGCTCGGTTCTTGGTGAGGCAGCCGTCGATGATCTCCGAGATCTCCGCCGGTATCCCGGGCGCGAGCTCGTGCGCGGGGCGGTGCGGCCGGGTGATGATCGCCAGCATCAGCGCGTTGTAGTTGGGCGCGTCGAAGGGCAGCGTCCCCGTGAGCGCCTCGTAGAGGATCACGCCGAGCGACCACACGTCAGCGCGCCCGTCGATGTCGGGCTCGCCCTTGGCCTGCTCCGGGCTCATGTACGCGGGCGATCCCAGCACCGCGCCCGTCGTGGTCTTGAAGAGATCCTCGGCGCCGTCGGCCGTGCCCTTGGAGATGCCGAAGTCGAGCACCTTGGGGATCACGTCCCCGCGATCGTCGAGGGCGAAGAAGATGTTCCCGGGCTTGAGATCCCGATGAACGAGCCCGCGCACGTGCGCCTCTTCGAGCCCGCGCGCCACGAAGGCGAGCCACGCCGCGCCCTCGCCTGGCCGGAACGCGCCCGCCCGCGCCAGCCGCTGATCGAAGCCTTCGCCCTCGAGCAGCTCCATCACCAGGTAAGGCGACCCGTCCTCCGCCTGGCCCATGTCGTAGACGTCGACGACCGCGGGGTGCTTGATCTGCCCGCACGCGCGCGCCTCGTGAAAGAAGCGCTGGAGCGCCTCCTTGTTCTGGGCCAGCGAGGGGAGGAGGAACTTGATCGCAAAATCGCGATCGGTGAGCTCGTTGCGCGCCGCCCACACCGATCCCATCCCGCCGACGCCGAGCGGGCGCATGAGGCGGTACTTCCCGGAGATCAAGACCCCAGGATGCAGCTTGGGGCCTCCCTCTTCGGGTTCCAGATCGAGCGAGTCGGCGTGGTTCACGGTGAAAAAAGCGCTGAAGTCGAGCGGACGACGGGGGCTACCCCGCGCGCATCGCAGCAGCGAGGGATCCCCAGCGTAACGCGATCACTCCGACCGCGGCACCGGGTTCGCGAGAAATCTCACGCGCGCCACTGCGCGAATGCTCCGCGGTTTCGCGCGGTGATCGCAGCGATCGTCGAGGTTTGAAGGAGGCAGGAGGAGAGAGGCGGGCGCGTAGAGGCGCAGTCAGAGCTTGTTTAACAGGCTCTCAGGGCCCGCCCGCGAGGACGAGCCCCACGCCTCGAGAGCGCTACGAGCGCGGAGGCTGCCCACCGCCGGCGGCGAGCTGCTGCTGCTGCTGCTGGAGGTACTGCGCGACCATGCGCGAGCGCTCGATCGCGAACTGCTTCACGTCCTTGTTGGGCGAGCCGGCGAGGGCGTTGAGCAGCTTGGTGACCTTCTCGATCTGGCGCGACTGGAAGAGGGCCTCGAAGTAGTTGTTCGCCAGGCGAACGTCGCGGCTCATCTTCGCCTCGTGCGGCTGGAGGACCTTGATCACCGCGTTGAGGTCGCCCTTCTGGCCGTGCAGCGCGGAGAGGCAGAGGATCGCCAGCGGATCGTCGGGCGCCTTGGTCAGCGCCTTCTCGGCGTAGGTGATGGCCTTGTCGCGCGTCGCCTCGTCGTTGGCGTAGTAGCCCTGGATGGCGATGTACGGGGCCGCCGTCGCCTGCGCCCCGGCGCGCTTCTCGAGCTCGGCCAGCGCCGACTCCTCGGTGTCCTTCTGCTTCAGGAACTGGAAGAGGTAGGCCCACGCGTCGATGCAGCCCGGGTCGATGGCGATGGCCTTGTCGACGAACTCGAGCTCCTTGTCCTGCTCCTTCTTTTGCTGGAAGAGCTTGGCGAGGTGGAGCGACGGGTAGGGGTTCTCCTTCATCAGGTTCTGCGCGCCCTTGAGCGTCCCCTCGGCCTTGTCGAGCTTCTTGGGATCCTCGGTGCCCTGCGAGAGCTGGGCGATGCCGAGGGCGAGCCAGTCGTCGCCCGTGCCGCCCTTGGCGACGATCTTCGAGAGCACCTGCTCGGCGCGCGGCAGGCGGTTGTGCTTGAGCAGCTCCTGCGCGTAGATGCGGCCGCGGTTGAGGTCGTCGGGCTGCTCGACCCAGTGCTTGTCGAGGCCGGCGAGCAGGTCTTCCAGGCCGATGGCGATGGGGCGACCCTGGTCGTCCTGCACCTGCACGGCGGGGCCGTTGAAGCCGAGGAGCTTCCACATCTGCTCCACCGTCACGGCGGCGGGGCCCTGCTCCATGAGCGCGTTCATCTCGTCGCTCGGCTTGTTCACGGGGATCACGATCAACGCGTTGCCCGGGACGCCGTTCGGGAACGCGCTGACCGGAGCCACGATGGCCGCACCGCCCGAAATCTGAAGCCCCGCCACGCCGTTCTGTCCGTTCGTCGCTGCCATGTTTCGCTCGCTCCCCGCGGATACCGTCCGACCAGGATTGCTCGGTAAATCGCGGCGAATGGCGCACGCGGACCGAGAGATCGGTGAAGGGCGGCGGACGCTAGCAGGCCCCGCGGGACCGAGCAATGGTATCGTCGCGGTCCTCGATGGCCGGCTTTCCGCAGCGCCGATGGCCCGCCCCCTCCAGCGCCCTCGACGTCATGAACCGCGCCCTCGACGTCATGAACCGCGCCCTCGGCGTCGCGACGCGCGCGCTCGGATGGCCGCTCGCGTCCGTCAGCGCTGCCGGCCCGGCCGACGCCGTGGTGATCCTCGGCGCCCCGATCCGCGCCGACGGAGCGCTCTCACCCATGGCCGAAGAGCGCGTGCGCGCCGGCGTCGCCCTCCACCGCGCCGGCCTCGCTCCGGTGATTTGCGTCGTCGGCGGTCACTGCCCGCGCGGGTTCGAGCACACGCCCGCCGAGATCGAGGGTATGGCCCGCCTCGTCCGCGCCCTCGGCGTCCCCGAAGGCGCGATCCGCGTCGATCGCCTCTCCACCAGCACCGTCACCAACGCGGCGCGCGCCGCGGCGATCCTCTTGCCCGAAGGCCGCCGCCGCGTCTGGCTCGTCACCCAGCCCTTCCACCTCCGCCGCGCGCGCTTCCACTTCCGTCGCGCCGGCTTCGATCCGCTCGGGTGGCACATCACCGCGAGCGTTCAGTACGCGAGGCCCGATCACGCGCTGCGATGGATCACCCGCGAATACGCCGCCTGGGCCCTCGCGCTCGCCCGCGCAGCGGTTGCACGAGGCGCACGCTCGGCACTCGAGGCGCGGACGTAATCGCGCACAAAGCCCGCCAATTCCAGGCGAAAAGACCGGATTCCCTCTATCCGTTAATCGACCTGAGTGGTAACCATGTGTGTTCATACGTCAACACGGAGACGGAGCTCGGATCGTCATGGCGAATGTGCTCGGAC
>FSTQ01000310.1_pt1 | contig 41153 bp, 39 predicted proteins | sample 1637281 | NCBI WGS metagenome assembly FSTQ01 (sample SAMEA3914818, study PRJEB12502) | metagenome | biome: forest; material: soil | place: Canada | collected 2010-06-26 | depth 0.1 m
CGCAGATGATGCGGACCACGCCCCGGCGGCGGACGACTTTGCACTTGTCGCAGATCTTCTTGACGCTCGGTCGGACCTTCATGGCTACTTCTCTCTGCTGTTACTTGTGCCGATACGTGATCCGGCCACGGCTCGGATCGTAAGGGGAGACCTCGACGGTGACGCGGTCACCCGGCAAGATCTTGATGTAGTACTGGCGCATCCGTCCGCTAATGGTGGCCAGTACGTCCAGACCGTTGTCCGCCTTCACCCGGAACATCGCGTTGGGCAATGCTTCTTGCACGACACCGTCGAACTCGAGCTTGTCGCCCTTCGGTTCTTTCGGCCCCGAGCTGCTGTTTCTGGATCGCCTCATGCTGTTCCTGGTTACGACCGTCCCAGGGCGGTAAGCACTCGGGCGGTGACCTCGTCCGGCTTGCCGACCCCGTCGACCCGCCGGAGGAGCCCCTTCCCGTCATAGTAGGGAAGGAGCGCCGCGGTCATCGTCTCGTACGCATCGAGGCGTTTTCCCACAGCTTCCGGTCGATCGTCGGCCCTGTGCTCAATCTGGGCACCGGGGGGCGGCGGATTATAGACGAGGTGGTAAATCTGTCCAGTCTCTTTGTCGGTGCGCCGGTTGACAAGGCGCTCCTCCAGGAGGGACCTGGCGACGTCGAGCTGGACCACCCGCTCAAGGGAGCGGTTGCGCTTGGCGAGCAGCTCGCCGAGGGCCTCTGCCTGCGGAACGGTGCGGGGGAAGCCGTCGAGGAGGAAGCCGGGCTTGCAGTCCTCGGCGTCGATCCGGCCGTCGATCAGCTTGATCATCGCCTCGTCGGGGACGAGGCCGCCCTTGTCCATGATGTCGAGGTAGCGTTGATCGAGCGTGCCTGCCGCCTTCGCCGCGCGCAGCATGTCGCCCGTCGAGATCTGCGGGATCCCGAAGCGCTGGCAGATGACCTTCGCCTGCGTACCCTTCCCCGAGCCCGGAGGCCCCACCAGCACGACCAGCATCGCCGTTCTCCTTCTCTCAGCCTTCGGGGAGGCGGCGAGCGCGAATGCGGCCGGCGCCGGGGCCCGTGAGGCCTTCGTAGCTGCGGGTGATGAGGTGCGCCTCGATCTGGCTGACCGTGTCGAGCGCGACACCAACGACGATCATGAGAGAGGTGCCGCCGAAGCGCGCGGAGGACATCCCCATGGAGTCGGCGACGATGATCGGGATCACGCAGACCGCGGCCACGTACATCGCCCCGCCGAAGGTGATCCGCTGCACGACACGGTAGATGTAGTCCGCCGTCTGCTTGCCAGGCCGGATGCCGGGGATGTTCGCTTGCTGCTTCTTCAGGTTCTCGGCCACGTCGACGGGCTGGAACGTGATGTTCGTGTAGAAGTAGCAGAAGAAGAAGATCAGCAGCGTGTAGCCGGTCGAGAAGAGCCAGCCGCCGCGGTCGAGGAAGTTGCTGAGCATCTGGCCGCCGGGGATGTTGAGGCTGGCCAGAGTCGAGGGGAACGAGAGCAGCGAGGAGGCGAAGATCGGCGGGATAGTACCCGCGGTGTTCACCTTCAGGGGCAAGTGCGCTTCCTGCCCGCCGTAGACCCTGCGGCCGACCTGGCGGCGCGAGTAGACGATCGGGATCTGCCGGCGGCCGTTCTCGAAGAAGGCAATCACGGCGATGGCGCCGACGATGAAGGCGAGGAGCGCGGCCATGTTCAAGGGCTGGATGTCGCCCTGGTGCGCTGCGAAGTACCCGCCGATGAAGCCCGGGATGCCCGTGATGATGCTCGCGAAGATCAACAGCGAGATGCCGTTCGACACGCCGCGTTCGGTGATCTGCTCGCCGATCCACATGAGGAAGGCGGTGCCAGTCGTCAGCGTCAGGACCGTCATCAGCTGGAAGCCGAGGCCGGGGTGAATGACGATGCCGCCCGACTCACCCGCCGAGATCCCCTCGGCGAGCTTGGCGATCCCGAAGGACTGGAAGATGCTGAGAGCGATCGTGCCGTAGCGAGTGTACTGATCGAGGCGACGCCGCCCCTGCTCGCCCTCTTTCCGGAGCTCGTCGATCGGCTTGTAAACCATGCCGCCGAGCTGGAGGATGATCGACGCCGAGATATACGGCATGATGCCGAGGGCGAAGACCGAGAGCTGGGCGAGCGCCCCGCCGGAGAACATGTTGAAGAAACCCAGGAGGCCGCCGGACTGCTTGGCGACGTACTGGTGCATGGCGTTGCGATCGACGCCTGGAATGCTGACGAACACCCCGATCCGATAGACCGCAAGCATCCCGAGGGTGAAGATCACGCGGCGCCGGAGCTCCGGGACCTTGTGAAAGTTACTGATTCCCGCGAGAGTCGCTGCCATGTGCTTTTCCGGTGAGGGATCGGGGGTCGCCGTCCGCGATCACGCCTTCTTGGAGGCGGTCTCCGCCGATTTAGCCCGCGGAGCCGGCGGCGCAAGCACGACCGCCTTGCCGCCGGCTTTCTCGATCTTTTCGACCGCACCCTTGGAGAAGCGGTGCGCGTGGACGGTGAGCTTCTTGGTGAGCTCGCCCTCGCCGAGGATTTTGAGCTGATCGAACTGGCCGCGGATAAGGCGCTTCGCCTTGAGCTCGGCGCCGTTCACCTCGGCCCCGGCCTCGAACACCTCGAGGTCGCCGATGTTCACGGTGACGACCGCGTCGGCCAGCGGGTTCCTGAAGCCGCGCTTCGGGAGGCGACGCTGCATCGGCGTCTGCCCGCCCTGGAAGTGCTTCTTGTTGATGTTGCCCTTGGACCGGGCCTTCTGGCCCTTCTGCCCGCGGCCCGCCGTCTTGCCGAGGCCGGAGCCCACGCCGCGCCCGACGCGGAGCTTCTTCGTCTTGGCGCCTTCGGGAGCCTGGAGCTTGGAGAGGATATCCATGAGTCGTTGCTTCCGGAAACGAGAGGAAAACCAAGGCGCCGCATGGACGCCGCGGGGAGGGGCGCGAGCTGCCCCATCGAAGGAAAAAGGGCCGAGTCGACTCCCGCAAAGGAGCGACGTCGGCCCTGGTGGGCTCAGGACTTGGTCTTGCCGCCGTCGACTTCTTCGACCGCGACGAGATGAAGAACCTTCTTGACCATCCCGCGGAACGAGGGCGTGTTGGCCACGACAACCTGCGATCCGAGGCCGCGAAGGCCAAGACCCTTGATCACCTTGCGGAAGTGCTCGACCTGCCCGATCGTGCTGGCCGTCTGGCGAACCTGGAGGTGCGTCTTCACGGCGTACCTCCCTCACCAGCCGGGGCCGCGGGAGCAGCAGCCGGGGCCGCAGCAGCCGCAGCCGCAGGGCGCGCGCCGGGGGGCGCGATGCTCGCGCGCTTGCGGGTCGTCTCGGGGCCACCGCCGCGGCGCTGGTAACCGAGATCGTCGACCTGCATCGAGCGCTTGTTCGCGATGCTCTCCGGGCTCTTGAGGTTCTTGAGCGCCGCCACCGTCGCGTGAACGACGTTGTGCGAGTTGCTCGTGCCGAGCGACTTCGAGAGAACGTCGTGGATGCCGGCCGACTCGACGACAGCGCGGACCGCGCCGCCGGCGATGACGCCCGTTCCAGGGCTCGCCGGCTTGAGCAGGACCTTGCCTGCGCCGATGTGACCGAACGACTCGTGCGGAATCGTCACCCCGTCGAGCGGGATGAAGAACATGTTCTTCCGCGCCTGGTCGTTGCCCTTGCGAATCGCCTCGGGGACCTCGTTGGCCTTGCCGAGACCGACGCCGACGTGACCGGCCTCGTCTCCGACCACCACGAGCGCCGAGAAGCTGAAGCGCCTGCCGCCCTTCACCACCTTCGCCACGCGGTTGATGTGGATGACGCGCTCCTTGAGCTTTTCCTCGTCCACCTGATCGAACGCCATATCAAACCTTCTTCAGTTCCGGCACCGGGTGACCGGGAGCCTGGGAATCGGGACCGGCTAAGCGGCCCGGGGTAGGAGCCGCGTCCGGCTCCATCGGGACTCAAAACTCGAGGCCAGCCTCGCGTGCGGCCTGGGCGAGAGCGCTGACGCGCCCGTGATACATGTAGCCGTTGCGATCGAAGACGACCTGGGAGATCTCCTTCGACTTGCAGATCTTGGCGATCAGCGCGCCGACCTTCTTCGCGGCTTCGACCTTGTTGTCCTCTTCGAGGGTGCCCTTGAGGTCCTTCGAGAGGGTCGAGGCGTGGGCGAGCGTGGCGCCGGTGGCGTCGTCGATCACCTGAGCGTAGATGTGCTTGGCGCTGCGGAAGACGCTGAGGCGCGGGCGCGACTCGGTTCCGTTCACCTTCTTGCGGATGCGGAGCTTGCGGCGCTCCCTGCCGACGATCTTCATGCCCATGGTCGTCTCGTCCTCACGGTTGGGCGGCCTCACGACCGCCCGCCCGTATTACTTCTTGCCGCCCTTGCCCGCCTTGCCCGCCTTCTCACGCACGCGCTCGCCGCGGTAGCGCACGCCCTTGCCGCCGTAAGGCTCCGGGGGACGGAAGCCGCGAATCTTCGCGGCCGCCTGCCCGATGGCCTCTTTGTCGGCGCCGTTGAGGACGAGGACCGTACCCTTCGAGTCCGCCGGGATCGTCGCGGTGATCCCCTTGGGGAGCGCGTAGGCGATCGGGTGGGAGAACCCGAGAGCGAAGTGCAGCGTCGTGCCCTTGAGCTCGACGCGATAGCCGGTGCCCTTGAGCTCGAGCACCTTCTCGTAGCCGTCGGCCACGCCCTTGACCATGCTCGCGACGAGCGCGCGCATCAGGCCCTGGAGGCGAGAGCCATCGCGCCCGGGAGCCGTCGAGCTCACGAGGAGCTTCCCGGCGTCGAGCTGGATGGTGACGCTGTCGACGATCGAGCGCGTCAGTTGCCCCTTCGGGCCCTTGATGTCGACGGCCTTGGCGTTGACGTTGGCCGTGACGCCCTTCGGCAGATCGATGGGGCGCTTGCCGACGCGCGACGTCTTGGAGGCGTTCGCGGCGGGGGCAGCGGTGGTTTCCGTCGTGCTCATCACCACACCTCGCAGATCAGCTCGCCGCCGACCTTCTGACGGCGGGCCTCGCGGTCGCTCATCAGCCCGCGCGAGGTGCTCAGGATCGAGATCCCGAGGCCGGAGAAGACGCGCGGGATGCGGTCGTGACGAACATAGACGCGACGACCGGGCCGCGAGATGCGGCGAACGCCTTCGACAGCGCTCTGGCGGTCACGCCCGTACTTGAGAACGATGGTGAGCTTCTTCGGCCCTTCGCCTTCGCTTTCGCTAGGACGGCAGTCGGCGATGAAGCCTTCGCTCTTGAGGATCGCAGCCACGGCCGCCTTCAGGCGGCTCGCAGGCATCTCCGTGCGGTCATGCCGCGCGAGAGACGCGTTGCGGATCCGCGTCAGCATATCGGCGATCGGATCGGTCATCATGTGTTCACCAGCTCGCCTTGATCACGCCCGGGAGCTCTCCACGGAGCGCAAACATACGGAGGCAGATTCGGCACAGCTCGAAGTCTCGGTAGTACGCGCGAGAGCGACCGCACACCTTGCAGCGATTACGGTGTCGCGTAGAAAACTTCTGCGGGCGGTTCAGCTTCGCAAACTCTTTTGCACGGGCCATCGAAATCCTCGACTAATGCCTGAACGGGATGCCCAGCTCGGTGAGGAGGGCACGCCCTTCCTCGTCGGTGCGCGCGGTCGTCACGAAGGAGATGTTCATCCCCTTCACGGCGTCGATCTTGTCGTAATCGATCTCAGGGAAGATGATTTGCTCCTTGAGACCCATCGTGAAGTTCCCCTTGCCGTCGAAACCCTTCGGGCTGACGCCCTTGAAGTCGCGGACGCGGGGGAGGGAGAAGGCGATCAGACGATCGACGAACTCCCACATCTTCTCGGCGCGAAGCGTGACCATCACGCCGATGGGCAGGTTCTCGCGGAGCTTGAACGTCGCGATCGACTTGCGAGCGCGGGTGACGACAGGCTTCTGACCCGAGAGGGCCCGCATGTCTTCCACCGCGGAGTCGATGAGCTTCGGGTTTCCGACCGCCGCGCCGAGACCCATGTTGATGACCACCTTCTCGAGGCGGGGCACCATCATCGGGTTCTTGTACGCGAACTTCTTGGTCAGAGCCGCCGTCACGTTCGTCCGGTAGTGCGTCCGGAGACGGGGGACGTAGTTGGGGTCGCGCGCTTCGGCCTCGCCGGAGTCGACGACGACCTCGGCAGGCTTGCCCTTCGCACGCGGCTCTTTCTTCGCCGCGACCGCGCCGCCGCCCTTGGGAGCGCCGCCCTTCGCGGCTCCGCCCTTGTCTTTGGCGCCTTTGGCGCCCTTGTCTTTCTTATCGTCCGCCATGGCTCAGCTCGCGGTGATCGCCGCGCCGCTCTTGGCGACGCGCGTCTTCGTGATCTTCCCGCCTTCACCAGCCTCGAGCTTCGCCTTGACCCGCGTGGGCTTCCCCGTCGTCGGATCGATCGGCATCACGTTCGAAGCGTGGATCGGTGCATCCTTCTTGATCTGCCCGCCCTGCTGGTTGCGGGGAGTGGGCTTCTGGTTGCGGGTCACCGTGTTGATCCCTTCAACGACGACGCGGTTCGTGTCGTTGATGATCTTGGTGACCTTCCCCTGCTTGCCCTTGTCCTTGCCGCTGATGACCTGGACGAGATCGCCCACCTTCAGCCGGTTCATCAAAGCACCTCCGGCGCGAGCGAGATGATCTTCATGAACTTCTTGGCGCGGAGCTCGCGAGCAACCGGCCCGAAGATGCGGGTGCCGATCGGGTCTTTATCCTTGTTGATAAGGACCGCGCTGTTCCCGTCGAACTTGATGTAGCTGCCGTCGGAGCGCTGGTACTCGCGGGTGGTGCGGACGACGACCGCGCGAGCGGTGTCACCCTTCTTCACCTTGGTACCCGGAGAGCACTCCGAGATGGAGACGACGATGATGTCGCCCAGCGCGGCGTAGCGACGGCGCGAGCCGCCGATCACCTTGATGCACTTGACCAGACGAGCGCCGGAGTTGTCGGCGACCTCGAGAGTGGTAGAGACCTGAATCATGGCTACTCCTCCACCGCGCGGGAGATGAGCTTGGTCACCAGCCAGCGCTTGTCGCGCGAGATGGGACGGTGCTCCTGGATCTCGACGCGATCGCCGATTTTGTACTGGTTCGTCTCGTCGTGCGCCTTGTAGCGCTCCCGAGCGCGAACGTACTTCTTGTAGACCGGGTCGGGCGAGTTGCGGATGACCTCGACCGTGACGGTCTTGTTCATCTTGTTGCTCGTCACCTTACCGACCAGCTTGCGGCGAAAGCCGTGGGCCGTCGCGACGGCCTCGGCCGCCGGCTCCGCCGTGGGGGCGGGCGCGGGAGCAGCGGCGGCGGCCGGCTTGGCAGCAGCCTTGGGCTCGGCTTTCGGGGCGGGCGCAGCAGCGGCGGGCGCCTTCGCTTCCGCCTGCTTCGCCGCCGCCTTCGCGGCAGACGGCTTCGCCGTCATCGGCTCTTTCTTCTTCGAGGCCATGATTACGCCTTCTCCTCGACCGCGGCCTCGATGGCAGCATCGGCGCGCTGGGTGAGGATGGTCTTGACCCGCGCGAGATCCTGCCGCGTCTTGCGGATGGTCGCGGTGTCGTTGAGTCGGTTCGTGAAGTTCTTGAACCGAGCCTGGAACACGTCGTTGGCGAGCGACTTCTCGAGCTCCTGGAGGTGCTCGGTGGTGCGCTCTCGCAGATCCTTCGCCTTCATCGCATTAACCTCAGACCACGCCGCGAACGAGGAACTTGCAGTGCATCGGAAGCTTGTGGCCGGCGAGCCGGAAGGCCTCGCGCGCCACGTCTTCCGCCACGCCGCTGATCTCGTACATCACGCGGCCGGGCTTGACCTGGGCGGCCCACTCTTCCGGGGCGCCCTTGCCCCCACCCATGCGGACTTCGAGGGGCTTCTTGGTGACGGGGCGGTCCGGGAAGACGCGGATCCACAGCTTGCCGGCGCGCTTCACGTGCCGCTGAATGGCCATACGGGCGGCCTCGATCTGGCGCGAGGTGAGGCGCGCGGGCTCGAGACACTGGAGCCCGAAGTCGCCGAAGGAGACGTCACTTCCGGCGGTAGCGATACCCCGGTTGTTGCCCTTCTGCGCCTTGCGGAACTTGGTTCGCTTGGGTGACAGCATTGCCTTCTGCCTCGCCTACTGGATCCGCCGCGCCTTGCGCTGCAGAACCTCGCCCTTGAACATCCAGACCTTGACGCCGATGATGCCGACCTTCGTCTTGGCCTCGGCCATGCCGAACTCGATGTCGGCGCGCAGCGTGTGCAGGGGGACGCGACCTTCGCGGTACGTCTCCACGCGGCTCATCTCGCTGCCACCGAGGCGGCCGGCGCAACGGACACGGATGCCCTTCGAGCCGAACTTCATCGCCGTGGCGACGGCCTTCTTCATGGCGCGGCGGAAGGCGATCCGGCGCTCGAGCTGCGTCGCGATGTTCTCGGCGACGAGCTGAGCGTTGGTCTCGGCCTTGCGGACCTCCTGGACGTCGATGAAGACCTCGTTGTCCGTGTAGGCCGACACGCCCTTGAAGACCGTCTCGCCCTTGGCGGCGGTCCCGACGTTGCCGGACTTCAGGATCTCGATGCCCTTGCCGCCCTTGCCGATGACCATGCCGGGGCGCGCCGTGTAGACGATCACCTTGGCGCGGTTGGCGGCGCGCTCAATCTCGACACTCGCGATGTTCGCGTTGTAGAGGTACGCCTTGATGGCCCGCTTGATGCGGATGTCCTGGTGCAGCCACTTCTGGTAGGCCGCGCCGTCTTCGTACCACTTGCTGCTCCACGTCTTGATGACGCCAAGGCGGAAGCCATACGGGTGGGTCTTTTGTCCCATGGCGAAATCCTCTACTTACGCTCGTCGAGCTCGATCACGATGTGGGAGACGCCCTTGGTGACCCTGGTCGCGCGGCCCATGGCGCGGGGGCGCCAGCGGCGATTGAACTTGTTGGGCGCCTTGTCGACGGCCGCCTTGCTGATGAAGAGCGCGTCGATGTCCGCTCCGTCCTGGCGGGCGTTGGCGACGGCGCTCTCGATGACCTTCTTCAGAACGGGGGCGCCGCTCTTGGTCGTGAACTGGAGCAACTGGATCGCTTCCGCCGCGTCGCGACCGCGCACGAGATCGGCGATCATACGCGCCTTTCGCGGGGCGATTCGCGAGAACATCGCGCTTGCTTTGCTTCTCATTCGAGACACCTCTGGGGGCGCGACCTTCGGGAGTGAACGGCGCGCGAACCTTCTTCGCATGAACTTCGGCCGGACCCTGCGGAGCAGGTCATCCGGTCCCGCCGTCGTTCGCCTCGGGTTCGCCGCCCGGCAACTCGAATCGACAACGAGGTCGATTTTTGCTGCTGGAACCACCCCGCGTCACCGGGGGGTGTCCCACGGCGGCCGAGGAGGCGAGCGGCGATCGGGGCGCCGTTACGGCGTCGCGATCGTCCGGGAAGGTCTTGCGACCGGACCCGGATCAAGCGGAGGGCGCTTTCTACTTGCGTGCATCCGGCTGTGCAAGAGAGATCGTCGACCCGCCTGACAATTCCTGCGGGAAGGGCCTTCATCTCATCAGGCGTACAGGCGAAGTTGGACGGGTGTGCAGCACTATTTCCACAACTGGCGGAATGAAGAGCACTCTGCGGACTTCGTCGAAGGCGAGCGATGGCGGCGCAGGGCGGGCCGACGTTGTACTGTCGCCGCTCAATCTTTTCCGTCGGAGGTGGTGATCCATGCTTTCTCGTAAAAACTACATTCTCCTTGGTACCCAGGCGTTCGTCGCCATCGGCCTGCTCTCCGGCTGCGTCATCACGGAGACGCCGTCGGGCTCGGCCAACACGGGCGGCTCGGCGACGACGGTGACGGTCGGGGCCGGCGGCGAAACCGGCGAAGGAGGTGCCGGGGTCGGTGGCAGCGGCGGCGCCGCGTGCGTCGGGGAGACTGGCGAGGGCGTCGTCGCCGACTGCGACAAGCTCAACATCACCCCGCCCAGCCACGGCGGCGCTTCCAAGCTCTGCGGCGATGCCTTCGACCAGGATCCCCCGGGCTACGGGCTCTGCACGCGCGGCTTCGAGCTCTTCACCGCCGGCGCGTCGAGCGAGCTCGTCAAATGCCTCGCGACCATCGGCGTGCAGGACGCCTGCAACCTGCCCCCGCTCGATGCCTGCATCGACACGATGTACGACGCGCTGTGCGAGAGCGCGGACATCAAAGCCGCCTGCGCCGACATCAAGGATTCGTGCGCCGGCGACCCGCTCGACGACGTGCAGTGCGCCAAGGACCTCAACCCCTTGAGCGAGGATGGCGTGATCCAGTTCGGGAAGTGCATGAACGACGCCGACCCGAACCTGAACTGCCAGGGGGCGTACGACAGCTGCTACGCGCTGATATTCTCGTACTAGCCCGCTGATCGTGGCGAGCAGGCGATCGACCGCGGCGTCAGCCGCGTCGACGCCGGCTCGAGAAGGGGGCGCGCCCGCAGTAGGGTGCGCCCCCTTTTCGTTAAATTTCGGTAATGCGCTCGGGGTCCGAGCTGCGCTTGTGCACGGTGGTGGCTGCCTGTGGCTCGCGCATTCGCGGAGATGAGTCGGCTCGAGCACGGTTCGGCTCGTGATCATCCGTTCCGGCGGAGCGCGCCTCGGTGGCGCCCATGTAGGATTCTTCCCAATCGGCGGCCATTCTGAGATATCGGTGAAGGTCGGCGCTCTCCTGTGCGGCCGTTGTCGCTCGCGTCGCGGGTGCGCGGAGGATGCTGAGGGGCCCGTATTCTTCTTTGGATCACCCTCGCGCTCGTTTCCTTTTTCGACAATGCCGCGGCGCCGGGACGCTGTGGACGCTGGAGGTCTCGTGATGGCTCGCTCGCTTCTCAACCACTCCGTGTTGATCGCTCTTGGCCTCGGCCTCGCAGGCGCGATCGGCTGCTCCAGCTCCGGCACGTCGTCGAGCACGACCGGCAGCGGCGGAGCGGGCGGCATCGGTGGTTCGGGCCCGTCGACGTCGACGGACTCGTCCACCTCTTCCTCTTCTTCTTCAGCGGCTTCTTCATCAGCGACTTCGAGCAGCGCCACCTCGAGCGCGAGCGCGAGCGCCAGCGGCACGGGCGGCTCCGGGGGCGCCGGCGGCGGGGCCAGCACCGCGAGCTCGTCGGCCTCGGGGACGGGCGGCGCGGGCACCAGCAGCGGCACCGGCGGCGACCCCAACGACGTCGACGTCGACGGCGACGGCTGGAGCGCGAACGAGGGCGACTGCTGTGACACGCCCGGCAACTGCCAGACGCCGGCGCTCGTCAACCCGGGCGCGTTCGAGTACCTGGGCAACGGCGTTGACGACGACTGCGACCCGCAGACGGTGGACAACGTCGTCCCCGCCGACTGCGCCCCGCCGGCGCTGACGGTGCCCACGAGCAGCGACGATCTGATCAAGGCGATGGACCTCTGCCAGTTCACGACGGCGAACCCGGTGAAGTCGAAGAAGAAGTGGGGCGTGATCTCCACAGCCCTCCTGCTCGCCGACGGCTCGAGCGCGGTCGCTCCGAAGGAGCTCCAGGTCGGCGTCCTCGCCAACTACGGCACCAGCGTGGTGCCGAGGAAGGGCCCCACGATGGCGGCCATCTCGTCGGGCACGGCGCGCGACATGACCGACCTCGGCTACGTGCACCCGCAGAACGGGTCGCTCGTGGGGCAGGCCGGGAACTACAACGCGGGCACGCAGGTGGGCGTGCCTGCGCCCTGGCTCGCGGCTCACGGCAACATCGTCCCTTCGCCGGGCAACTGCCCCGCGTGCACCACCGCCACGTGCGCTCAGGCCTTCGACAGCGTCAACCTCAAGGCCACGATCCGCGTGCCCACGAACGCCAAGTCGTTCTCCTACAGCTTCAAGTTCTACACGGCGGAGTACCCCGAGTTCGTCTGCCAGCAGTACAACGACTTCTTCATCACCCTGCTCAAGTCGGCGTGGGTCCCGGCCCCTGCCATGGCATGCGCGATGGGCTCGGAGTGCGAGAGCGGGACATGCACCGCGGGGATGTGCGTGCCGGCGCAGCCGCTGCCGCTCGACAAGAACATCTCCTTCGACGGGCTGCACAACGCGGTGTCGGTCAACAACGGCTTCTTCGAGGTCTGCTTCCCGTCGGTCGGCGCGCCGGCCGGCGCTTGTCCGGGCGGCACGTTGGACCTCGTCGGGACGGGCATGGGCGGCTGGGGCACCAACCTCAAGGATGGTGGTGGGACCGAGTGGCTGATCAACGACTCTCCCGTCGTGCCCGGCGAGACGATGGAGATCCAGTTCGTGACGTGGGACGCGGGCGATCACAACGTCGACTCGCTGGTCCTGCTCGACAAGTTCCGCTGGAACGTGACGCCCTCGTCGATCGGCGTGCACCACTAGAGGCGTCGCCGTCGCCCCCTGGCCGCCGTGAGCAGCGCGCGGCCTCGGGGCGATCCTTCCTTCGTGGGATGAGATGGCACAGCGGGCGCGGCTCGCTTTCTTGGTGAGAGGAAAAGACGTGATGACCAAGGGAACGCGTAGGCTTGGCCGGGCAGCTGCGATTGCAATGCCCATGCTCGCAGCGCTCGTTGCGGCTTCGTGCAACAGCACCAGCGTCGGCAACACCGGCACCACCACCACGACGGGCTCGGAGGGCACCAGCGCCGGGGGGAGCCACACCGGCGGCGCCGCGGCCACCAGCACGGGCACGGGCATCGGCAACGGCGGTAACGGGGGCGCCGGCGGCGTCGCCGACCCCAAGTGCGTGACTGACACCGACTGCGCCAACAACGCAGCGGGCAAGATCTGCGACGCCGCGACGGGGAGCTGTGTCGCGTGCACGAAGGCGAGCGACGTTTGCCCGCAAGGCCAGTACTGCGATCCGGCGTCGAACTCCTGCAAGCCCGGCTGCACGGACAACACGGACTGCGCGGGCGGCGGCACGGACGTCTATTGCGACACGACCACCAACTCCTGCGCTGGTTGCATCGTCGACACTGACTGTCCGCTCGGCTCGATCTGCTTCCAGGCCAACAAGACGTGTAACCCCGGGTGCACGAACACGCAGCTTTGCCCGGCCGGCAACACCTGTTGCGGCGGCACGTGCTTCGACGTCACCACCAACGTCAGCCATTGCGGCGATTGCAACACGCAGTGCGCGGTGCCCGCCAACGCGGAGGTGACGTGCATTGGCGGCATCTGCGGTATGGGCAAGTGCGACATGGCCTACGCCAATTGCAACAGCCTCTCGTCGGACGGTTGCGAGCAGAACACCCTGCAAGACGGCGCGTGCACCTGTGTTCCCGGGACCACCCAACCGTGCTACCAGGGCGGCCCCGGGACGCAGGGCGTCGGACCCTGCAAGGGGGGCACGCAGACGTGCAACGTCGACGGCATCTCCTGGTCGGCGTGTGGGGGCGGTCAAGTCCTGCCCAAGGCCGAGATCTGTAGCAATCAGATCGACGAAGACTGCGACGGCACGGTCGATAACGCCGCTGACGGCGACGGTGACGGCTGGACGTCTTGCAATGGTGACTGCAACGATGGCAATGCGCTGGTGAACCCGGGCGCCTTCGAGGTCGTCGGCAACGGCATCGACGACGACTGCGATCCGGCCTCCTCCGACGTCACTCAGCCCACCGCGTGCAGCACCGCGCAGAAGTTCGCCACGGTCACCGCCTCCGACGTGGCCAAGGCCATGGACCTTTGCCAGACGACGACGGCCAACGCCCCGCTCGCGACCAGGAAGTGGGGGCTCATCACCGCGAGCTCGCTGCTCGCCAACGGGGCTGCGCCGAGCGCGGCGGATCTCAACACCATGCAGAACCTCCAGACGGCTGTTCTGCAGAACTTCGGCAACGTCATCGTGCCTCACAAGGGCGCGACGTTCGCTGGAGTCTCCACGGGCGCCATGCGCGACTCCAACGACGCCGGGTACGTCGCCGGGGTCACCGGATCGGCCTACGCCTCGGCCATCCCGTTCAGCCCTGCTACCGGGGCGCCGCTCGGCACGTACATCGCGCAGCACAACAACAACCTCCTCCCGGGGACGTGCGGCGGGATGACGTGCCCGCTCGCCACCGGGGTGCTCGCGTCGGCCAACGACTCGGTCGACGTGCAGCTCAAGATCCGGGTGCCCACCAACGCCAAGTCGTTCTCGTACGATTTCCGCTTCTTCTCGCGCGAGTACCAGATGTTCCAGTGCACGGACTACAACGACTACTACCTGGCGATGCTGACCTCGGCCGCGCTCGGGATCCCGGCGGATCACAACATCTCCTTCGACACGAAGGGGAACGCCGTCTCCGTCAACAACGGCTTCTTCGAGGTGTGCGGCGGTAACTTCAAGTCGTGCGGCGGGTGCACCGCGGGCACCGCCGAGCTCTCGGGCACGGGGCTCGACGCGGTCGCCGGCGGCGGGACCACCTGGCTCGTCACCCAGGCGCCGGTCGTCCCCGGCGAGACGCTCACCCTCGATCTCGTGATCTTCGACGTCGGTGATCACGGCTACGACTCGCTGGTGCTGCTCGACAACTTCCAGTGGAGCCTCAATACCTCGGGCGTGATCACGCACATGTGACATTGCTCCGGGGAGCTCGATGACATGACGGGACGTCGGGGCTTGGCTCCGGCGTCTCGTTGGCTTTGAACGCATGGATTCTTGGTGATGAGAGGAACAGCAGTCATGTCCAAGGGAACGCGCAGCGTCGGCCGAGTGGCCGTCTTGATCGCGCCCATGCTCGCAGCATTGATCGTCGCCTCCTGTGGCGGCGACAGCAGCAGCGGGCCCACCCCGGGGGCCACGAGCACGAGCAGCGGCACGGGAGGGGCGGGCGGCGGGGGCGGCGCCGCGGCGACGTCCACCGGCACGGCGACGAGCGTCACCGTGGGCACGGGCTACGTCCCCGAGTGCGCGGCCGACCCCGACTGCGTCAACAACGCCAAGGGCAAGGTCTGCGACCCGCAGACGGGCCAGTGCGTGGCCTGCCTCCCCACCAACGACGTCTGCCCGCAGAGCCAGTACTGCGACCCGGCGACGAACAGCTGCAAGCTCGGCTGCACCGACGACAAGGACTGCGACGGGGGCGGCGTCGTGCTCCACTGCGATCTCACCACCAACAGCTGCGCCGGCTGCCTCAACGACTCGGACTGTCCGGCAGGCAACGTCTGCTTCCAGGCCAACAAGACGTGCACGCTTGGCTGCTCGCCGATGAACCCTTGTCCGCAGAGCGAGACCTGCTGTGACACGACCTGCGTCGACCTGACCAAGAACATCAACAACTGCGGCACCTGCGGCATCAAGTGCGCGATCCCCGATCACGCCGCGGCGGAGTGCGTGAACGGCCTCTGCGACATCGGCGCGTGCACCCCTGTCAACGTCTACGCCAACTGCAACGGCGACATCAAGGACGGCTGCGAGCAGAACACCCTCCAGGACGGCCCCTGCTCCTGCGCTCCGGGCACGACCCAGAGCTGCTACCAGGGCGCCCCCAACACCTCCGGCGTCGGCGTCTGCAAGGCCGGCAAGCAGACCTGCAACGCCACCGGCACGGCGTGGAGCGCCTGCGTCGGCCAGGTGCTCCCCAAGCCCGAGGTCTGCGCCAACATGATTGACGAAGACTGCGACGGCGCCGTCGACAACGTCTCCGACGCCGACGCCGACGGCTGGACCAGCTGCAACGGGGACTGTTGCGACAGCCCCGGCTTCGGCTGCCCCAACCCCGCGCAGGTCAACCCCGGCGCCTTCGAGGTCGTGGGCAACGGCGTTGACGACGACTGCGACCCGTCAACGTCCGACACCACCGCGCCTGTCGACTGCGCTCTGGCCGCGAAGTTCGCCGGCGTCACCTCGCTCGACGTCGCTCAGGCGATGGACATCTGCCAGCAGACCACGGCCAACGCGCCCCTGGCGACGAAGAAGTGGGGCCTGCTCAGCTCCGCGCAGCTCCTGCCCAACAACGCTGTTCCCACCGCGGCCGAGCTGGCCAACATCCAGAACAACCAGACGGCGCTGCTCACCGATTATGGCTCGGTGATCGTCCCCCACAAGGGGCCGACGATGGCGGGGATGTCCACGGGCTACATGCGTGATCAGCTCGATCCGCTGCCCACCGGCCAGACCGCGTTCACGCCGCCCAACGGCGGCAAAGCCTTCCTGGCGCAGGTGCCCTTCACCGGGCCGGTCCCGCCGGTCACGTCCCCGCTGGGCTTTTACCTGAGCAAGCACGCCGGGGCGCTGCCTTCGGCCGTGGGCTGCAACGCCAACGGGTGCCCCGCCGGGAGCGGCGCCAACGATCCGGTGAGCGTCCAGCTCAAGATCCGGGTGCCCACCAACGCCAAATCGTTCTCGTACGATTTCCGCTTCTTCTCGGCCGAGTTCCAGTCGTTCCAGTGCTCGACCTTCAACGACTTCTTCCTCGTGCTGCTCAAGTCGACGTGGGTCCCGGCCGCCCCGGGGCCGTGCATGATGAACTCGCAGTGCGAGAGCGACAACTGCAGTGCCGGGGTGTGCGTGAAGGCGGCGCCGCTGCCGGCGGATAGCCTCATTGCCTTCGACAGCTTGAAGAACCCGCTGTCCGTCAACAACGGCTTCTTCCAGGTCTGCGTGCCCAAGCCTGGCATTTGCGGCGCGTGTCCCCTCGGCAACGCCGATCTGGCCCTGACGGGGATGCAGATCAACAACACCGGCGGCGGAACGGCGTGGCTGACCAACGACGCGCCTGTTGTGCCCGGAGAGACAATCACCCTCGATCTCCTGATCTTCGATGTCTCCGATCACCTGCTCGACTCGCTGGTACTGCTCGACAACTTCCGCTGGAACCTCCTGACCAAGGTGACCGGCGTGCACGGGTAAGCGCCCGCCGCGGCCAATCGGGCGCGCGACGCCGGGGCAACGCTGCTCCGGCGTCGTCGTTTTCGAAGATCGTTGTCGTGCTCGACGGTGCCTTTCAGGCATTGACGAGGGGAACGTGCCGTGCTCGAGGCACACTCGCTTCACCGGGAATAGATGAAAAAGTGCCGCAATTCTGCTCGAACCCCATCATAGGAGCAGTAAGCGGATGTGTGCATGACGGCTTTGTGAAGCTTATTCGGTTGCAATCAATCCCGAAGGAGGCGAACCTCTCCCTCGGTGGAACGAGCAACCTTCGTCATCCCCGTCTTCGTCGCCCTCGCGTCACTCGGCTCTCTCGGGTGTGCAACAGGCGAGCTGACAAGGGTTCCCCTCGCTGCAGCGGCCAACGCCGGACCAAGGGTCGCGCTTCCGGAGCGCGCCCGGCCCAAGGAAGCCGTCTCGCGGGCTGAAGGCGCCGCCTTCCTCGCCCTTCGCGTGGCGCCGGTGCTGGCGCTGTCCGGGCCGCAATCGGCTCCTGCGAATGCTTCGATCACGCAGGGCGGGGCGGCGCTGGGCGCGCTCTCTCCGGCCCTGGCCGCGGCCTCGCTGAGCAGCAAGGCGGAGGCTGAACGGATCGCGGCGCTGCTGAGCACGGTCGCTCGCTGCCCGGCCGACATGGCCCTCGTCGACGATCGTGTCTGTGTCGACCGGTGGGAGGGCTCGATCGTGGAGGTCGTGCCCGGGGCCGCCGAGCGCCTCTGGTCTCCCTACGTGCCGATCGACGGCCACGAGGGCTCGGTTCGCGCGGTGTCGCGGCCCGGCGTCGTCCCCCAGGGCTACATCAGCGGCAAGCAGGCGGAGGGTGCCTGTCGCGCCTCGGGCAAGCGCCTCTGCTCCAGCGGAGAGTGGCAGAATGCCTGTCGCGGCCCCGAGCACACCCAGTTCCCTTACGGCGAGAGCCGCCGCGCCGGCGTCTGCAACGACGACATTCGCGCCACTCACCCCGTCCCCGAGGCCGGCGTTCTCCTCGGCGTCGCGCCTGGCCACCTCTGGAGCGAGGGGATGAATCAGGCCATCATCAACCAGCTCCCCGATACGCTCCTCCCCACGGGCGACCGCGCCGAGTGCACCAACGGATATGGCGTCTTCGATATGGTGGGCAATCTCCACGAGTGGGTCGACGACGCCGACGGCACCTTCCGCGGCGGCTATTACATGGACACGAGCCACAACGGCGAAGGCTGCTCCTATGCCACGACGGCTCATGATTTCACGTACCACGATTACTCGACCGGGTTCCGCTGCTGCATGGATCCTGACGGCGTGGAGTGAAACGCGCACGGTGCGAAGGCTCATCCCGCTCATCGCGATCTTGGCGCTCCTCGCTTCGGGGTGCGGAAAAAAGAAGGAAGAAGACCCGATCCCCGTCGGCCCTCCGCCGGGCGCGGCCTCGTCCGACGAGCTCTCGATTGGTATCGGTCAGGCTCGCGGCCTCAACGAGCGGCTGGCGCCGACCTCCACGAGGTGGCGGCGGGTCATCGTCCTCGACGAGAAGAGCGCGGTCCTCGTGGGCGACGTCGCGGCCGAGGCGATCACCCTCATCACCAGCGATGCGGGGAAGACGTGGCGGTCACTCCGCGCCGTTCGCGAGGCCTGGTCCAGCGTCAATGCGGCGCTCGACGGCACGCTGGTCGTCGCTGCCGGCGGGCGAGATGGCAGCCCCTCGGCGACGACGAGCACGGTCCAGGCGGCCCGCGTCTCCTTTGGCGCGCTCGACGCGCAGGAGCTCAATGCGCCCTCGCCTCTCTTCCCTGATATCAAGGGTCCTGCAAAGGGCCTGTTGCAGAACGACAGCGCTGTCCCGGCGATCCTCTCTCCCGATCTGACAGCGATCATCGCGGAAGAGTCGCCCCGGCACACGGTGGTGTTCTTCGGGGGCAAGCCCGGCGCGGAGGCTGCCCCCAAGGTCGCGCTCCCTCCGGCGGAGAAGTTCGTTCCGGTGCCGTACGGCCGGCCGCCTCTGCTCCTGTCGACGCGCGGGAAAGACTTGTTTTCGCGGCCTTTCCCGCTCCCGGGCAAGCCCCTCGAGAAGCCTCAGAAGGTCACGGGCCTCGTCCCCACCAAGACCATCGCGGCCGAGCTCGCGGCGCCGACCACGTGCGAGACAGGGGCGTGGTCGTTCCAGCTCGTCAAGCAAGCTCCTGCGCGCCTGTTCGTCCTCGGCGTCTCACCCACCAAGACCGTGGTCTTTGCGCTGCCCGAACAGACGGTGCCAAACACCCGCCTCGGCTGCGGCGCCGACCACGTGGTGGTGGAGGGCAGCGACAACCTCACCAAGGCGCCAATCCTGCTCCAGTGCGATCTCGAGGGCAAATGTGCTGTCCCGCAGAACAACGCCTTTCGCCTCTGGCCCGAGGAGCACGAGCACGAAATCGTCAGCACCACAGCGGAGAAGGGCGTCGTCTCCGTGCTCACGGCGCGCGCCGGGGAGCGCTGGGGCCTTTACCTGGGTCAATCGCCTGACGGTGTCATCTGGGAGCGCGCCCGCGTCATCGGCGAGGGGACAGGGGATCGCGGGCGGGTCGAGCTCGGCGCGTTGATGTCGTTTGGGAAGCGGATCGCGATCCTGGTCTCTGCCGGGGTGACGGGGACGTCCCGGCGAGGGTGGTTCATGATCGTGTCGGATGATGGCGGAGCCAACTGGGGTGTCCCGTAGCGCGGGGCTGCTGAGGGGGATGGCTCCGTGGCTCTCGCCGCTGCTGAGGGCGCGAGCCTACTTGGCGCGCTTCGCGCGGGCGGGCTTCTTCATCGGCGTCGGGCCGGAGGCCGTCGTTCGCGCGGCGAGGCTGGCGGCTTCGGCCACCTTGGTGTCGCCGGCATAGCGGGCGAAGCGGCGGTCTCCGCCCTGGAAGATGCGCTTCTCGAGCTTGAGCTCCTTCAAGGCGGCGGCGGCGCGGGGCTGGGGGATGCCCGAGGCCTTGGCTACCTCGCTCGCGCTGACGCCGGTGCTGGCCTTGACGACGCGCTCCACGCTCTCGAGCGTCTCCTGGCGCTCCTGGGATAGGGGGGTGGTTCGGCGCGGCTGGCCGCCTCGCGGCGTTGCCTGGGTGGCTCTGCGCTTGCTCTTCGGGCCAGAGGCGGCGGCGCGCGCGGCGCGGTTGCGTGGGGCGCGGGCTTGCTGAGTCAGACTGCGGAAGGGAGCCATACCCAGTCGATTCTTCACCAGCTCGAGAATCGCCTCGTCGGGCATCCTGCGCACCAGTTCAATGATCTGAGCCGAAAATGCGTCCGTGGCCATAACTTCTCCCACACCGGATGCCGCCCGGCGGATGCGATAGCGCTGAACTCCGAATAAGCGGAGAGGGGGTGAGTGGTCAAGCGAATAAGACCGCGTTTCGCCCTTGTAGAGACAGGCATTTTCATGACGCTCAGAATGGCAGAAGGCCGGCGTCGACCGGGGCAGCATCGAAATGGAAGCGCGGCGGCTATGGTATATTTCCCGCTAACCATTCTTCACTACAAGGTTTTTTGGGTGTGCCCGCAGCCCGGGCGAGAGAGGGTGTAACGGGGTACGCACCCGCAATGGTTGAGGGCGTGGACGGGCTCTGCATGGCGCCGTCAACGACGTCGACAGGGCGGCGCGCGCCGAGGGGCACCTCATCTCCGCGCGGCGCCGTCGTTGACTTGAGGAGCGCGGACGAACAGGATGCCCGCCTCATGCGCCCTGGCCTCACCCTGGATCCCGCGCTCCGGCGCCCTGCCGAGCTCTCTCCCTGTGGGCGCGTCGATCGCCCGCGACCTGTCCGAGAGCAGGAAAGCAGCGCTTGGAGGAGGTGGCCCTCGGCCGTCGTCGTAACCTTGCTCGCGCTCTCGTCTTTCGGTTGTGAGAGCAAGCCTGATTTGCCCGAGAAGGGGCCACCGCCGTTGCCGGCTCGACCGACCGCGGCGGACGCGACGACCGCATCCGCTGCTCCGGCCGCCGGAGAGAGCGCCGCGCCGGCTGGATCCATTGCGGCGTCGACGGCGGGTGACGCTTCGCTCGCGGGGACGTGGGAGGGGAGCTATGACGCCAAGAAGGGCGCCGTCGTCCTCCCCGATCGCGTCAAGGACAAGACCCGCGGGAGCGACGACGGCAAGCTCGCGTCGGGCCCTGGCAAGGTCGAGCTCACCATCCTGCCGACCGGCGAGGTGCGCGGCAAGGCGACAGGCGCGCTCGGCGAGGCGCGGCTGACTGGCAGGCTCGACAGCGGCAGCGCCTACCTCAGCGTCTCCTGGTATCCCGAGGACGCGACCAAGCCCAACGCCATGACCGGCGTGCTCCTCGGCCCCCTCAAGGACGGCGTGATCAGCGCGATGATCCGCGTGGCCGGCCCCGACGCAGTGCTGGTTCGCGAAGCGAAGGTCGAGCTCAAGAAGCGGTGAGGCCGGCTCGGGCTGGGGCGCAGCTCAGCGTGGCTGTCCGAGGCGCGTCCATATCTTGGCCTCGATGAAGATCCGCACCAGCTCGGGGTCGAGGTGCTGGTCTTTGACTTCGAAGCCGAGGATATCGAGGGCCTTCTCCAGCGGGACGGCCTTCTTGTAGGGGCGGTCGCTCGCGGTCAGGGCGTCGAAGATGTCACTCACGCTCATCATCTTCGATTGGAGGGGGATCTCTTCGGCGCGGAGGCGGTGGGGGTAGCCGGTGCCGTTGAGGCGCTCGTGGTGGCTGCCGGCGATGACGGCGACGCGGCGGAACTGCTTGCCCCAGGGGATCTGGGTGAGGAACTCGAAGGTGTGGGAGACGTGGCTGCGGATCTCGTCGATCTCGGCCGAGGTGAGGGAGCCGCGGGCGATGGAGAGGCTCGCGACCTCGCCCGGGGTGAGGAGGGGGCGGTGCTCGCCGTGGACGTCGCAGTAGGTCTCTCGAGAGATGGACTCGATGCGGTCGAAATGGCCGCCCTTGAGGACGGTGGGCTCGTTGGCGGCGCTGACGAGAGAGAAGGCCTCGTCGAGCTCGACGCGGCGGGCGGCGAGCTCTTGATCGAGGGCCTCGAGCTCGCGGGCGGGGCCGCCGCGCTCGAGCAGGCCCACCTTGCGGGTGAGGATCTCGACCTCGAGGGAGCGGATGGCGAGCTCGAAGCGAGAGCGGATGATCTCCAGCTCGTGGGGGAAGAGCTTCTTGGCTTTGAGGAGGATCTCTTCGCGGACGCCGATCTTGCCGAAGTCGTGGAGCAGAGAGGCATACTCCAGCTCGCGGATGTCGTCGTTGGACCAGGTCACGTTGGTGTAGACCGCGCTGCCGGAGAGCGGGAGCGCGCGGGCGAGGCCGATGGTGAGGTCGGCGACGCGGCGGGAGTGGCCGCTCGTCGTCGGGTCGCGCTGCTCGATCGCCTCGACGCTGGCGCGGACGAAGCCCTCGAGCATGTGCTGGATCTCGGCGTAGAGAATGGCATTCTCGAGCGAGATTCCGGCCTGGGAGGCCAGCGTCGTCAGGAGCTCTTCGCTGCGGGCGTCGAAGGGGATGACCTGCTCGTCCACGTCCTCCGGCGTGAGGAGCTTCTTGCTGGGATCGCGCTTCTTGTTGATGAGCTGGAGGACGCCGACCACCTCGCCTTTGCGGGAGAGGAGGGGGGCGCAGAGCATCGATTGGCTGCGATACCCTATCTTGGCGTCGAAGGAGCGGTCGAAGCCGTAGGGGGCGTGGGCGGGCAGCTCGTAGACGCTGGGGATGCTGAGGGGCTGCTTGTGGAGCGCCACGTAGCCGGACATCGATCGGGCGCTGACGGGGATCACGAACTCGCGCGAGTCGAAGACCACCGAGTGGTTCTGGGAGAGCTTGAAGCGGAGGGTGCGGCGGGCGGGATCGGGATCGTCGCCCTCGACCACGTAGATGCTGCCGGCGTCGGCGCCGGTGATGAACCGGCTCTTCTCGAGGATGAGGCCGAGGAGCTTGTCAATCTCGCGCTCGGTGGTGATGGCCTTGGCGATCTCGATGAGCTCGCCCAGCTCGTAGCGGTAGCGGTTCAGCCATTTACCGCGGCTCTCCGAGCGCGAGCGCGCGTCGAGCAATTCGAAGCAGTTGTGGACGGCGACGAAGAGCTCGTCCGGGCCGGGGCGCTCGGGGGCGATGGCGCCGAGGCCGCGGTTCATGGCTTGATCGAGGTCGGGCTCCGAGGGGCGCCCGAGGAAGATCAACATCGCCTGACCCTCGGCGAAGCTCGGGGCGAAGGGGCGGAGGATCTCGCGGGCGTGGTCCCACACGGCGGCCGGGGCGATGAGCACGACCAGGGCGTCCTTGCGGATGGTGACGAGGAGGGGATGGGGGCGTGTCACCACCCGCGCGAGCCGCCCGTCGACGGCGAGGCGGCTCGCGACCTCGGCCATCGTCGCCATCGTGCCGGCCGCGGCCGTCGATTCGGAGTCAGTGTAGTCAGTCACGAAATGGTCCCACGCCGGGAGATGGAACCGGCTCGCTCGCGGACATCCGGGCGCGTCTTGACCGTCAACTCGGCGCGTGCGACGGTCGCGCGCCGCCGCTGGGCCCCGCGTGTTGCAGGACATTTCCTCGGCGCGCGGGCGGGGTCGGCCTTCGATCCCCTTCGTGCAGTCAGTTCATCGCGGAGAGTCACGACGAATGAGAATAGTCCTTTCGGTGCTGCTGGGCATGGGATTGACCACCGCGGCGCTCTTCGCTCACGCCCAGCCGGCTCCGGTGAGCCCGCTGCCATCCATCGATCCTCCTCCGCCCGCCGCGCCCGGCGCGGGCGAGGCGCCGAGCGTGCCCCCGTCGCCGCCCTCGCCCGGCGCCGCCGAGACCACGCCGATCCCGCCCCCGCTGCCTCCGGCGTTCGCCGCGGAGGGGCCGGCCGACGCCGCGCCCAAGGTGGCTCTGGCGGGCTGGAGCGGCGGTTTCTTCATCCGCGATCCCGACAATTACTTTGTCCTGTTCCCCTCGGCGCTCATCCAGACTGACTTTTACAGCTTCGTCGGGCCCGGCGTCTCCAAGGTGCCGGCGACGAACGGGGGCGCTGGCCTGGCGACGCGCCTCTTCCTGCGGCGCGCGCGGATCGGGCTCGGCGGCGAGTTCATGAAGCGCTGGCTCTTCAACGCCGAGATCGAGTTTGGCGGGCAGGACGTTGGCAATCTGGACGGCCGCGCGCAGACCTCGGCGGCTCCTGCCGGCGTGGCGCCCACCGACGCGACAGGGCGTTATGCGCCTGTCGATGGCGTTGCCTCCGGGGCGTCGCCCTCCAACATCTGGATCATGTACCGGTTCGCTCCCTGGCTGGGGATAACGGTCGGGCAGTTCAACGTGCCTTTCTCCATGTCGAACCGCACCGCGGACGCCTACAACTCGTGGATGGAGCGGCCTTTGCCGGTCCGCGCCTTCGCCGTCCCGAGCAGCAAGGACATCGGCGTGATGCTCTCGGGCGACGTCGGCGACGGGCTGCTCCTGTACGAGCTCGGCGCCTTCGGCGGGGACGGGCGCAATCGGCCCTCCGTCGACAGCAACGTCGATTTCATCGGGCGGCTCTCCTTGCACCCGTTCGCCCACGGGGAGAGCGCGTTTGCCAAGAACGTGCAAGTCGGCGTCAGCGGCCGCCACGGCGATCGCGATCCCAGCTCGGTCGGCTACGATTACACGCCGATCACCACCGCTCAGGGGTTCGTGCTCTGGAAGCCGACGCGGACCGACGATCAGGGGCGGCAGGTCCACGTGATCAACTCCGGCGCGCAGAACGCGATCGGCGGCGAGCTCCGCCTCCGCGGGAGCAACGTGGCTTTCCAGGGGGAGATTTACTACGTCAACAACAACACGCGTGAGGCCGTGGACGGCTTTCAATTGACGAACACCGAGCGGCTCGGCACGCTGTCGGGCCTCGGCTGGTATGCCGAGCTGTCGGCCTGGCCCTTTGGATCGGCCTTCATTCCGCCCGAGCCGGGCAACAATCAGCCGCGGCAGCTCGACGTCGAGAAGCGCGAGCGGCCGCGGCGCGGGCTCCAGCTCATCGGTATCGTCGGCGGTATCAACGCGAGCTACAAGGGTGCTTCGCGCGGGGATGGGAGGCTGGATGTGACCACGCCCTCGGCGGACATCACCGTGTATCAGTACGGCCTCGGGGCGCAGTACTGGCAGACGAAGCATGTGCGCTTCGCGCTGAACTACATCCTTTATCACACGCCGGAGAGCGGGAAGCCGGCGGAGAACCTCGCGGTCGTGCCGGACAACCTCAAGATCGGGAGCGCGCTGCCCGGGACTGGGCACCTGCTGCACGAGTTCGGGGCGCGATTGTCGCTCTCGTTCTAAAGCATTCTCACTCGCTCAACCGATCATCCCTGTCCGCGCGGCGGATCGATCTCGCTCAACCATTTTGCGAGCGTCTTGAGATCCACCTCGAGCCGCTCGGCGGTCCTGGTGCGGTGGCCGCCGAGCTGGTCGAGGGCCCAGGCGGCGTAGCGGCGCTGGACCTCGCGGATGGGGAGGACCGGGCCGGTGAAGGTCGGGGCGGTGGGCGGCGGGGCGGCACGGACGGCGGGGGGGAGGTCGCTCGGCGCCAGCTCGGGGGAGCGGCCGAGCAGCACCATGCGCTCCACGGCGTGGGCGAGCTCGCGCACGTTGCCGGGCCAGGCGTACTCCATCATGCGGTCGAGGGTGTCGGGGCCGATGCGCTCCACCGTCGAGCTCGGGTGGCGGGCGCGCGCTTCGCGGAGGAAGTGGGCGGCGAGGAGCGGGAGGTCTTCGCGGCGGCGGCGGAGCGGGGGGAGCTCGATTGGCACGAGGTCGAGGCGGTAGCGGAGGTCCTCGCGGAAGGCGCCGGCGACGACGCGCTCGGCGAGGTCGCGGTGGGTGGCGGCGAGGATGCGGACGTCGACCGGGCGCTCCTGCGCGCTGCCGACGGCGCGGATCTTGAGGCGCTCGATCACGTCGAGCAGCTTGGCCTGGAGCGCGGGGGACATCTCGGCGATCTCGTCGAGGAAGAGGGTGCCCGAGGAGGCCTCGACGAGGAGGCCGGGGCGGTCGCGGGTCGCGCCGGTGAAGGCGCCTTTGACGTGGCCGAAGAGCTCGCTCTCGAGCAGCGCTTCGGGGAGGGCGGCGCAGTTGACGGTGATGAACGGGCCCGCGGCGCGCTCGCTCTGGTTGTGGATGGTCCGGGCGAGGAGGCTCTTGCCGGTGCCGGTCTCGCCGGTGATCAGCACGGGCACGTCGGCGCGGGCCACGCGCTCGACGACGGAGAGGACCTCGGCGAGCGCGTCGCTGGTGCCGAGGAGGCCGGGGGCGGAGGTGCGCTCGCGCAGCGCCTTGCGGAGCGCCGCGGCCTCGCGGTGGAGGCGGATGTTCTCGAGGGCGCGGCCCAGGAAGAGGAGCAGCTCTTCGAGCTTGAAGGGCTTGGTCAGGTAGTGGAACGCGCCCTTCTGGATCGACTCCATCGCCGAGTCGATCGCGCCGTACGCGGTCATCACGATCACTGGCATCTCGGGGGCGGCCTTGCGGGCGCGGGCGAGGAGCTCGAGGCCGTCGACCTTGGGCATGCGGAGGTCGGTGACGAGGGCGTCGAAGCTCTCGCGCTCGAGGCGGGCCACCGCTTGCTGGCTCGAGGCGATCGCTGTCGCGGCGTAGCCGTGATCGACGAGGCCGTCGGCGAGCATCTCCGCCATCTGGATCTCGTCGTCAACGATGAGGACGCTCGGCGGCCTCCCGCGGGCGGCGGTGATCTCGGGCGAGGCCATGGGCCGGGGACTGTACACCGGGGCCCGGTGCGCTCCGAGGGGCGGCGTCACGCGGCGTGCGCCCGCGCGTCGAGATCGCCCTCGGCGTGAGCGTGCTCTTGCCGCTCGGGGCGCGTGGCGAGGAGCAAGAACATCACCGGGACCAGGAAGAGCGAGAGGATCGTGGAGGAGCCGAGGCCGCCGACGACGGCGAGCGCCAGCGGCCGGTTGGACTCGCTGCCGGCTTCGAGGCCGAGCGCGGTCGGCACGAGGCCGATGATCGTCGCGAGGCTGGTCATGGCGATGGGGATGAAGCGGGCGCGCGCGGCGAGGACGACGCACTCGATCTTCTCGACGCCGCTCAGGTAGCGGCGGTTGGCGTCGTCGACGAGGAGGATGCCGTTCGATACGGCGATGCCGATGACCATGAGCACGCCCATGAGCGCGGTGATGGAGAAGCCTTGCCTGGCCGCCATCAGCGCGAGGACGATCCCTACGAGCGAGACGGGGATGGTGAAGAGCATGATGAAGGGCAAGCGCAGCGATTTGAACTGCGTCGCCATGATCATGAAGACCACCATGATCGCCAGGCCGACGGCCAGGCCCAGCCCCGAGAACGTGGTGCGCATGAGGTCGACCTGGCCGACGAAGCTGAAGGGGATGTCCCGCGTGCGCGGGTCGCTGCGGAGCTTCTCCTCGAGCTCGGCGGCGGCGCTGCCGATGTCGCGGCCCTCGGTCTGCATCATCACGTGGGCCGCGCGCTGGAGCTGGTTGCGCTCGATGGCCACGGCGCCGACCGAGCGGCGGATGGTGCCGTAGGCGCCGAGCGGGACGGCGATGCCGGCGTCGGTGGTGCGCGCCGGGATCTGGGCGAGGTCGTTGGGGTCGGCGACCACCTTGCCGTCGTACGAGGTGACGACGTAGTACGACTGCCCGTTGCGCCCGTCGATCCACACGGCGGGCGTGTTGATGTTGCCGAGGGTGGACTCCAGCGTGGTCTGCGCGGCGCTCCGCAGCGTGACGCCCACGAGGCTCGCCTCTTCGCGATCGGTCTCGACGCGGACCTCGGGGTAGTCGGTCTCGAGCGAGGGGTAGAGGTCGCGCACGCCGGGCACGCTGCGCGCGACCTCGGCGATGAGCTTGGACTGCGCGTCGAGGAGGGCGAGGTCGTCGCCGCGGACCTCGACCACGAGGGGCGCGAGGAAGCCGTTGGAGAAGACGCTGGCGACCAGGCCGCCCGGCCACTGGAGGAGCTGCACGCCCGGGTACTCGCGGGTGAGGATCTCACGCATTTTGTCGGCGATTTCGCGCTGCGAGAGCGTGCGCGTCTCCGGCTCGGAGAGCGCGACGCGGATGAAGCCCATGTGCGGCCCGTTGTTGGGGCTGTTCATGGCGCTGCGGGCGTTGGAGGGTGAGCCGACGTTGGTGAGGACCAGCTCGACGTTGCCGGGCGGCATCTCGCGGGAGATGGTCTGGCCCATCTCGTTGAGGATGCGGCCGCTGTCCTGGACCGAGGTCCCGGGGGCGAGGCGCACGTAGACGCGCTCCATCGACTCGTCGATCTCGGGGAAGAAGGTGCTCGGGAGCCGCGTCGCCGCGAGGACGCTGGCGGCGACGAGCGCGCCCACCGCGCCGAGGAGGACCCAGCGGTGGCCGATCACCGCGCGGAGAGCGCTCGCGTACCCGTCGGCGAAGCGGCCGATGGCGCGCTCGACCGCGAGGGCGAGGCGGCCCGGCGCGGCGTGGCCGAGGAAGTAGCGACACGCGACCGGCGTGACGGTCATGCTCACGAAGTAGCCGGCGATCATGCCGACCGCGACGGTGAGCGCCAGCGGAGCGAAGAGCTTGCGGGCGAGGCCGGCGAGCAGCACTACCGGGAGGAGCACCGCCATCGTCGTCATCGTCGCCGCGAGCGTCGGCACGGCGACGCTATTGGTGCCGTGGAGCGCGGCGTCGCGCGCATTCTGCCCGCGCGCCTGGTGCCGGTGCACCGACTCCAGCACCACGACCGAGATGTCCACGAGCGGGCCCATCGCCAGCGTCAGGCCGCCGAGCGTGAAGGCGTTGAGGGTCTGCCCCATCAGGTAGAGCGCGATGAGGATCACCGCGAACGAGATGGGGATGGCGATGGCCGCGATCAGCATGGCGCGCGCGTTCTGGAGGAAGATCAGGATGACGACGGCGATGAGCCCGAGGGCCTGGATCACCTCCTTGCGGAGCCCGTGATAGGACGTGCGCACGAAGGTCGACTGATCGAAGACGGGCTTGACCTCGAGCCCGGGCGGCAGGTCCTTGAGCTCGGCGATGGCCTTCTTCACCGCGTCGACGATCTCGATGGTGTTGCCGCCGGGGACGCGGAGGACGTTGAGGTACACCGCGTCCTGCCCGTTGACGGCGACGGCCTGCGTCTCCGGCGAGCCGCCGTCCTCGATGCGGGCGACGTCGCGGATGCGCACGGGCACGCCGCCCGCGAGCTTCACGGTGGCCTCGCCGATGGCCTCGACGCGCTCGGGGACGGCGTTGGTGTAGACGTTGGCGTCGAAGTGGGCGGAGATGAGCTCGCCCGAGGGCAAGAGCGCGTTGGACTGCGCCACGGCCGCGGCGACGTCGCTCGAGGTCACGCCGCGGGCCTGGGCCTTGATCGGATCGACGACGACGTTGATCTGCCGCTGCCGCCCGCCGTTGATCGAGGCGCTGGCCACGCCGGAGATGCCCTCGAGGATCGGCTCGATGCTGTTGAGCGCGTAGTCGTAGAGCTTGGGCCCGGCGAGGCCGCCGCCCGAGACCGCGACCTGGATGACGGGCGCGTTCGAGGGGTCGTACTGGAGGACGAAGGGAGGCAGCACGCCCAGCGATTTGGGCACCGAGGACATCGCGAACGCGACCTGCTGCTGCACGAGCGTCTGCGCCGAGCTGAGGTCCGTCCCCCATTTGAGCCAGACGTAGACGATGCTCAGGTTGTTGCGGGACACGCTCTGCACGTGGTCGACCCCGGGCGTCGCGCTCACGTACTTCTCGATGCGCCAGGTCAGCGTCTTCTCGACGTCCTTGGGGCCGAGGCCGGCGGCGAGCGTGCCCACGACGAGCACGGGCGGCGTGAGCTCGGGGAAGGTGTCGACGCTCATGCGGGGCGCGACGACGCCGGCGAAGACGATCAGCGCCAGCGAGAGCATCAGGATCGCGATGGGGTTGCGGAGCGCGGCGGCGGTCACTTCGTCCCCTTGGCGTCAGCGTCGGCGCTCGCGGCGGGCGCGGGCGGCTCGGCGGTGGGCGCGAGCTTCGACTCCACGGCGTCGCCGTCGTTGAGGAGCGCGCGGCCCTCGAGCACGACGTGGGAGCCGGGGGGCAGCGCGGCGGCGTCGAGGAAGAGGCGGCCGTCCCGCTCGCCCTTCACAGAGGCGGTGATCGCGCGCGCTTGCCCGCCGGTGATCACGAAGAGGCTGGCCTTGCTGCTGCGGACGACGGCGGCGGCGAGCGGGATCGCCGAGGTCGCCTCGCGCTCGCCGACGTCGACGCGGACCTCGGAGGTGGTACCGACCGGGAAGCGGCGCTCGGGATCGCCGAGGTCGATCTCGAAGTGGAGCGTGCGCGTCGAGGGATCGGCGGCGGGCGCGCGGCGGGTGATCTTGCCGCTGGTCTCGGTGCCGGTGGCCAGCATCCGCATCCGCGCGTCGACGCCGGGCGCGACGACGGCGAAGTCGCCCTCGGGAACGTCGGCGGAGACGCGCACGGTGCTGCGATCGACGAGGGTGACGATCGCCTGGCCGGGGCGCACGAAGGCGCCGGGATCGATGGCGCGGGCCGCGACCTCGCCGTCGAAGGGCGCGCGGAGCACGCAGTCGTTGACCTCGAGCGAAGCGCTCTGGAGCTTGGCCCTCATGCCGAGGAGCTGGGCTTGCAGGCTCGCGGTCTCGGCGTCCTTCTGCTCGACCTCGTTGGCGGAGACGAAGCCGCCCTGGAGCAGCCCCGAGACGCGCGCGGCCTCCTTGGCGAGCGCGGTCTGCTTGGCCTCGAGCGCGCGCGCGCCCATCGCCACGGCGCTGCTCGCCGCCGAGCTGGTGCGGCAGTCGAGCGTGGCGAGGACGTCACCGCGCTTGACCACGGCGCCGGGCCGCACGAGCACCGTGTCGACGTAGCCCGACACGAGCTGCGGGCCGACGCTGGCGCGCAGCCAGGGCTCGATCGTCGCCACGTAGCGCCGCGAGGGCCGATAGTCGGCGGCGCGCGCCTCGACGATGGTGACGCCCTTGGGCCGCGCCGCGAGCGCGACGTGGTTGGTCGCCGAGGCCGCGCGAAAGAAGAGCAGGCCCCCGCTCGCGAGGACGACGGCGGTCGCGCCGACGATGGCCGCGGGCGCGCGCCGCGAGGAGGCCGGAGCCGCGTGGCCGCCGCGGCTCGGGGGCGGCGCGCGCAGCTCGGCTTCGTTCACGGGGTTCGACTGGTCCATGCGTCCTCTCCAACGGCGCGGCCGAGGGCGGCGCGCGTGCGTTCCACTTCGAAGCGGCCGAGCGCCTCCTGGATCTCCGCTTCGGTGCGGAGCCCCTCGGCGTCGGCGAGCTCGACGCCGGTGGCGAGGCCCGTCTTGAAGCGAGCCTCCACCTGCGCGTAGTTGGCCTGCGCGGCCTCGCGCGCCCGCGTCAGCGCGCCGACGGCGTCGCGCGCCACGGCGCCGGCGACGTAGGCCCGCTGCACGGCCGCGATCTGCTGCTGCCGCGCGCCGTCGAGCTCGGCGCGGCGCACCTGCTCCCGCGCGCGCGAGGCGTCGGCCCGCGCCAGCACCGTGCCGTCGAAGACGCGCCAGCCGAGGACCACGCCGACGTCCCAGTTGGGCACGCTCGGGATCCAGCCCTGGCCGTAGGCCTCGTCGCCGCTCGACGGCGCGGCGCCGCCGGCTCGACCGGAGAAGGTGCTCGTCAGCCAGAGGTGGGGGCGCAGCTCGGCCTTGATCGCCCGCGTCCGCGCCTCTTGCTCCTTCACGCGGGCCAGCGCCTCGAGGACCAGCGGATCGCGGCTCGCCGCCTGCTTGATCGCCGCCTCCAGCGACATCGCGCCCGCGCTGGTCGAGCCCGCGTCGTCGGCCGCGTCGAGCGCCGCGTCGTCGGCGCCGACGGCCGCGGCGAGCTGCACCTGCGCCGCTTGGAGGCCGCCGCGCGCGCGGATCCGACCGACGTCGAAGCGCATCCGATCGGCCTCGGCCCGCGTCATCTCGATCGGCGGCCGCAGCCCCGCGTCGACGCCGGCTCGAGCGAGATCGCGGTGCGCCGTCGCCCGCGCGTACGCTCCCTCGGCGGCGACCACGATCGCCCTCGCCGCCTGCACCGCGAAGTACGCCGACTCGATCGCGAACGCGATGTCGAGCTCGACGGCGCGGCTCTCGTGCCTCTCGGCGACGACGCCGGCGTCGAGGGCGGCCGACTGCGCGGCGATGCGGCCGAAGTCGAAGAGCTCCTGGCTGACGCCGACGCCGATCAGCGTGGTCGGCGAGGGCGCGAGCGATCCGGGCGACGTGGACTTGGTCCCGCCGATGCGCGGCAGATCGAGCACACCGGTGCCGATCGGCGTCGCTGTCGTGTTGTTGGTCGTGGCGACGACGAGCTCCGCCGCGGCGCCCACCGTCGGCAGCCACTGCGCCCGCGGGACCGCGGCGTCGGCCTGCGCCGCGGCGACTCGAGCGCGCGCGGCGACGAGGCGAGGCTGATGCGCCGCCGCGTAGGCGAGGGCCTCGGAGAGCTTGAGGGCACGCACTGGCGAGGCCGGCGCGGCTGGCCCAGCCGGCGCAGAGGGCGCCTCGGCGCGGCACACCCCCGCGACGAGCAGCGCGAACCCCGCGGTCGCGAGCGAAGGCAGCGCGCGGCGCGGTCGGAGCGATCGGTCGGCCATCGACGAGCCGGCTGAGCAGGGCATGTGCCAGCGCCGCTCGTCGCCGCGATCCCCCGCGCCGTTGATCGCCGGCCCGGAGAATTTCCCTGGGTGCCGGGAAATTTTCCGGGTGGCCCCGGGACGGCCCGAGGAAACTGCTTCCGATCCGGACAGGCTCGCACCTTGCTCTGCGATCGCCGCCCGTGCGTGGAGAGACTTCCGCCATGTCGATGCCGCCCGCCCCCACCGCCCAGCTCGCGCCGCGCGCGCGGCGAGGCGATCCCACGCGCGAGCCGCCGCTGATCGTCTTCATGTTCGTCGCCGTCGTCGCCGTCGGGCTCCTCGCCTTCTGGGACGCCGAGCGCGAGTCGGCCGCCTCGCTCGACGACTTCGCGCAAGAGCAGGCCATGCTCGCCGGCAGCATGGCCTCCGAGCTCGCGGCGCACCTCACCGCGGTCCGTCGCGACGCGGCGATGATCCCCGGCCGCAGCGGCGAAGAGGCGATCGCGACGATCGCGGCGATCGCGGCGCGGCTGGAGCGCCCCGGCGCGGTCCGCGTCCTGCTCCTCGATCTCCGCGGCGACGACTTCCACGCCGGCGACGGGCAAGTCCTCCGCAGCCCGCCGATCCGCGCGGCGCTCGGGCAAGGGCGGCCCTCGGTGTGGCTCGGGCGCGACGACGCGGCGGCGCTGGGGCTCCCGCACCGCCGCGCCGCGGTGGGGCTCGCGCAGGTCGACGCGGGCCCGCTCGGGCGCTTCGGCATCGCGGTCGCCAACAGCGCCGAGCGCGAGCGCGATCGCGAGCTGCGCGCCCGCTTTCGCCTCGGCTTGAGCCTCCTCGCCGCGGTCGGCCTCGTCTTCGCGTTCGGCAGCGTCGCGCTCCGCCAGCAGCGCCAGCGGCTCGTCCTCGCGGGGGAGCTGGCGATGACCGATCTGCGGCGCGAGCGCGCCGGCCGCCTCGCCGCCGCGAGCCGCGCCGCGACGATGGGCACGCTGGCGATGGGGATCGCCCACGAGATCTCGACCCCGCTCGGGATCATCGTCGGCCGCGCCGAGCAGCTCCTCCCGCGCCTCGCCGAGGACCCCCGCAGCGCGCGATCCCTGAGCGCCATCCTCGCCCAGGGCGAGCGCATCCGGCACGTGATCCAGGGCTTCCTCGATCTCGCGCGCGGAGGCGCGCCGACCCTGGGCGACGTCGAGCCGGCGGCCGTCCTCGGAGGCGCCATCGCCCTCGTCGAGCACCGCTTCGCCGCCGCCGAGATCGCGCTGACGCAGGAGATCGCCGCCGATCTGCCGCTGATCCACGGCGACCTCGCCATGCTCGAGCAGGCGCTGGTCAACCTGCTCTTGAACGCCTGCGACGCGTGCAAGCGCGGCGGCCACGTCGTCGCGCGCGTGGAGATCGAGGGCGACCGCGTCGCGTTCACGGTCCTCGACGACGGCGCCGGCATCACCACCGAGAACGCCGCGCGCGCCGCCGAGCCCTTCTTCACCACCAAGCCGGCGGGCCACGGCACGGGCCTCGGCCTCGCGATCGCCAACGAGATCGTCAAGCTGCACCGCGGCCGCCTGCTGATCGAGCCGGCCTCCCCGCGAGGGACGCGCGCCTCCGTCATCCTCCCCGCGTCGCAGGCCCACGCCGAGCTCACGCCGACTTGATGCGCCTCAACGAAAGGCGAGGAGCGCCACGCCGAGCCCGACGAGCGCCGCGCCATAGAGGCGCTCCAGCCGCACCGCGTCGGTGCGCAGCGCGACCCGGGCCCCCAGATACGATAACGGCACCGAGGCCGCGCCAAAGACCAGCACCAGGTGCCAATCGATGTGCCCGAGCCTCCAGTGCACGAGCGTCCCCGGGAGCGCCAGCACCGAAGCGACAGCCAGCGACGTGGCGAAGGCCTTCTTGATCGGGAGCCGCAACACCGTGAGATAGAGGGGCGCGAGCAGAAACCCCCCGCTGTTGGCCAGGAGCCCGGAGGCGACACCGACGAGGGTGGCGACCGCGGCGAGGCGGAGCCGATACGCGGTAGGCCTGGGCCCACCCTCCTCGCAATGGCTGGGCGCGAGCAGAAAGCGCAGCCCGAGCAGGGCAATGACGACGTCGGTGACCCCGATCAGGATCGCGCCGTCAATCCAGCGCGTGGCGAGCGCCCCCGCGGCGGTGGCGGGGACACCGAACGCCAGGCTCCAGAGGAACACCTGTCGATCGATGTACCGCCCTCGCCAGTACGCCGCGCCGGCCGCGAGCGTGGAGGGGATGGTGGCCGGCAGCGGCGCAGCGAGCGCGACAATGGCAGGAACCCCCGCCAGATGCAGGAGCGGGGTGGCAATGGCCGAGCCGCCTTTGCCGAAGAGCCCGGAGACGAACCCGACGCCCATCCCGATCCCCACGACCTCAGGCCAGCTCACGGTGCTCATCTCGCAGGCGGCTGAGCACGTCCCGCGCCAAGCGGGAGCCTCAGAGCGCGATGCCGAGCCGGATCATGAACTCGTGCTCGGCGGACTTCTCACCATTCCTGGTGATGGCGCTCTTCATCGGGCCCGTGTCCCCCTTGAGGATGTTGAGGCCATAGTTGAACGTCGCCCGGAATCGCTTCGTGTACCAGTAGTTCACCCCGAGCTCGGGGGAGACCACGTGAATGGTCCCGACGTTCGGGTTGGCGAGAGCGGGCGTATCGGTGGTGATGGTCTCGTTGAGGTTGTCGACGCGCGCCGTGAGCATCAGCCCGTGGCGCGGAGTCGCGACCTTGAACTTCTTGAGCCGAGTCGGCAGCTGGAGGGCCGGCTCGCCGATGATCCGATCATCGCCGAGGACCCAGGCCCAGAGCTCGCCGTACGCCGACCAGCCGTCGAGCTTGGCGTTGCCGAGGTTGACGAGCTTGCCGCCCGCCGCGCCCGAGATGTCGTCCTCCGCCAGCTCTTGCAGCTTGCGCACGTACTCGAAGCGGAAGCCGAAGCGGTGCGCGACAGGGATGTTGACCTCGAGCGCATAGGCGTTGAGGCTCCCCTCTTGATGGAGCTCGGCCGGCGTCTTCCCGTCCGGCAGCGTCCAGCGAGAGTCGGTGAAGCGAAAGCCCCCCTGCGTCGTCTGCGCGGCGAGCGCGAGGCCGGTCGGGCCGCGCTTGCCGGCCCAGATCGAGCCGCCGAGGGTGACCGCCGAGAGGGCGTCGACCCTGGCAAAGGCGAAGGGCGCGACCCAGGCGCGGGCGATGAAGTCGAGGTTCTTGTCGACGTTGCGGAAGTTCAGCCCGTCGCCGTTGAAGACGCCGAGCGAGTAGTAGAGGCCTTTGTTCTCGAGCGGCAGCCCGTGCAGCATCGCCCCGATCTCTTTGTTGCTGGGGACGGCGAAGGCGCGCGCGGTGAGCGAGCGCTCCATGAAGTCGATGTATTTGTCCGACGTCCGGTTATCGAGCGTGAAGGGCGCGTCGAACTGCCCGACCTGGAGGATGGCGCGATCGCCGAACGGCGCGACGCCGATGAAGTCGTCGGTGGTGGCGAGGAAGCTCTGCGGCAGCGGATCCGCGCCCGCGGGAGCGCCGACCGCGAAGTCGCCGGCGATGCTGAAGAAGACCGCGGGCCCGATCCAGCCGCCGAGCTCGAGCCGCGCGCGCCGCACCACGAAGGTCGGCACCGGCATGTCCTCGGTGGGGCGCGCGAAGGCGAAGCCGTCGATCTGGAGCCGGCCGTTGGGCAGGAGGATGAAGGAGTTGTCCGGCGAGCGGAGGTACGCAGTGCCGTCGGAGAACCCGGCGAGCGGATCCGTGGGCGACATCGACTCGTCGGCCAGCGCTGAAGGAGCGGCGGCGAGGGTCGTCAGCGCGACCGCGAGCGCCAGGAGCTTCCCTGTCGCCGCGGCGGTGACGCTGGAGCCCCGAGCCCGATCCTCTGCCCATCCACGATCGCTCTTGCTCATGACGTTGATCTCTCCTGCGGTGCGCAGGCCCGTGCTGGGCACTCCGCGCAGAGCAGGGGCTATCCCGCGGCTTGGGGTCCGACCAACGCGTTTCGACGCTGTAACGGGTTCGACACATTCGGCCGAGCCCACAACTTGGCCCCCTTCAACTCCGCGGGTTAACCCCGTTCTCAATGCGACAGTGGATCGCCATCGGTGCAGCCGCCGGCCTCGTAGCCGTTACTTTGCCGTTCGTCCGTCACCAGGACGACAAGATCACCGACCTCCTCGCCAAGGGGAAGGCAGCCTCGGGGCAAGCCGTCGTCACGCGCGAGGTGACGCCGCCCCCGCTCACGGATCTGGATCTCACCAAGATCGATGACCGCGGCAACGTCGCGACAGCGCCGGCGCACGGGGATCGCAAGGCCTCCCTCACGATCTCGCCGAAGTACCAGCGCGCAGCCCTCGGGTTCCTGCGCGCCGGGCACGTCCCCGAGGGCGCGGTGGTGATGACCGACATCAAGACCGGCAAGGTCCTGACCTGGGCGAGCTACGTCGAGGAGGGCCCGCAGCGCGACCTCGCCGCGGAGGCCACCGCGCCGACGGCGAGCGTGTTCAAGATCATCACCGCCACGGCCCTGGTCGAGGCGGGGCTCGGGCCGAGCACCAAGCAGTGCTACTCGGGCGGCGAGCACCGCCTCAAGGCCAGCGATCTCGTCGACGACAAGCGCCGCGACAAGTGGTGCGCGACGATGACGCAGGCCATGGGCCGGAGCCTCAACACCGTGTTTGCCCGCCTCGCCGCGCGCAACCTCGACCGCGACAAGCTCGGCGCCGTCGCCTCGCGCTACGGGTGGAACCGCGAGGTGCCCTTCGACGTGAAGATCGCCCCGGCCACGCTGACCTTCCCCGACGACGACCTCGGCTTCGCCCAGACCGCCGCGGGCTTCTGGAACTCGACGCTCTCCCCCTTCCAGGGCGCGAACCTCGCGACCACCGTGGCCAACGGCGGCGAGATGATCCGCCTCTCCCTCGTGGCCGACGTGAAGGACGAGGCCGGCGAGATCTACCGCGGCCCCTCCTCGCGCCAGGTGATCAAGCGCGTGATCGAGGAGAACACCGCCAGCCAGATCGTCACGATGATGGAGAACACCGTGGAGAGCGGCACGAGCTACCGCTCTTTCCACGACAAGGCCGGCAAGCCGTACCTCCCCGACATCCGCGTCGCCGGCAAGACCGGCACGCTGACCAAGCCCACCGCCGATGGCCCTTTCTACACCTGGTTCGTGGGCTTCGCCCCGAGCCGCAAGCCCGAGGTGGCCATCTCGGTGATGGTCGCCAACCGCGCCAAATGGCGGACCAAGGCCACCTACGTGGCCTGCGACATGCTCCGCGTGTACTTCGCCGACAAGGGCGCCCCCGGCGTCAAAGACCCTTCGGATCGCGACACGACGGCGCGCCGCTGAGCGCGATCACAGAGGAGATGGACCGCAAGGGCGCAGGGGACGCAAGGGGGTCAGAGGATCCCGGATTTGTCTCTGACCCTTGCGCTCCTCGCGCCCTTGCGGTCGCTCCGGGATGCGCTGATCAGCGCTCGGTGCGGGGCACGTCGCGGGGCTCGAAGCAGGCGCGGCAGCGGGCCTCGTAGCTCTCTGCGCCGCCGACGAGCACGGTCGACGCCTCGATGCTGAGGCGCTGCGATCGGCTCGCGGGCCCGCCGCAGACGGTGCACACCGCGTGGACCTTGGTGACCTCCTCGGCGATGGCCATGAGGTCGGGCATCGGCGGGAACGGCCGCCCGAGGTAGTCCTGATCGAGCCCGGCGGCGATGACGCGGATCCCCTGGTTGGCGAGCCGCTCGCAGACCTCGACGATCCCGCGATCGAAGAACTGCGCCTCGTCGATGGCCACGACCTGGGTGTCGGGCGCGACGCGCTCCTCCAGGCTCTGGCTGGTGGCGACGGCGATGGCGTCCACCGAGATGGCCTGGTGGCTGACGATGCGCGTGGGATCGTAGCGATCGTCGATGCGCGGCTTGAAGGCCTGGACGCGCTGCCGCGCGAAGAGGGCCCGCTTCAAGCGGCGGATCAGCTCCTCGGTCTTCCCGCTGAACATGGACCCGGTGATGACCTCGACGCTGCCCGACGAGCGGAGCAGCGGAGGAGCCGGCGGGAGGTTCTGGTTTCGCAAGGGGCGGGGACAATTGCTCGTACCCGGCCGGGCAAGCAAGCGTCACGTGCAAGGCGCGCGGGACACCGCGCGGTCTCGCGTCCGGACGGGCGAGAACCGTTTGCCCCACGATCCGGCCCTGGAATGCAACGAAAAAGCACGCGCCGCAGACGGTGCTCCGGCAAACCGCCGGAGAGAGTCCCATCCCCGCGAAATCACATGACCTCGGAACCGGCGAGATTTCCCGTGATCAGGAGACTATCCGGGGTTGTGCTCTTCTCTGAGGCGCGTGCTAGCATCGCTCCTGTGCAGGTTGTGCTCCGCAAAATAGGCCGAGGATCCCGCGCAGTGATTGGCAGGCTGGTTCGCGCACCGCGGAAGGGCTCGGTCGTCGTGATCGAGTTCTCCGACGGCATGCACGAGTACGTCACCACGCCGGTCAAGCGCGTGCTCCGGCTCGCGGGGCGCGAGGTCTTCTACATCGAGACCGTCAACTCTCGCTACCGACTCGAGGTGCGCGGGCGAGAAGTCGCCCCCCTCGACGGAGCCGTCGGCGGGGGCGGCACCAGCGGCTGACCACTGCTGATCACGGTAGATCGCACCCTTCTCGCGCTGCTCTCGCCCTGAGAGCAGTAAAAAAGACCTCTATCTCTTGCCCTTTGCCGATCATTTCGGCAGAGTTGCCGACCCTTTCTCAGGAGAACCGCTCACCATGGGCAAGCTCGATCGCCGCCACTCGATGAAAATGAAGCGCCGCGAGGCGCAAGCCAAGAAGAAGCTGCGCCACATGCGCCCCCTGCAGAAGGCGGCAGCAGCGGCTGCGGCGGCTGCGCCGGCGAAGAAGGCGCGCGCTCCCAAGGCGGCTGCCGCCTCGGCCGAGTAAGCTCGCTTCTCCTCACTCCAAAAGCTCCAGCGTGCGATCGCATGCTGGAGCTTTTGCGTTTTGTCGCGCCGGTCCGGCTGGAGCAGCCTCGCTGATCGCAATCGGTGGAGCAGCCTCGGAGCCCTCACCCCAAAGCCCTCTCCCGGTGAGAGAGGGGCTCGGATCTGCTGCGAGGATCTTCCCCCTCTTCCTTCGGGAGAGGGGGACCGAGGGGGTGAGGGATCCAGGCAACCGCCAGCTCAACGAGAGCTCAGTCCTCGGAGTCGTAGATCACGCGCGTCTGGTAGCGCGGGCGCTCCGGCTTGGCGGGGGCGGTCGGCTCGGTCTTGGCCTTGCTCTCCTTCTCGCCGAGCAGGCCCTCGTCGCCCCGCTCTTCTTCGGAGAGCAGCGTCCAGGTGTTGCGGGTCTCGGTCCAGCGCTGGACGAGGCTCGTGGTGCGGGTCGTCGACTCGTCGGCGCGCTGCCAGGTGAGGGTGACGACGACCTCGCCGGTGCCGTCCTTCTTCACCTGGATGCCGTTGAAGTCGATGTCGACGATCCGCGCGACGCGGCTCCAGCCGGCGTGGTGCTTCTGGAACTCCTCGCGCGATTTGGCGTCCACGTGCTCGAGGGCCACGTCCATCCGGCCGAAGCGGGTGGCGTTGTTCATGTCGTAGGCCGAGTCGGCGAGCTTCTGCGTCGAGCTCGTCGGGGCGAAGCAACCCGCGAGGGCGAGGAGCGCGAGGGCGAAGGGGGCGTGCTTCATCCCGCCCACCGCTAGCGAAGGCGGGCGCGGCGGGGCAAGTTTTCGGTCAAAAGGCGCTGGAGGCGATGAAGTACGGCTGCCCGCCCGGGATGGCCTCGGGGCTGAAGCCGTAGGCGTAGCCGACGCGGAACTGGACGTTGAGCTGGTAGCCGATCGTCGTCGACAGCCAGATCTCGCCGCCGACCGAGGTGTGGAGCTGCGGGGTGAAGATGATGTCGCCCGCGCGGAAGAGGCGGAGGTTGTGGAAGTCGAAGGAGTCGAAGGCGCCGCCGTAGTCCCAGAAGAGGTTGCCGTCGATGCGGCGCAGGTAGACCGGCAGCGTCGAGAGGCCGCGGTCGGGCTTGAAGAGCGGGATGCGGTACTCGGCGTTCTGGAGGAAGTAGCTCGCGCCGGAGTAGGCCCGCGGCGGGTAGCCGCGCAGCGCGAAGGAGCCGTTGAAGGCGCCCGAGAGGAGGGTGGAGGGGAGGCTGTTGCCCTCGAGATCGTAGCCGCCGACCGCGTAGTTGCCGCCGCGCGGGTAGTTGCCCGCTGACACGGCGCCCGCGGTGCGCACCGCGAGGGTCTGGTGGCCGGGCCAGGGCATCGAGAAGTAGCCGACGACCGACATGCTCGCGCCGCGCGAGGTGTACGTCGAGCCGGTGACGAGGCCGCCGTAGTCGAGGCCGATGTTGAACGAGAACCCGCGCGCGGCCCCCGCGGTCTCGATGCTGCCCTCGGCGTTGGAGAACGAGTAGCCGACGTGGGCGATGTCGATGTTGCCGCTCGCGGGCTTGCCCGGGACCGTCGAGTACGGGTCGGTGCGCGAGCCGAAGGGCAGCTCACCGTGGAAGTTGGCCACGCTGAAGGAGAGGCCGAAGGCGTGGCTCGAGAACTCGCTCTGGTGGCGGTAGGAGATGCCGGCGGTGAGGCCGTTGGTCACCTCGTTGAACTTGGTGTCGGTGTCGTTCTGCTTGTACGTGCGCGGCGTGGGCTGGTGGAAGGCGCGCAGGCTGAGATCGACGGGGAGGCGGCCGTAGGTGTACGTCGCCGAGATCGTGGGTGAGGGCGCCTCGGGATCGAGGAGCAGCGTGAGATCGATCCCGTGATTGCCGACGACGTCGGAGCCGCTCGCGGTGAGCTCGAGCGCGTTGGCGCTATAGCTGCCGGGCTTGTAG